>Ga0256405_10000933_pt1 | contig 87758 bp, 67 predicted proteins | sample RumenRJG_02DNA_FD_189096 | JGI IMG/M metagenome (GOLD analysis project Ga0256405, IMG submission 189096) | Bovine rumen microbial communities from Lethbridge, Alberta, Canada - RJG_02 | ecosystem: Host-associated > Mammals > Digestive system > Stomach > Rumen | place: Canada: Alberta... | reverse complement strand
AAAAGATAAAGAATATTAATTTTTCACTTTTCACTTTTCACTTTTCACATTAAAGTGTTACCTTTGCATCCACAAACGCAAGGAGAGGTGCTCGAGTGGTTGAAGAGGCACGCCTGGAAAGCGTGTATACGCCGAAAACGTATCAGGGGTTCGAATCCCCTTCTCTCCGCTAAAATTAATACGTATATTATTGATTTTCTTATACTTATAAGCTCTACGTAGAAACTTAAATCATTATATTTCGAGTAAATGTCAAATTGCGCACATGCACATTTTTGCACATTTTTGACCTGTTTTGCACATTAATGCACACTCTGTACTGCAAATTTACTGCAAATAAATTTTGGTCCAAATGCGCTACAAACAGCGACTTTCACAGCCGCAAACAATACAAATTACAACAAAAGTTGATCAATATCTAAAATATAACCACAATGGCAACATTAAATTATTATCTTGATAAACGTTCCGTCAAGAAAGATGGTACCCATCCGTTAAAACTGTCTATCAACACAAAGGAAAATAGCTTCCTCTTATCCACCGAAATAAGTTTGAAGCCCGAGCAGTGGAATCCAGAACAAAATACGGTCATCAAGCACAAGCAGAAGGTTTTCCTGAATGCCCACCTTTCTGCAATGCTGACTGAAGCAGAACAGATCCTTTTAGCTGAGAAGCAAAAAAAAGGTAAATCCCTTACCAAACTGCAGATGAAAACTGCGCTTGGCAATCTGTTTAAAAGAAAACAAATACAAACTGGAGAAGTCGAAAATGTCTTTATGAAATTCATAAATGACAGTTCAAAAGCGAAAAGAACCCAAGAAATATACGAGGCCACATGGAATAAAATAAAGGCATATGTAGGCAAGGAAGCCACAAGCATTTCCTTTGCTGATATAGATATCAAATGGCTTAAAAAATTCAACGAATGGCTAATACCACAAAGTCCATCCGTCAATGCAAGGGCAATACATTTCCGGAACCTCAGAGCTGCATTCAACTTGGCTATAGATGAAGAAATAACTTCCAACTACCCTTTTCGTAAGTTCAAAATAGAACACGAAAAGACGCGCAAGAGAGCTTTGACTGTCGAACAGATGAGAGAATTACGAAATATGCCGTTAAAACAATGGCAGAAAAAATACGTAGACTGCTTTTTCCTGATGTTCTATCTGTTAGGTATCAATGGTATTGATCTGTTGTCTGCCAAGCCAGAACAGCTTATTGATGGCAGACTGGAATATAAACGAGCCAAGACGGGAACTCTATATTCTATCAAAGTAGAGCCGGAAGCTCTGAATATAATAAATAGATATAAAGGCAAAAACCACCTGTTAAGTTTCTGTGATAACAGAAAAGACTACAGAACTTTTATGTGCAAGATGAATAACTGTCTAAAAGACCTTATTCCGGGATGCACTTCTTATTATGCAAGGCATACCGTAGCTTCTCTGGCGGCTAATATTGGCATCCCTTTAGATATCATAGCCCGAATGTTGGGACATATAGACCCAACAAAGAAAATCACCTTAATATATATAGACTTTGACCAATCCAAAGTGGACAAAGCCAACAGAAAAATAATCGACTACCTCAATTCAAACAAAAAATAGACATAACTTCATCCCCAATCGCTCCAAGGCGAGCTGTTATACACTTATGCTTGCCACTCCTGGCAGTCCAGCTTAGCACTGTCCGGGTCAATCTGGGCGCATGGCTGCATATCCACCCTGACGGTACTGAGCTTGTCCTTTGGTCGCCGCAAGACATAGGTGTGGGACAACTCTGTGTCACCATAGCGGATGATGGCTCAGGGAACGACGATGGGATGCCCTTCTTACATACTCTGTAGGGAAGATGCTTCACGGACCGACTGCTGCATTTGAAAACCGAGACTGCTCTACACTAATGGACGAACAGCAAGCTCTTCGCCTATAAGTGTGTTTTGCCGGCTGACAAGTCAGGTGCCAAACCCCGTTTGTCTTAACGATTTTCTGATGCTGCTGTCACGTCCTACATCTTCGCAACGGAGTATGACAAAAGACATCCTTCATCATCACAACCCTTCACCATCTGGCATGATACTCATGCCGGTTCTGAAGCAAAACCAAGAAAACGCCATCCCAATGCCTTTATAGTCCAGCTGTCCAGACCTTACCGTCTTCAAAACAGTTGTTTCGATAACGTTAAGAACAGGCCATCTGAAAGGTGGGAGATGACACATACCGCACCTCAGAACATTCCAAGGCTGGGTACTACGACAAGCTCCGAACCTTCAGCTTTGGAATATCCCGATGCACAGCACGAGTCATCGTACCGACATGATATGTCGGCACAAACCCACCGGGCTATAAAGGAAAGGATGACTACAACACGTCAGTTTATAAGTCTGCAAAACCCAAAGCTTTTGCGTGCATCCCTAAAAAGGGAATGCTTATCCCCCAAAAGGTACCCTATTTTGCCCCAAAACCTACCCCTTTTTTGAGGGTATTTGCCCCAAAAATGACGGCATTCCAAATAGAAAATAAATACCCAAAAATTGGAAAATACGACAAAATTGTCAACTCACTGCGTCGAGAATAATCTATCTATTTGATTTCCTGATAATCCGAGAACGTATAATCATGACATCTTTATTTAAATAAGTAATTCCATCTTTACATAAATAATGCCGTAAATAATCCTCTGAAGCCCCAATCTGGCTTTCACTAAACTTGCTAAAAATAGCTGAGATACTACCAAAATAGTAGTTCTTACGTCCATGTATAAAATGAACATGAATTACCTTTGTTCCTAAGTGCTCTTTCATATATATTATTTTTTTGCAAATATACAATATAATTATTATATAGGATAATTTCAAAAATTAAAATTATAGATTTTTAATAAAACAAACCAAAAATAAAACAAAGAATAGACAGAACTTCATCATCTGGCATGATACTCATGCCGGTTCTGAAGCAAAACCAAAAAACGCCATCCCAATGCCTTTATAGTCCAGCTGTCCAGACCTTACCGTCTTCAAAACAGTTGTTTCGATAACGTTAAGGACAGGCCATCTGGAAGGTGGGAGATGACACATACCGCACCTCAGGATATTCCAAGGCTGGGTACTACGACAAGCTCCGAACCTTCAGCTTTGGAATATCCCGATGCACAGCACGAGTCATCGTACCGACATGATATGTCGGAACAAACCCACCCAGCTATAAAGGAAAGATGTCTACAACACGTCGGATTATGATCTGCAAAACCAAAGGTTTCAACCTACATTCCTTTAAACCCAAGGAATACTATCCGTATTAATCTTCTTTAGAAACTGCGACATCAAAAATTTCATATCGCAGTTAGTATCATAAATGCCGCAGATCAGTATCATAAATGCCGCAGACTATGTTACTTTTTCCCACAAACCTACCCCAATGAAGTAGGCTTGAACCAACGGAAAAGCGACAATCTTACTTACCCTGTAAAAAACAAGTTTTTACCTCCAGTACATCTTCATCTCTTCTTCTGTGTCCGTCTGCCCGTCAAGGGCATACCTATCCGCATCTTCACCGGTTCCGTGGCTTTAAATCTCTCCGCAACCTCTAATCATACCCCTCTCATCTCTGTTGTCAGCAGAAAGCCTTGCTTGGCACCATTGCCTATCTTCCAGACAGACATCTTCCTGTTTTCTCGTAGGCATCCTTATCCGGTAGTGCTCTAATCGGTGGTAGAACCTGGCGCAAATGCAGCCTGTTGTCACATCTCTCATGCATCAAAGACCATTATACCTGTCACCATTGCCGTTATGGTTGCCTCTTTCCTTTTTGATGCGGGTCTGCACTCATATTTTTCCTTTGCAAAGGTAGCCCAAGCGTCATTCGCCAAGTACCAGTCACAGGCTCCTTATCCCTTCACAAATTGTACGGCAGCCTTCCGGATTTTCTTTTTAACGCCAGGTAGTGGCTAAAGAAAATCGGGTATTCCATAAAATTTGATTGTTATTCCTTGTCTTTGCATGACTGTTCCTTGTTGGCTCTTAATTGCACGAAAAAATAATAAGTTAAACCCTTTAAAATAAAAGATTATGGCAACTAACAACAATTTCACAGTGACAGGCATCGTAGCAATGGACGCTACAGTTAAGAACAACGGCAACGGCAGCGTATGGGCCAAGTTCCCTCTGTCAATCCGCACCACCCACAAGGATAAGGACGGCAACGAGAAGAAGATCTCTGCCCTGCAGGACATCGAGGTAGGCACCAAGGAAGGCTCTCCAAAGCTGGATCTCCTGAAGAAGGGTACTCTCGTCAAGGTTCAGGGCTTCTTCGAGCCACGTACTTACACCGGCAAGGATGAGAAAGAACACTTCGCGCTCTCCTGGAAGGCTACCGCCATCGAGAAGATCGAGAAGAAAGAAGATACGGAGGCTAAATAAGGCCTCCTTCTTTCCAATATACAGGGCAGATGAAAATCTTGCCCTTTTTTATTGTTCCTGGAGTGCCGGCGGTATAATAATACCCTCTATAAATGGACAAAAAGAAAATTGTTGATTCCCGACAAAAGGTGATAACAAAACAGACTGTTATTACCTTATGCCCATCCAATTTTAACACTTTAACCGCAAAAACAGTCGCCAAAATGTTAAAATTCAACGATTTTTTAAAAATCTCAACTTTATAACTAATCAAGTAACTAACTTTGCAACTAAACATTTAAATAATAACATCAGTATGAAATCAAAAAAGTTAATTTACGCCACAGTAGCTATATTGGTAGTTATCCTTGGCTGTTTCGTCGTTTTCTCAGAAGAAGAAAACCAACACTTTGAAAATCCGTCAGAAGCTATAAAAGCTTGTCAGAAAGAGCTTTACAAGCTTAAAAAAGAAAAATTTGCCAACACCTCATCACTTATTAAACATATCAATAGGTGGACTTCAATAAGAGACTCTTCTTTCTCCTGTTTTACCCACGCGGATAGTACGCAAATGAATACAGAAGTATTTAACTATTTCTATGCAGTTTCAGATAGTATCGGTACTGAAATTATGCGCCTGACCGCTTCAAAACCGAAAACCGTAGAAGATCTGCTCGAAATACAAACCAGAACGGCCCATAATCGAAAAACAATACAGAAATCGGAAAACTTCAAAAACGCTTCCGAATTTTTCAAGAGCCTACAAGAAAATAATACAGAAATTCCTATAGATGAAGCAATCGCTAAGTATAAAAAACTCGCTTCAAAAACAAAAAACATCAAAAAGGAACAAGAATTACTTTCGTTCATAAAAGAAGAAAATATATATTACCAGGCCATTATGAAAAACCTTCTAAAGGTAAATATACATGATCTCGAAGAAATATCACACGAGTCCGAACGATTCTTTTCAAGACTCATGTATTCTCTCGTTATTGATAATAACGAAGCAAATAATAGGATATTAACTTACCTTTATATGCGTGTAAATAAGAGGGTAATAGCCAACACAGAAGCTGTTGTAAACATTATTAAATCTAATGTAAAGATTAATGATACGCAGGTAGTCACCTTTCGTATCATGCTTCTAAATCCCTTCCTTTCGCTAAATGCAGAAAGCTGGGCATATATGACAAAGAACGAAATAAAAGTCTTAGAAGACCTCGCACCTAATCTTCACGAATATCTTCTGAAGATGGATGGTGTTAAGAGTATAAAAGATAAGGATAAAGCCGAAGAACTCAAAAACAATATCGGCAAATACCTCACCACAGCATACGTAAAACAATTACTATAACAATATATTCAAAAAATGAAAAATCAAAACAATACTATACTTCAGAATTTAGATGCGCTCAGGGAGAAGATAAACAACTCTTCCCCTGGGCTGGTTAAAGAACAAATGCCAGTACTGTTACAGAGAAAAAATTGCACGGAAACAACATTTTTTCTAAACAAGCAGTATTTAATGGATGATTTGTCAGATATACTTGAAAAAAACGAGATTGTAAATATCCTTTACGCAAGAAGAACCAAGGATAAAAAGTATTACGAAGTGATTGCTTATTCTATGCCCTATGATGGCGAAATGTTTGTTATCAAACTACAATCAGCTATGTATAAGGTTGTAGACAAGATAAACATCTCTTGCTATCAATCTCTTGATTTAATGTTTCTCGATATCAGATCTATGTATCTGACAGTAGAGACTGGACAATGGATTGTCCTTGAAAAGCAAAAACCATATATCCTTTTTGCTAATTTCAATTAAGACAATACTGACATAAAAAATATTCTCTAATAAATATATCAATAAAACTAATTCTTATAAATCAGTTTTCTTAACGTCATAAATAAATAAGTCAGAATATATAAACCTACAGGTTTACAAAATTACAAAATACAACCTCAACTTATAAATTTTACCGTAAGCTAACAAAAGCTCACTTGTATAAAAAATGCTTCTTGCAATAAAATAAAATATTTACAATTTAAATCAACAAGCAAATTTATTCAAAAACATAAATACTTATAAATATAATCACTATTTAGTTATTACATAATTTAAATCAATAGATATGAGTAATAAAGTCAAACATAGACATACAAAAGTTCCTACAGAACAGGAAATACCGTTTGATAAACAACCGGAATTTCTTAACAAATCATCTGCTAAAGTTTGTGTCAGTCTATCCGTCTTACACTTCCTTTCTACCCATCCAACCATGCGTAGAAAACATAAGTATACCAAAGCGGAAGCATACTATGATCTATGCTACCGACAGTACATGACTGCAGTTACTGGTGAACCGCAGTTCATGACAGGTGGCATCCAGGAACTTGCCAACTCCTGGTCTTGGGCCAGAGATTCCGTATCGAGATTTATTACGCATCTTGTCAAATCCCAAGTTGCTATAACTCTCAACATTTCAACCTCTGTTGTTGTCATCCTGACAAACATCGAAGGTCTGCCGGACCTTCCAGAAAACCTCAGACCAAAAAACAACAACCAATCATCAGACAAACTTTTCCTCGACGATTCAGGGCGTACGAACGCTCAAAATTCGTCTCTCCCTGCTTCCTACACCTCAGAGGTTCCGGAAGCATCCCATGACCCTACAGTTGCCTAAGTCGGCCATTCTATGAATGTCCTCCCTCGCGCTTGCGCGAAAGTTCGATTCTCGAACTACAAAGCCTAATTTGTACTTTTGGGTTTAAAGTGTACAAAGTACACACCCAAAAGATACATCAACGCCTTTCCCGACTGGGGGAGCAAGCTCGGCGTTTAATTAGGCTTAGGGTTGCACCCCAAGACCCTGCTGGTGCTAAAATTCTCACTAAATGTTCCAATTTAAATTTTCAAAAACTATGGCAAAGCAAGTTTGTGATATCCGTGGCAGTGCCGGAATGTCCAGAGGACAAAGCACTGAACATCTGAGAAACTACAAGGTCACAGATCCTGATATGAAAAAATATGGATACTATGACCCTACTCGTATGCGTCTTAATTTTGAAGTGGTGGATGGTGGAAGAATCATCCCTGTCAACCAGTCTTATCCGCTCGATAAAAGATTAAAGGATAACATGAAGGCAAGAGGCATCACTCCACCTAAACCTATCCAGATGAAAGACGGTACAAAGAAAGACCGCCTTTCAGTAGCTAATATAATATTAGGTGGATCTCGCAACCAAATGTTGCAGCTGGCTTTCGGCGACCAAAAAGTCGACCTCAAAAAAAATGCTGACAACAGCCATCTTCAGCGTAAAGAGGATATCGAGAATTGGGCAGTGGCACAATATAATCTCATGTGTAAACTATACGGCAAGGAAAACGTTATTGCTTTCGTTGTTCATCTCGACGAAAAAAATCCGCATGTTCATTGTACTATCCTTCCTGAAAAGGACGGAAAGATTTCTTACAACAGTGTTATAGGTGGAAAGAATAAGGAGGAAGCCAGAGAACACTTTCTTAAAACACATGATGCTGTAGCTGAAGTCAACTCTCAGTTCGGTTTAGAGCGTGGCAACGACGTCCGTCTCACAGGTGCCAAGCACCGTACTTCAGAAGAATATTGGACTTATCTCCGTGACGAATGCTCCCGTCTTGAAAATCAGGTAGGCAGTCTCGAAGATCAAGTAGAAAGTCTTAACGAGCAAATTAAATTCGTGGAAGACGAGATTCGTCGCGCCAACATCAAGCATAAGAGCTTCACGACTATGATCGCAAACCAGGAAAAAGCCCTGGAGGATCTGAACAACGAAGTAAACACCGAAGAGTATCTGCTGCAGGAAAATCAGAGCCAGAATAATAATCTTACCACCCTCATTCAGAACAAACAAAAAATGCTGAGAGAGAAGAAAGAGCAGCTTGAAGAAACTGATGAAAAGTTACTGAAGCTCAAGGAAAAATATCAAGAATTATTACTGCAGAAAAATGACTTGGAAAAACAAGTAAAAGAAAAGCGTAACGAGCTAAACAACACCCGTCAGGATGAGCTTGACCGCCTTGAAAGGGATCTCTTCTCACAGTTTGGCAGATACCTAACCTATCTACCTAATATGATAGGTAAGCAACTGGAAGAACTTAAAAGCACAATGACCTTCGACCAGAGAGAAATGTTTGACAAAATGATGTCGCGAACGTTCCTAAAAGAAATGACAGAAAATACAGAAGACATCATCCGCACTGCAGCGTCGTTATACCTCGGCCAGCCCAGCCAAGAAACAATGTCTGCTTTGCATACAGGAGCACTAATAACACCAACATCAAGTAGTGGTGGTGGTGGCTCCGGGAATGGCTGGAAGAAGAAACCTGATGAGGATGACGACACTTACAAATATCGTTGTGTCGCTATGGCTTGTATGGTGGCCAAACGAAAGCGTAGTTTGAGACGATAATGTAAATAACTTTCTTCCCATCATTTATTCTAAATGTTAAAATTCAAACGAAAAAACGGTCGGTTAAATGTTAAAATATGAAGGTTTTACACCTATTTATATTTTGTTCCGACCTTTTTTTCGTAACTTCGCAAAAATTTAATTTAAATCGGTTTATTATGTTTGGATTCGAAAATATTAATCATAAAATATTCTTCAAAATGAAAAAAACTATTTTATTATTCATGGCAATGGGGTGCATCGCCAACCCATTATTTACAGAAAATGTGAGCGCACACAAAGAAAAAGCAGTGAGCGCACACAATAGTATCGAAAACGATGATAACATCATCTCTGTTTCTGACAATACACTAAGCGGTGTTTATCAGGGTGGTGGATGGGCATCCAACTGGTTCATTACGGCCCAAGGTGGTATATCTGCATTCATAGGCAAGCCGGTAGGACACGGTGACCTCTTCGACCGTACAACACCGATGCTTCACCTGAACATCGGTAAATGGGTAACACCCACCATTGGCTTGCGACTGTCCTTCGAAGGTTTTAACTTTAAGGATATGAACACGGACAGCCATACCATGCAGAATATCCATGCCGACCTGATGTACAACCTCTCATACTTCAACAGAGAGGATGTAGTTTCACAACCGAAGCTCAGCGTATCACCATTCGTCGGTCTGGGTATCATCCATAACAGTCATTACGGACAGAAACCATTTGCCTTGTCATTCGGTATCAATATCGGCTACCGGCTCAGCGAGCGACTGCAACTGACAGCGGAAGCTGGCAACACAATCACCTGGCAGAACTTTGACGGTGTAGGTGCCTCGAACAAACTCGGTGATAACCTGCTACGCACATCTGTTGGATTCACCTATAATATCGGAAAGGTGGGATGGAGTAGAGTAATCGACGCACGTCCTTATATCCTTGCCTACGACCAGCTGAACGAACAGATCCGTCAGCTTAGAAACGGCAAAGAAAAGCCTACTAAATACAAAAAACAAACTGTTGCTCAGTCTGATTCTAAATCATTCCCCAAGAATGACTATAAGGGTCTGAACGATCTCCGCGAGCGAATCCGCAACAAGAATAAAGCTACTGATAACTCCTTGTCTGCTACCAATGCTGTTGCAGAAAAAGATGGCGTTAAACAATATGATATTGCCAATATGACAAGCGAACAGCTTATAGCAGAACCTATCTTCTTTTTCTTCAAGGTAAACACAGCTATTCTTACGGACGAGTCTCAGGTAGTCAATATCAAACAGCTGGCTCATGCCATCAACAAGTATAACCTCAAAGTAGAAGTTGTCGGTGCTGCAGATGCTAAGACGGGTACCAAGGAAATCAATAGAAAACTCTCACGCCAAAGAGCATCCTTCCTGAAGAATAATCTTATCCGACTTGGCGTTAACAAACAGTCAATTATCGCAAAGGCACGCGGTGGTATCTACGATTATGACGATCTACCTGCAAACCGCCATTGTTGCGTTAAGCTGACTAAGGCTAAGCAAACAGCACAAACAGATTCACCGGAAGAATCTCAGCCTGTTTCGCAATAATATATTGGATTTGGTACACATGTATGCCAAATCTTGATAAATATTTAATTAACTCTTTGTTTCATTAATTAATTAATACTGTTATGGCAATGTATCACGGGGGTATAGCCCACAGAGGACGACACACGTCCTACGGTAACGATAATTATATTTCTCTCTCTCCACAGCTCGAAAGGCTTGTGGAGAGAAATGGTCTTCACGCCTTTATCACCATGGACAACTCAGGACAAGCTTACCTGAATGTCCAAGGTACCAGAGGACTGGCTACGTCTCCTGCCAAACAGTATAAAATCTCTCAGCAGCAGATGGCAAAGCTCATGAGAGGTGATAATTATGGTACGCTTAGCCAGAATCAAAAGGCATATAATACCTTTAACAGCATCATCAAGAACGACTTCATGCCACCTGAGAACTATGTCATTGCACGTAACTCAGGTATCAACCGCTACGGTGAAAATATGATTTCGCCAGTTAACTTCGGACAGGTAGGTATACCGGTAGTCCGCAGACCATACGGCTTTACCGAATATATGGGTATGCGCACCGAAGGAAAACGTCGCCCCGGAGAGGCAGCTGCTGTCCGCGAACTTGATAATGGCATGATGGCTCCTACAGCTGGCTATATATGGCGTGGTAATACACAGCCACACCGTGCACAACCCGTAGAACAGCAAATCAACATCAAACCACAACAGATCGTTCCGCAAGCAGCACCAAGACCCGAAAGGGGACAGGCTGTTGCTCTCATAGTAAAAGGTGAAGGACAGACCGCTGGCAACGACACCTGGCAGATGCTCAAAGAATGTCTCACCTCTCACGGTATAGACATCCGTGAGAAAACAAACCAGCAGGGCCAAAAGGAATACCAGATGGTCGTTAAGCCACTGAATGCCAAAAAGAACTTCCTCTACCATCTCACGGAAGAGGAATATCATCTTCTCACACAAGACCATTATAATGATCCTGAGTATCCGGCATTAAGCATTGATAAACGTCTGGAAGTCATCAATGACAAGATAAAAAAGGACTTTAATGAGCCTATCACAAAGGATATGCTCAAAACAAAGGATTATGTCGACCTGACCTATAAGCCAGGAAAACGCGAAATGTACGAAGCTGACTTTATCGCTTACGAGAAAAAAATACAGCAGAAACAGATCGATGATGTTGTACTGGCTGAAATCAAAGGATATATCGGTAGGGATATGCAGCGTATCGCCAACGATCCTAACGCTGTCGATGGCCGTCGTATCACCGAAATCATGGCAAATGCCGGTGACGGCGAAAAGGCGTTCTATCAAAACAGCCATAATGGTCGTCAATTATTCGTTTCTGAAATCAGAGTAGATAGAACAGAAGGTGAAAAACCTACTTATTGGATGAGCGCCAACATCAACGGAGAATGGCAACAAAAGGTAATCTCCGAAAAGGATTACAACCGCTTCCGTGACCTCGACGATGCCCATAAGCTCAAGATGTTCACGGACACCTATAAGGAAATTAAGATTGCTGACGGTGTGGATGACAGCCTCGCTATCATCAGAGGACGCGACGGCAACCTCCAGCTAAAGCATGGAGAAAACATCACCGAGTCACAACGCTCTAACGTCAACCTATCCATCCTTCAGAATATGAACAAAGCGTTCTATGCCGAAGGGAAGGGTGGCCGTGAGAAAAATATAGAAGCCATCCAAGTTTTTGAAGTTGACACAGCACACCTGCAGGAAATAGAGAAAAATCTTCCTGACTCGCCAGAAAACAGACAGTTGCTTAAAGACCTCAAAAAACAGGCCTCCGAAACGGATAAGCTGCATGTGATAGCAGCTGTCATCGATGGCACGGTAGTTCAGCATGCCATGACATCTAAGGACTACAATAAGTTTATGAAGTCCGACGACACACAGCGACTGAAGATCGCAGATAAGCTCTTCGATGAGTTTAAAGTAAAACTCACTCCAGAGGGTAAAGCCGAAAGAGCACAGAAGACTAAGAACACCATCTTTGGTGTTCTGGGTGCTTTGGCAGGAGTGGCAATGACGGGTTTGGCCGTTAAACACGACATTGATCGTATCAATCATCGTCATGGCGGTCCTCATGGACGGCCCAGATATATCAATCCTAACCTGCCACCAGTACCGCATCCGCACGGATGTTGGGCAGATGCCGGTATCACCAAATACGAGGTTCTGATACAAAACACCAAGGAAGCTGTTGAGTCCATCGGCAGAAAAATATAATATATATAATAAGGTATGAACAATATTACACTACGACCACACTGGATGCAGTACGCATTATGCGAAATGCCGCTTATTATGCTCAGCTTCATAGCTGCTGGCATCACCATATACTTCTACGACAGTAAGTATGAGAAGTATATGGAACTTATAACGCTGTTTATCTGGGTTATTCTGCTTTACCGGATTCTATATATCAGACGTATCAAATACATCATCACCGACCAACAGATCCTCTACCAGCATGGTATCATCACATATACCACAGATTATCTCGAACTCTACCGAGTCTTCGACTACCAGCAGGCACGATCTCCCATGCAACAGCTGGTAGGACTTAAAACCATCTATATCATGGTGGCCGACCGCAATACGCCTGTCCTCGAAATGATTGGCATTGAGAATAAAAACAATATTATTACGGTCATCCGTGATAGGGTAGAATATAACAAAGCAATAAAACGAGTCTATGAGATTGGTAACCGATATTAAACGAATAGCCTTAGCTGCAGCTATGCTATGTACTACGGTACAAGCAGCTATGGCACAGGCAACCGAGGAAAATCCTTCGGACTGGGTAGTCATACAAATAGGCCGTGACTCCCTATCAGCAGTTTACTCCAAGGAAATCACGGAAATGGGAAAGATTACCGGACTGCAGGCAACGATGAATGTATGCCTTACGCAAATCAAAAAATACAATAGAGAATACAGTGATTACCTCTCTAATGTCACTCCATTCTTGAAAAATGCAAACCTTGTCAAAAATCTCTATGGACAAGGTGCTATCTTGATACGTAACACAATGTTACTGACAAAGATTATCCAAAAGCGACCTGTCGGTATCGCCACATCAGTATCAATCTCAAATATATACGTTGAACTGGCTGTAGAGGTGTATAAGACATACAGCACGTTCAAGGATATCATTACTAAAGGAGGCCCCGATAATAAACTAAACGCCAAGGAACGTGTTGAAATGCTTTGGCTTCTCTCAGACAATATCAGAATGCTCAACGACAAAATACGAAGACTGACATTCCTCATTGCAGTTACAGACTGGGAAGACGTGTGGGAATATTATACCGAGGGCCTGGTGCCAAGGGATGCACGTCAAATCGCACGTCTTGCATTAAGCAGATGGCAACGTGCATATAAGGCACAGACAATGATAATGGAGGCCAGCAGATAAAATATATACACTTATGAAAGTAAAGAAATACATAAAACAGTCGTATAGATATATGTTATTATTAGTAATGCTAACAATAACAACTAACCTGTACGCACAATTTGTTGATGCCACCAGAGCTTTGGAATGGAAGCTCTATGGTGATGCCGTATCAAAGAAAATGGCAGAACAGGAAGCTTTACAGCTGACGATCTCCGGCAACCATATCTATATGCATGCACAGAATGGTAAAATTGTAGATATTCAAGATGAAATGAATAAATACCTAAGCAAGTTCCATGATAAGCTGAAACTCGCTGCTATGTGTTATAGCCTTTATTACGAATGTAAGACTGTAGTAGAAAACGTACAGTCAATCAATAAATCTATTAGCGAAAATCCGGAAGGTATCATCTGTACGGCAGTCGTAGACCAACGAGGTATGATATACCTTAGGCTTTTCTCCCATACGCTCTCGCTGATCAATGATGTCTATCAAATCTTCAGTAATAAAAAAGATGAAGGTGATGAAGACGAGGCACGTAACAAGATGACGGAAAAAGAACGTATTGAACAACTTGATATCGTCAGAAAACGTATCAAGAAAATCAATGAAGAAATGGGCATGCTGGCAGCATACATCAAATATACAAATATCAATGATGTACTGAACAGAATACTGAGAACGGATTATACGTTCCAAAGCAGAACACGTCAGGAAATAGCACGCGACTGTCTGAATACATGGCGCGACCATTATAGTACAGAAAACCTTCTTTATAATAGATAACAATTCTCATGGCAGAAGAAACAAAAGAAATGACCGATATCTATATGCTGTACAGAATGACAGTATATATATTGGTGATACTGGAAATATTCGTTTTTGCACTCGACCCCGAAGAAATGGCATTCCCGGGATTCTTCGCAGACATACACGAAAGGATGACGAATATCGTCATCTACAATCATAACAACCTTGAATACTCCAAGTTGGCAACACTCATAATGATTGTACTCACCAGTATTGGCACTAAGGCTAAAAAACAGATAGACTTCGACGGCAAGACGATGGTGTTATACCCACTCATCGCAGGACTCACCATGATAATACTCTCGGTTTTCCTGTATTATGCCGACGTTCTGACAAGCTCGCTGTGGCTGTTCCAAAACAAAATATGGATCTATATCCTGTTCACTATCGCAGGAACCATCCTCACACATATCGCACTGGATAACATCTCGAAGAACATCCGTGAAGGGGTCATGAAAGACCGCTTTAACTTCGAGATGGAAGCCTTTGAACAGAATGAAGAGCTCAAAGAGACAAAATACAGTGTGAACATCCCAATGCGTTACTACTATCAGGGTAAGTTCCGACATGGATGGATCAATATCAACAACCCGTTCCGTGGTACGTTCGTCATCGGAACCCCTGGTTCCGGTAAATCGTTCTCAGTCGTAGAGCCATTTATACGCCAACAGTCGAAAAAAGGCTTTTCGATGGTCGTCTATGACTATAAGTTCCCGACACTGGCTCAAAAACTCTACTATCACTATAAGAAAAATCAGAAAGAGGGCCATACACCCAAAAATTGTAAGTTCAATATCATCAACTTTGTCAATGTCGAATATTCCAAGAGGGTCAACCCTCTGCAACATAAATATATTCCCGACTTGGCGGCTGCACAGGAAACAGCGGAAACGCTGGTGCAGTCCCTGCAGAAAGGTAAAGAGTCAGGAGGTGGTGGCTCTGATAACTTCTTCCAGACCTCTGCCGTCAACTTCCTGGCTGCCTGCATCTTCTTCTTCGTCAACTACAAACGTCTGCCGTACGATAAGGACGGCAATGAGTTGATACCGGAATACACAGAGGATCCAGAGACTCACCATAAAAAACTGACCGGACGTGTCTTTGATGCTATGGGTAATGTCGTAGAGCCCGACCATTGGCTCGGCCAGTTCTCCGACATGCCTCACGTCCTCTCCTTTCTTAATCACGACTATAAGGAGATTTTTGAAATCTTACAGACCGACCCGGAGGTGTACCCACTCCTTGGGCCGTTTATGACGGCATACAAAAATAAAGCTATGGAACAGCTCGAAGGTATGATTGGTACACTCCGTGTACAAACATCACGTCTGGCAACTAAAGAGGCTTACTGGATATTCCACCGCGACGGTGACGATTTCGACCTGAAGGTCTCTGACCCAGCTAACCCCTCTTACCTGCTTATCGCTAACGACCCTGAAAAGGAGTCGATTATCGGCGCACTGAATGCTATGATTCTTAATCGTCTTGTCACGCGAGTCAATAGCGGACAAGGCAAAAACATTCCTGTTAGCATCATCGTAGACGAGCTGCCAACACTCTATTTCCATAAGATTGAAAACTTGATTGCAACGGCCCGAAGCAATAAGGTGTGTGTGCTGCTTGGCTTCCAGGAGCTGCCACAGCTTGAAGGCAACTATGGCAAGGTGAATATGGAGAAAATCACTGCTACCGTCGGAAACGTTATCAGTGGATCAGCACGTAACAAGGAAACCCTCGACTGGCTCTCAAACCATATTATGGGTAAGATAGTACAAACCAAAACCAACCTCTCCATTGATGACAGTAAAACGTCAACGAGTATCAATGAAGCATTGGAAACAATGCTACCATCATCAAAGATTGCAGATATGGCTACTGGTTGGCTGTGCGGACAGGTCGCACGCGACTTCTCACCCACCAAAACGGGTATTGGTGGTACGATGAATATCCAAGAGTCTGAAGAATTTAAAACCTCTAAATTCTTCTGCAAGACGAATTTCGATATGGATGCCATTAAAAAGGAAGAGGAAGACTATAAAAACTATCCTCTCCCCATGTTCTATAAATTCAAGTCCACACACGAAAAAGAGCGTATCCTTTATAAAAACTACGAAAGGGTAGGCAAGGATGTCGATCAGATGATTAAGGATATCCAAATGGAATTTTCCAAGGAATAAACAGTTAATTAACTACTTATATATTTATTTATTTTATTCATTATTTCAATTATTCATTAAACAGGCAAAAAATATATGAAAATATCACATAAGCCCTCACGACATGGAAAAATCCTTTCCATCGTGTTTGAAGACGAAAACGAGTATGAAAAACTCATTTCCGCCATCAAAGCGGATATAGACTATATCTACCAGAATTACGATAACGGCGAAGAGCTTACGGAGTATATCGACGAGATATACGAAAAGCTACAAAAACGCTATACCGTCGATGAAAAATACAACGACGGCAAGCCGTCTACCTTCCTCTTCGATAACGAATGGACAAGAATCCATTTCGACTATTTCTTTAATATGGTTTATTTCCTGCAGGAACTCATTGCAGAAAATAAAAATTATGAATCACAGATAGACAGCCTCATTCAAATACTGGAAAATAAAAAATGAAAACAGACAACAAAAGATATAACCCAGCTCTGCCGTCAGGCAGGATGAACGGAAAACACTTTCTCGGTCATTCGAGCGCACACAGTTTATTGACGGCTTTTCCTGTTGCAAAGTTACGAAGTTGAAGAATACAACAAACCAAGCAAGGATATACGAGTTTGCTATTACAAAACCAGCAGCAGGCTTCCACAAAAATTTCTGCATACATAAATTTTAGGGTATTCTACTGTTTTTGCGCTGCAAATCCTTGCCGGAATAACTTCGTACCGGGCAACTGAAAAAGTCTAAAACTGTGTACGTCAGACTCGATGACCTCTTTTAAAAAAGCGTTCTTTCCCATTCTGTTACAATCCTGCCAACAACGGCAAAGCTGAATATCTCCTGAAAATAGTAATCACTACGTGACAGCTGAATCAGATAAATAGAGAAAAGTCTTTCTGGAAACGTCGCCACGATTATTTCGGGCTATGCAGCGCAGACGTAAGGCAGTAAACAGATGGTGTAAATAAAATAATGTATAACTCTTTAAAAAGTAAAAATTATGATTAGAGCTACAATGATTGGTCGTGTCGGTAAAGATGCGGAAGTAAAGGAAGGAAGCAAGGGAAAGTATGTTACGCTTGACGTAGCTACTGACATCTTCTATCAGGGTGAAAATAAGACGGACTGGGTGAGGGTATATTGTAATAATCCGAAGACAATCCAGAAGGTGGAAGAAAAAGGACTGTTTAAAAAAGGCTCAATGATTGAAGTGCAAGGCTCGATGACCTTTCCGTCAGCATGGATCTCTAAGGCTGACGGTACACCAAAAGCACAGAGCGTTCTTCTCGCAGAATGGGTTCAGTATGCTGGTGGTAGAAAGAAGGAAGAGAAACCTGCTGACAGTACAACTCCAGACAAGGCCGCTGAGCCTACCACAGAAAAAACTATGCCCTTTGAGGCACCTAACCAGAACGACGAGGAACTGCCCTTCTAAGCAGACCGCCTGAGAATAATTCACATTTATCAATTAACTAACACTTTATTATTATGAATCCAGTAGAAATCGCTTATTTCAAGCACTTCCTTTACGACAAAGGACTCCAGAGCAAGTACATCTACAACTATCGTAACTATCGTGACGCTGATCGCGGTAATCCCGAATCGTTAGAGGACTTCCTCCAGATTGTTTCATCCGAGGATGTTGTTTTGAAGGCTTTCATCTTCTTCATGCACACCATCGGTAACCGTAAGAGTAACAAACCGTCTCATTTTTTCTGGAATGGCATCAATAAGGATTGGCAGACCTATCTCAACATGAATCGGAACAACTACAATAATAATAAGTTCCGCCGTCTGGTAGGTACGTTTTCTATCCTTAGACAGAACTGGGATAAGGAAAATTATTACGAGGACGAGAGTAAGGAGGAAACCTACAAGAGGATGTCCATCAATCCCGATGATGAAAATCTGACCTTGAAGCCGGTGGTTCCCACTCATAAGGAAGAGAAAGATCCTTTGGAAGGTGTTGACTTTGACGAGAAAAAAACAAACGAGACTTCCGAACCAGAGGACAACCCCGTTTCCCAAGGCATCTCTAATTTTCTCGCTGGCTTCACGATGATCGACACCAGCAACTACCGAGGTGGAAAACAGCTAAGTAATCTCGATGTCTCTGTTAATCTGAACAACGGAACTTATAAGATGACGTTTTCGCTGACACAGAGTGAGATCATCCGCAATAAGGGTTATGTTCACGTCTATCTCTTCACAAAGGATAATACCGGAGAAATTGCGCTGAAGTTCACCCGGGAGAAGAACCCTAAAAAGGGCTGTCGTCTGAATATGCCTAAGGAAAAGAAGGATAATGTCTGCATCAACTCTGTTGATATGACGAAGAAGATCCAGAAATTTTTCAAGACTAAGGAACTTTACTTTACCCTCAACATCGTCAATACGACTACAGTAAACGACGAAATGTATTATATCATGCGAAAAAAAGAAGAATAGATAATAACCGTAGGGGCTGACGATAACGGCCAGTCCCTACATTAACCAAACAACATATGAGTAATCTGATAACTACATCCTTTAACCCCGAATGGGCCGACCAGAAGATATGTGCCGGAGGTAATGGTGCTACAGTAGGCTGCTCTGATGATACGGCTGCCGTCAACAAGATTAGCAGGAATATTCATTTCGACTGGATGAATAATCCCAAGGCTCCAGTCATCACACGTCATTTAGAGCCTGGACAGCATATCAAGGTAAAGCCTCGTGAAGACGTAAGGCGAGGTAACCAAAGATTCCTCGATCTCTGTAAGAAGATGGGACTCCACCCCAGCACCTGTAAAAACGCGAATAAGTAACATTAAGACACAGTATAGTGTAGAAAGGATATTATTATGAACAGACATAGAAGCCTTGGCATTTATGCCTTCCGAACTCCTACAAACGATCATCTTTGGTACGGTACAAAATTCCGTACCCTGAACAATCAGGGAAATGTGGGTGGTATCGTATCTATGATGCGTACCACTGACACCATAGCAACGGCTGGAGGGTGCTCCTACGATGTGGAGCATTATATGGAATGGGCACCGAAAATCTATAATAGGCGAGTTGTAGCCAGATGGGAGAAGGATTACTGGCTGGAAGAAGCTGTTACCTTTTGGAATAATTCAACGTGGGATAAACTTCGTATTCATTATAATAGTCTTGCTAAGAACTATTCTCTTTTCAGAGATTTGTTTGTCCCTATAAAATGGACAACGGGAGGGGTGTCTATGACGGATATCAAGTCTTATATGGAATATCTGACAGGAACTATATTCCCTGGTGGTGTTGCCATCAAAAATCTTGCTCTGGAGGAAAAGAACGGCAGATTTATTGTTTATGCTAAAAAAGCTTGGCTGCAAACCTTTCATGAAGGACAGCAGATGATAAACTTCTATATGATGGCCAAGAAGTTCAAAGAGGTATATGGTTTTTAATAAAACAACAATCTAAACAACGATCTGCTTCCATGCTACAGTAGATACCTACAAATAATTGTTTGACTAATAATATACTGATATGATCTCGAAGAATAAGAAATACGAAAACCGTGAGAGAAGAAAAAAAGAAATGGCTACCTCTACCGAGAAGCCTAACAAGAACAGGATTTTCTGTCCTGACTGCGCAAAGCCAAAGATGCTTTTTGAGTCGGAGGCTAAAGCACTGAACTTTATCAAGTGGAATGGTGGTAAGCTGGAAACGGAAGGCAAGCCATTGAGAGCCTATTACTGTCCGTCATGCTGTGGATGGCATATCTCTCATCAGGAATATCGCGAGGACTATAAGGAACGTACCGATAGCCTGCTCTCTGCTTATAACCACTCCTTGAAGAACGGCAAGAAGAAAATAGACTATCTTATTCATGGCGATAGCCTGGCTGGTAACGCCAAGAAAATCTTCTTATGCCTTTCAGAGGAAGTCCAAAAGGCCCCCTATAAGGAGATCCTTAAGAAGCATCTTAAAAGGTATTTCCGTGAGAATAACATAGAAGATCCTCACGGACAAATCCGTGCGGAGGTCTACCGTATCTGGAGGCAGGAAAATAATATGCTTTAAATGATGATATGACAGCCTACAGAAAACTGTTAAGAGATAGCCGATGGAGCCAGCGACGGATGGAGATTATGCGTCGTGATAACTTCCGATGCCGGCGGTGCGGTGCTAAGCGGAACCTGAATGTTCATCACAGGTGGTATATCTATCGCCGTAACCCATGGGAATATCCAGACCGCTGTCTGGTAACACTCTGCGAGAAATGTCACCGACGCACCCACCTAAACCGCCATCTTCGTTACATAGGATGGATTATTTTCCTTATCCTTGCCGGACTTCTTATGAGATATTTCCGTTAGTCGGAAATGTCTTTTGTGTTGTCCTGACGATTCAGTTTCCACAACCGATCATACTCACTAACCCTATTCTTACCGTCTTCCCGACCTTGACGGTAGAAGAGTTGAGCCATGTCACAGACCTGACGGACTGAGAAACGAGGCTCAAACTCGAATACATGGTATTGTCGGTCGTTACCGTGTTCCATGTTCCATTTGGTAATGGCTTCACACCAGCCTGCAAAAAGCATTGTCCGGTGAGTACTCTCTTCTATCGTACAACCACACATCTTCTGGAAATCTTCGTCCGTCACGCTGTTGACAGCTTCCTCAATCTCGGCCTCCAGCTTGGCATCCTGTTCGGCTTCGATCTTAGCCATCAGCTTAGGAAATCTCTTTCTCAAACGTTCCACGTCGGCATCAGTAACCTCACTCAGTGGCTTACCATAAATAGCACGCATCAGTCTGTCTTCAGGAGACAACATCCTCTTGTTTTTCTTACTCATAATAAAAACCTCTATAAAATTAAAAAGTGAAACAAATTAATTACTTTTGATGGGAATATCATTGTTATAAAAGTGGAACAACAATCTCAATAACAATATACCCCTTCTACTTGTATTATATCCTACTTTTTGCCACTTTTGGCCATTTTCGGAGGTCTTTAACACTATTTTAACACAAAACAAATAAAAACCTGCTATCCTCACGGATAACAGGAAAAATTTCAATTGAAAAAAATATCATATCATACAACCGCCGTTGTCTTTATGGAGAATTATGATAGAATCAAGAGCTGTGTACCATATAATCGTAAATGTATAGCTTATGCTGCTTGATAATCTTTTCACAACGGGCTACGTAGTTCGGATCGGAAGCATAACCTGCCTTTTTAAGTGCCAGGAGCCAGTTATGATAGTCTGTAGAGCTGTATTTCTTACATTGCTTATAGCGATCGCTGCATAAGAGCCTGGCATGGTGTTCCATGCTCTCAAAAGCATCCTTATAGCTACAAAATTTCTCGCCAACCTTATCGTCATGATGTACGGTGAACGGCTTGCCTAACAGCAGCCATTGGGTAGAACATTTGATACCAAAATAGTTGTTGCCACTGACGGCCAGAGGCGAACGGCCCCAGCTGCTCTCATGTATCATCTGACTAAGCGTTACACTTGCCGGAATACCATATTCTCTCTGATGCTGCATGGCAATAGGGGAATAACGCTTCAGAAAATCATCATGACTGAGAAAATCCAGTCCTTTGATACTTATACCCAATGAGACAAGGGCATCATGACGTATCTTGTCAATATAGTGAAGAAGAATGTTGGGGTTCACCATCTCTCCATTCTTGCGGACGGTTATATGCAGGTGCGCTCCTGTTGAGCGTCCAGTATTACCGCTGATGGCTACTGGCTGCCCTGCATACAACGTATCACCCTCGCTTACATAACGGCGGGACAGGTGACAATAGCTGACGGTATAGCTGCCGGATGTTATCTTGATATAGTTGCCAGAAACCTTGTCGCTGCCAATAGCAGTGACGACACCTTGAAACATAGCATATACATCGGCATATTTAGCGTGAATGTCTATACCACTATGAAAAACTTTCTTCCCTTTGTTAAACGGATCTTTCCGATATCCATAGTCGGAAACCACTTTCATATTTTTAACAGGGTAGGATACACTTAGATAGCGAGACAACCAGTACAATTTCTCACTATCAATCTTCCTGACACTATCTGTTTCAGTCTCATAACCAAATACGGATAGTGTGACCGTTAGTATAAAGGACAATAAAAGACACCTCATAAAAATAGTTTGTTTATTTGCTTGCAAAGTTATATAAAACGTAATAAAATACATCTTTTACATTCTATTTTAACACTTAGGGGAACGAAAAAAGACTTAAAATGTTAAAAAACGACGTTTTTCTTGTGATTTTTCTCACTTTCTATACAAAAAACACTATCTTTGCACCAATAAAACCAATTTTATATTTACAATGGAGTTTTCTATTTACAACTTACAAGAAGTACCCTTTGAGAAACTTGAAGATTACGGTCTCTCTCGGCTGATGATCCAAGATCTCCCCGAAAACGTCATGCAGCGTTTTCTAATGGGTTACCCGACACCGGCACTACCTTTCTCTACAGAAGACAATGACGGAAAAAAGGTTAGTGTGTATGCTCAAATCTCTCTGATACACAAAGATGACAAGGTAGACTTCCTTTTCTATCCTCAGATGGAATCTCTCGATCTCTCGGATTTTCACAATATCAATCCCAGAAATATCAAGGATGGCATGGTGATACGTAGCGAGAGAGGTTATTCGCAATATGTCGCTGCTATAGACCAGATGATAACCGTGCCTTACGGTATCGTGCTGCATAACGTTGAATTTATGCAGGGTCTTCTCGGTTTCAGCTCACAGGATCGTGATAATATCCTGAAAGGCAAGGTAGCTACCTTTGAATACAAGAAATCTATCGTTTCTCTGGGTATTGACCTTAATGAGCGTAAATGTCTCAGAGTTTCCAAGGGCCAGGAACAGGCATGGGTGAATAATGCATCCTACGCCGCCCTCAAGAAACATAGTTTCGGCCAGTTTGGATGCTGGGTTACTGATGATAAGCAACATCTGTCTTATGTTCCCGTACAAGAGTATGAGAACCACGAAGACATCATGGATGCTTTGCGTCAGCAGATGGGTATGTCACGTTCTTAATATTTTATAGTTATGATTGAATTAGAAGGTTATTACAGCGAAGAGGAGCTGCACCGCCTGCTTTATGACGGAAAGATTAGCAGACTGGAGTACATTTATCATCACTCCGAAGAGAGAAAGATGGCGTTTCTTGACTACTGTCACGAACACGGCCTTCCGATAACAGAAGTCTCTGCAGAACAGTTCATGCAGTATGAGCTGGAAGAGGAAGAGCGAGAAATGCAAAGTGCTGAATCAGAATAGTGATTTTCTTAGGCATGAATAGATAAATATTGAATTTAAATTGAGATGTTTAAGAGGTGTTTGTCGGGAGACAGGCACCTTTTTTATAATTTAATCTGTTCAACTTTGGGGTTCTTAACTATATCCTCCAGCACCTTATCGAGCTGCTGCAGCTGCTCCTTGTCAAGAGCATGGATGCAGTCGACGGCCACCTTTTGGGCCAATAAGTGACGGTGGGAGAGGGGGTTGGCGACCTTTAGGACATCAGCCACATGTTTAGTCGTGACCTCTTTCGGTTGCATCAGCCAGTGTTCGCAGATAAAGTCATTGACGATACGGTCAATATCCTCTTTAGTTTCCAAACCAACTGCATACCACTCTGCTGCATCAGTCACCCAAGGAGCTTTTTTAAGGTTTTCAACGAGGTCTTCAATCTCAAAACTGAGATCATCCGGGTTATACTCATTAGCACCGACGGCCTGACAGTACTCATTAAAGCTGTCACGTAGCCAGTTGATACCGGTATGCATTCCTTTACCGGTGATATGCTCAACGGCATATTGAGCCGTCTGATCTTTCAGTTCTTTAATTGTAGCCATAAGAAAAACCTTATTTATGATATCCACGACGATATTCCTCGTCATTAATAATCTCCTTACTCTCGTCGGCATCTACAACACCGTTGCCGTCGATATCAAAGCCGTCTTGTTTAGAGGCTTTTAAAGGATTTGACTCTTCCAGAGCCTGCTTCTCTTGTTCCAGCAGCTCTTGTTCTCTTTTATCCCAACGTCCCATATCAATATCCTTTTATCGGTGAATAGTTCTATTGTTCTCACGTTCTAAACCATCAACAATATCCATAAGCTCCGCCTTAGCATCATCTTTCCATTCCTGGAAAGCTTTTTTAACGGCAGGTTTTTTCTCTGCTTCTCCCCATAAGCGCTCTGCCTCTTTCTTCTTTTCATCAACATTAGCAAAAGCGTCCAAATATTGGTTAATAAGGTTACGCTGAGGACGTTCAAAGGCAGCATCTGGCGCTTCATTAGTGACACGCTGAACAATAAAGTTCACAATGCGCTTACCTAACATGACATGTTTCAGTTCTTCTTTCTCGTCATCGCTGATGAGACTCTTCTGCCCGAAGATAGGTTCTTCACCCAATGCGAGTTTCTGTTTATTAACCTCCTTCAAGAACATGTTTGAAGCCTGGTTGATATCTACAAGCATTGACTTGATAATCTCTGGCTTCTCTTTTAACTCGGAAATCCATCCATTAACATAAGCCAGGTTGTTTTTGTTAATGCGAACGTCAAAGCCTAAAGCCTGACCAACAACGGCAGCAGAAAATTCAGCAATACACTCTTCATGAGCATATTTCTCTCTTCTGGTTTTCGTTTCATCACTTTCTTTTCGATCTTCGCGGTTCAAACGGGAAGGGTGGCCTGTGGAATGAATACACTCATGGATGACGGAAGAATAAAATTCCATTCCGTCCTTATATACCTCTTCCGGCTCTTCATGGATATGAAACTGAGCCTTTTCAGGAATACCTATCTCGTCAAAGTATGGTCTGTAAACAGGATAACTTAATGATTTGTCAAACTTAATAGGACAAAGCCATTCTTGTTTTTCAATCATACGGTCAAAAGCTGCATTTTCGTACATGCCATCAATACCTTTGGTCTCAGGAACCTTGAAACGCTGAAGCAGCTTATTATAAAGATCTGGATTAACTTCTTCCAGATTGGTTTGATCAACATTGAACTCAGGATAATATTTCGGCTTCCTGTAACAGGTAATGCCAGCCTCTTCAATTTCCTCATCCGACATATTTTTTACATCGTTTGGATCGACTTTGTTGCCATCCTTATCCTTATAAAAAGGAATATTATAGACAACAGGGATACTCTGACTCCCTTTTTTTATACAGCACTGAATATCAAGTGCTTGGTTGAAAGTCAGATACAACGGCATTTTGTAACCGTTCATAACTGTGTCCATGGCAAGTATAAGACGATTAGAACCATGTAAAACTCCTGTCTTGATATTCTGAGGCAGTCCATAGCCAGCTCCTGACGTCCAGCCCTTTTCCCATTTGGTATCACGCATACGTTCCATGCGGCTAATCATCAGATCCGCAAAACGCTTTAATGCCTTTTCCTCGATGGCTTTCTTGTCGCCATCGTTCTGATTGCTTGGTTTATAAAATTTCTTTGCCATAATAGTAAGTATTTAATATTAATATTTCAAACCCTCACTGCGTCGCTCACCTTTATACAGAGCAACGAGTTCACTCCTTGTATCTTCTATCCACTCCTGGGGTAGCTTGGCAATGTCAGGATGTCTTTCTAAACAATCGTTCCACACCTCAGAAAACAACCCTCTACGAGCCGTAGGCTCCTTGCCAAAGACAGATCCTAACGAACACTCGATGAATTTGTCCAGCATGTCATACTGTTCAGCAGAGAATGCTTTGGCGCCGCTATCCGACACTCTCTGATGAATAGCATCTACAATAGCATTATGACGAATAACACGCATCACCTCGGAAATCTCGTGACTGTTAAACAGTTTTAATCCGGAATCTAATTGAAACATAAAATCCTTTACCACCTTTTCTTTCTCGTTATGACTCATATAAGCTTTAAAAGCATAGTCCAGAATCCAAGGTTTTTGTTTCACAGCAGCACGGATATCCTCTTCTTTAAAAATGTCACCAATGACATTCTTCATTTTCGATAGATAGGTGGCCTGCATAAGAGTGTCTTTGATCTCTTTAATGACATCTTGCTGCTCATGCCAAAGCAAGTTATAATGGTACTTATAGCCCTTGTCATAATACAACATGATACTCTTCTTTTCGTCTTTCGTTAACTCGAAATGAGTAAACTGCCCGAAATTACGGTAGTTGACAGGACGGTCAAGACGATAAACCTCTCCTGAAGGATATTTTTTTAGATCGGCCATCTGTTTAAGAACGGCAGAACTTTTCTCCATCGAACTGATATCCTCAATAACCTTCTGTATTTCCCGACGTGTCAGATAATCCTGCAAAGCATTCTCATCAACACCGTCTATAATGCCACTAACATACATACTGGTGGGTAGTGGCGCATGCAAGGTGTTGTTGTTGCCAACGAGTTTTAAGTCACCATGAACGATAAGATATTCCGGCAGTCCCATCTGTATATCGCAATTCTCTATACCGAAGTCACCACCAATCTCTAAACCTTCAGGCAGCTCTTTGGTCTTAAGGTTTTTCAACACGATAGAACCGTTGAAATAGGGATGCCCATCCTTTGTAGTTAGCTTAACACCTGTAGCCAGCTCAAAGGCTTTAACCTTCAAAGCTTCATCGTATTCCTTGTTCTGGCCCTGGAAAAGGCCTGTCCGTATAGCAGAGCTATAATGTGTAACAGCGGTTTTGTCGAAAGAGTCATCCAAAGAAATACCCTTGTCGGCCTTGCGAGGATTGTCAAACTCATTGACTATCGTCTGAATAACATAGTCCGCTGCCAGCCCTTTGTCAACACCATAAACCTTGTTGATGACAGACTGTACCTGTTTGCGATCAAGATATAATGCCTTGCCTTGCTTAATACGCTGTAACCATTTCTCATTGTCTTTATCAGACAGACAGCGAACACCGGAAATAAAATGACTCTCCCTGCCGTTGGCAATCTCCAGACAGGCATAGTGGGGTATGTTACCGTCTGGAATATTCACGATAATCAACGGATAATCCCTTACCGCACGGTGACGGAAGATGGCAACGGGCTTCTGTAGGGCTTTTGCAAGTCCTTTGAAGTCCTCTACCTTCATACTGTCAGAACGGCTTGCAGCATTATACAAGTCACTACTGAGGATATTTATCTCCTTGTCGGGTATGCCGACGGACTTTAAAGCCTCACTCGGATTACCTAACGGCAGAAAGAAATTCCTTAAACTCTCGTTATTAATAACTTTCTTCAGGGATTCATCAAACCTCAAACCCTTATCTGTCTCATCCCAACGTCCCATAATGAATAGTTTATTTAATTACTTAATGAATACTTTAATTATTTACGACCTAAACCCTCGCCACGGAAAATACCCTTACTCAGGTCTTGCAGCTCTTCACGAACGTCATCGATCCATTCCGAAGAGGTACGCTCAGCCTTAAACTGCTTTGCCAGACCATCTAATGCTTTCATCAGAAACTCCTGCTTCTTAGCTGGCTCTGAAATATGTTCAGTGCAGTGTTTCAGACTCTCCAACTCTTCCTCGATGAAATGGTTGCAAGGCCCAGTGGTACGGGCGAAGATGGTATCACGCGCAAGCTGCTCACGAGATTGCTGCAGCAGCCTGATAGCAGAACCATTAGTCAGATGCTCAATACCAACAGCATAGCCATCCTTACCTATCATCACAAAGCCGCCATTGACATGAGCGAGGTTTTTAAGCTCCTTAGACTGCTCTCCGGCAACAGAAATATATTTCACCCTGACATTCGCATTCTTGAAATCAAGGGAATGTCCTACCTGCGGCAACGCATAATCCAAGAAATTCTTCAGATTCACGATATGACCGGCTCTTATCTCTTCTAAGACAGTATTGTCATGCGCTTCAAGCTGTTCGTAAGCCTTTACATAATCTTCAGCCTTTATCATAAAGAAACCCTGACGATCTCTATAAGCATCGATACCGTCCTCATTCTCAATATTCTCTGCCTTATGGGTGGTGGTATCATTGAAATATACCGACACATCAGTAAAGCTATAGAGTAAGGATGGATCATCGTCCGTCCATCCGTGAATACGCACATACTCACCTGTCATTGGCCCTTCGTCAATAATGACAATATCATCGGTAGGGTAGGGTAACTTATTAGTTACCCCTTTTGTAATCATATCACCAAGCTTCTTTTCATCTTTAGTCGCCAAACATTTAAGCAACTGACGCACCTCATTCTGTTTATCCACAGGTTTTAAGGAAGCAAAGCAAAGCGCATACTCCATCAAATTATTAGCGGCAACCATACGGGTCTCTGGATGCTTTCCGCCATTCTCCAGCAGATATGCTTCGATCCAATGCTTTTGAGTGGCACTGAAATTCTTGATGTCATAATCCAATAGGTCAAGGACGGCAATACTTGCCAGATTATATCGGTTCTTATAGTCCATCAGAAACTCTCTGGCGAGATACTGATCACTAAACACGGCTTCTACGGGATGCTTGATAACGAAGCCGTCTTCTGGTACGGTGATACTACTGCTTGGATCAATCTGTTCGGCAATCATCCGCATGGCCTCGATACCCATATCATTGCTGATATTGATGTTATCTTGTGGTAACAGGTTAACATGCGAGCCGTTAAACAAAATACGAGCACGGCCATCATCCATCGGCAAAACGATATTACGGTTAGCCAGCTCACGAGAGGTTCTGACTATGTTCTGTACAACAAAGTCGTTGAAAGTATTATAGTCGATAACCGCTATATCACGATGGATATAGGATGGTGTCTTGCTGTCTTTTATCTGAAATTCAACCGCTATATCGTCAAGATAAAAAGCATCACTACCGCAGAAGAAAGCCTTTAGCAACGACTTGTCTGGTGACTCATAAAGCTTTGCCATCGTTAGGCTGTTTATAGCGAACATCCCCTTGAGCTGATTCAATACCTCTTCATGAATACGAAGACTATTATCATCAGAGGTGTATTGTTCCAAATACGTGTCATTACCAATAAGTCTGTCACGTGTTGGCTTCTCACTGTCAATATACACACCTGTTACAAAATGGTGCTTGCCATTACCATACCACCTGTTGGTGTTTATGTAGACACGAAGAGGAACGATAATACCCATACACTTTTCGTTCAGCCCCCTGGAGTTAACGGAAAGTACCAACTCCCTGATCTGCTGCTGAATGCTCTGCTGCTCTTGCTTATCCCATCTGCCCATAATATCCAATCATTAATAGTTACTTACTCAGGCTATCAACCACTTCCGTGCTGTCTGGCACGGCACAGCCGCTATCGCCACAACCACCACTGAGACGGCATTTCTGTACACACAAGAACACTAACATTCCAACTACGATAACGATTGCTGCACACCAAAGCCAGCAATACCAACGGCAACACTTACCATAACAGCTCTTACCTTCTGAACCGTCATCCTTATTAAATTTTATTTTCTGACATTTACACATAATCTTACTATTTTATTTATTATTAGTTAAAACCTTTTAATCCCTAATGACTGCTCTTCCCGATCCATACCTCTCATAAGCTCCAAAAGCTCTTCACAGGCATCGTCTATCCATTCGTCGGGAACATGTAAGTTCTTAAAGTCCGGCTTCGCCATAGCAAACCATCCCAAAGCACTGTCCTCACGGAATACTCCACTATAGAGAAAGTCTTTCAGAATCTTTTTCTGCTCTTCCGTGAAACTCCTGGCAGATGCATCAGAAATACGATCACACATCACCTTTTTAAAGTCTTCAAAGGTATACTTGGGCTTTAGTCCAAATTTCTCTTCTGTAGACTTCATCAGGAAAAGATTATAAGAACTCTTCATACCTTTTGGCAGCTCCTTGGCATTCTTAATGTAGTCATTAAAACCTTCGGCCAGTTTGAGATAAAACGAGTCACGGTGTTCACCATAGGTCACCCCCTTGCTCTTCATCTCCCATTTGTTATACTTGATGGCTTCACGCCAATCTTTCGCACCGTTAGAAAAGTCGTAATGCTCACGTTTTTCAAAACGAACAGGAAAATCCATGTCAAGGTACTCAACAAAGTTGCCTTTCTTATCCTTACGACTGAAGTCAAGCTGTTCATCAGGAAATGACGGACGTACCCAGTCAGGTTTCTTGAATGACGTATCGTAGTTGGTGCCAAACTCCTTATTACAAAACTCCATCACCTGACGGCCCATCTGATAAAACTGTACTGGTGACAAATCCAATTCATATGTTCCTTTGGCACGTCCATTCTCAAAAATACGGTCGCTGCCGTCACGAAGCCAGTAGTCACACTCGTATTCTCCACGCATACCCATGAAAGAACCGTTACCTCCAGCATCATAATAGCTGAATTTGCTAAACGTTTCATGACTGGTTGAATACGTATAACAGCGCTTCCTTAAATCGTCCATGTCAGGTAATTCCATCATAACAGATAATCCTTTATGACCTTTTATTCTTCTTTATTCGCTTTTACTCTTTATGGTGTCCGTCCACGAGAATTGTCACGCACAATACCACTGGCAAGGTCGTTCAACTCTTCTTTGACGGGTTCTTTCCATTCGTCATAGACATCCATGCGATAGTCTTTACAGGCTTCCTCCCATAAAGGAGCAAGTGCCTGCATCTTCTTATCCACAGAATCAAAGTCCTTCAGATAATTCAATATCACCTGCTGCTGTTCTGACGTGAACGCTTTAGCCGAAGAATCAATGGTACGCTCAATCATGGCTTCCATGACAAGATATTTAGGACGTTCTGCACGGATATAATCGCAGACTCCCTTGTACGTCTCTTCCGGCATCCAATGATCGAAAGCTATTTGCTTTCCTTCCTTGTCATACGAGATAAACGGATTAACCATTGTCTCATCAAAGTCAGGATGGGTGGCATTCGGAAACTCCAGATCCACCACACCACTCCAACTGTCATTCTGATACTGGTTGGGTGAATAGAATTTAATACCATTCACCTTAAAATCACTATACTGCTTCGCAATATCAGTATCAGACAACAGACGATCTTCTGGCTTATTGCCGACGGACTCAGAAACCTCCTGTTCTTCCTCTACATCCAAAGCCTCACTTTCCACTAAAGCGGCCAGCTCCTTCGAGGGAAGATTAATCTCGTCCTCTTCAACGTAATAGAAAATACGCTCATCAATGGCCTGTGCCTTGCGGTCTTTCCATTCGGCATGACCGTCATCAGGACGTAAAGCCTGATCTAAGGCTAAAGTACCAACCAAAACCTGCTCTCCAGTAGTAGGTAATACAATGGAGCGCAACGACCATGTCTTGCCGTCATACTCCAAACTGTCATACGTCTTTTCTTCTGCCCTCTTCTCTTCGATAAGAGACTTGACGGCATCATACACCTGTTTCGTACATCCTACAGGGAAACCGCCAATCTTCATACTTTTTCCCTGACCGCCTTGTGTCTCGATTTGACGAACACCCTCAGCCAACAGATTATCACCATGTTTGGTGATACTCTCAAACATATATTTGTCGATCTTATAACCACTCGACATACTATTGTCGGCAGTCAACTTTAATCCTACCTTTTCACCATCCTTTAACAGGTCATGCAAAGGCTTCTCATAAACCATGTTCGCAAGTTCGTTGACCTGCCATAAAGGAAGAATGTTAATTGGTAAAGTATTCTTGCCGTCAGAAAGAACAACACCTCCAGACTGAACCTTAACTACAGCAATAGCCTCCTGTCCGAAAGGCTTACTCTCAACCCCAAAAGGGCGAGGTAAATCAATCTTGTCGGTATTCTGCTGATCCATCAAGTCTTGAATGACTTTTTCTATATTTTTTTGAACACAATACTTGATGTCAGCCTGTTCGTTTATTTTTTTAATTACAGCCTCCGCAACCTGCTCCTGGTTCCATTCCATCATACGTGAGAAAGGAATGTCGCGCCCGCCGTCAGTAACTTGGAAAATGGCGTGGTTATAGGCGTTACCAAGATAGGTAACTTCGTCCACCACCATGTCACCAATGGAGTTAACCACCACCTTGTCATCCAAAGGAATACCCTTATCAAGCTTGATAGTCTTGCCCGGCTCCATACCCGGAAGTTTCGCAAGCATATCCTGAAGCTCACGAGCTTTTGCCGAGAGACGTGCTTTCTCTTGTTTTTCAAATGTCTCAGAAGCGAACTTTCGCAGATAGATTATCTTACTCTTAACGGCATTCTCCACCTTTTCAAGCCCACTCTTTGAAAGACACGTTGTATTATATACAGTGTCTTTCATATGGAAGGATTCAAGACGTCCATTACGGACGTTTATCGTATCAATAGCATTCGATGAATACTGGTTTTCTGTATTCGGATTAAAATCCTTTGCTGACAAGAAAATATAATCAGATAATTCTATGTCAAAGTCCTTCAGTGCAAGCTTGTTCAGGTCTTTGTTAATGTCCTCAAGAATAGTCAGCCCACGATAGCTGTTGATACGGGGTTTTACGGCTATGCTGACATCTTTCATTTTTGATGGATAAATCTTGAAAGGCAGTCTGTCTGTGTTCTTGATGTCACGCAACGTTACCGCTTCACGACCAGAAGGATGAAGCAGCGAACGTTCCTTCTTTACCATGAGCACCTTAAACTCTCCATAAAGGTCTTTGTGGATGGATGAAATATCCTCACCCTTCAAAAACTGATGGGTGCCGACCTTGCTAAGCACCTTATCACCCTTAAACAGTGACCTACAACTAAAATAAGGTGTAAGCAAAGCAATATTTCCGTTTTGGCGAGCCTCACGAATTAAATCAGTGAGCATAATAGGATCTGCGTTAGAATCGCGCATGGGCAGAAAAGCTATCTCCTTACCAATGCCTGGGGTATTGATAAGCTTTACCTTATCATACTCAATATTATCATATACAAAACTCATGATGTTAGCTTGATCCATCTTGTTCTCAAACATATAGTTATCAACAATATGACAAATCTTATCGGTAAGTTCCTCTACGGAAGGACTATAAGTTGCTATTTTTTTCATACTGACAATGAATTAATTATTTCTTGAATAAAATATTACTTTATCTCTTTAAACTATTATCGCGCTCATAATCCTTCACCATGCCGATATCGTTGCCGGCGAAATTCTCCACCTCTTCACGGGTGGCATCACGCCATAGTTTGCTGACCTCCTTAAACTCAGGACGCTCAGAAGCCAACTCAAACAATCGAACAATATGTCCGGCAACCTTCTTTTTGTCGTTGCCGTCCTGATGAATATACGCCTGTATCAACGCATACTGCTCAGCACTGACAGATGGACTGCTGGCGTCTACGGTTTTGGCGACTACAGCATCAACAGCCATCTGCTCCAGATGAGTCAGCGCATAATGGTAATCCTTCACCTCGAACTCATGTTTGAAGTAAGCCGTAGTGACGGGTGTTCCCATGCCCTCACGAGTGTAATCAACATAGCCACCATAGATAGCTGCCAGTTCTTCCAAATGGTGGTTAGCCGTCTCTGACATGACGATGTGCTCAATTTCTCCTAATGAGTTAACCTGCCATGACACCTGTCCGCGCATACGCAGCTGCTTAGCATTTTGCGAGGCAAACATCATAGCATCGTCAAAGTCATTAAACGAATACGTATTGGTACTCTGATCTATCGTCTCAACACCATAACGATCAGCAAGCCCTTCCTGTATCTCATCGAAAGGTTTGTCGAACGTCACATCATACATATTCATGTCTTCATCTTCGTCGTAAAACTCTGTGATGGTAGCAGGAAACATTTTTTCCTGATGGGATATAGCTTCTTTTAAGCCGTTTTCCAAACGGTGTAACTCTACACCTGACAAATCCTTTAGCTGACGGCCAAGAATGGTATGATAATCATATCCGTTCTCCATCAAGTGACTATGTTCAAAGAGTACTTGATGATTCTTGTACTCTGGATCATAAAGAATACCCATAGACTCTACAGCACGGTCATGCTGCATCTTTGGCTCTAACAACGAGAGGGCATTCATCGACACGTCACTACGAAGAATGGTACTGGTGAAAGGAAAGAATATTGATGCCTTGCCCTTTTCAAAAGGCTTCATCATCTTTGCCAAGTTCTCCAGGCTCTCATTCTTTCTGTTTATAGAAGCTTCTGAATAAGCATGTTTCACGTCATCCTTACGGTGGGCCTCTTCAGTAGAAAGGATGTCGTCAATCCACATCTTACAAATCTCTTCGTCGTGGAAATCCTCTACATAGCAGTCACCATGTCTGTTGTCGAAAGCTGTAAACACCTTCTCGCCATTGTTGGCGGTATTTGCATAATATCCTACCGCACCGATATGTGCTGGGTAATAAACCGCACACGACTCATCCTGCAGGCTATCAAGGATCTCTTTCAGAACCTTTTCAGCCTGCTCACCGGTCATCATCTCTTTATATTGTTCTTTGCTCATAACTTTATGATTATCATTAGATTTTGTTACAGACTGCTTGTCAGCGTCAACCATAGCAGTCACTACACTCTCATTCTTTTCTTCTTTGGTGCTTGATAGCGGCTTATTATCCGACAGGGTAGCTACATGCGGATCTATATTCTTTTGGGGATTATACCCTCTTACAAGGTCGTATAACACCCTGTCTGCTATCTCGTCTGTCTTTTTGAAATGACAGTCGAACATCTTAGCGATATGCTTCCAAAACTCTTCCAGGGCCTTAAACAGGTTCTTGAATACCGTCTTAGGCTTGTCGCCATCTACAATGAATGCTTTCAGTTTATCGGCACCATAGCTACCGCTATATTGTGCCAGCACCTCGTCGGCTATCTCATCATCCGTTTCTAAATAAGGATAATTCTTTTTGGTGTCAGCCCACAGCTGAGTCTCTTTCTTCAGAAGCGACACAATGTTCTGCCATTCATCCATATTGTTCTGACGCAGTGCTTCAGCCCAAATATGAGTATATTCATGTATAGGCACGCTAAGGTCTGTCTTCTCAGGATTGATAAATACCTTTCCTTTGTAGACAAAACCACGTACATTATCCCTGTTCTCACTCAGGTGACGATATTTCTCTGGAAGAGCATCTATCACCTGCTTAGCCACATCCCAGTTGGTTGTTACAGTAAGACCATTGTCACGTAACTTGTCGACAAGGGCCTTAATCATCGGATCGGCCAAATCCTTACCATTGCCCATCGAGTTGATAGCCTGATCTACCTTACCCTGCTTACAGTTCGTTTCTTCCTGCTTTGAAACACTTGCATTAAGAGAACTCCATGCTGACTTGGCACCACTCTTTGCCAGTCGTGCACCAACCGCTAAAACCGTGAATGTTAGCATGGCAAACATAAGCATCTTAGGCAATGCCAATAAAGGATTAAAAAACAATCCTAACACCGACAATGCCACTATTGTCAATATCAGTGGCTTACTCGTATATAATTTCTTTATAACACCCATATATAACTACTTTTTATCTAACTTTCTCCACAAAGTTAGCTTATTAAGCAGATATCAAAAAATAAATCGCCAAGAAAACGAAATATTTAACACTATTACGACTGAAATACTTGTTTAAATGTTAAATTTCTGTTTCATCCCGCACTTTTCCCATCACAGGAAGAGTCGTTTTTTTAGAGCCTTTTTCCGCCGCAAAGGTACGCAGGTCTACCCTTCGGGGGCAAGGACAAGCAGGTTTCTCGATATAAACTCAGCAGCAGGCTTCCACGAAAATTTTGCGTAAAATTTTAGGGTATTCTGCTGACTTTCTACCGGAAATCCTTGCCTTTTACAACCTCACGTATTACTCTGCTATAGAAAAAGTCTCAACAACTCATCCTATACGTGATGTGACAAAAGCGCTCTCTAACTTCATGAAACAGAAATATCGCAGCAAGGAACCTTGCAGTACTCAAATAAATACAATAAATAAGGTTCAAGACTGAAAGATTCAAAATCTAACAAACAATAGATAAAGAACTCACAATCTAACCTGCCGCGATATAACTGATAAACATAGTGACACAAATAAATAATAATTCATATAGACACTAAAACCGAAGCCGACGGAATAAAAACAGGCATATATAAAATGAAACAGATGTGGCTACTTATCATTAAAAACCTCAGTAAGAGCGAAGTCTTTGATTTGTTCTTTGAGGGTCTGGAGTATGAAACCGTAAATGGTGAAATACATATCCAGTATGAGAGAAAGAAATACCTGATGGAAGATCTTAACGGTGCAAAGGCGAGAACTTTAAAAGAAATTGCCTATGAGATAGATAAAATACAATTAACTCCAATATGTTAAAACTATGGTAACAGTCAGTGAAATACAGAAAATTCTCAATGATGCAGGCATCAGCGGAGAAGTAGAACAAGATTCAATCCCTTATCTGGTGGCAGTCACAATTTATTGGGGTGACTGGAAACACGACCACGGATATCTAAAATACCTCATGCAGCAGCATGGTCTTACCCATGTCAAGGAAGAATTATTGGAAGAAGATGGAAGCGACTGTTATAGTGCCAAACATATCTTCGGTGAGGATCATTTTGTAAAAGGTGCAAGACAACTCTTCCAGACAGCGCACTAACATGGTAACGGGGAGCCTAACCCGCTCGACCTCTGGTCGCTTGCAAGGGCAAGAACTCCCCACTAATAACCTCAGAATACTCAGTAAAGAAATTAAATTTTTAAATAAACAATAATTATGAAAAGCGTATTGCTGACATTACTCCGGACAGGAGTTTCAAACACAAAAAAATTTAAGGTGGAAGATTTTGCTAAGTATCTACCTGGAGTTGCTAACCTTCTCTTTGAACAGCGCGAGTGGGGCGTTACTGCTAAGAGTAACGACTTTTGGAAACACGACAATAACCCACGTGCCGACGAACTTCGTCACGACATCGAGGCTGTTAAACGAGCATCTGTTAGAGATATGAGCTATTTTCATATCCTCAACCGACTTACCAATGGTGACAGATATGGAAATTCAGCCAGTTAAAGAAAAAGCCGAGGTTTGATACCCCGGCCTTTTCTTATAAATACAGCTAATAATTTACTTCTCAGGGAAGACATATTCGCTGATCTCACTGGCAAGGCACTGGAGAGAAACCTGCTCCTTGTACACGCCCAGCTGCATCGTACCTTTGATATGTACGTACTTGTTGGCAGCGAGGAAATCTTCGTTTTCCTTTGGGTCGAAATACATGAAAGACACCCAAGTGAAATCGGCCTTGTCACCATCCTTATCGGTAGAGAAAGCGCTGAAGGTCTTGAAATTCTTGCCGTTCTTGTCTGACTTTGTGGAAACGCCATTCTTACCTATCTTACCGATGAACTCCATCTTACCTTCGATGTTGTCCTCAGCAGTAGTCTTTGTCAACTCCACGTCGCCATCAGAACGGAGGTTCCAGAAAAGCTTGTCACCCTTTTTACGAAGTGACAGGGTTCCTTTGATAGCGACACGTCGGCCAGTGGTGAACAGAGCGGCTTTTCCCTTACCACCATCGTTAGAAACGCTGATTTCCAGGTCCTTCACATCCCCCTTGCGGTCTTTAACTGGGAGTTTAACACTAAACACAAAAAACTCCTTACCGTCCTTTTCTTTAACGGCAGCATTGTGCGTAATAACCGCACAAACATTAACTTCACATTTAATCATAACAATAAACCTTAAAATTAATAAAAAATATAAATATATACTGTAAAACAGATAATCTATGCCAATGCAGCACCTCGATTTTCGTCCTGTCCAATACGCTGCTGTTCCTGGCTTTCTTGCCCATCTCGAAGCAAATCATAATCTTGCTGGCCTTTAGAACGTGCACTTGCGACATCAAAACCTTCATGCTGGCCTTTCTTGTCATTCTTAGCTTCTTCTCGTATAGCCTCTGGGTCAACTAAAATACCAGCCTCGTCATCAGTCTTCTCGCCTTTTAATACCTGTGCAACATCGTTTGCTGCAGCTTGCTTTTCTGACTGTGATTTTCCGGTCATCGACGCAAAAAGTAACATCATAGCCATGGAAATCAGGGACGAAACCAGATCACCGCCACCACCCATGCCGGACTGTTTAAACAATTCCAATAACGAGTTTTGTCCTGTGCCTTGACTGGCATCGTCCATACCAAACAGAGAGGCCATAGCTGTCATCTGCTGATCGATGTCGAAATGTTCCATCTCTCCAGAGGATCCTTTTTGTGCCAACAGAGTAACGTCTTTTTCCGATACTTTCTCTTTGGCTGAAGCAAGTAAATCCTCCTTTTTAGAATCACCTTTCTTTTCTAATTTGGTATTCAGCTTACCAACGATAGCTACCTCCGCAATATACTCCTTGGCGTCATAGTAATGTCCGTAATTTGCGCCGGAAGTATTACCTAATGCTGCATTACGAACGTCACTCCATTTTGCTTCTTGTTGAGGGTCTGAAAGCTTGGCTATATAATCATTCAAAGCCTTAATGTCATCTACTTGATCCACCTTCGCAACGCCAAAATGCAGATGGTCTTTTACACCGCCTGAATTACCACTCTTTGCAAGAATGGTATTGGCGTTTACTTGGTCGCCAGGTTTCACGTTAATGCTGTCAAGGTGCATGTAACTGGCTACACGATAGCTTCCATCAGGACGGGGATAGGCAACATAAATATAATTACCGGCACCGACCTTACCATCATTTTGAACACCTTGCTTGCCAGTGGTTAACACAATACCAGACTCGGAAGCATATACATCAGTACCCTTCACGGCATGAAGATCTATTCCTTCATGTTCTGTAGAACCATAATCGATATTTCTATGACCAAAGTCAGAGTTTAATATCATGGTATCACTATCACGTAAGGGCATTCCAAAAGTAGAATTATTATACTTTACAGCATCTTCTATAAAATGCTGATTTTTATCCTTTCCACACTGCTTGCCGTCACTTAAATACGTGGCGGCAGCCTCACGGTCATATTCATCAAGATGGTTTCTTTCAATGATGCCTATCAGTTTAGAGGTATATTCCGGATCGGTAGCATAACCAGCCGCTTTAATACCTTTTGCCCATCCTTTGTAGTCTGTGGCTTCAAGGTGTCCGCACTGTTTCTGATAACGGTCACCCATTAAAAACATACTATGATTACGAATGCAGTCTTGTACATTATCATACTTACGAAACGCCTCGTGTTTCTTGTCGTCGTTGGCATAAAGTACATCACCCGTCCAACCACCTAACGCTTTGATGCCAAAGAAATTCTTTCCTTCTCTGGCAAGATAACTACTGCCACCTCCGGATTCCAGCCACATCTGAGCAAGTGTGATACTGGCAGGAATGCCGTACCTCATCTGCTCAGCCTGGGCGTAAGGAGCGTAAGTTTCAAAAAACTCTTTTCTATCCATAATTACTTGTCTTTACCCGAGTTTAAGGCTATTTCTACCTTCTTCTTGAACGAAATCATTTTCGTTCCTCTGTTCCTCAGACAACGGTAGAGAATCGTCAGTGTGTCCTTCTTGAGATCCAGGAAACTGGGCAGAAGAAAGACCCTCACCCTGTCCAAGCTTTTCTGCCAGCAAAAGAGCTGCCAGACGGTACTTATACATATCCTTGTCGGAAACAAGCCAGAAACGGTCAGCATCGTTCTTGTCAATCTTAACGGGTTGCTGATGCTTGCCGTCAATGTCTGCGAATAACAGCCATTGATTCTTATCGTTTCTATCCTTGCGGATATTCACATTACTCAGGCGATCGACGTTTACATCAACAGCCTTTGGCATCAAAATATCAGCACGGAGATTAGGATGCTCTTTAAGCAGATTATAATATTTTCTGCCAAGACTCATCCGGAAGCTGTCTAATTGTTCACGACGATTGGCTTTTACGTCTAAGAACTCTTCAATGTCACGACGTGATGCAAAGGTTACCAATGGTTCTTCACCAACGGCTTTCACATAAACAGCACGCTTTCCGTCAGCAGTAGGAATCATATCTACGTGTTCCAGCTCTACAACGGCTGTGTTGGCAATAGTCTCTGCCAAGTCGTAACGATTAACGACCTCCAGCTGGTTGTTGCTGATCTTGCAGAGTGTAACATCCTTACCTTCAAAATAGGTGTTTGGTTGTAATAGAGCCTTGCTGCCACCGGAGTTATAGAAATGAATGTCTTGATAGCCTTCCTTACGTAAGCCGACAATGATACGATTCTTGCTGACATCCTCAAGCTCGTTATTTACCTCAAAGGTTGCACCCTGTGCAATAATGACATCTGCATGCTGAGAGTCCTTATCTTTGATGGTGATAATGCCGTGAATGTCATTATTGATAACATTACTCAGCTCTTCTGTGATGCTATATTCGCGACTATTCAGGGCCTGATAGAACTGCGGAGAGCGATACAGAGTATAGTTTACAGCCTTGCCTTGGTTCAGACTATCAATAACCTCGATAGCATTATTAACAGCTTGTTCCACCTCAGTAAGGTACTGAGGATTCTCTGTCAACTCACGCTGCCAGTAAGGTATTAGCTCTTGATGAGCCTCACTGATAGAGGCAGGCAGGCCGTCACGAAGCATCAGAACGGCAGCACCCAGCTCCTGTACAAGTGCCTCATGACGCTGGATGTCAGACGGAAGCAGGTCGGCACGTACGACACGTCCCAGACGGTCTGCAGCTCCAGTATAGGCGATAACCTCACGGTAAACCTCATTGGCATAACGGACAGCCATCGGCAACTCTTCACCAATCTCAGAATGGCGGGTGTCGTTAATCACCAACAAGTCTGAATCTTGATTAAAGTCAGTAGATAACAGGCTGTTAACCATCACATGACCGCCGTCCATTGTCATCATGTTGTTTACTAAAGATATAGCATGATCGTAGATGCTGTCTACCTTTGCAAACAGTTCTTTGCTGATATAGCAATCGCTCTTGTCTGTGACTATCACGGCATTGCCGCCACGGACAAGTTTTGCAAGGTAGTCAGGTAGTTGGTCTGTACTGAATGATACGATGTTCATACCATCACCTGCAGCATCAAACTTTTTATCGCTGACAAATGTCTCTAACCCTAACAGGTCGTGAGCCTTGATGGCATCTGAACCATACAGCTCGTAGTTATCACCCTGACGCATGATAATCATGCTATTGGGATTATCCTCACGGATCTTTGAATACAGAGTAATCATATTCTCACCAGCCTTTTCCTTCTGCTCCAAAGGAATCTCCCGGCTGACAGACTCTTGCTGTGCCAGTATAGCCTTGTATTCCTCTCCATGTTCTTTCTCGAAGGTGGTCTGTGCAAGATTGAAAATACTCAGCACATCCTTCGCACGACAGGGCTTGTAGAGTGTCTGCAGGTCACTATCCAAAGCCTCGTAACGTTCACGACTAATCACGTCATGGCTGTTAACGGTGTTGACGTAACGATTCCATGAATACCAGTTAAACGGAAGGGCATTCATACCTTTCTTAACGGTAAAGCCGTTATCCTTGGCATCCCCATAACCTACATACTGGGAAGTCTTATAGCCGTTCATGTCGCTATGTAAAGCCATCATCAGCATATTAAAGCCTGTTACCGGCTTGTTGCTACCATACAACGATGGCTGTATCATGTAACTGTCGTTAACCATAACACCCTTGGATGCTTTATCTAAGGCGTAAGCCAGCAAAGCACCCTGACGGATGTCAACGCTCTCCACCTTCTTACGCTCCTTTTCGTCCTCAACCTTGAAAGAGGTGTCGGCTTTTACGGCATACTCCTGACGAAGAGAACCGAAATACTTAGCTGTCAGGTTGTTGATAGCAGTCTCACGGTTGGCGTGGCTCGGCTTTACATCTTTCTTTACAGAGGCGAAGAAATAATTCAAGTCCTTCTTGAACTCTGCAGCTTGCTCCGGTGTAATTTTGTCGTTTGCTTTGGTTTCAAACGTAACATAACGCTTTTTACCGTCAACGATAGCAGAAACGGCATATTTACCAGCATTTGGCCCCTTTGAGTACTTAAATACGCTGCCATCTTTGATGCTCGTTCCTTCAGAAACATAGTACTTCTGATAAGGCTCGTGAATGCTCTTCTCTTCTTTCTTCGGAGCGTTATCATGATGCTCTTCAGAAACAACGGCAGCAGATGACTCTTGGCTTTCCTGCTCATTCGTTATGTTTACTTCAGAAAATATTTGAATATTAGCCAGTTGTGGATATTTACCCACCATCTCTGCCTTGATATCCTCTAATTTCTGAATCAAAACAGGCATTTCTATGAAGCTGGTGATAAATTCAGAATCGATATCATTGTTTGCAATAAGAGCATACTCTGTCAGATCCATAGGATGAACATTGATATTGTATGACGTACGTGGGTGGCTTAATCCATACGTACTGTCTTCTGCCGAACGCAGCTTGTTATACTCTGTCTGTATAGCATTGATTTCACTTACAAGCTGTTTCATGTTTTCCTTTAATTTATCACGAATGATCTCAGCATACAACAATCCTTTATGTACAGCTGCCTCGGCAACGGCATGTGCCTCTTCATCTATGCTGTCAACAACATAACGGGATAACAGTCCAGGCTCTCGCTGCTCTGCTTCATTCATAATATCCTTGATGATACCCTCACAAAGGTCTATCATCTCCTTGCGGTTTGTGACCTTTGCGTCGTTAACAAGACTTGAAATATTACTATCTGTCTTATAATACTCCACGTTAACACGACGTAGATGACGAATCATCATCTCCTTAACCATAGGAAGGTCTTCTGTTGGAATAATCTCATCCGGCGTTTCTTTATTAGATATAGCAGGTGACTCAACAGACTCTTCTTTGAAAATATCGTTAAGATAATTTTCTATAGATTCCTTATTACGGTGTATTTCTGCAGGTATATGATAATAAATATCATTATCCGCAACACTGACGGCAACCTGTTCCTCATCTCTTTCTTCAAGTTTAAAGACACCTTTTGAAGTTTTAATTTCCTGCTGAAACTTAGAAATATCATTCTTCTCTGCCTCTACAGAAGAACCAAGCTTCTTCTCTTTTAGCAACTCTTCAGGGGTGACTGGCTTAACCATAAAGACGGTCTCGCAATCTGTTGCCAAACCAAAAGCTGGTGAAGAAACAAATCCTTCACTGTCAGGCTTAACATCAAAGATATATCCTGCATTCTTATCCATGAACGCACGGATATTCTTTTCATCTTCAGCATCCTCTATGCCCGATAAGTCGCCATTGAGGATTGCAGGAAGTGCATATGATGGAACCTCTTGCTTATCATAAACGACCACCATCTGGTCTTTCTCGGCAAACATACTGTCATAAAGGCAATCTAATACCTCTTTCTGAGAAGTTATAGGAAGTTCCTGTAGTAAGTTACCTTTGTTATGTTCAAAGACATCATACAAACTCTCAAAGACAGAGATACCATCACGCTCAACAGTAGCATACTGGAATGTCTTTTCAGTAGTATCAATACCGTCATCGAAGTTGCTGACGACAATATCACCCTTCAATCCTACAGGGTGATACTCGATACCCAGTTCGTTAGCACGAAGCATCACATCAGCCAAGCGACCCTCAAGGGCTTTCTCTTGCTGTTGCTTCTGAATAGCGGCATAGATAGCAGGCAACAGGTCTGCAACCTTAGTGCCTTTATCTAACGCTTTACTGATATCATAGACAGAATACCAGCCATTATCACTGATATGTCCGGCAACCATATAATAATGGTCTTTACCATCCTTCATGCTAATTAGATTCTCATGTTGGTCGATACCATCGGTAGGAATGGCTAATACACTATCAGCTGCAATATGATAAATCTTATCAGCAGTAAACTGACCTCCATACATCCATACGTCTGTAGGTTTAATTTCCAGAAAATCTCCAGCATGAGGAACGGCAGACTTAACGGCATCTACCAACTCCTGACGTTGTTTTGCGGACTCGCGCATGACAACAATACGATCTGAGTTTAGGGCAATTATCTCGTTTGCAAACTGTTCAGCATCATCCTGACGACTGAAATCAAACCATGTCACACCGTTGGTAAGACGCATCTCACCACCGTGCTTTTGGGCTGCCTCACTCAGCTCTTCGTTGAACACGTTCGGTAACTCAACCTTAAATTGTAGATGGATATCGCCAAAGATAGGCTCTGGTCCCGGGAATGTGCCATACTGTATAACATACGGCTTCTCTTTATGGGCGACAGGGTTATTCTTCAGACGCTCCAGGACATCCTTGTTTTCATCAAGGATCTGGTCGAAAGCAATCGTCTGACGAATCTGGTCATCGGAGGTCTTATAGGCAATAGCCCATGACAGTTCACGGAGGCTGCCATTAGTAGTGGCATCGAGGTTGTCAAACATCCCACGAATACCGGCATTATCCTGCTTGTGCATGTCATCAAAGAGCTTGACGAAATATTTACGCACGTTAGCAGGATCCTTAACATTATTGTCAAAGAGAATACCGCGAAGCTCATGACTGAGAAGACCGTCAAAATGACGATTACGGAGAGCATCCTTTACCTTGGTAAGATGCTGGTCGAAGACCTTCATCTCATCAGCATTCAATCCAGGAACAACAGCCTGCTGCTGAGGAGACAGGCCGACGGCCTGCTTAGAAGACAAATCCCACTTGACGGCATCCAAAACCTTATCAATATCATTCAGGTCATACTCATCACGGCCTCTGAGAGTGAAGCTGGCAGAGGCTCCTGCTTCATCCACACGGTGGCCTATCAGGGTGATAGAACCGTCTTCACCAATCTTAACGGCTTCAACAAGATCACGGGCTACAAACTCGTCAACATTTATAATGACTGACTCGGAGAAAGCTATATTCTGACCTAAACCAATGAGAGCGACAAGCTCACTCTCCTTACTGTTAAACATCTTCTCGATATGGCCTATCCATGCAGTCTGAATCTTTTCGGTAAGCTCACGACCTACCTCGGCAGCTTTAGGCGAAATATAGTCGGTGGTGGTACTGTTCATCATGTTCTCATCACCACGGCCATTAGCGCGAAGAACGTCCTCTACAACAAGAGAGGCGCACTTCTCTACGTCATTCCAACCTACCAACGGAGTATTCCATACCCTACTTGAAACAGGAATATCAGAACCCTGCTCTTTCGTATATGCTCTAAGAGTGTCTTCTATAACGATTTGTAGGTCACGAGTCTTCTCGGGAAATGCTACCTTCCGTCTCTCACCAGCTGCAAGAGGTTTTAAGTCTGCATCCAGCTTGCCGTATTTCTCGTTCAGCTCCAAAATTATCTCACGAGAACGATTTACATTCTCGCCTACAGTATAACCTGTAGAACTTAAAGAACTTACCACATCGTCAAAGGTAATCATGCCGGCAGCCAAACGCCAGTAGATCATCTCAGGAATAGGAGAAATCTCATCTGCTTTCTCACCATTAGGAGCATACGGATAACCGATAGCTTCCATCACCTTCCACTGCTCATCAGTGAATGGTGCTAAAATACTCTTATTTGCCATATCGTTATTTGTATTATTGTTTGCTTTTGCTAAATCTTCTGCACGCCACTGGGCATCACGCTCCAGCCATTCTTCCGTAGTGAGCGAATAATGCGGATTGATAGGATTTATGTCAATATTGATACCCTCAATATCAAACCCTTCTTCATGAAGGAGGTCAAAAAGGGCATCTTCACGGAAGTCACCGTCATACTCTAAAAGGATGTCAAGATCACTGCCATCATGGGCTTCGCCACGGCTACGGCTTCCAATAACAGTGATATTCTTGATACTGATCTCATCAGAGAGTCCGGCATCTTCCAAAATCTCATCGATGCTGTTCTCTACGTATGACTTGACATCATCAACAGAATAGCCTTCAAGACCCTGAATAACATCAGGCTCCTTCACCACTGGCTGTTGCACATCGCCATCCAGAGGCTTGTAATTCATCACTCTGCCAAGCCATTTGTTCTTCAGCTCGAAGCGTTCACTGAGAGGTATCAACTGACCTTGTTTGTCATGGACAATAGGACTGGCCGACTTCAAAGAAGCGACATGGCGCTCCTGACTGGTAGCACTGGCTAACGACAACACAAGACCACCACCCAAAGCCTGAACACAGGCTTCAGCAGTATTACCACTATTCACCACATTGTCAATGACAACAGGTAGACGGTCAGCAGGAAGTTCCCCATCCATGCGGATACCAAGCTCTTTAGCAGACATCGCTTTACCGTTATGTGTGCGTTTATAGTCATACTGACTCTCACGAGGTTCACTCTTCAGAACATCAGCAACAGGCATACCTGTACGCTCCGAAATAGCTTCTGCGAGAAGTTTCATGTCAGTGGCCATACCTTCATGACTGGGTGCTGGTACCAAAACGCTATACTGAGGAACAAGCGGTGCCATCAAGTCTGCTGCCTCACGGATAGCATCGGTATTGTCTGGCTCCTTAACGGCACGAGCCAGCTTGTCAAGCTTACCTCGGTAACCGTCAACAGCCATAAATGGAGTAACACCGTTGCCTATATTTTCCTGTAGGGCTTCCTCAAAAATCTGAGCTGCCAAATCCAGGTCATTTTCCACTGCATCGGCATAAATCTTGTCACGCTCCTTTAACCAGTTCTCTACTTTCTTGGTAGGACTGACCTTACGGGCAAAGTCATTCATAATCATGTCTGCAATATCATCAATGTTTTTATATTCTACGTTGAATGAGTCTCCTACATGCTTCCAGAAGTCCTGAATGGCCTTGCTGATATTCTGAAAGATATTACCCCAACGGCTGCTATAATTACCGTCCTTTGGAGTCATACGCTGTAACTCAGCCTGAAGTTTTTCAGCACCACGCTTACCGCTATAGTGAGCGATAACCTCTTCTGTAATGTCACTGTCTGACTTCAGTTCTGGGTAAATACGCTTCACGGCATTCCATGTTTCCGAATCTTGCTTCATCATGCCAATGACATGGTTCCAGTTCTCAGGATTGATACGACGTAAAGCCTCACACCACAGATGGGAATACTCATGCAACGGCAACTCTGCATCCACCTTTCTCAGGTCAAGATAAATCTGGCCTTTATAGGCAAAGCCATAGCTCTCGCCTCCGACAGTCTTCATGTGACGTACCTTACCTACCTCAGACAAATCCTTTTCAGCAGCTTTCAGCACCTTACGGTTCTCTCTGTTATCGGTATGTACCTCAATGCCCATCTTCTGAAGATGGTCAACAAGAGCACCACCGGCCTCACGGTCTTCAACAGTAAGCTTGCGACTGGCAGCTATAGGCTGGCTAACAGCTTTTTTAACCAATTGTTGACTCACTGTGTCGACTTTCTCAGATTGTGGCTGCACAGCATCCAAAATCTGCTGATCATCCTCTGAAGCGATATATCCATTTTCACGAGCACTATAATAGTTCTCATCTTGAACACCCATCACATCCATCAGACGAACACCATACTGCTTTAATTCAGAGGAAAGCATAGCCATTGCTTTTACCTCTTTCTGAACGAGGTTGTTGTCGCTGCCGTACAGATAACAGCCAACACCGCCCATCTGCTGCACATAGCGGCTGATGGTCTCAGCACCCTCCTTGGAACAAATATCCTTGATGTCAGTCCAAGGCAGGATGATATTACCCGTGACATTGCTGTTCTTATTAATAACAATCAGATTGAACTTGTCACGGTCACCATAACGGTGACTGCTGACAAAGGCAGCAACACTTGTTGGTGTCTGCACTTTGATATTCTCGGCAGGATTCCAGTCTTTAGAGAATACCTGACGGTCAAAAGCAAATACTTTAACGGCATTCTCCTGACCCTCAGAAGCCTTAATATCTGCTTCTGTTGTCTCATACGAATCTCCAGTGTAAGACAGAAACTTTCCACTGGTCGTATTGATGATAATACCTGGCTGTGCGGCATCACCAAAGATACGCTCCATACGTTTCTGTATGGATAGATCCGGAGTGCTGACTTTCAGACTTCCCGATGGATGGTTGTGAACAAACCATACCTTTTCAGGCTTGATTTCATTAAAAGCAACCAAAGCCTGCTCAATAGGTGCTGCAACAGCGTCAATGCTACCAGTGGCAAGATGGATAACGGTAGGCTCTCCATCTTTTACCATACAGATAAAGCTGTTCTCTACCGACTTGTCGGCCAGACTCTTGAAGATATAGGCTACATCAGCATCAGACTCTATATGCTCTCCACCAACAAAGCTAAACGCTCCTGTCTCGGTATAGCGACGTTCTACATAACATTGCTCGCCATCCTGTAACTCACGCAAGCGAATGTTTGATAAATTGTAGCCATAACGCCTTGCTTCTGTTTGTCCGTCACGGTAGGCCTGAACAAGCATAGAAGGTTTGCGGTTTTGTCCAAACTGCTCTTCGTAATGCTCCGAATAAACTTCGTCCGGCATACGTAGCTCTTCATAGCGCAAGCCTTTCTTGATACAATTGAGAATATCGGTATACTGCTTATCAAGCATCTTATAATAAGCATCACAAAGCTCATCGTTATCACCGTATTTCTCGGTAATCTCGTCGTATAAATCCTCGTAACGCTTATCGATATCTAACAGCCGCTCATTCTCCTTGTCATTCACGACATCTTCCAAAACGCTAATCTGGGCCATCAGTGCAATACGCTCTGGGGTAAAATAACCACCATTACGCAAGCTGTTTATGACATTACCATACAATGAATAGGCTGCATCCAGCGTTAAGTCTTCTTCGTTAGAAAGCTGCTCACGATAATAGTCGCGTCGCTGCTCATATTCCTTGCGATGACGATTATCATACTCTTCATAGACTTGACTCTGATAGATGGTGAACGGAGTAAAGTAAGTACCTGTAGGCATAGCCTCAGAAACAGTAAACTGTTTCATGGCTTGAAGCAGTTCATCATCTGTCATTTCTGAAGGTTTAACATCTATAGACTCGGAAGCAGTCTCGGCAAGAGGATCGATCTCCTGTTGCTCTGATTCTTCAATAGATACTATATTGTTTTCAGTAATATTATTATCGTCGAAATCCATGCTACTAAACAGGTCCAGTTGTACGGCACTTCTGACAGCTTTTTTACCTTCTGAGTTGACAGTAACCTGTTGGGCTGTCTGCTCTTCAATAACCGGCTGTTCTACGATTTCGTGTACACGGTCAGCAACCACAACACCAACACGGAAACCTTGTACTAAGGCCGTTGTGGAAATATCATTAAACAGATTTCTGCCTTCCTTAGTAGACATCGGAATCAGATAAATACTGTCCTTGGACAGATCATCACCATTTAGCAACTTACCAACGCGCTTCTTATCTAAGCTATAAAATACGTCAGCTGACGTGCCTACAAACACATAATCACCTGTGTCAGGGTCTTCATAACCGGCTATAACCTTACCCGAAAGAGCCAAACCGGAAACCTCATTCTTCAAGGCGACACTACCTCTGAAACCGTCACCAAGATATTGATGACTATTCAGGGAAACAACCTCGGCTTCCTTGTTGATGCTGGCAGCTAACAAACTCTTCTCATGAGTAACAATCTGCTCTTCTCGTGATACTTCCTCACTATCAGTAGCAAGGCTGTTACGACGCTGTTCATCGGTCATGTCACGACGGGACACAACATTATTGGCCTCTACCTCACCTGCAAGCTTACGGTAGTTGTCATAGTCCAATATAAGGCCATTGTCGATGATGTCCTGAAGCTCCAGAATACGCTTTTCCATCTGCTTTACTTCAACGCTGTAAAGCATTAAGGCAGCACGACGGCTATCTCGTTCGCGGTCTTGCAACTCCACCAAAGCGGCATAGTCGCGCTTCTCATGCTGTAAGACGGCATTCAAATAGCTACTGTCAACACGATAAGCCTTATCAGCCTCCTGCCATGCTACATAGTCAGGATGCTGTTGTAGCGCGTTAAGCTCACGCTGAACAACCTCTAAGGCTGTTCCTTCCAGCATCACACGCTGACCAGGACTGCCACCCTGCGCAAAGCCCTCTACCTGTTGGATGACATGTTGCACCTCATGATCGAAAACATCCATAATCTTACGGCGCATACCCTCACTATAACGGTCACGGGCAAGCATTATCATATCCTGATTGAGCGAGATATGCTGCTCATTATGCTCACCTAACCAGTCTTCAGATGTTACAAGACTACCACCATGACCCTCTGGTAGCTCCTGTAGCTCTACACGGATATCCTGTAATTCAGGATAGGCAGCAAACAGCTCTGGAGCTGACATATAATCCTTCAACGTTAAACTGTCCGGATTCTTGTATGTTACCCTTGGATCATAATAACGGATGATGTTAAGCTTCTTGAGAGTCGTGAACTCCAGCTGCTCTTCATCCGTTAACGGCTCAGCACCTTCTATTCCGAAGTAGTACTTGTTATTCTTCACTAACAAATCCAAATAACGCTGTATTTCTGGGTGATAGGTCTTCCACTCGATATTGGCACGAATATCAAAATCCTTCATGCCTGGCACCTCGTAACGCCATGCACCATCGGTACCAAGTTCCCATCCGGTAACAATCTTAATATCCTTTGCAGATGCTCCGGCTTTCTGTAAAGCCATAGCCTGCTGCAACATATCAAGGGTATTGCTGCCTGTTGCCTTATCCAGATTGGCTGCACCCTGCTCACCGATAAAGTGATAACGGATATCGGGATTTTCTTTACTAAAAAGTCCGATATTGTCCGTAGCTGACTTAATCTGTGTCGATTCAAAGGCGACATACTCCTTATAACCCTCGCCACGATTAACAATGACACCGTCATAGCCGTCCTGCATGGCGGCAGCAGTAAACAGATAACTGCCTATCTGCTCTGAGATAACAGCCTGCCACAACATTGGAAGAGTACCCATGCCGGAGATTCTTGAAATCTCATGCTCACGCCACATCTGCAGTCGGTCTTTTGGATGATAGACCTGTAACTCTTCATTATGCTTAATCTGACCGTTGACAGCAACGGAGTCGTGCTCGATAAGGTCATCAACAGCCTTGATGACATCAATATACGCACCAACCGGCATCTGCTTACCGTTCAAGCCTGTAAGCGTAAGCCCACGCATAGCAGGGGTATCCAGCTTTTCCTTGATCTCAGTGTATATATCCCTTACACCGTCGGAGATCTCGAACGGACGCTTGATGTCCAAGTACACCTTCATGATATGATAGTTCTCGCTACCACCGTTCAGCCAACCAGGAGCCTTGGTACCAAAATAGAATCCGGCACCAAACAAACCATTGTCCTTGCTGTTGCTGCCAATCTTATCCATACTGAACTCGGTAAAGTCAGCATGGGTACCATGCTCAACAACCAAAGGATTACCATCAGCATCCACAACCTTGGATGCGTTAGCAGGATCATTCTGCCAATCTCCAAACCACAGTTTGAAATTGTCACTTTTAACCTGCGGAATACTATGGAACAACATTTCTGGGTGTTCCCTTCTATATTGATTCAAAGGGTTTTTAAATACTCCAGAAGCATTAAGATGGTCAGGAAACGGCATCATTTCAAGACTGCCTTCCTCAAGCATGAACTTGATACCATTTACAACGTCGCGATAGAAATCACGACGATCAACGACTGATGCATTGTCGATACTGTCTTTGTAATAATCTATTTCCAGATGATTGACACGACTGTCATCATCAAAACGCCCCTTGGAACCATCCCTGAGAACAAAACCATAACTCGTATTATCATTGTTTTTCCAACGGACAAAGTTTACTGACAATGCAGGATGGTTGGATATTCGTAAACTGACCTTCTCACCATTAAGTAAGGTGATAGGCTTCTCAGAATATCTGCTGACTCTGTCTTTGTCAAGACGTAGACCTAAAGAACCTGCTAAAATGTTCGTAAACTGCTCACGTGAAAGGTCTTTATCGTTAATTTCTCTTAATAATACGTTAAGTTGCCCTGTTATTTCAGATATTTTTCCTATATTTGCACCATCAATAGGCTTAGAAGCTGAATAGGAAGTTCCGGGTACTTCGGTATGTCTGGGCATCTCTGAGGAAGAAACTACTTCCGATAACGAGTGGAAAACAGCTCTCCAAGCCTTTTGTTGTACTTCTTTCTCATCAGCAGACAACTCGTTCCTGTCTTTGATAAAATGCTGATTACCACTATTCTTACGCTGCTCATTAACAGCATCAACCAATCCAAAAGACAATACTTCATCCGACTGCTCATGCAAACCTTCAATATTTTCCAACTTGAAATCAAGTGGATTGATCTCATTCAACAGGTCATACAGGATTCGGTCAGCGACCTCTTCCTTATTACTATAGTGAATATTGAAGAACTCAGCGACAGCATGCCAGAACCGGCCTAACGCCTCCATCATCTTATCAAGGATGGTATTGGCATTCTCCTTACCGTCTACCATCTCCTGTAGTTTCTGGTAGCCGCGCTTGCCGCTGAACTGTGCCAAAGCTTCATCGGCTATCTGGTCATCGGTCTTCAGATGGGGATAGTTTTGCTTGACGTAATACCAAACCTCCCGGGTGTCTTTCATCATCTGAACGATATTCTGCCACTCTTCAGGGTTACGCTGACGTAATACCTCGGCCCACAGGTGGGTGTACTCATGAAGAGGTGTCTCAGCTGTAGCAATACGGGGGTCAATATAGATGGAATGGTTATAAACGAAACCATAAACATCACCATCACCCTTCCTGAAGAAACGGATGTCACGATAATGCTCATCGAAACGCTGACTGGGCAACAACACATTACCATTGTCGTCACGTGTCACCAGCTCCATGGATTTGACGTTATTCGGTGTGTTCTTATAAACACGCTCCATGCAATCGTCATAACCCCACTCAGCAATATCATTACCATCCCACCATACATTGTCAATAGAGACTTCCTGTTCAATGACACGGTAGTCATCCCAACCGTTAATCTCAGCATGCAAGTCTGCATACTTACGACTCGGCGTAATCCAGTCACCATTACGGAATATAGTTTCCACGATGTTTGCCGGAACGGCACGGTACATCTTAATGGTGCCTTTACCCTCAGCAATAGCCTTATTGATATTGTCTATTGCCTCAATACGCTCGTCGGTGGCAGTATATTTACCTCTGGGGTCTTTCAGACGGAACTCCAGGTCAGTGATATCAACACCATGGTTGATATAGTCGGCAAGGGTCTGGTTACCCTCAAACTCTTCGTTATCCCAAGCCTCCAGACGTTCCTCATCTGAAGCATAATAGCCACCGCAAGGAGCAGCACCATTAAAGGCCATGCTACCCTGATAGCTGCTATCCGTCGTATAACCACGACGCTCAGCCATCACAAACAGAATGTCATGTGCGGCCTGCTCATTCTCCGTGAGGGCATCCATGTACATAGCATCCAGCTCCTTGTCAGAAAGACTACGTAACGTTTCTAACTGCTCTTCATGTGACGATGTACCAAGATAACGCTGTAATGCTGATGGCATCATATCTAATAAAGGCACCTTCTCACTCAAAGGAGTGGTAGCTATCATACGAAGAATGTCTTTGGAAACGTCATTCTTCAACGCCCACTTATAAATCTCACGGTCACCATCTTGCGGCATATCAAATCTGCTGACAGGGTGATAGGTGGTGCCGTCAGGGCGTTCGAAAAGGCGGTCACGTCGAAAATACCGCTCATCACCCTCATATTCATCACGCAAACGTCTGGTAGCAACATCATACAGGATAAGTGCTTTTGTCAAAGCATCACCATTCTCATACGCCATGATGCGATCCATCTCGGCTTGAATCTGATGACTCTCAGGGAACGCACTCGCCACCTTACGGAACTCTTCATAGGCACGAGGCTTCAGACATTTCTCTATCTCGGACATATCTTCGTCCGTAAACAGAGGTTCGCCATTGACGATCTTCTTCCAATCCTCAGAACCACTACTTAGATTATACTTATCCGCAATAGCGGCAGACAGTCCGTTAGCCTTGGCATCCTTAAGATAGTCTACCAAGAAATCGGATGCCTCCCAGAAGATATTGGCATAGCTGCCAACACCATATTTATTGTCAATACCTAAACGGAACTTGGCAAAGTTATACAGGAATTGTGCTCCGGAACCAAATATCAGGAAACCGCCACGCTGTGCATCGTCGCTGTTGTGCTGATTACGCAACCAGCCCTTCACCAGCTTGCTATCCATAGCACGCTCGACGTCCTGACGGGTGATCTCACCAGCAAGGACGGTGGAAAGCTCAGCAGAACTTTCAACAACTCGATGCTCATATATATTATTACTATCTTGACGATAAGTACCTATATTCTGAACGGACTTTATCTGATTGGCATTGAAGACTATAACATGGTCTGACTTAATACCATGATCTGAAACATTCTTCAATATTAGACCATCATGACCTTCACGATGAGCCTGCTTAGCCTCCAAATAGCTGAAATTATGTTTGCGACCTTTATTGATATCCTTGCCGGCATTCTCGCCAACGCCTCTACCAAACCAATCGTAACCGTCCATATCTATAACCTTCGGATTGCGAACGTTCAGATAGACGGGCATTACAATATCTCCCTTCACAGGTTCACTGTTCTCGTCTTTGACAAGATTTCCTTCACTGTCAAACTTGTAACGCTGTGCTGCGAACTTACGAGCAAGGTTCTCATCACTGGTAAACATCATCATTCCTGCAGATTTTTCAGGGTCAAACTCAGAAAAATCACGATTGGTACCATGATAGAATACCATAGGCTCACCATTGTCTGACACTATCTTCGATGATGGTTGTTCGTCTTTCTCCCAATCCCCAAACCAGTTTCGGAAATTTTTCGTCCTTATATAAAGTTTTTCACCTAAAAGTTTGGATAATTCAAAATTTTCTTTTATCTTTGCAGCAGATAAAGGTTCAGACTTTGCTGATGCCCCCGCGATTAGTGCGGAGTGGTAGGACAGAAAGTTCTGAACTTTTTCATTATTTATATATGTTGCATAGCCTTTCTTTAACCAATCAACTATATTTATATCTCCTTTTCCAAATACGGAAGATACAATATTAAAGTCAATGTCAACACCATCGCCAACTTCAACAGATACCAGAAAATTACCGTTTTTGGTACGCAGCTCTGTCAGAATGGAGCGATTGTTTTCATTTTTGTAATTATTGAATATGGCAATAGGATTTGCAACAGCAATCGGCAGATTACGAAGCTCTTCATAGCCAAATCCATGTTTACGCTGCTTGGCAATAATCTTGTTGCCATAGAGCTTCAATGGTTTGTCTTGAACGCCCCCATCCTTCATGACACTATTAGGAATACCTAACTGAAATGCAAGATTATTTGCATTCTCAGGTGTCAAAACACTGAGCATCGAATTAAAAGAATCGTTTATGATTCTCAACTCAGGAGAAACAATATCACTACCAACTGAAGAACGAACACGTCCATTCTCCTGAGCAAGCACACGCTCACCTTCCTGCCAGTCAGTATTCACGGTAATACCGGCACGACGCATCCTGTCAATAAGAACGTCGCGTAGCTGGTTGGTGTAACGCTCATTGAGCAATACTACATTACCCATGAAACTATCTGCATCATCCTGGGATGCAAAACGCATCACCATCTGACCGCCTCGTGTTATTGCCTCACCATGATAGGTAGCTGCCAGACCAGTAATGAAATTGGTATTCAGGCCAAAGCCGTTACGACCCTTTACATACCAGTATGTATCATCATGTGTCAGACGAAGATTCTCTGCTACACGATGTTCACGAGCTGCATCGACGATAGATGAAAGTCCGGCATTGATATCATCTGTCTCGGATTCACTAACTTGAACCTCGAATTTCGCGGACTTGTCAGCCGCATATTTCTCTGACAACTCCCTGATATGTGATAATTCCATATCATCGCCGATGGCATCTGAATCAGACACATCATACCAGTCAGTATAATTGCCGTTCTCATTCTTATTCTCCGTAAACACGATACGGCAGCCACGCTCACAGTCAATAACGTCAAAGAATGGTATGCGCTGTTTGTTAAGCTCATACTTAACACGCTCGCGCTCTGCTTCCCAGTACTCCTGCTTGGCCTGCAGCGCATCATCCTGCTCTTTTTCCAGTACCTGACGGACATCTTCAGGAATCTGCACCTCCATGATATTCCCATAAAGATGGAACTGGCGATAGACATCCATCGGGGTAGTCTGCCCGATATAGATATTCGGGGTTACTACGCCGTTGGAGAAATACTTGATGAAGGATGTACCATCATCAGTATTCAAAAGGCGCGAAACCTTGCCTTTATAGCCAATTTCATTAAGGAAATCCTTAGCTTCCTTCTGACTGGCAAAAGGTGTGTCAAGAATACCTTTCTCTATGACGGCAGCAGCAATATTTTCTTGTTGCTCGCCGTCAACGCCCAGCACCTCTTCTAAAGATTGTTCGGTTACATCCTCAGAGACCTCAGCATCAACGACCTCTTCAACACGCAAAGAGTCGTTGGCCTCACGCTCCATGACCTTATACAGTACCATGATATGCTCCAAGAGTGATTCGTCATTCTCATTAAAATCATTCTCTTGAAGACTCAGTTTACAAAGCCATTCCAGATTATCCAAATCCTCTTGCTTCACAACCTCAAGCTGTTCTTGGGTGAACAAGGTCTTACCCAATACCTTATCTACCACGTCTTTTACTGCTTGGTAGTTGGGATTCTTATCATCCTCCTGCTTCAGGATGTCACCTACCTCGGCTACGATATCTGCCACCTCGTAGGTGTGTCTTCCAGTATGCCAGTCGATGCAGGCATCACGCAGTTTTCGCTGTTCGGTAAACGTCCAACCCTTATGATTACGACAGGCATTCATATATTCATTAAACTGGAAGTCCAAAAGTTCAGAATAACCAATGTGGCCTTCTGGCTTACTTGCACGAATAAAGTCTAATGCCTTTTCGCTATACTCCACATGAAGATTGTCGTAAAGACGACGGTCTTCCGACGTAGCACCTACTACCAACATGACAGGTGGAGTCGGGAAAGCACGCTCTACAGCCTGCAAGGTATGTCCAGTGTCCAAAACATTGTCGATGACTACGGGTAGTACTCCGTCCATATTGGCGTCATCGTCAAGGAAATAATACAACTGAGGCATATCATCCTCGTTGCTGTGCGGATGCTCTTTCTTCCATTCGTACAGACTGTCATGATTCACACCATCCAGCCAATAACGACGTTCTGTGTCTGTCTTTGAACAAATCTCCGAAAGCGCCCTCTCAATACCAGAATGGCCTCCTTGGTGGTTCGGAACGCTCATCAGCACAACCTTCTTATCAGGATTGTCTTCTTTGAGTTTTTTCACTACAGGAACAAAAGCATCCGCAATAAGACTGTAGGCTTTCAGATTTGAACTGTTTTTCATTAAATGACACAGCTCACGGATCTCTGGCTCATAATATTCACCAAGAGCTATCACACGCACGTCACGATGCTCTACATCACCCAACGGCATGCCATCAGGACCATAACCCAGCTCGTAAAGACGGCTCAACACCATCTTTACATTGTCGTCATTCTGACGTACCTGTCCGGCAAGCCATACCACATCGTCACGATGCTTGGCATTCAGAGCCGTCCACTCCTTAAAGAACTGCTTTGCACCAATCTCATGAGAGAAATCGCAACGTACATAATCATCATAGATACGTACACGCTCACCATGTAAGCGGTCTCTTAATTCGCTCTGCTCCTTTTCGCTGACAAAAGGATAGTCAGCAAAACTGAATTTCAAACACCAACGGTAACGGCCATACGATGACTGTTCAAGTTCATAAGGTAACTCCCCCTCACCAACAATAAGGTCATCTTCTGCCTGACCCGTCAGTCGGGCGCAGGCTTTGTCAAGCTCCAACAGCTCTGCTTTCAGTTGGTTCAACTGGTCACCCTTGTCCCACTCCTTAGAGACAATCTTCTCTAACTCGCTGGTTTCTTTCTCGTAATATTTAATACGGCTCTCTTGTTTCTCTAACAACTCCGGAATAGTGTTGATCGAAGAAACAGGATAAAGAGCAGCGGCAGAGCGGTCAGCAAGATTAATACGACCACTATTAATCTCATATTTAACAGTGACATCATCCCTAAAGGCACTACCTTCCACATAGAAAATATTGCCATTATAGGTGTTTGATGCCGGGAACTCTTTAGACTCCTGGCGACGCATCATCACGGGGAAGCCGTAGATAGTACCTACTTGTACCGGCTGTGTAATCATGCGTCGAGCTTGCTCCTGCAGATAAGCACCCTGTTCCTTCTCGCTTAAACGAGTGGTACCAGAAAGGAAAGCATCGGCAAACATCCCGTTAGTTGTGACTTTGGCAACCTCATTGAGCTTGTCAAAGTCTTTCTTGATAGCGACAGCCAACAGGCGTGCCGTCGCAAGACTCTTCTGGGCGTTACGCATACGTTCCTCGTTAGCGGCACGCTGCTTGTAATATGTCTTCTTCTCGGTCTCCAAGAGCATGACCTTGTTCTTAACGACCTCACGGTCTTGCAGCTCTTTGTGGCCCGACAAGTTAGACATCAAAGTACCATAGCTGACACCAGAATCCTCGTTCAAATCTCCTTCATCAAATGTTCGTACGCTGACCTCACCATTCTTCAGTTGATGAACGAAGTCATGTTTCGTCTTCAACAGATACAACAGATAGGTGTCAAGAGAACCCTCCACACTATAATAGAAAATGTCCACCTTGTTACCTTGATGGTTCTTGGCATACATGTTACAAGCACGTATGCCACGACCCTCACGCTGTACCACGTCACAGTCACGGTACGGCCATGTCAGATGATGCATGGCAGCAACATTCTCGATATTCACACCAGTACCCAGCTTACCAGTGCTACCCAACAAAATACGCACCTCTCCACGGCTGGCACTCTCAATAATCGCCTGACGACGGCTATTCGATGTGGCATCGTGCATAAACACAATCTCATTCTCAGGAATATGATGCTGGTTGACAAGGGTGTCTTTGATATAGTCATACACATTCCACTCCTTGCCAGGCACACTGAGGTCACAGAACACCAGCTGACAGCCTCGGTGCTCCATGCTCTCTTGATATTTCTTAACGAGCTGCTGGATAACAGCACCTAACTTGGTATCATCACCCTCCTGATAGCCTGGGTTAATCAGATGGGGACTGAGCACCGCTTTCTGCATGAGATTCGTCACCAACAGCATGACAGACTTTTCCTGACCTTCAGTAAGGCTGTCACGGAAAATCTCAGCAGGATCGGGATTCTTCGCAAAACGGATAATCCTATCGAAAAAGTCCTGATGGTCTTTATTCTTGGGGATATTGATATAGTGACGCACAGGCTCCGGACGGTCAATACCGATCATATCCGCTGTGCTATAGTATGCAATCTGTCTGTAGGCTTCCTGTAACTCATGGACGTTGACAAAACGGCGCAGACGCTCAGCCTGCTTCACCTCTCCAGGTACCACGCCAAACTCAAACTCCGTCGAAATCTTACCGTAAACGGCAGCCCATGAGTCAAAGGAATAGATACCCTGACGACGAAGCTTCTTTGGTATCAGGTAGTTAAACAACACATACAGCTCACTGATAGAATTGCTGATGGTCGTTCCGGAGAACATACAAGCACCGAAATCCTCTCCAGTGCGGTTCTGAATGGTACGCATAGCGTAGCTGAACTGATAGGTCAGCTCATTACCAGTGGTCTGACCTAATCCCTTCATGCGATTATGCTTGGTGATGATGGCACCATTCTTCAACATGTGACACTCGTCACATATCAGCATGAAGCGACCCCAACGGCCCATGTGGGCTATATCATCTGACTGCTTGGAAAGCTTGTAATTAAGCTCTTCCAGCTTTGCCTCTAAGTTCTCCTTACGGGTCTCAGCGCCAGCCAGTTGACGTTTCGATAACGCGCCATTCTGATTATCTCGTAAGATGCGCAGCAGATCTTCTAATGCGTCAATCTGCTCCTGAAGATACTGACGGATGACCTTTGGGTCTTGGGGTATCTTCTTGAACTGCTCATAGGTCATGATGATACCATCCCAGTCGTTCAGCATGGCATCACGCATGAAACGCTCACGGTTCTTAGGCGTAAAGTCTTTCTCCTTGGCATACAATACACGGGCATTAGGATAGGCAGCCATAAACGTAGCGGCTATCTCTTCGATGTTAGCCTTGATACCAAGGATGATAGGCTTATCACATAATCCCAACTGCTTAAGCTTCATGGCAGTCATGATCTCGGCCAGTGTCTTACCACCGCCGACCTCTACATCACCTATGCCACCACCATTCTGTACCATCATGGCAACGACGCCTTTCTGTGCATCATATACCTCAATGTCTTTCGGTAGTTTCTCACCTGGCTTCTTATTTCTGTTAATGAAAGCAGTCAAGTTATGTAGGTCAAGACCAGGGAAGGTCAGGTAGCTGCCATCATAGTGAGGGCGTACCTCACCATTCTGCAAGCGGTTATACTCTAAGGTCAGCCAATCACGATCCTCTTGCGACAGCGTACGCAGGTAATCCTGGAAGCCGTCGCGCATAGCATCTTTCTTGGAAAGAGCAAACTGGATGCGCTCGCCATCAAGCCCATAACGGGGCTTACCTTCTGCATTGTAGCCGATAACGTGCTTAATCTCAGGAGTAGTATCCTGTAGGGCATGGTAGAAAATTTCCAAACCATTAACCGTGCCGTTCTCACACATCACGGCATATTCTGTTCTGATTTTCTCGTTATTCCATGCACCACCAGACACAACATAGGTGTCGGCATTCTTGGAAAAGTCCACCGTTATGGTGTCATCCTCAAACAGCTGACGGGCATAGTTCTCAACATACTTTACTGGCATCCATCGAACGCCAAGGTTAAACTCGATGTCCTCAAACTTCAGCGGCTCTGGCTTCACAGCCTCCAAAGCAGCCAGTGAACGCTGCACCTCGGGATCTTTGCGACGCTCATCATCCAAAACACTCTCTATATCTTCTATCTTATCATAAATATTTCCACAAAGGAAACGGTCACAATACTCCCACAGTCCGTTAATGGGATTGTAGAAGATCTTGTCACCAAGCTCTGCTTTCATTTGCTCTTCCGTCAAGCCGCAAATCTCGCTCATCACATCAAAATGAACGTAGCCGTCACGGTTCAGCGAGACATACAAGGCATCCAACGCAGTGGCATCCTTAATCTCTTCGTCAGGATTAAAGGCTACAGGACGTTCAAAGATGTCTGCCTTAACAAACTTACCATCCATGCTACGCTCCAAGCTCAACGCATCACGGCTATGGATATCACCAATAATAATTGGGTAGTTCTTACGGTCACTCATAGCACCATACTGGCGCACAAAAGCATCGTAAGCCTTATTCAGGGCCTCACGTAGCTCTGGCTGCTCTTTCAACGTGTCTGCCTCGGTGTCAAACAACACACGGTAGGCATCACGAATCTTGATATATTGGCGCAATACGCCCTCCTGACGGGCGTTATACTCGCCCGGATTGAACATAGCATGTTCTGGATAAACGTCAGAAAGCATACCTATCTGGCCGTTATCTTCTACTATAGAACCGTTACGCCAATGACCCAGCAGCTTACCGGAGAAATCACGAGGCTCATTCTTCTTAATCTGCTCTTCTTGCTCATCCCAAAGACCAAACAGGTCAAGCTGTACCACCGACGGCTGACGGCTCTCTACCTTTTGGATAGTGTTTTGGGTGGTCTCACTTTTTCCTTCTACCTTCGACCCTCCTACTTGCGTAGCAACACCTCGTACTTCATCCTTCGTAACTCCAATCTCTAACCCTTGATTATATAACTCCTTATCAGCATACTGATAGATATCCTCAGTCAGCTGGTCTTGCAGAATCTTCGCCAGCTTCGACATGTCACTATTGAAACGATACTCGTATGCTTCTTCGCCATACATGTTCTTACCCAGAACAACCTCGTCAGCAATGACGTTGCTCAGCGCATAACCCTCATCAGCAAACAGGCCGTTGGTGACAACGCCATTTTCGTGCTCCTTGGAAAGGATGAAAAGGTCTTCATAAGCGGTGTTACGCTTCTTATTGACATTTTTCTGTAGCACGATAAGATCCGAACCAACCTCGGTACCGGCATCATCCACGAACATGCCATCCGGCAGACGGATGATGCTCACCAGATTAGCCTGCGACATCATCTCTCCGCGATATTTTGCATTCTGTGGACTATCTGCGACACCACGTGACGTAATAAAAGCTACTAAGCCACCATCCCTACAAGCATCCAAAGCTTTCAGGAAGAAATAGTTGTGAATAGTTTTGGCAGCATTCTGTCTGACTGCATTGTTCAAAAATAACGGATCAAACACGTTGATATTTCCAAAGGGGATGTTCGACGATACCACGTCAAACGTACCCATCAGCTGTTGATCGATGGTTTCAAAGCCATCAACCATCACCTTATCTTGTGGATGCAACGCTTTCAGAATAAGACCTGTCAGCTCTTCTTTCTCAAAGGCGGTAGTTTTCATCTGGGTATTTTCTGAGGCAAAGGCATCAACAAAACGACCGTTACCTGAGCTGGGATCCAGAAAATTCCGTATCTTGATAAAATTAGCTGTTAACGCCTTAACAATGGCTTTAATAACGAGTGTAGGCGTATAAAACGCTGTGTTCACGGAACGCTTCACACTACCCTCCAGGCGTTTTCTCTCACCTTCGTCTTTCGCAAACTCACGGATAACGTCATACAACCGCTTCGTGTCCTCAAAATAAGGCTGGTCGCTCTTCGTCCAACTCTTGATGGCATTGTCTGAATCGATGTCATTCAAGATAAACTTCAGGCCACCAAAGCCACTGTATTGTTGCAGCATGGCACGTTCCTCACGAGTAGCCTCACGCTGCTCTTTCTCTACGGTCAAGGCGATACGGATAGCCTCGATGTTCGTCTGCAATTTCTCTCGTTTATTATAAGCCATAACTGAAAATATATTATATGTCTTTATGCCATAAAGACACTCGTTCTACATCAAAAAACTGGAATCCAGAGGCAAAAAGGCCCCTGAACTCCAGAAAAAAACAAAACTATTTACACACTCGGTAATCATTACTTAACGACCAACACTGACACCTTCGGGCTTCTGCTCCCAAGTCTTGGCAGCAACAGCATTCAGCTCCTGCTGTGCACCCTCGAACCAGGAACGATCAGCACCCTTCTCCAACATCTGAGGCTCTGCCTTTTCCCACAGGGAACGGATGGCAGCACCACGATCCTCACTACGACCGATAGCGGTATTGATAGCGGCTACCTGCTCGGCAGTAAAGGACTTGGCAGCGGGATCGGTCACACGCGCTACGAGAGCATCAATAGCGTTACCCTCGGCAGCAGAACGGTAGTTGCTGGCATTGATCTTCAGCAGCTGCGAACGCAACTCCTTATTCTCCATGAAAGCTTCCTCGTTGGTGATGATCTTGTTGGAAATACCAAAAGAGGCTTCCTCACTCAGCATCACCGGCTTCACCTCAACACCATTCACCTTACCAGTCATCACCAGACGACCCGGCTCATCCTTTGAGCGAGTCCAATGCACAGCGGTGACATTGGCCGACTCAGGATAGTGGAACTTGCCACGGAACTTATCAACAACCGCTGCAACCTTGTTCTTGCGGTCAACAGAACGCTGCTCAATCTTGGAGGCAATAGCCAACAGAGTCAGGGGAGCACCGACGGACTTCACCACAAGGCGGTTCATCGGCTTGCCATCCTTGGACTTCATCTGATTGCCCTTCTTATCCAGAACAGGCTCATAATCCGTCATAACTTCGGCACGCTGCAAATACATTGCACGCTCCTGGGGAGTAAGAATGACGTGAACACGTCCTTCAGACTGGCCCTTCACACCGGCTTTCAGCTCGTACTGGCCGATGAATTTCTTCTGCTCTTCTGTCAGCTCAGTCTTGCCGGGAGCCAGAGCATTCTCTGCAGTGATCTTCTGGATAATGACATAATCCACAGGACGACCGTTCATCTGGCCGACGTTATTACCGAAAGCCTTATCGTCGGCATGCATGGGATAAACGGTCTTCAGGATATACTCCTTCTGAGCCTGAGCATCACCAGCTAAAGCGGTGTACTCGGCCACCTCAGCATCCGACAAGGGACGGCCAGCAAGGCGTACCATGTGCTTCGTCTTCTCGGTCTGGTTCTTGCCAGCAGCATCGTACTTACCGTACAAAGCACCGGGAACACGAACGCCATTATCATTACGAACACTGCCTAATAGCATCAGTGTCAAACCAAGAGTGGTTTCAATACCAGGCTTTTTGGCCTCTTTCTTCTCTGCCTTCTGCTCAGCTGCCTTAATGTCAGCATTCTGCTTGGCATTCTGCTGCTCAGCCTTAACGGCAGCAGCCTTCTCGGTCTTCTGACCCTTCTTTAACTCGGTCTCTTCAACCTTCTTTGTCTTCTTTGCCATAATAACAAATCCATTTAATTAAACCAAAAAATTAACTAACACTATACAACTCTGAAAAAACAATTCACGTCTTTTAGTGCAAAGTAAACCTTTTCTACGCATAACATCAAAGAAAATACAAAAAAAGTGCGAAATTTAACATATCAACGACCGAAAAACGGCTTTAAATGTTAAAATTCGCACCTCAACCTCTTGTTTTGTACTTTAACCTTCGTACTTTATTCTTGCATAGCAACACCTCATACTTCGACTCTTAGACTTGCTTTCTTTGAATCTACTTCAATGCCAACGTCTGATCGATGTTCTGTTCCTCTTGCTGACTGATGGCTTGCTCGTAGCGCTCGCTTACACCTACGTGCTGTTCATCATATGCACGAAGCACGGCATTACATAATGCCCCTTGACTGACAGCACCACGATTGTAAGAATCGATGGCGAGCGGATCCAGCTGTACCACAAACGGATTGCCGTCTATCGTTACAGCGATATCTTGTCCTTTGATGCCATTGAACACGATACGCCCGTCCGTAGGCTCGTCAGGATAACGCTTGTAGGTGGATAAGGTACGCGAAGTACCTTCACGGCCTTGCAGTTCTTTGTTACTCTGTCCTAAAAAACCCAAGCCACCCAATCCCAACAGCAAGAATTTCATGATGGGATTATGGCAGAACAAGCTGCCAAACACCATCAGCAAGGGCAAAGCACCTTTATGAAGCGTAAGGTTTTTGTTCTGACCTGTCAGCATACCCATAATCATGTCGGGAAGCATGGCAAGGGTGTAACCAAGGTTATCATCTAAACCACTCAGACCGTTCAGACCGGAGCGATCCACTACATTCTCCCATGTTTTGGAAACATCCGACATAGATTGTACACGCTGCTCTGTCTGTGCACGTCGTTCCATATTCGCAGCACCGGCACGCTCATACTGGGCAACGGTGTCATCGGTAGAAGCCGTACCATAATCTGCTTTTTTTGCAGCACGCTGTGCCTCCTTCTCCTTAGCTGCAGCCAATCGCGCAGCTTCCTCGGCTTTCCGCTGACGGTCAAGAGTACGAAGATTAGCCTCGAAACAACAGTCATACAGCCGTTGTCTTAACTCAAAGAGAGATATCGGCTTACCACTACCACTGATATCAACCTTTTTAATACCCTTTACTTCTAACTCTGTATAGATAGAAGAATAATATGCAATATCCTTGCTAAGCTGCTTATCGGACTTCTGATAAATCCATCCCGGAACACTATGTCCGTAGGAAATCAGTCCAACACGGTGCATCTGTGAGGTGTAATCCTTATCATTATTAGTGATGCCACGCATAGCTAATGCCATGTCATACCATTCCAGTCGATTGAGAATGTCATGATATAACAGATAAGCTTCACCCTTATCCATCTGACGACTCTTCTCGCCTTTGGCTTTCATATCAGCGGCAGCGGTAGCATAACGACAGGCTTCCTTACGTAGCTCGTCATCACTCTTCTTTAGAATCCATTCCGGAACATCACCTGCTTTCGGTTTTAAACCTTCAGCAAAGCTACTTTGCATACTATTAATCTCGTCAATATGTGACAACACCTTCAAACCATACATACTCATGGATTGAAGATCACCACCAGCGGAACGCTCCATGTCAGATGACATATTTTTCACTGTCTCATTATTAAAATAATGATAAACAGGACGTGTCAAACAGGAATTGAAATTCTCCAGATGGCTGTTCCCACGATAATTATAGGTCTTCGCCTCACTGCGTAAATTCTGCATACCAACTGCAGAACCGGCAACGGCAGGACCAATCAGCCTGTCAACAGGCAGACTATTATCCTTGTCAGCATACTCTTCTTTAATTTCTTGAATAGTACTGTCCAACGTCACTAATTTAAAGATCTTACCAGGACTGGTAACTAAATCAAGAGCAATAGCAGTGGAATCAGAAGCCGTACGCAAACCGATGTCAGTATAATACCTCGTTTCTTTTTCCAATAATGCGTCATCATTGGTCTTTGTACCAGATAACGAAGCATAAATATTACCTATTAATTTATCATAAACATTAGTGACAAAATAATTAACCTTACTTTTGTCAACATTCAACTTGCCAAGCTGTTCCCATGTACGAGCATGTAAACGCTCTGACATATACTGTAGTGCAAGATCACCTTTCGAACACTGATGACTCAGGCGGGCATACTCATCCTTACCAAGCTTAGCTATAAGAATATCGCGGTATGATTTAATCATAAACCCAAAGTCATTCCTGAATTTATGATCATTATTCAAACGCATGATAATACCATCCCATAAATCCTCACCATGAACCTGGTGACGGCCATTATATAGGGACGCCTTTTTAACATCGGCATCCCAACGCTTCTTAGCCTCTTTAATATGGGGTGTAACATACTTGTCGAAGTAGGTATCAAAAGACACTTCAATCTCCGACAAAGAACGCTTAAAATCTAACTTCTGACCTGCCATATCAAAAAATATTTACCGAATACTAATGCCTATGCACAGTATATTGTTCCTCGGAATCCTGTTGCTCCTGCTGTTCTCTCTTTTCATTGAAACGCTGCTGTACGGTTCCTTCTGAAAGCTGAGGTGCAACCTGACGGCCCTCTGTCTGCTGACGGCTACCACTTAACAGCGATGACATGGCAAACACACCTAACAACAAACCGCCAATCTTTCCCAGCCAGCCAAACTTACTGAAAGCAAGCCAAGCCAACGGTAACATGAGCAACATAGGCAGCTTACCACTTAGCATGTTGGTAACACCACCCATTAGACCACTCATTAAATTCTTAATACCGTTACCGATACCGTTAAACAGACCACTGACTAAGCCACCGTCCTGTCCGGCTTCAGTACCTTCACCAGAACCGCCACCACCGAAAAAGCCGGAAACGAAATCCGTAACATCTTTCTTTGTACTATCATAAGTTCCGTCGGTAGTAACGTTATCCGTTATAGTACGACCCACCTGATTAAGAACAGTTTCATCATCGTTAAAACGTAATGCTTTCTTGGTGCTTTTAATACCAAAGTCAAACACATTGGTGTCATGTATGGTTGCACCACCATACAAAAATCCAGCGCTACCTAAAATGGCTGCTGATTTCGGGTGTGACTTGATTAAACCACCAAAAAATTTACAAATTTGTTTTAAATTTCCCATAACAATAACCCTTTCCTAATTCGTTAAACCCTTATTATATCTCTATTACAATACACAAAACCAAAAACTAAGAGTCAAAAGCCAACCTTCCTACTTCGTACTTCCTACTTGCGTCAGCAATACTTCTCACCTCTTCGCTCGACCTTTGGTCGCTTTGACCCTGGTCAAAGAATTCTTACTTCTTACCACTAACATCAATACCCAAGCATCTCTTTCTGTATCTCGCTCTCCACCTCCCTGCAGGCCTGCATGGGTTTCGGGAAATACCTACTGAGCATCTGGTCTTTCGTGATGTCACCACGGATAAACGCAGCAGCCACCGACAAACGAATCGGTACGGCAGGCTCTCCAACATCTGAGCCGTTAAACCACGATTTCGTCCAAGCCATCTCTCCCGTACGGTTGAAATACACGCTACAGATACGCTGGATGCCATAACCCTCAAAGTTACACTGCATCTCAGCGAGGCTGTCTATGACCGGGCAGTGTTCCGCTGCATACTCATCAACTTTTTTTTTTGCTCATCGGAGAATGACGACAAGTATATGCCGTGATGACTGGCGAGATAACCCAGAAAATCCTCTATCAAGAGGTTCTGCATCTCTCCGATCAGCGGGCCGCCGTTCACACCCAACCCCAAAGGATTGCTGTACGACGGCACCACCTCATAGAAACAGTTACCCTCTGCTGCCTTTGCCAGCATGTTACGGATAATAAGCTCCGTTTTCTCGGACGGCTGCCAACGTCCAGTACTGACGGCCATGAAATACTTTGGAAAGTAGTCCACCATCAACGACTGTATCTCTTCCTGATCGGCATCATACTTTGTATGCACCTCCACGTTTTCAATCTCTTCCACAGGAAAATGCTCTTCTCCTAAGCTGGCAAGCACGGAAATGTTACCATACAGCATCGTCAGCAACTCTATCGGATTCAGCTCTTCTCCGGCAAAATGCACGTCGATATGCAGAAAATCACCACTCTTAGCAATCTGCTGACCGGCAACCACCTTAGCACTATAAGACACTAAAGCCTCTGAGATATGACAGTAACGTACAACGTACTTACCATAGCGTACCGCGATAAAGTCACCGCGCTCTTCGTCTTTACCCACACCAGTGACAAGGCCACTGGCAACAGCATACAACTCCTGATGGTCGCAGACAAAGTCTATCCCATGATGGAAGAAAGACTTGCCGGTGGCAGGATGAACCTGCTCACCGTAGTCTAACATTATCTCAGCCTGACTGCCATCCTCTCCGCTGAAAGGCATGAAGAAGCCCGACGGAGACTCTAAAAACATATCTTTCTTTAACATAACGCTTATATCTTAATAGTTATCGAATACCTACTCTACCACCAATGGCACCAGAGATACCTTCACCAAATCCACGAACCGACATGGCCGTCTCTCCTTCAGGTAATATCCACGAGGCAAGGTCTGGAATCATAGCTAAACATTTCACTGCGACAGTAGCTGTGACGAGAAAATAACCACTGGTAAGGAATACCTGACCGATATATCTCTTTAGATTCTCGTAGTCGTTCGCTTCCTCCAGGATGACACCCAACTGGTCAGCCTGTATGGATAATACCACATCAAACAGCAACATCACATAGAAACCTACGAAGTATATCATAGCACCATACAGATGTACGGTGAGATAACGGGTAACCCATTTCGCCCAAGCTCCTTCCCATTTCGGCAAAATACTAAATGCCCAATAGAAAGGACCGAATATAGTCAATACTCCCAACAGAATCTGCTGAGCGTAAATCGTACCCCAGACACCTACACGGTACAAAATCATACCTAAATAGAACAACAGCTTATCTATCAATATCAGTGTTCCTGCAGTATTTCGGGCCGCATTGTTAGCACCATCTTTCTTTGCTTCCTCAGCCTCGTTCTCTGGTGGTGCAGAAGCAACCTCACGTCCAAACTTATCAGTGATAATTTTGTACATAGCATCACTTTCACCTTTTTGCTTTTCAGACACCACCTGCAACTTCTTCAGCTTCTTCGACACATCAGTAACCTTACTCTGTACATTAGTAGCCTCCATATAATAGAGGTCATACGTCCAGCTACCAATACAGTTAGGTATATACGCCAACGCATCAAGCACGCCACCGTCATTTTCATTATCATCACCAAAGAAACCGCCACCACCGCTGCCACCATACCAAAACATCATGACAACGGCAATACCTAACACCTTCAAGATTTTCATCGGGTCAAAAGGTTCACCTTTTACCATCATTTTATACGCCATGCCAGCACCCATCAGGATAGCAAACAAGGCAGCAAGACACATTGATGCCTGCAGAATATACCAGAAAGGCCCCTGTGCGCCAACAAACGTACCATCGGTCAAAAAACTATTCGTCTCAAACAACACCTGGTCGATCTCATCCTCAAAGAGGCTGACACCCATCATCGAAAAGGTGGAGTCGGCCTGTGCTGCTCCATCCATAAGAGCACCGCCAATATCATAACCACCACTATCACCGCTTCCTCCTGGTGGTACTGGGGTTGCCTGAGCCGCTAATAATAAACTCTGAAATGCCATAATATAATTATTTTATACTAACCAAATATACCACTTAAAATGCTCTCCAAGAAACTCTCGTTATGCGTGTAGTCGGCATCACCATAGATGATTCCGAAGAACGACGGAAAGACAATCATCTCAGCCATTAGGAAGATAAAGCTACCTATCAGCATGGCAACACTCTTACCGAACCCTTCCTCGCCCATCTCCATCTTAATATAGATGGTCGTACCGGCATACAAGCCTAACAGAACGGCAATAACATTCAATAGATGGCTGATAACATTCATGATAGACACCACAAAAAGACACATGTTATACAGCGACTGACTGCCCCACGTATAATCGGTGCTACCACAACGGGCAGACACGCTTATCGTAAAGGCAAAAAGCAGTAGCTCACAGACAAAGACACGCTTAACCAGTGGCGACATACGGGAAAGATAACGTCCTATCATAGCTTCTAATAATTACGTTTCACAATATGCTCCAAATCCTTGTTCAACAGGGTACGCCAGTTACAGATCAACAATCCATGGGGATTGTTCTCCGTCCTCGGCACACGACGAATCTCGCCTGCAGTAATCAGCTGACGGTAAGTAACGTCTGTACGACGTTCAAGACGCTGACGGCCATAATACGTGAACTGCATCTTCTCTTTATTGAAGTTAATACTATCACAGAAGATGTTTATCACCGTACTCGTAGCAATGATCTTCGAGAAAAAATTATTCTCTCTGAGCACATTCAGCTGGGCAAGACCACTCTCGTCAATGAGATTCATAGCCTTCTTCTGCTGACTCTTGATAAACTTCTCATCAGGTGCCAAAGTGAAAAAATAGTTATGGAACATCTCAATATGGCTCTTGGCCTCTACGTCGATCGTCTCTTCCATCGTCGACTGGTTGGCGGTAATTGGTGTGCGGTTGCTATCCAACACATACACCTTTTTATGGGCATCACTCACCATGCCACGAGCAATGAAGAACGTGCCTAAACAGATAATCACACATGCACCGACGCAGAGGCTACAAACGAGGCCAACAAGCTTGATTTTATTCTCTAAATGCTTTAATAACATAACACAGCCCTCCTAATAATAGATTGCTACAAATGATAAATAATCATGACTCTCCACAACAGGCGTAGCGATATAACCGCCACTGTTCAATGAGAATAACCAGGCCTGACGACCTTTGTTCTCATTAACCTCCGTACTCGTCCAATACCAACAATCACCAGCACTGCCTTCGTCGGTAGCTATGGGAACCACCGCATCACCATGTGCTGACAAGCGCGAGATAACACTATTCACCAAACCAATACGACCATAAAGCTCACGCATCTCCTGAACACTGGGAATATACTCGCTCTGCCCATACGAATGACTGGCAAAGGCATCCAACGCAATACTCCTACGCTCTGGCAAGCCATTCTTACGGAGATTGCTATTCATAGTTTCCAGCGTGTTCTGCATGGCGGTAGTATTCGTAAAACCGTCAATGTCACTCAAACTGCAGCTCGTTCCCAATGCCACGCCTAACGTGTCACAGAACTGACCGTTACCACCACCTGCCACTGAAACGGCAAGATAATGACCGGATGCGGTCTTCTCAGTAAAGATAACAGCACACGCTTTCGTCGTGCTCTGACTGTAATAAGCATCCTCAGAGAGAATACTACCATCAGCACACAAGATATACCCGGGATGGATGTCCTTATCGATTGGCTCATGCTCGTCACAGGAAATGAACGTAGGCACACAAAGAGCACCTAACGCCATTCCAAACAAATATCTTACTAATGATCTCATAACACTCAAATTAATGATAAATACTACTTCGTTAATGGTAACTTAATACCAACCTCAACACCCGTACGGAACAGGTCTTTAGCAGCAATGCAAACGTCTTCCTTTACCTTGAAATACAAGCACCAGCCACCACGCATCACATAAGTATGCTCGTAGCCGACGGTCACCAGACCGATAAACTCATGAAGGTCAGAACCACCGCCGCCACCTATACGGAGATTGCCAAAGTGGTTACGGCCACGATTGACACACGGCTTATAAGCGATACCTAAATACCAGGTATTATAGTTATGCCAGAAGCTCTTCTTGGTGATATGACCTGCTTCAGGATCTTCGTCCCATTTCAGATAACCAGTGGCAAAATACTCCCACATGTTATGATAGCGGGTCTCATGCTCCACAGCAACTGTAGCATCCAAGCCACGCTCATACAGCAAACCGGCTCCTAATGTCAATCGGTTACTGTTGGAGTTCTGGGCTACCGCCACATTACCACTGCAACAGGTCATCACAGCAGTCATGAACATAGCAAGCAACCAGTTCATACCATCTGCCGGACTCCAATAAAATATACTCTTACTCATAATACACAATATAAAAATGTTCTCTAAGCACTAAACTCTAAACGAAAAATCTACTCTTCCCTCAGAAGAATACTGTCAAAAGTGTCAGCAGCCAGCACGTCCTCATAGTCTAACGCCATGGAGATATTACGCCCGCTGATCTGCTTCTCGCTCATCTCGATAGTCAGCACCTTGTCGTCGGGGAAGGTCATCTTCTTTAACACGATGACATTTCGGTATCCATGCTTGAAGAACTTGCTGGTCTCCAACACCAACTCCGGAACCATCTCTATCGTCTGTACATTCGTGCTCTTCGTCTGTTTCTTGTCAGACAACTTTACACGTAGCTCATCAATGTCATAGCGCAGGTTAATCTTATTCTCGACACTAAAGTCGATAAAGATATACTCACCAACAGTATAGATATTGTTCAAGCGCATCGACACACGGTGTTTACGGCTGTGCGCATGACGATAGCGGGCTGGGCTGTTCCATATCTTACGGGCATAGCGTACCATGTCCTCACGGCTCATGCTGACGACGGGGTTGTTGAAAGCCTGACGTTCCTCAAGGCGCACCTCTTTGTCACTCACAGCTTCCTCGGCCTTTGTGGTATACACCAAGGCATACTGCACACGATAACGCTCTGTGATGATGGTGGCAATGGCAATCACATCACCATCCTCATGCTTGCCGTCAACAGGCTTCAGACGTACTACGTTCTCGATAGGCTTGTCACCAACAACCTGATCGGTACTGATATCTACCAACCGCACAGGCTCACTACTGGTAATAAGTGTTGTGACATGCTCATTGACTGTCAGCTGCTCTAAATCGAAATAGGTCTGCTGAGCCGACATACGCAACGGTGACAGCATCATCACACTGGCAACCGTCATCAGGAAAATTCTCTTACTCATAATATCTTATACTTTAAATTATAAATTCAGTTAATAACTACCTTTATCTAAACGAACCAGCCTCAATGCCCCTAACGGTCTCACGGGGTCTTGACGGGGTGCTTGGTGTAGAACCACCACGATTCTTCTTGATGTCTTTACTGTTCACCAAAAAGACATGACTGCCATACTTCAGCTTCACCTTGTTCTGCTTGATACGCTTCGATATAGCTTGCGAAACACGCTGATAGGTAGACTGTAACACGTTAGCGGCAGTATTCGCTACGGAGGTGCCGGTAGTCAAGTTCTCACGGACATTCAGACCACCACTGCTTAACGCCTGACTGCCTACATCCTTCATCGTCTCACGGAAAGCAGACTCAGGAACGTAGAATCCTTCCAAGCCATCCATGTCATATACCGACAAGTTGATCTTGATAATCTTGTCATTTGCCAACACACTCTTAATATTTGCCTTAACACGCTGGTTGGCAAAGCCACTCAGCTCGGCATACATGTATGTTCCCTTGGGTAACAGGTTTCCATCAACCATCACGTCATCCAATAGGCGCAGACGAACACGGCTGCCATCAACGGCCTTTAACGATTCGTCAACGATAGCCTTAATCAGGTTGCTCTCTTCCTTGTTAGCAGACAAAGTATTAAAGTAATGACTGGTCTCGGTTACTTTCTTAACCACACTACCAGCTTCTGCATCGTCATCCAACGCTACAATCTCACGGCTCTTAACAGCCTGGTTGTTGCTCAACACCTGACGGACACTATCTTTGTACTGCTGCTGAATACTGTCTTCCTTACTCTTGGCAAGAATAGACTCCGGTATTCTGATGCCAGCAAGCTTGCCCGACAGGTTGATGCCAAGCTCCTTTTCTAATGTCTCGATATCAATACCCTGATTACGCAGGAACTCTATCTTACGACGTTCTTCAGCAGTAAGCTCTTTCGTAAACTCGTCAGCCGACTGGTCTTTGCCACCACCCTTGCGAGCAAGGGCAAGCTCACGTTCCAAACTATCTCGAACAGCCTGCTCACGGACAATACGCGCCTCGTCCTCATTATAGCGCGAGGCATACTCTTCTTTCTTCAAAAGACTGTCCTTGTCACTCTCAATCCTATTGGAAATACCGGACAGGTCCTTGACACGGCCAAAATGGTCGGTCATCATGTCCATCTTATCACCAAGGTCATCACCAACATGAGCACTGGGAAGATCAACATTAAACTCGTTCTTGGTAACCAACGTCTCATCAACCTTCTCTGGAGCCTCGAAATCAATCGTCTCAATGACCTTATAACCGATAAACCAAATAAAAGGATAGCAGAACAAGGGCATCCAATATTTCGGTTTACGATAGTCAATACCATATCGCTCAAAAATATTAGCCATAATATATAAATTTTAAATTATTCTACGTTGTTCATGTGCTGCTGCTTTTTCTGCAGCATCAGACTGTCCATATACTCCGTGACAGGACGGCGTGGCTTGTCACGCTGGGCAGAGAAAGAGACCAACAAACTGGTGGTGTTATAAATAAACATACCACCAACAAGACCAAACACAATAATCAGAAAAGCCTTCTTGTGACTGCTGCTGTGACGGTAGATATACGCAGACAGCTTATCCAACCGCAGAAAACGGGCAAAACGATGACCGGCACGGCTGCCGCCCTCGTGAATGTCAGCATAATGGGGATCGTTAAGGTCTCCCATAGGCTCTCCAGTAAAAATTTTCTTCCAGTTCATATCGATAATCTTTAAAAATAAAATTATTCTCTATAGGCTCAATGATTAATCATCTTCTCGCCTTACGTTGCCTCTTGCCGCCTCTCGCGCACTCATACGCCAACGAGCCAATATATTGTTCAGATAGGAGGATGTACGAATGGATGTCACATCCCAATTTGCAGCATTGAATATAGCATTCCATGTCAATCTGATCTGCTGGGTATGACGTAACATCATTTCCAATAATATTAGCCTGCTCTCTATCTTATTCAACTTACCAAAGACGGCACGGGCGATACGCAAGCGATCGCTGGGCCATAACAGATGTACAACCTCACCTTCATCCTCTTCAACGTCCTCACCGTAGTTCTCTTTGATGGTGATCGTACAGTCCTCGTAGTTGGCCTGCAGTTCTTGGCGACGTTGCTCTATCTGCTGGGCCTTGTCTTGTGCAGAGGTGGACTTAGGAAACTCCATATAGGCTATCGTCTCTTCAGTACGACTCTCGTATGTCAGGCTGCTATGTACACCGATAATACTACGGTGATAACGGATACCCAGGAAATAACTCTCGTCACGAATGGCAGAAAGTTCTGCCTTAAAGGTGATCTCACCACCGAACTCCCTGATTTTTGCCTTACGAATATAGGTGTAATCATCCCACCTACCCTCACTTGTCCATTCTAAAGAAGGAAATTGAGTCTGATAGAATAACATGTGATCTGGAATATTCTCACCACCATCACCACCGCCATAATCGTTAACACACTCACGTTCACAAGATTCAATCTGAGAAACGACATTACGAAGACGGCTAACCTCGTGTTCCAATTCATCAATCTGATCTTGAAGATTCTCTACAGCCTCACGAGCCTCTTTTGTTCGGGTATTCATGTAAATCTCTTCAGAAGCTTCAAGCTCTATCTCTAAAGCATGAATTTCTTTAGTGAGCATCGTGATAGAATCAGTCTTTTCCTTTTTAATGGCACGAAACTCATCAAGACTGGCATTCATATCATCCACAGCACCACCATTCTCCATCATAATCTCCTTTGAACGCTCATTCAATGGGCTATGAGTCTCGTTGATCTTACGCTGTGTCTGCTGTTCACCAAGCTTACCGCCATCCTCACAGCGAGCAATGAAATCCACGCTGTTTACACCCTCCAGACGCTCCGCGTCAGGAACGGAATAATACTGGCGGTTACCCTGAACCACTACATATTTTACACCCTTGTCATCGCTTATTTCGTCACGTACGGTCTCACCAACCTCATAATTTCCAACACGATAGTCATCAAGCTTACTCTGCATATGTTGAGCAAACATTTCTTCCGTTGTCAGTTTACTGTCAAACCATTCACAATAAACCTCCTCATCATGAACTTCCACACGAGGCAACTGGTACACATCGAAATGATAACTTATAATAATTTCATATTTACCTTTACCAATAATCCCCGAAAACGGATCCATGAATTCACCAACATAAGGAAAATATACCACCCTGTACTGATCATTATGGAGATAAGAACTCACACCAACAACAGAAGCAACAAAATTCAAAGCAAGCTCTTTAGATTTCTGCTGGTCAGCAGGACTTAAATCATCAAATCTAACATCTGAATTAAAATGATACCATTGTTTACGATATGTATCATCTTCACAACCATCAAACCGCTTGGAAAAATTAAATGATTCAAAACGTAACTCTGGATGAAATTCCAAAATTTTTGTTTCAACATCAGGACCAATAACCTGATTATATTGCTTCACAATACACCATTTCTGACGATAGTACTGCTCTTCGTCTTGCGTAGTGTTAATCGGATTCGTCAAATCCTCAGCAGGCAAATCATTGTAGTTAAACAGCTTCTGCATCACGCTGGTGCTATCCAACGCACCCAAAAACTGCTGGAGCTTACCCTGATAATCGAAGGTCTCTTTATGCTCTTCATAAATGTCCTTCATTTCTTCAAGGCCACCCTTAACCTGAGCAAGCTTTTTCTTGATGACACCAATACCGCTTGCCTTACCGCCTCCGGCATTGTTATAACCGTCTTCAATACGGGTACGTTCATCCCACATATTACCTACATCATCATAGGTGTCCTGCGCCATTGACCCTACAAAGTCAACGATGTCACCAACATCAGCCTTCAGGTCATCCATATTAATGTCCGGAAGGTTTACATCAAAGTTGGCAATCTCATCGATCATCTTATCAACATCCACACCCTGTAACTGGGTGATGCCAAAATTATCTAAAAGCTCTTTGGCTATCTGTGGAAAAGTAATTCCTGTAAATCTCAGCTTACCATTGGTAACGATATTCGAGAATGTGGTACACAGCTCCTGAACGTCGCTACAGATAAAAAATAAGGTTGGTAGCCAGTGGTCTGCCTGACCGGGATATACGGTGACACAAAGTACAGCAACACGGTAAAGCCTCGGTATAATACGATTCTTTACCATGTCATAAATGGCCTGATAGTAATGATTCTCAGCACTATTATACACCATGCTTAATGCGTCACGCTGCCATTTGCGTTCCATACGTCGCGCCTCTGCCAGTCCAGCAAGGGCTATAGCAGCTCCTTGATAGGCCTCACGTACCTCCTGTAGTTTAGAGAGGTTTTGTTTCTCTAAAAGCTTATTCGCAAGAAAACTACTGGTAAGCATCGGATTAACAACGGGGTCGAAGTTAACTCTCGAGGCTCCAAAAGCGTAAGAGTCGTGTGATACTGACATCAATATCAGCAGCACTACGACACGATAAAATATCTTCTTACACTGTAGTATCATAACACCTTATATTTTTTATTAAGAATGAACAGCGTGAATAGGGCCGCCAACCTTCATCACCTCCATAGCAAAATCGAGCGTCTTGCTCTTGCCACTGGCCTTATAGTCTGAGATAAAGGCATCAATGGCATGCTGGTGGTCGCATTTCAACACCTTCTTATAAATCTTCAAAGCTTCCTTCTCCACCTTCTCAGTAGTGTAACTCATATAACACTCCAACGACTCTTCGATGCCAAAGACATCTGAAGTATCTACACGCTTGATAAACACCTCCTTAAAAGGACTACGGCCAGCCTTGTTGTCAAGGCGGTTGATCGTAAAGATCTTCTTACACTCAATATCGCTCAGAGCCAACGTCTCCTTGATGTCGCCGAATTTCTCCTTGAATTTCGCCTGGTCGAGCAACATAAACACATCGGAATTGTTAATAATAGTCTCTTTCACAATAGGCGAAGAGATAATATCACCAAGCTCCTGAGTGACAACGCCTACCATAGCCCAATGCTTACGGGCGGTCTTATATAGATATTTGATATACTCTGCCATCGTAGGCGTAGCAATGGCTTTCCATGCCTCTTCAATAACGAGGCACTTTCTGCAGTCTTTCTTAAGACGCATTTTCTGCGTGAACACGTCCATAATGATGAGCGTGATGATCGGGAACAACAACGGATCATCCTTCACCTTATCAATCTCAAAGATAATAAAACGCTCATCAAACAAGCTCTGATCCATATCGTTGTTCAGCGTATACTCCAGTTCACCACCGCGATAGAACGGCTTCAGGATAGCGGCATACTCGTTAATCGGGAACTCAATATGCTCATCATGTGTAATCTCTGGGATGCGCTGAATACTAAACTCATAGAAACTGTTAAAACTCAGCTCGGGAACACGAAGCTTCATACGACGGCTCTCCATCTGGGCAATCTTACGCTCTATCAGCGAGCCGTATTTCCTTTCTACGATATCCGTCATACGCATCATCTCACGGTGTGCCTCTTCCTTACGCTTCTGAGCCGCTGCTTTCTCACCCTCAGATGATGCCTCGTCATCAATGAGGTTCTGCAGTTTGTCAGAACGATCCTTTAGCTTCTCGTAACGTGCACGGTCTTCCTCTGACACATGACTGTCATCGGCAAGCTGCTCATTGATGCTATCCTCAAACTCTTCATAGCTACCATCTTTCTTAGCCTGTAGCTTCAAGGCCTGACGCAGCTCTTCGCGCTCTTGATCGTTATAACCGTCAAAAGGCGTGAAATACTCCCTGTAATACTCGTTGATAACGGTATTGATAATATGCTTCTCAATATCCGTTGCTGGCTTATTGCCATGGAATATCAAGAAGATAAGGTTACTCAGGAACACCTTCTTCTCACCAAAGTTATCATTGTATTCCTTGGTGGTGATATTAAAGGGATTCATCGATATAGGACGCTCCTTACTATAGGAAATGTAAGTACCGCCAAAATACTCACATAGCCCCTCGTAGCTGTCACCGGTATCTACAATCACTACATCGGTATTCTGCTCATAATACTGACGCACAACGGTATTCATAAAGAACGACTTACCACTACCCGACGGGCCTAACACGAAGAAATTCGAGTTGTTGGTATGCTTGACCTTGCCTTCCTTACCGGTGATGTCAATGGCTACTGGCACACCATTACGGTCACAGCAATAATATTTCAATGGCGTTTCCTCAGTCTTCGACTGACACTCTTTATACATCAGACAAAGAGCGGCATCCGATAACGTCAGGAAACGGTCGTAATCCGGATTCAGCCGATAGATATTACCAGGAAAGCTGCCGACAAACAGCTCCAGCTGATTATACGCACGCTTAGAAAGGTGCATATTCTGCCTACTAAGCATGTTGTCTATCTGGTTCGTCACCTTCTGCATGTCAGTATTGGCATCACAGGTGACAACAAGGTTAAAGTGGGTATATACCAACTGCTTGCTGTCACGGGCTATCACGTCCTGAACAGCCTTGATATCCTCGGCGGCAATTTTATTGCCGGGATTGGGAATACTCGAATGACGGTTCTTTTTCTTTTCAAGACGTGCCAGCTCCATCTTCTGACCCGGGAAATAGATAATCTGGTTATACACCACCGTATCTACGTCACGGATACTGTCTAACGACGTCATGATATCCATCGGCACGGGACTGTTATTCACGGAAACGTTCATATATGGTCTCAGCACGCCTGGCAAACCAACGCTGTCAACATCTAACAGGCTAAAGACACGCGTCTGGCGGTCACCCATATAGATACCCTCATCATCAACCTTCAGACTGGTCATCTTAGGATGCTTATCACGATAGTTCTGACAGTAGAAACGCTCGATATACTCCCTACACTCGGCACCCTTCAGGAAATAGGCATTACGAATGCCACCATCATGAAGCTGGTCTAAAACCTTATTGGCCTTGACAAAGAAGTCTTTCCATTTGTTACTGTCATAACCACCGAACATGCCTCGCTTGTTCTCTTGCGTGATAATGAGATAGGTGTTATGGTCTACGTACTGGCGACCATTCATGAACCTGAAATAACTGTCACTGAGATAGCTGCTGGCTGCCTTCTTGGGATCCATCAGCAGTGTGGCATCAAATACTTTACGGACAAAGATGTCCTGCTTGTGCAGGGCATAACCCTCACCCAACGACAATATGATGTTATCCATCAACGTCAGAAACTCATAGTAGCTGTCAACATCCGAACAGAATTTCTGAACAGGATTCTCCATCTTGATAATGGCAGAATACTCTCCGGCCTTGGTGTAAATAACTCCTATGCCGTCAATATCCTCTTCCGTAAAATAAATATCCTTAAATACCTTGGCACGTTTCACACCTGTTCCAAACAGCATCACGCTAATGGCAACGCCTGTCAAAATCAGTAATATAGCACCTATAATAAGAAAAACCCACATACCCAGTGTAAATAGTATAATAAGTAGTTAATAAATTCCACCAAAACGGTCATTGGTGCGATAATAGACAAAGACTCCTTTGTCAATGTGCTTGCTGTGCAGACCGTGACGCTGCTTGACTAAAATCATTACGCCACCTGTTCCTGCAATGACAGTAAAAAGGATCAGACCAACGAGGAACCCGAAGACGATAGCACCTATCATCAAAGATAGCAAGCCACCGCCACCGGAACCTACTCCCCACCAGACATAACGGCCTTGAAGACCAAACAGCTCCAAGGGCCTCTGAAGACCCTTGAAGACCTGAATGTCACGATAGTTGTCTGAACCTTTTTCTGCCATAACCAACCGGATTAGCTGCCAGTCATACCGAAGAAGATAGGAATCAGCTGGGCGATAGCCACCATGAAGATGACACCACCGATGGTGAACGCAGCTTTCTTCGTCACATCTTGCTCATGGTTACTCATAGCCAGGGCGCACGACAGACCGCCGATGATACCCATCAGGGCAGCAATGATGTAACACACGTTCTGAACGGGCGTGATGTAACGCTCCATACCACTTGCAACCTGCTCAATGGCAGAAGCAGACTCGTTGAAATCAACACCGCCACTCTGGGCAAAGGCAGGAGCACCCACAAACACTAACAAGGCAACAACAGCCAAACGAAACACGAAAATAAACTTTCTCATAATGAATAAATGAATTAGTTGATAATATGTTAATTAGAAACTCTTAAAATCTTATTTTCCCTGCTTTCAGTAAGGCGCAGGGAAAACCTTATTCGTCCTGATAAGACTTCAGAATCCTCGCACCAGTACCCATGTTACGAGGTTGATCCATAGCCACCTCGAAGCTAACGCTATCCATCACCTCCTGATACTGAGGATCGCCATCGGACAGATTTTCATCCATCTGCTGCTGAATATCAGCAACAGTCTCATCAATATCCTCGGGAGAACCCATATATGATTCCGGATCTTCTGTATAGTCATCTTCACTGACAACAATAGCTTCTTCGTCATCGTCAACGGACATTTCCTCTTCCTTAATACCATCACTGACTTCTTCAGATTCTTGCTGCTGATCACCAAGTTCACCAGCAGACAACTCTCCACCAGTAGAAACGCTGAAACCATCATCGGTCTCTTCTACGTTCTTCTGTTCGTCATCTTCAACGTCAATAGTCTCTTCGTGACTCTGACCCTTCTTGCTGTGCTTAAACAAATCCATCGAAATAACTACGATGTAATACAGCACCAGCAATACTGTTAAAACTAAAAAATAAATACCTTGTACAGACATATAATTTTGTTTTTATTATTTTTTTACTTCAATGCACATCCGGCTAACACCACATATGCTATGTTGAGTCGGTTTTTGACCCCGAAAATGAAGTCCACAACCTTTCTGACTCGCAAAATAAAACAATTCTTTAAAAACAAAACAAAAAACACCGATAAATCTCTAAAATTTAACATTTAAACGACTTAAAAACACGCTCAAATGTTAAAATTCAAAGAAACAACCCAAAATTACCCTCTATTTACTAACCTCTCACTTCTTACCTCTGTCTTCCGTTTCATCCCGCACTTTTCCCATCACAGGAAGAGTCGTTTTTTTAGAGCCTTTTTCCGCCGCAAAGGTACGCAGGTTTAACCCCTACAGGGAGCAAGGACGCGACAAGTTTCACGAAACAAACTCAGCAGCAGGCTTCCACGAAAATTTCTGCATACATAAATTTTAGGGTATTCTGCTGACTTTCTACCGGAAATCCTTGCCTTTTGCAACCTCGCGTATTACTCTGCTATAGAAAAAGTCTCAACAACTCATCCTATACGTGATGTGACAAAAGCGCTCTCTAACTTCATGAAACAGAAATATCGCAGCAAGGAACCTTGCAGTACTCAAATAAATACAATAAATAAGGTTCAAGACTGAAAGATTCAAAATCTAACAAATAATAGATAAAGAACTCACAATCTAACCTGCCGCGATATAACTGATAAACATAGTGACACAAATAAATAATAATTCATATCATCTTCGTTGACGGCATTATCGCCGGTATTCAATATGTTAAACAATAATAAACACTAACAATTATGGGACATCTGACAAATTTTGAACTGATCCTCGTTGGCTTTTCTATCGCCATGTTCTGCTTTGGCTTTAATGCCTTTATCCGTAACATCTACCTGAAGAAGTAGCCAGTAAAAAGGGAGCCGGCATTTTCGCTGACTCCCCTTTTTTATTCGCCAAAACCTCCTATATAATTATTATATGGAATATTAATCGCTTAAATACCCAGAATACTATCAATATCTCCCTTCTCTTTTTTATTAAGCCGGATGACACCGTTTTTCTTCTCGTAGCTCTCCACTAATACCGTAGCTGCCTTATGAAGCAGATCGGTAACTGGAATATCATGCTTCTTGGAAATAAAGCGGAGCTTGGCAACGAGATCGGCATCCATCGTAGTGGATAACGGCTCTTTCTTCTCTTGTGAGGTAGGTCGCCCACGCGAGGAACGTTGACTGGATGACAAACTCTCTTTCGTTGAAGGGGTGGACGGAGTGCTCACAGGCGCTGTCAGGGTATCCATGAGACTGTCCATAGACTCTGTACTAAAATTCTTCTTACCCATAATATCTGAATTTAAAATTACTATTTACTTAACACCTGCAACAACTCTTCCGTGAATGCTGTGTAATCCTTGGCTCCATTGCTCGATGGTGCATAGCTGATGATGTCCTTTCGCTCCAGGGGCATCTCGCCAAGATTGCAATTCTTGCGGATCTTCGTCCGGAACACCAAGTCACCTAATGCTTTACGCAGAGTATTTTCGCATGTACGATGAAGACGAATGGGCTGGAATAATGTAATCAATACTCCTGTTAGCTGAACGCTGCTGTTCAGACGACGTTGAACCATTTCTATACACTTCCGAATGATGACAAGGCCGTCTATCGGCAACGGCTCAGGCTCTAACACAATGATGATGTGCTGTGAAGCGGTAAAGGCACTCAGCATCATCAACCCCAAGTGGGGAGGACAATCCAATAAGATATAGTCGTACTGGTCTTTGACCGCATCCAGCTTCTCTTTTAAGATACTCTCACGAGAAACCTCTTGCGATAGAGCAAGCTCTATACCATAGGATTTTTGTGAAGACGGAACAAGATCCAGATGCTCCATGACCGGCACCATCGGCAGCGGACTGTCAGAAATCAGGGAGTCATAGATAAAACGCTCTGGAGTCTCTTTACATAAACACCGTGTCAGGTTGGCCGATCCGTCAAGGTCTACCTCCAACACGTTATACCCTTGGCGTGACAGAATACTACCAACAGATACAACGGTGGTGGTCTTTCCTACACCGCCTTTGTTGTTGGCAAACGTGATAATTTTCGCTTCTTTCATATACCTTATTATATTATATAGTGTAAGTTGATTCTGTCTTCACGCTGCAAAATTATAACAAAAAATCGAATTATGCAAATAATTCATGAAATATTTTCAAAAATATTTTGTTGTTTCATTATTTATTTGTATCTTTGCATCGTGAACTAAATAATTCTTTATTTCATTATCTAACGATAGAGTATGACACCAGAAGAGTATATAGAGAAGCTGAAGGAGGTACAGCGCACCCTCGACATGGTGAAAGAAGATCTTGACCGTGCCATCGACAGGATGCAGCGACGTATCGAGACAGGTTACGAGAGCATGGAACAGCAGAGCCGTCTGGCAGCTCTGGCAGGACGTGAATACGTGAAGCTGGCTGACAGTACACTTCTGGAAGTAGGAACTGCTAAAATTGAATACTGATATGAAACATACAGAAAGTGAAGTGTACGAGCTGATAGATCTCTGTAATGAGAATATCAATAGAGGTGATGTAAATGCTGCTGGCAGCTACGATGAAGGAGTCCGTGATGCCCTTCTGTGGCTGTTGGAGGGAACTCCAAAGCCAGAAGTTGGACGGGAAATGTAATATATAGTAAATATATAACGAGTATATAATATGGCAAAGAATGACAGATTACTATCCTCTGAAAAAATACAAGGAACTTTTCGGGCAATGGAAGGGTATGGATTTTCTTAACGATTTAAATATTGCAGCGTGATGGCAGACTTCGATCTCTATAATTACGATAAATATATTGTCAGCTTCTCTGGGGGAAAAGACAGTACCGCCCTACTGCTCTTCCTCCTTGATAATGGTGTACCGAAAGAGAAAATAGAACTCTGGCATCAGGAGATAGACGGACGTGGCCGTAGCCTCTTTGATTGGGAGGTAACACCAGACTATTGCCGGAAATTAGGTGAAGCATTCAAAATCCCTGTTTACTTCCAATGGAAAGTCGGTGGTTTCGAGCGCGAAATGACTCGCGCGGAAAGCCTCACGGCACCAGTCTGTTTTGAACTTCCCGACGGTTCAATACAACAGACTGGAGGTGACAGGGGTAAACCATCCACGCGGAATAAGTTCCCACAACCGTCACCAGACCTTCGGGTGCGCTGGTGCAGCGCATATCTGAAAGTGGATGTATGTACAACGGCTCTTCGTCATCAAGAGAGATTTCAGAACATCCGTACTCTGGTATTGTCTGGTGAACGGGGTGAGGAAAGTAAACAGCGTGCCGGATATGCTATCATTGAACCTGACAGGGCAGATCTGAGGAATGGACGTAACCCCAGATACATTGACCGCTTCCGTCCTATTCGTGACTGGAAGGAACAGCAAATATGGGATATACTGGAGAAATACCGTGTTCGTCCTCATCCATGCTACTTTATGGGTTTTGGTAGATGCTCATGTAAGTTCTGTGTATTTGGCAACTGTCATCAGTTTGCTTCTGCTGCTTGTGTGAGTCACGATCAGGCCAATGACTTGATAAAGTTTGAGAAAGATTTCGGGTACACGATGAAACGTGATACAGACCTCGCTTCTCTTATCCGTAAGGGTGTTCCTTATGACTCCATCACGGAAGAATTAAGACAAATTGCCACTTCATACGAATATACTGCACCTGTGTTTATCTCTGATAAAGAGACTTGGCAACTACCTGCAGGAGCCTTCCGTAAATGCGGTGGCCCATCATAATAACTTAAACTTTCTATAATATGAATACAATTATAACCAACATTACCATTGGAAACTGGTATCTGGTAAGAGGTAAACCTACCAAAATAACCCCGGCAAATATTGTCTGGGCGTTTCGGGATGGATGCTTCCCGTTGCCTTTAACTGATGATGTTCTAAAAAAATTTGGCTTTAGACGTGAAGGTGGTGCAAGTTATTGGCATGACGACGAACATGATGCCTGTATCTTGTACTGGAATAAAGATAAGACTGAGTTAATAGTCAGTAATAGTGAGGTGACTCCACAAATAAGACTTAACATCCGTTTCGTTCATCAACTACAGGATGCTATGAGGTTGGTTGGGATTAATAAAGAAATAGAACTATAATAATATGACAAAGAAAATAGTAATTGACAGCTTCGAGAAAGCGGTTCAGAAGTTAGGTGAGAATCACCCGTGTGTCTTACAATGGAGAATGTTCGAACAATCAAACATTGGTTCGGCAATGCCAGATGTAGAAGCATATGTTAAGTTAAGGGTGATTATTGCAGCTATTAAAGGAGATTGGAGACCTACAAGAGGTTTCACTGGAGAAGAAAATCTATGGATGCCTGTCTTCAATATATATCCGAAGGAAGCAGCTTTAGATGAAGCAGCGGAAGAAATGAGACGGACAGAATATGTTTTACCGACTGGTGAGATGGCTGAGTATGTTGATGCAATTGAGGTAACTAAAGATGGGAAAGCAAATCAGTTTGAAAGATTTGTTTTCCCAGATCCAATCGTTGCTTCCAATTTTGGCTTTTACTTTCAGCGACTACTGGCACAATTTTTAATAGGATAATTATATGAGCAGT
>Ga0256405_10000932_pt1 | contig 87906 bp, 72 predicted proteins | sample RumenRJG_02DNA_FD_189096 | JGI IMG/M metagenome (GOLD analysis project Ga0256405, IMG submission 189096) | Bovine rumen microbial communities from Lethbridge, Alberta, Canada - RJG_02 | ecosystem: Host-associated > Mammals > Digestive system > Stomach > Rumen | place: Canada: Alberta... | reverse complement strand
GCGCCGCAGTCAGGGACTTTGTACTGTCCCATCGGAAGCAGTGCATCATAGCAGCTGCGGCAGCCGCTGTGGTCCTTGCGCTGATTATTGGAATCGTAATCGTGCTCGGACACATGAAAAACGCCCGCCGCGAGCAGGTTGAAGCGGATGAAGGGCTGTCGGTACGGATTCTGAAGCAGCCCGACAGCTATGCGAAGGAAGGCGACGTACAGATCCGCATCAAGGCTCCTGAGACGATTCAGTCGGTCACAATCAACGGAGAGAATGTCGTAGTCAACCAGGGCAGAAGCGTGGATCTGAGCTACCATGCGACCGGCGGAACCCTTGATCTTATGGCCGTATCCACGGATAAGGTCCGCAATGCGAAAATCATTCTCGCCTATGTCGATTCACAGCCTCCCGTTGTCACGATCAAGGAGGAGGACGGCAGGATCGCTCTGAGCGCGGAGGATACAGAGTCCGGTCTGGACGCGATCTATATCGGCGATACCAGCGGGCTGTCCGACATTCCGCAGTATGTCAGGTATTCTGAGACGCTTGAGATGAATCCGGACAAGGAAATCTCGTATTATGCGGTGGACCATGCGGGAAATGCGACAACTCCGGTTACCGTTGCCCTGACTCCGGCAGAATCAATCTCGTTCGAGCGGGACAGCTACGGGATGTTCCCGGGCTCCGTGGAGCGGGTGAATCTCATCACCACGCCGGCGAATGCATTTGTCAATAATCTTACGCTGGAGGCTGAGAACCCGAAGATTGTCCAGGTGGAGGGCGATATGCAGATCCGGGCTATGGCCGAGGGAGACACGAAGATTACTGCTACTGCCGACGGAATTGCCGGTGTGATGGCGAATGTATCCGTTGCCGGACAGAGGAAGGTCAGGATCTCCGCAATCGGAGACTGCACCCTCGGAACAGATGTCAGCTTCAGCCAGAATAACAGCTTTACCGCATTTGAAGCGCTCTACGGGGACAGCTACTTCTTCGAGAAAGTGAAGGGAATCCTCGGATCGGATGACTCAACCTTTGCGAACCTGGAAGGAACTTTGACAACTTCCGATCAACGTGCCGAGAAACAGTTTGCATTCAAGGGAGATCCGTCGTACACACAGATCCTTCAGGATGGCAGCATAGATGTGGTCAGCCTGGCAAATAATCATACCAAAGACTACGGGGAGGCAGGTCTTGCCGACACCAAAAATGCGCTGGAGTCAGCCGGGATCGAGTGGTGTGAAGGCGATCACATTGCGTGGAGAGATCTGAATGGTGTGCGTACCGCGTACATCGGGATCTATGCGCTTGAGAACGGGCTCGATACGCTGCCGCAGGTGAAGAGCACAGTTGCCCAGGCGAAGAAGGAGGGTGCCGACCTCATCATCGTGGAGTTCCACTGGGGCGCCGAGCTTGTAGCAGAGGTTGATTCGTTCCAGAAGGAGCTGGCGCATACAGCGGTCGATGAAGGCGCGAACCTTGTGCTGGGCAGCCATGCGCATGTCCTGCAGGGAATTGAGAAATACAACGGCGCATACATCGTGTACGGACTGGGGAACTTCTGCTTCGGCGGGAATTCGAATCCGGCCTCTTATGACACGATGATCTGGCAGCAGACCTTCACGTTTACCGCGGACGGGCTGGAATCAGAGGACGATATTTCGATCATTCCATGCCGGATCAGCGGTGACACCTCCAGCAACAATTATCAGCCGGTGCCGGTCTCCGGAGACGCGGCTGCCTCCATCATGCAGACGATTGACTCGCTCAGCGCTTCATTCGGACAGAGCTATTCCCACTATATGGTGGACGGAACACTGTGGACGGAGTCCTGAGAGGCTGTCGGGAAGCTTGTGCAATATGACGAATTGCATCGGAAAGTGATTTCTGAGGAGATCGCTTTCCGATGCTTTTTCTTTTCCCTCTCTGCACCTTGTACAAAAATGCAGAGAAATACTGTGCAATATACAAGTTTTATTTTTGATTTTCCTTTGTTACAATACCAAATGCCGCATGGATGCTTTCATGAAATGCGGCTGCCAGATCTCAGGTACGGGTGGAAAGATACAAAAAGCTGATCAATGAGAAAAAGGAGGGGAAGTATAGACTGACATGAATAGAAAGGATCCGCGTCTGACCGCGGGCGGAATGACGCGGCAGATTTATTACGCAGACGTAAAGATGAACAAGGAGCTGTTTTCGAACGAGTGGGACAAAAAGCTTCTCCTGAATGCATTGGAAGAAGCGCAGGAATTGCTTCGCGTTGAGGTATATGCATTTTGTGTGCTGGATGACCGGCTCCGGGTGCTTGCAGGCGGGACGGATGTCAGAACACGCACAGTCCGCAGACTGGTGAATGCAGCGCTGGAGCAGTTTGAACGGCAGGCGGAACTGATCGGAGAGAAGGATGCAATTCCGGCCGGGACCCAGATCCGTGCGAATATCCTGCGGATGGAGGATGAGAAGGACGCACTGGCAGTGCTGCGTTATATCCATCTTTCGCCGCTTACCGAGGGGTATACCATCAGCGCGCAGGATTACTGGTGGACCAGCTACAGTACCTACCGGGGACATTATAACTGGACATTGCTTAAGATCGCGCCGGTGATGCGGTATTTATCGCGGTATGACCAGCGGCCCGTCCAGGCCCTGGCAGAGTACCACCGCAGGGGCGAAGCGCTGCGCAATCCGATTCCGTCCTGCATCAGAAGGGGAGAGTTTGAGCCGATTCAGACGGAGGATACCTGCATTCCTCAAGGAAATATTAATGAAACTTTTCTGGTGCATGCATAACAGGGTGTGGTATGATGAAGTTGCTTTTAGAGCACTTTATTTCTATTCAAACAGAACAGGAGAGTATTCTATATGATATTCAACCGTATCAGAAAGATCTATGGCACAGCGGCTGCGCTTGGGCTTACGGCATGTCTGCTGTTTGGCTGCACACGTGCGGATGTCGCGACATCATCCGGGAATGCGGCCAGCAGCGGCCAGGCTGCAGCGCAGGGCACCGCAACCAGCACAGTCAGTGATGGTTCCCTTGCCGGGGCCGGAAGCGGAACCGGCAGCAGCACCGGCAGCAATACCCCCAGCAGCTCCGGCTCAGCTGTGAGCTCTGCGGATCCGGCTGATTCCGGTAAGAGCCAGCAGGCGGCTCCGACTGCACAGAATGTCACCGGAACGACAACTCAGACAGCTTCCCAGACTCCCGCAGCTTCGCAGAGTGCGGCACCTGCACCGGAAAGCACCGCACCTGCACAGGGAAACACCGCCCCCGCGGCACCTGAGGCGGCGCAGGAGATGGAGGACGGTGAGAATTATGACATCGGCGATGAATATGTCGAAGAGTCTGTCAGCGGCGAGTTTGAAAAGAGTGACGGGACAGAATCCGTTGTATTGTCTCTGCTGAATGACAATGAGATCAGCTTCCAGTTCCGGGAGAGCGGGATCGGTGCGTACGCTCAGGCAAGCGGCAGCACAGCTGTCTATACCGGCGATGACGGATACAGCATCCTGTTTGATGTCGCCGGGGATACACTTGCAGTCACGATCAGCGGAGAAGGGGGCGAAGAGTCTCCCATGAACGGTATTTACTACAGAGTTCTGGACGGCGGGGATGACTCCGCGGAAGATCTGTATCCCGATGAGGCGGATGCGGAAGACCAGGATGACAGCATCTATGCAGATGCGCAGTAATCTGGTAGTATTGTTGCAAGCATTGTTTTGATTCATCGCAAGGAGGGATATTATGCGAAAAGGTAAAGTATTTCGATCTGTATTGGCCGCAGGACTGGCAGTCTCACTGGCAGCTGCTCCGATGAGCGTGCTCGCTGAGTCGGCTGATGAGACAGAGCTTCTGGCCGGCGTTGAGGACGTGCTGGAGGAGTCTGCACAGGAGATTACCAGCACGCCCTATGAATGGAATGCATCGGCCACCTTCGGAGATGGCCTGTACAATCTGGCGGCACAGGACGGTACCGATCTGTCCTGGCTGAAGGGAGCATCGTGTGAGCTGAAGGTTGTTCCCGGCGAGGATATGCTGGATGGTGTGCTGGCGGTCTCGCTGAATGATACCCAGCTGGCACATGTGCTGTTCTCGGCGGATCTGGCTACGCAGATGGCTTACATCAGTATTCCGGAATACTTTGACCAGACCATTGCCTTTAAGCCGGGGGAAGTACTGGAGAGTCTGTTGTCCGGTGCTGCTTCTTCAGAGAATGGAGGCTCCATGCAGACGCAGATTCTGCAGATGATTATGGGAACCGGTATGGAGATTGTCTCGCAGCTTCAGCAGTATTTCACATCGATACCGGCGGATGTGTGGCAGCAGGAGATGATGAACTACGTGATGCCCATCATGAACAATCTCACGCAGGAGAGCGAGAGCGGAGTATTGACGGTCGGCAGCCTGAGCGCGGATGTGCAGACACAGACCTTCTCCATTCCGTCCGAGAAGATGCCGGAAGTGATCTCCGGTATCCTGGATTCCCTTTCTCAGGATCAGGTAATTGGCGGTCTGCTTGAGAGTGATGCCGCATCCAGCCTGTGCTCTGTTTTGACAATGGTGTCCGGCGGAAGTGTCGTACTCAACGCAGCGGAGCTGAAGAAGCAGTTCCAGTCCGCCATTGAGAGCCTGAAAGCGCAGGATCTTTCCGGAATCCCCGGAATTGTTGCAAAAATTTCAAACAGCGCGGATCAGAATGCAGCCGCTTTTGAACTGGCGCTGAATGCCGGCGGTCAGGAGTATGCGCTCTACAGTGTCAAGGCGATTATGGATGGTACTGAGAATGCATTTGAGGTCACACCGAGTGCAATGCTGATGTCCATGTACGGCGTTGAGGGCGGTGAGATGGCCATTCTGGGACAGGGAAGCACTGCTGACGGAAAGCTGAATGAAGAGATCGAGCTGACGATGAATGGAGCGTCCGCTGCGAAGATGACGATCAGCGATCTTGATCTGGCCGGCATGATGAACAATGGCGGCATGAACGGAACGATTCATATCGAGGCAGCACAGATGAGTCTTGATATCGTCTACGCATCGCCGGAGGCGGGAACTCAGTCGGTCGAGTATTCTGTGAACGGAGAGATGTTCTATCAGATTGATCTGCACAGCGGTCCGGCTGCGGATGATCAGATCGAAGAGATCAACCTCGAGAATGTAGTTGAGGGTTCCAGCGTGGACGAAGTGATGAACTGGATCAATACCTTCAAGAGCGATGAAGCCGCGAGACTGCTTTCTGAAGCAGGCGTTCCGGCGAACGCAGCCGCCCAGGAAGATCCGGCGGCATAAAGCGACAGCAAAAGAACATGAGGGACAGCAGCATGGAAACATTTCGATGCTGCTGTTCCTTTTTCTTTGCAAGGGAGCAAAAGCTTTGCTACACTGGAAAGGAACAGGGAAACACATCTGTCCGATGCGGACATGGCTGCAGACAGGAGGTATGGCATTATGGCATTGTTTGGGTTGATTAAAGATAAAAACTGCGATATTTGCGGAAGCACGATCGGTCTTCTCGGAAACCGGAAGCTGGAGGATGGGAACTGCTGTAAGGAGTGTGCAAGGAAGCTGTCACCATGGTTCGATGAGAGACGGCACAGCACAGTAGAACAGATCAAGGATCAGCTCCGGTATCGGGAGAACAACCGGGAGGAACTGAAGAATTTCCAGATCACACGAACCATCGCCTGTGACAGGTGGAAGGTCCTTCTGGATGAGAATGCGAAAAAGTTTATCCTGACACGGGATCCGCGGAAGCTGGAGGAAGAGAATCCGGATATTGTCGCGTATGCCGATATTACAGGATGCAGGCTGGACGTTGACGAGGATCGCGACGAAATCATGCGTGAGGTGAAGGAGGGAGACCAGACAAAGCGCGTTTCCTATAATCCGCCCCGCTACGAATACAGCTACAATTTCCGCTATCTGATCAATGTGAACAATCCCTATTTCGATGAGATGAAGTTTGAACTGAACAGCAGCAGTGTGCGCATCACCCCCACACAGGCTGCCGGCGCCGGCGGGACAGGGATTGTCGGCGTCCTCACAGCATTGGGCGGCACCGGTGCTCCTGCAGTGTATGACCCGCATACGAATCCGGAATATGCCAAATATGAAAAGCTTGGGGAGGAGATTACCCAGGCCCTGACAGGCGCACAGCAGACGGTGCGGGAGGAAGCCGCTCAGGCCGCTGCCGGTCCGAAGATGATCAAGTGTCCGTACTGCGGTGCCCAGACAGAGATCGGTGCGGGCAGCAAGTGCCAGTACTGCGGCGGCTATGTCGGCGACGCGCAGTAAGAACGCCGTTGAGAAAAAGATCAGGTTTGTCTGCCCCGGGCGGAAAACCTGATCTTTTTTTGCTCAAACACTTGAATAATTGCTCATATGAATATATAATCATGCTTGGTTAGAAAAAACTATCTGATTTGAGGCATGACTACCTGGTATCAGCACTCAGATCTCAGCAGACAGGAGGAACTACTTATGAGTCTTGCATTGTCACTGCGTTCCGTAAGCAAGGTGTATTCGACCGGCGGTCATTCCTTTAAGGCACTCGACCAGGTGGATCTGGATATCGAGGAAGGAAAGCTGGTCGTCATCCTCGGCCCTTCGGGAGCCGGCAAGTCAACGCTTCTGAATCTGATCGGGGGAATGGACATCCCGTCGGACGGGACCATCCGGGTAAACGGGACAGATATTTCCACCTATTCGGAGAATGCGCTTGCAGATTACCGTGCGGGCAATATCGGTTTCATTTTCCAGTTTTACAATATTCTTCCGACCCTGACGGTTCTGGAGAACGTGAATCTGGTCGCGGATCTTTCCGAGCATGCGATCGATGGGAAAACAGCACTGGAGGCGGTCGGTCTGGGAGACCACCTGGACAAGTTTCCGAACCAGCTGTCCGGCGGAGAGCAGCAGAGAGTTTCCATTGCGAGAGCAATTGCGAAGAATCCGGCGCTGCTGCTGTGTGATGAGCCTACCGGCGCACTGGACTCCGCGACGGGCGTCACCATTCTCAAGCTTCTGAAGGAGCAGGCGTCCAGGGGGAAGACGGTTATCATCGTCACACATAACTCCTTGTTCGCAGACATTGCGGACGTAGTAGTACGCCTGAAAAACGGAAAAATCAGAAGCGTGACAAAGGTGGAAGCACCGATGAATATCGATGATGTCGAGTGGTGAGAGGGGAGAGACTATGCTGAAGAAAAAACTGCTGCGGGACCTGCGCAGGAATCTGTCACAGTTCTTTGTGATTTTTATGATGGTTCTGCTCTCTGTCATGGTATTTGCAGGCGTACATGCCTATATGGATGGCATGCGGATCAGCGCGGAACAGATTTATGAAGCATACAACCTTGCGGATCTTTGGATGACGGGGGAAGGATTTTCGGAGCAGGAGCTGAAGACGGTTCTTGCCGATGAAAATGTTGCGGCAGCCAACCGGGTGCTGACCGTACAGGTCACCCCGGACAACATGAAGGATGTTACGCTTGAGCTGAACCTGATCGAGGACAATGATGTCTGCAGGATGTATGTGTTCGAGGGAGAAGCATTTGACCCGGAACGGGAAGACGGGATGTGGCTTGACCGGGAGTTCGCGAAGGCCAGAGGCCTGAAGATCGGCGATACCATTACGCTGAGCTATGAGATGCTTCACGTCACGGCGAAGATCGCAGGACTTGTGGAAACGCCGGATCATGCTTACAGCATTAAGGATTCCACGGAGATCTTTCCGGATCATAATACCTTTGGATATGCGTATCTGTCCCGGAATGTGCTTCCCGGGCCGGTGCGGAATCTGGTGCCGTTTCCATCGATCATTGTCGATCTGAAAGACCCGGAGCTGTTCGATGAAACAAAAGCGAGACTTCAGGCGGCTGTGCCGGGTACGCTGGCCGTGACCGGCAGGGGTGAGCTGGCGTCCTATGTCGGATATCAGTCGGAGGTGGAGGAAGGAGAGACCTATTCCTTTGTCTTCACGGCGCTGTTTCTGTTCATCGCAATCCTTTCCGTGATCACAACCATGCGGCGCTTTGTGAAAAAGGAGCGCACACAGATCGGAATCCTCAAAGCGCTCGGCTTTCGGAAAGGCAGGATTGTCAGGCACTATATCAGCTACAATCTTTTGCTGAGCGTCGTCGCTGCCGTGCTTGGCATTGTGCTCGGCGCAGCACTGATCGGCAGATTCTTCCTGAACATGGAAATGGATTATTTTGAGATGCCCCAGGCGCATATCGTGATGGTTCCTCTCGTCTATGTGGTTGCCGCGGCATGTGTGCTGGTGATCGTCCTGGTCACATGGCTTTCCTGCCGGCGCATTCTGAACGAACCGGCCAGCCAGGCACTCCGGACGGAAGTACCGGCCGTGAAGAACACCCGGTTCTGCTTGACGACAAAGGGCATCTTCCGGAAACTGTCCACCGTCACAAAATGGAACCTGCGTGACATTGCCCGCAATAAGGGACGCTGCATCGCCGGCGTTGTCGGAATCATGGGCTGCACCATGCTGGTTGTCACGGCACTGGGAATGTTCGACACGATACAGAATTATCTGAACTGGCAATTCCGTGTTCTGAACCGGTATGAATCCTACATCGTGGTATCCTCCTCCTGCACCGACGCACAGATGGAAGCTTTGACAGATACTTATGGAAATGAGACCTCACAGACACTGGCCCTGGAGGTGAAGGACGGCAAGGCAGCGCCGGGAAGCGGCACGCCAGAGAGCGAAGCGGCACAGTCCGGAACAACCTCCACGCAGATGATGCTGGTCACGGACGCCCCCCAAAGCCTGATCTTTACCGGGCACGATGGTAAAGAGCTCACGCTGTCGGAGGAAGGCGTCTACATCACGGAAAAGCTTTCGAAGACGCTGAAGCTTGAGATCGGGGACTCCTTCACCTGGCATGTTTACGGGGAGGACGAGTGGTATACCACACCCATCGTCGGTACCTACCGTGACCCGCAGAATCAGAGATTTGCGTGCACAAAAGGATACCTGGAGAAGATCGGGAAGGAATACCGCCCGGATACGATCTACAGCATGGAGGAGCTGGACCGCAGTGCGGTTCCGGACGGCGCGGAGGTCATCCAGACAAAGAGCGGTCTGGAAACCGGCGTACAATCCATGCTCGGCAGGATGACCTCCGTCATCTACCTGTTCATCGGCTTCGCGGCGCTTCTGGCCGTCGTGATCCTGTATAATCTGGGCATTCTGAGCTATTCGGAAAAGCAGTATCAGTTCGCAACGCTGAAGGTCCTCGGCTACCGGACGAAGGCGCTTCGCCATATCTTCAACCAGCAGGGCCGGATCCTGGCACTGATCTCGATCCTGCTGGGACTGCCTGCCGGCTACTGGATGATCTCCTATATCTTTGAGGCGGCGCTGGGCGATGGCTATGACTTCCGGGCATACATCAGACCCGTATCCTACGTCATTGCCGGAATCGGAATCTTTCTGGTATCCGCGCTGGTCAATGACCTGATGAGCCGGAAGATCCGCAGCATTGATATGGTAAGCAGTCTCAAGGCAAACGAGTAACCTTGCCAGAGTATGATGGACAGTAAGAGCGTCCTCTGAATCTGTTTTATGCATCGGATGGTAAATGGAACCGCTGCTGGTATTCATTTCCTGAGAAAAGTATGATAAGATCAGGCAGCAGTATAAGGAGGAGGTTTGGATATGGGAATTGTGATCCGGGATGCGCTTGCGGCTGTACCCGGCCCTGACGGAATCGAGATCTCGAGGCATACGATCTATGTTGCAGGGGATCTGATTGCCGGGATTGATGAGATGCCGGCCGGGTTTTCCGGGGATGAAGTGGTGGAAGGCAGGAATCGTCTGGTGATTCCGGGCCTGATCAATGCGCATACCCATACTTATATGTCCATGATGCGCAATTCGGCGGACGATCTGCCGTTCATGGAATGGCTGTTTGAGCGGGTATCTCCGATTGAGGATCAGCTGACCGGGGAGGATGCATACTGGGCGTCGCTCCTGTCGCAGATTGAGATGATCCGGTCCGGGACAACGACATTTAACGATATGCAGATGCATATCCATCAGACCACGAAGGCTGTGAGAGAGAGCGGGATGCGTGCGGTGATCTGCAGAGGCCTGGTCGGAGATGCGTATGACCGGGAAGACACGCGTCTGAGGGAAGCGCTCGAGGAGATGGAGGACGGAAAGGATTGCAGCAGGCTGACATTTTTGCTCGGTCCGCATGCGCCCTACACCTGCGGGCCTGACTATCTGCGGATGGTGGCGGACACGGCAAAGACAATGGGGATCGGCATTCATATCCATCTTTCGGAATCTGTGACAGAGATCGAGAACATGCGCAAGGAGCATGACTGCACCCCGATCGAATACGCCGCCAGAGCGGGGGTGTTTGAGGTGCCGACGATCGCTGCGCACTGCGTACAGCTTGAGGGCGAGGACATTTCCATCCTTGCGCGGCATCATGTGAGCGTAGTCACGAATCCGGCTTCCAATATGAAGCTGGGAAATGGATTTGCGCCGGTTCAGGAGCTGCTGGATGCGGGCGTGAATGTCTGCCTTGGTACAGACGGAGCCGCCTCCAACAATGCCCAGAATATGTTCCGGGAAATGAGCCATCTGGCATTGATTCACAAGGGATGGCACAGAACGCCGCAGTGTATCAGCGCGCCGCAGGTGTTCGAGGCCGCGACAAGCGCCGGAGCGAAGGCGCTTCGGCTGAATACGGGATCCATAGAGGTCGGGAAGAAGGCTGATCTTGCGATTCTGCGCCTGGATACGGCGAGCATGATGCCGAACAACAACCTGCTTGCGGCACTTTGTTACAGCGCGGACGGTTCTGAGACCGATACGGTCATCATCGACGGAAAGATCGTGATGCAGAACAGAGAACTGAAGACAATTGACGAGGAGAAGGTCTACGCGCAGATCCGGAGGATGTGTGAAAGACTCGGGCTGTAAGATGCTGCGGCGCCGGCCGGCGGAATGAAGATGGATGCAGGAAGAACCGGAAGGCGATCAGCAGGAACGGAGAATGGAGAAAGAATAAGGAGGCACGAAGATGGCGAGTGAAATCAAAGACATCAATCTGGCGGAGTCCGGACTGAGAAAGATTGACTGGGTACGGAGGAACTGTCCTCTTCTTACAACGCTGACGGAGGAATTCTCAAAGACGAAACCGTTCGCAGGGAAGAAGATTGCGCTGTCGGTTCATCTGGAGGCAAAAACAGCCTACCTGTGCCTGACCCTGGCGGCAGGAGGGGCGGAAATGTATGTGACGGGTTCCAACCCGCTCTCCACCCAGGACGATGTAGCCGCCGCGCTGGTCTCTGAAGGTCTGGAAGTACACGCGAAGCATGGCGTCTCCATGGAGGAGTATGAATCTCACATCCGCGCCGTGCTGTCCTGCGGTCCGGATATCATCATCGACGACGGCGGGGATCTTGTGTACATGATGCACACACAGCTGCAGCATCTGATTCCGGGCGTGATCGGCGGGTGTGAGGAGACAACAACCGGTATTCTCCGTCTGGAAGCACTCAACCGGGAAGGGAAGCTGCGCTTCCCGATGGTGCGTGTCAACAACGCGATGATGAAGCATCTGTTTGACAACCGTTACGGGACAGGACAGTCGGTATGGGACGGCATCAACCGCACCACGAATCTGATCGTGGCCGGAAAGACGGCTGTGGTTGCCGGCTATGGCTGGTGCGGAAAGGGTGTTGCCATGCGGGCAAAGGCACTCGGCGCACGGGTCATTGTGACAGAGATCGATCCGGTTAAGGCGATCGAGGCTGTCATGGATGGATTTGACGTTATGCCGATGGCAGAAGCCGCGAAGTATGGTGATTTCTTCGTCACGGTGACCGGCTGCAATAAAGTCATCGACGAGGAAGACTTCCTCAACATGAAGGATGGTGCCATCTGCTGCAACGCCGGACATTTTGACTGTGAGGTCAACATCGCATGGCTCAGAGAACACGCCGTTAAGACGCAGCTGATGAGAGACAACATTCTCGGGTTCCAGCTTGAAAACGGAAGATGGGTCCACGTACTCGGAGAAGGCAGACTGGTGAACCTTGCCTGCGGAGACGGTCATCCTGCGGAAATCATGGATATGTCCTTTGCAGTGCAGGCGCTGTGCGCGAAGTATCTGGTGGAGCATCAGGGAAGGCTGGATTCCATGCTGATGGATGTGCCGCTTGAGGTGGATATGGAGATCGCCCGAAAGAAGCTGTCCTTCCTCGGAAAAGAGATCGATACACTGACCGAGGAGCAGGAGCGTTATCTGAATGAATCCGGACTGGAGGGTGCAACATCATGATTCCTTTTGATGCGAAGGGCTTCGTGTCAGCAGCCGGGTCCGTTCTGAAGCCGTGGCGGAAGAACCATGTGACAGCAGGATCGTTCGATAGCTTCGATCATACCAGGATCTGCTATTATAAGGCTGCCCGTCCCGATGCCGGATCTGTCATCGTCATGGTGCATGGCTTTTGTGAGTTTTTCGGAAAGTACCATGAGACGGCATTCAATTTCTGGGAACATGGATATACCGTTTACTTTATCGAACTGCGCGGGCACGGTGGATCCGGGCGCTCTGTTGAGGAAAAAGACATCGTCGATGTAAGTGATTTTTCGGAATATGTGGAAGATCTGAAATGCTTCCTGGACAAAGTGGTACTGCCGGAGAATCCGGGACTGATGATCCGCACGGATCTGAGCCGCAGGGACAGGAAAACACAGGACGGGGACAGGGCGGACCGGCCTTCGCAGGGGCAGAAGCTTCTTCTTTTCGCGCATTCCATGGGAGGCTGCGTGGGTACGCTGTTTTTGGAGCGGCATCCGGAATATTTCATCTCCGCGGTGCTTTCCTCCCCGATGCTGAAAATGACCTTCGGAGAGGTTCCGATGTGGCAGGTGAAGCTGATGCTGCTTGCATCCAAGGTGCGGGGCTGGAATGAAGAACTCATGCCGGGCATGAAAAAGTTTGATCCGGACAATCCTGACTTTGAAGGAAGCGGCACAAGCTCCAGGGAACGGTTTGACTACCAGTTTCGGCTGCGCACGGATCCGGAATCCGACAGAAACAATACGATGAACGCGGCAACCTGGAACTGGGGCCGGGCCGCGATGAAGGCAACACAGGATGCTGCGATGGAGATGGAGAAGATTACGATCCCGATCCTCCTGTGCCAGGCCGGAAAAGATGTGTATGTCGACAACGAGGGCCAGAACGAGCTCGCCCGGCGGGCAAAGCACGTGAAGCTGGTGCGGTTTGCGGACTCCGAGCATGAGATCTATGCCAGCGATCCGGTCACGATGAAGAAGTACTTCAAGGAGCTGTTCCGGTTCTTCGACAAGGCAAGCAAGCTGTAAAACAGAAACGGCAGCCGGCTCTGCCATTTGATGCATAAACAGTTTCAGAGAACGCTCTCGCTGCCCATCATGCGCAGCGGACACTAATCTTCCAGCTCGTTGTCACTCGCTGTCAGAAAGTGCCGGCGCATGATGAGGCCCTCTGAAATCTGTTTTATGCATCTTCTGGCAGAGCCGGCTGCCGATTTTTTTCGTTCATCATCCTTTTCGTTACGCGTCCAGCCAGTAGCTCCATGCCGCAACGACTTCGGAACCCAGCTCGCTCCAGGTCCAGGTTTTCGAGCAGTTTTCCAGATTGTTCGGGTCGTTCAGGATGAATGTCCCGTCGTCGGCCAGCCCTGCGAGCACCATGAAGTGCCCGACCGCGGAGAATTTGCCGATCCCGACATTGATCAGGACGGGGTGGGAGGCCTGCAGCTCGGCGCGGATGCTTTCCTCGTCCGGATTGATCTGGGAAACCCGGATCGGATGATTCGGGAAGGCATTGGTCACCAGGCTCCAGGAGGTGCCGGAGCCGGGAACCCAGAAGCCTGCGTTCTCCGAATAGATGGACATATCCCTGGGATTAAAGGATTCATCCCCGGTCAGCCCCAGTCCGATCATTGCCATGCAGGTTGGCGCGCAGCCGGTCAGGCCGCGCGGGCCGCCGCCGTACCATTCAAATCCCCAGCGCCAGTCCCACTGCATCAGAAGCGGCACCAGGCCTTTTACATCCTCTCCCAGAAGCGGAAGCAGATGCTCCCGTTCTTCATCCGTATAGGTGAAGGTCTCCGGATCGGACACATTGTGCCCGTACAGGTACAGAAAATGAATGACGTTCGGATTGCCCTCCGCATGGGTGATGACATACGGCATGAACCGTCCGGCAAGCTCGGTTTTTACCCATTCGTATTCTCCGGCGACAAGCTCGTTCGTCAGCGTGCTGTGTGACCCCATGACGGTGATCATCTCATCATCGGGAAGGATCTCGGAGCCGGACCCGATGAAGGTGGCGGGCGGAGGGGTGAGTTCGGTTTCCTGGCCTGAAGCTGCCCCATCCTTGGCCGCGGTCTGGGAAAAGCTCTCATCCGCGCCGGCTCCCGCCAGAGAATAACCGGAGGAGGCGGATACGCATTGGCCAAAGCACAGCGAAAGGCAGGCAGCACATACAAGATGCGTCAGGCCCTTCCGCAGCACAGGAAAGTTGAGCGGGAATGGCGGATGGATAAGAAACAGACGATTCATAAGCATAGCTCCTGTCAATGCTGGTAGTCAGATGGTATTAGTATACCACGATTTCAACCGGTTCTTTACATTTCTCAAACGGTTTCATAAAATGGAACTACTCAGTATCTGCGCCTGCAGGGTGCAGGATGCTGCTGCAGGAAGAAGAAAGAAAGACAGGAGAAGGAGAATGAAACCATATTCGGAGCTGACAAAAGAGGAACTGCAAGAGCTCAACAGGGAACTGAAGCTTCAGTATAAGAAGGCGCAGGAGCTGGACCTGAATCTGAACATGGCCAGAGGAAAGCCAAGCATCGCACAGCTGGATCTTTCGATGGGCATGATGGACGTTTTGAATTCCGATTCGGATCTGCGGTGCGAGGATGGCACGGACTGCCGTAATTACGGCGTGCTGGACGGGATTCCGGAAGCGCTGCAGCTGATGGCGGATATGATGGAGGTGCCGAAGGATCATCTGATCATCTATGGCAACAGTTCTCTGAACATCATGTACGACCAGATCTCCAGATCGTACAGCCATGGTGTCATGGGCAATACCCCCTGGTGCAAGCTGGACCGGGTAAAGTTTTTGTGTGTCGTACCGGGATATGACCGTCATTTCCGGATTACAGAGTATTTCGGGATCGAAAATGTTCCTGTGCCGATGCTTCCGACCGGCCCGGACATGGACATCGTGGAGAAGCTTGTCGCCGAGGATGAGTCCATCAAGGGGATCTGGTGTGTCCCGAAGTATTCCAATCCTACGGGCAATTCCTATTCCGACGAGACCGTCATGCGGATGGCCCGCCTGAAGCCTGCGGCAAAGGATTTCCGGATCTACTGGGACAATGCCTACACGGTGCATCATCTTTATGATTTTGATCAGGACAGAGTGGTTGAGATGCTGGCGGAGTGTAAGCGGGCCGGCAATCCTGACCTGGTCTATAAGTTTGCGTCCACATCAAAGATCTCTTTCCCGGGCAGCGGAATCGCGGCGCTTGCGGCATCGCTGAATAACCTGGAGGACATCAGAGGGCAGCTGAAGGTTCAGACGATCGGCCATGATAAGGTCAACCAGCTGCGCCATGTGCGCTTCTTCGGAAACATCCACGGAATGGTTGAGCACATGAAGAAGCATGCCGATATCCTCCGTCCGAAGTTTGAGGCTGTGGAGGAGATCTTCTCGCAGGAGCTGGGCGGACTGGGAATTGCGGACTGGACTTCTCCGAAGGGCGGCTACTTTATCTCCTTCAACACGATGGAGGGCTGCGCGAAGGAGGTTGTGAGCAAATGCGCCAAGGCCGGTGTGACCTTGACGAGTGCCGGCGCTACATGGCCGGGCGGAAAGGATCCGAAAGATTCCAATATCCGCGTCGCACCGTCATTCCCGCCGCTGGAGGATCTGAAGACAGCAACGAGGGTACTCGCGCTGTGCACCAAGCTGGTGACAACGGAAAAACTGCTGAAGGAGGCAAAGGAAGGCTGACCCTGGGAAATGACAGGACAGGGAATCTTTCGTGACCCTATGCGCTGCAGGCAAAATCCTGCGGAATGGAGACACCTATGGAGGAACAAAGGCAATCCAAAAAACATGTGATCAGTATCACAACGAAGACCTGTATGAGGCTGGGAACCACCTTTTTCCTGGTCTATCTTGCGGTTACCTGGTGGAAGCCTCTTCTGAATGTGCTGGGGAAGATGATCAACGCTTCCGCGCCGCTTCTGATCGGATTCGCGCTCGCGTATATGGTCGACATCCTGATGAGCGTCTATGAAAAACATTATTTCCGGAAGCGTGCGGATGAGGGCTGGGTGAAAAAGTCACGGCGGATTGTCTGTATGATCGGCGCAATTGCCACCATCCTCGGTGCGATTGTTCTGCTGCTCGGAATCGTTGTTCCGCAGCTGATGAATGCACTTACCGTGATCACGCACAAGATTCCGGGGCTTTTGAAGGAGCTCTCAGAGAATCAGAAGGTGATGGAGATTCTTCCGGAAGGGATTCAGGACGCGATCCGGAAGCTGGATTACCAGGCGCTGGTGGAGGGTATTGTCAGCTTCCTGACAAACGGCGCAAGTACGTCGAAGAGTATTCTGAGCCTGACTTCGGCGCTGGGGACTCTGACCTCCGGCTTTATGACAGGCTTCATGGGGTTCATTTTCTCCATCTATATCCTGACCGGAAAGGAGAAGCTTGCACGCCAGTTTCAGAGACTGTTCCACAGTTACCTGAGCGCAGGCTGGATGAACCGGATCAATCCGGTTCTGTCTGTCGCGGATGAATGCTTTCACAGCTTTATCGTCGGCCAGATCACGGAGGGTGTTATCATCGGTGTACTCTGCGCGATTGGCATGTGGATCTGCCGTCTGCCTTATGCGGCGATGATCGGAGCGGTGGTTGGCGTCACGGCACTGATCCCGATCATGGGCTGCTACCTGGGTGCCGGTGTCGGTGCGCTGATGTGCCTGTCGGTCAGTCCGTGGAAAGCAGTTGAGTTTCTTGTATTCATTTTTGTCCTGCAGCAGCTGGAAGACAACCTGATCTATCCTCGTGTGGTCGGCACCTCTTTGGGCCTGCCGGGTATCTGGGTGCTGGCTTCTGTCGCGGTTGGCGGCGGGATCGGCGGCATAGTCGGTATGATTCTGTCGGTTCCGATTGCTGCTACGATCTATCAGCTGATCCGACTGGATGTCCAAAGACGCGAGCGGGAAGAGGGAGCTCATATGACCGCCGCGGATGTGGTCGGGAAGCTGAAGCAGGACGCGGACAGGTGACAGGGATCAGGAAAGGAAGAGCTTGTGACAGTTAAGGAATGGCTGACAGAACGCTGCCGGGAAGCCGGATATGCTGATGCGGCATCTGACAGGCCGCTGCCATGCGGCGGGACTGTCGTGGTCAGAAAGGGCGCTGCAAGAGGCCTGAAAGCAGGAGGCGCCTGGATCTTTGACAACGAGATCGATCACGAGGAAGGTGCTCCCAAGAGCGGGCAGATCGTGAAGATCCTGGACTTTGACGGCTATGTGCTGGGCTATGGCTGCTTCAACGCAGCATCGAAGATTCGTGTACGGCTGCTTTCCCGATATGTGAAAGAGGGAATCACGCCGGCCTTTCTGAGAGAAAGAGTCCGGGATGCGTGGAGGCTGCGCAAGGATGTGCTGGGGCCGGACAGAACCTGCTGCAGACTGATCTTCGGTGAAGCTGACTTCCTGCCGGGACTTACCATAGATCTGTTCTCGGATGTTCTGGTGATGGAATCTCTCGCGCTTGGCACGGACCGGCTGAAGGAACGGATCCTGCTGGATCTGGTTGAGATTCTGGAAGAGGACGGGATCGTGATCCGTGGGATCTACGAGCGCAGCGACGCGAAGGTCCGTCTGCTGGAGGGAATGGAGCGCGTGAAGGGCTATGTTGGCCCTGCGTTCGACACACTCGTTCCGATTACCGAGAATGGGATCCGCTATCTGGTGGACGTGAAGGATGGGCAGAAGACAGGATTCTTCCTGGATCAGAAGTACAATCGCAGGGCAGTGGGAGAGTTGGTGAAAAACATGGCTTCCCATGGCAGGATCTCGGTTCTCGACTGCTTCACCCACACGGGTTCCTTCGGATTGAATGCGGCCTTGGCCGGTGCTTCCCATGTCCTTTCCGTCGACGCTTCGGAAACAGCGATTGCGATGGCGAGGAAGCATGCCGCACTGAATGGCCTGGACAAGGTGATCGAATACTGTGTGGCGGATGTATTTGAACTGCTCCCGAAGCTGGAAGAGCAGGGAGTAAGGTATGACCTGGTCATCTTGGATCCGCCTGCGTTCACCAAGTCCAGGCAGGCGACGAAGGGAGCGGTCCGGGGATACCGTGAGATCAATCTGCGCGGCATGAAGCTGGTGAAAGACGGAGGCTTCCTTGCAACCTGTTCGTGCTCGCATTTTATGGAGGAAGCACTCCTGAAGAAAACACTTGCAGAAGCGGCAAAAGGCGCCGGGAAGCGGCTTCGCCAGATCCGGTTCGGCACACAGGCGCCGGATCACCCGATTCTGTGGGGAGATGAGGAATCGTATTACCTGAAGTTTTTTCTGTTTCAGATATTGAGAGAACGGTAAGAGAAACATGCGGATATACCGCAATAAGGAGGAAATGATGCTTGAATACAGATATGACACACAGCTTCTGATCGACGGAGACGATCTGGACGAAGATGAGGTAGCGGAGTACTTTACGAAGAATTTTCAGGGAGACTGCCTGCTGGCGGTCGGCGGAGACGGTGATCCGATCAAGATTCACTACCATACGAATGAGCCGTGGAAGGTGCTGGAATATTGCAGAACCCTCGGAGAGATCTATGACATCGTCGTCGAGGATATGGACCGGCAGGCACGCGGCCTGAAGGGCTAAGCCAGGGTCATTGGCTGGCCCGGTCGGCGGCACGCATCAGGATCAGCCCGCCCAGGAAGAGAAAAGCGAGGGTTCCGACGCCGATATTGATGCTGCCCGACAGCTTGGTGGTCACGCCGATGAGCATCGTGCCAACAAACGCGGCGCCTTTTCCGCAGATGTCATAGATCCCGAAGTATTCTCCGCTGGAATCCGGCGGGATGATCCGGGCATAGTAGGATCTGGACAGAGCCTGAATCGCGCCCTGAAACATGCCGACCACGAAGGCCATGATGCCGAACTGCCACAGGGTCTTCATAAACAGTGCGTAGATTGCAACGGCAAAGTATCCGATGATTGCAATGGAGATCAGCGTGACGGTAGAATACTTCTGAGACAGCTTTCCGAACAGGACTGCAAAGAAGAACGCGACGACCTGTGTGAGCAGAAGGACAACAAGAAGTCCGACCTGGTCCAGACCGAGCGCGGTACCGATGGCAACCGCTTCATCGATGATGGTATAGACACCGTCGATGTAGAGGAAGAATGCCAGAAGAAACAGCAGGATCTTACGCTCTTTCGTGGCAAGCGTTTTCAGCGTCCGGCCGATCCGGGCGAAGCTTTCTTTGATATTGGAGCCCTTTGCGTCGACATAGTACTTCTGGCGGTAGCGCTTCAGAAGCGGGATCGTCACCACATACCACCAAAGAGCAGTGATGCCAAAGCCCAGCAGAATTGCGATGTGCATGGGCATCAGCTGTTTTGTGGCAAGCAGGTAAAAGGCAAGGGCTAAGATAAACGGTATGCAGGATCCGATATATCCCCAGGCATATCCGTTGGAGGACACAAGGTCCATGCGCTCTGGTTCGGTGACATCGACAAGCATCGAATCATAGAGAACAAGAGAGGTCTGGTATGCGACCTTGGCAATGATGTAGACGATCAGATAGACGATCCAGATCATCGCCGCGGGCAGCGGGAGAATCCCTGCGATTCCCATGAAGGCGCAGCAAGCGGTTCCGAGAATCAGCACTGCGTGAAAGAGCTTTTTCTTGTATCCTTTGTGGTCGGCCAGCGCGCCAAAGATGGGACCGGCGAAGATCATCAGGATGGTCGCCACAGAGGTGGCAAAGCTCCAGTTTGCAAGGTAATCGATGCTGCTCATGCCGGCATTCTCGCACAGGGCGTTGAACCAGATCGGAATCAGCGTCGTAACAAGCAGAGTAAACGCGGAATTTCCTATGTCATAGACGACCCAGGACTTTTCAAGACTTGTGTAACCGGACAGGAATCCGGGTGATTTCATGGCAAGACCCTCCTTTGCATCATAGGTGGGGCAAGAGGTACTTTTGTCCCCAGCATCATTATTATGGATAACAAAGGAATTGTAAAGATGAAAGAATGCACAGTCCATTGTGTTTACAGATATGATAGAAGCAGGACATCCGGCGGAGTGCCGCATTGCGGCAGGCCTGCCGGCAGCATACTTGAATGAAAAGGAGAGGAAAAGATGAAGAAAGCAGTAAAAACCTGGAAAGGGCTGGCTTGTCTGTGCATGGCTGGCGCTTTGTTATCCGGATCCTTCAGTGCTTTCGGGCAGGAAGAGATGACGGAAGCCGAGGTGCAGACGGAGGCTTTGGGCGAAGAGATTCCTCAGCTGACGCTGGAGGCTGTTTCTTCCCTGAATGGCGGGTCTGAAAAGGTCTATTCGCATAACGGCCGCGTGACCCAGGTGGACGGAACCTGCTCGGCCTCTCTTGTGGAGAACAGTCAGGACGCGGAGACGGTTGTGAAGTCCATGATGGATCTGATCGGAGCGAGTGCGGACATGGAGTTTGCGCCCTGGCGGGAAATAACGGATCCTGTCGGCAACACCTATTACATATTCCAGCAGATGTTTGAGAACACAACCGTCTGCGGCGGAGCAATCAAGGTGATCACGGATCCGGACGGAAACATGATCGGTATGACCAGCAGCGTGGAATCCAAGATGCCGGAAGTGACGTCGGGAGAGGGAATCAGCGCACAGGAAGCGCAGCAGGCGGTTCTGGAGCATGAGGCTGAGACCGACGGCGATGCGCTTGAAGTATATGACAAGTATACGGGAAAGGTGATTCTGCCCACTGTTTTGCAGATTGACATTGAGGGGACGGATGAGTCCAGTCGTTTTGCCTGGGTAGTCTATACGAACAATCCCTCCGAGGATGTCCTAAGCGGCATTGACCTTCCCTATCTGGCGCATTATGTCGGAATGGACGGGGAATACCTGTACAGCATTCCGGCAATCACCCCGGATGATGAGACAGGCAGAAGCGGATATGATTCCAGCTACATCTTCGAATTCATGGAGCCTGTCACATATACCGGATATGTGGATCTGTCCGACGGAACAGAGAAAGAGATCACCGTAGATGTCATGCGGGATACTCGAACCGGTATGTATTATCTGGGCAACCTTGAGCGCAGAATCGTCGTCGGAGAGTGCTATGATTTCCTGTATGACGACGGGCAGGTGGTTCTGGAATCCAGCCGTGACAATCTGGAATGGGACCAGGTTGGGCTTCTGTCCCTGTACAACTATTGCCGCGCGTATGATTATTACAAGGAGATAGGCTGGATCGGCGGAGACGGACTGCAGACACCGATTCTGGTTCTCAACAATTTCTGTGATGATTATTACAATGAGGTCAACAATGCGTGCTACATCGGCAAGATCCACGGGATGCAGTGCTTTGCGGCGAGCAGCGCCAATGACTTTTCTCAGTGTCTGGACGTGATCGCGCATGAGTTTACTCATTGTGTAACCGGTTCCGTGATGACCTACAACTCCTACATGAACGATTACGGCGCCATCAATGAGGCGATGAGCGATATCCAGGGAAAGAACTGCCAGATGCTGGCCGGTGATACGGAGCTTACGGACTGGGAGCTTGGCTCCAAGAGCCTGACACCGGCACGAAGCATGAGTGAGCCGCATGATTTCGGCCAGCCGGAGTTTACCTGGGATGAGTATTACATGGCAAATGTCAAGACACCGAGCAATTCCAATGATCATGGCGGAGTCCATTTTAATTCCTCCCTGCTGAACAGGATCTCGTATCTTCTGATCACTGAGGGCGGCATGAGTCTGGAGGAGGCGCGGATCTTCTGGTTCATGACAGACTGCGCGATGGTACCTCAGACGGATTACGCACAGCTTTCCGAGCTTCTCCCCTGGGTCCTGGAGACAGCCGGTATGGAGCAGTATGCGGACGCCCTTGCGAACGCAATTGCCGAAACACGTCTCGGAGACAGCAGCTTACCGGAAATCATGGATGAGGATCATGCCATGATTCAGATGGCTCTTCCGCATACGGAAGCATTTGACGCCGGAAACTGGATGATGATGGCGTCAACGCTGAACATTGAAAAGCTGCAGCAGACCATCGAAACCATTGCCGATCAGCTGAAGAATCAGGATGTTTCCTTCCTGCCGGAATCCGTACAGGACTACATTGCGCAGGTTGAGGAAGAAGAGGCAAAGAAGGAGGAAAACAAACCGGAAAACCTCCTTGAAGCGCTCCAAACTGCAGCTGCCGAGGTATTTACAGGTGAGAAGGAAACGGAAGCATCCGCGGAAGATATTGCGGCCCAGGAGAAACAGTACGCAGAAATCACGAAGGATATGCTGGAATGGGCGAAAGAACTCTCGAGAGAATTCCTTTTCTCCTCGTACGGGTTTGCCGGACAGGACGGAAGCACGCTCAGAATGATTGTCCGCCCAGGGCGCTGCATCCCGACGCTGCAGCACGCTGTCATCAGGGAGGGTTCTGACCAGCCGGATCAGATTGCGTTTGCAGTTTATCTGAACGGGAAATGGTATGATGTCGGGGCTGTGATGAGTGCGAATGAGGGAATGGGAAAGGAAGAGCAGGAAGCGCTCGGAGAAGAGATGAGACAGAACCTGGTCATGATTATCACGGACATCCTCGGCGAGAATGGTGAGAACCTCAGTAACATTCAGAGCCTGGAGGATGTGCTGGACCTGTTTACCGTTGATGTTCAGGGAGGCGGGATCGTGGAGCTTTCCTCCGAAGGACTGGACAAGATTGTGATTCCGGAACCAACTCCGGCAGAGGAGAAAGAATACGGAACGATCGAGCCGGGTAAAAAATCACGGCCGAAGACAGAGCAGGAAGCAGCCGAGACGGAGACAGAGCTGCTTGATCAGGCAGCGTGACGGAGAATATCCGGAGACTTCTTTCGGAAGGAAGGGCACTGGAGATCTGCACCAAAGCTTTAGAGAGCCAGACGGCAGTATCAGCGGTCATAAGCAGTTAAGAGGAAGGGAAACTGGAACAATGGAGCAAAGATATGATATCGCGATTATCGGAACAGGCCCCGCAGGCGTTTCCGCAGCGATCACCGCGACGGCGAGGAACAAGCGTGTTCTCCTGCTGGGGAGCACTTCCACGTCCGACAAGGTGTCAAAGGCGCATCAGATCCGCAATTATCCCGGGCTCCCGGAGATATCCGGAGAAGACCTGGCAGGCCGTTTTCTGGATCATCTGAAGAAGATGGAGATTCCCATCACGGACAGGAAGGTCACCATGATCTACGCGATGGGGGAATACTTCAGCCTGCAGATCGATCAGGACTTTGTCGAAGCGAAGACGGTGATTCTGACAACAGGCGTCAGCTTCGGGAAACCGCTTCCCGGCGAGGACGAGAACCTGGGCCGCGGCGTGAGCTACTGCGCAACCTGTGACGCGGCACTGTACAAAGGAAAGGAAGCCGTGGTCGTCGGATGGGCGCCGAAGGAAGAGAGCGATGCGCGGTTCCTCGCCGAGCTGGCGGGGAAGGTCGTATATCTTCCGGTCTATAAGAGAGCAGATGAGGAAGCGATGAAGGACCCCCTGTTCCCGGACAGGCCCAACATCGAGGTGCGGAAGGACAAGCCGAAGCGCATCCTGAAGAAGGATGGCAGGATGGTACTGGAAACGGAGAGCGGAGAGATCCAGACCGATGGAATCTTCCTGCTTAGGGAGAGCGTTTCTCCGGATAAGCTGGTACCCGGTCTGGAGCTGGACGGTAATCATGTAAAGGTTGACCGTTCGATGGCAACCAATCTGCCCGGCATGTTCGCGGCAGGGGACATCACAGGCGCCCCGTATCAGTACATTAAGGCCGCCGGCGAGGGAAATGTCGCTGCGCTGAGCGCTGTCGCCTGGATCGACCGGGCCTGATATGCGGCCGCCCGAATCGTCCGGGGCCGGCATGCGGCCGTCAGGGATTGCGGATGTGTATGAAAAGAGGAGCAGGATACGTTCATCCGGCCATCGGGCCTGCCGGTGACAGGATGAAACAGATAGAAAGGTAAAAAAGGAAGGAGAATAGAAATGAGTGTAAAGAAGATTGATGCGCCCGAGTTCGAGGCGGCGATCAAAAGCGGAGTTGCGGTCATAGACTTTAATGCCACCTGGTGTGGCCCCTGCAGGATGCTTGCCCCGGTTCTGGAAGAGCTTTCGGAGGAAATGGCTTCCAAGGCAGCATTCTACGCAATGGACGTTGACGACAATCCGGGCATTGCGGCGCGGTTTTCCATCAGCTCCATCCCCTATGTCGCGATCTTCAAGGATGGCGTGAGAGTGGATGAGCAGATCGGATTTGTTCCGAAGGAACAGCTGCGTGCTTTCGTGGAAAGGAATATAGACTGATTGCTTTTGCGCATTTTCATGATGAAAGATAAAGAAACCTGCGCCGATTCTGTGTTAAGATGGAGTCGGCGTATTTTTATGAATCGCAGTTTCGGGCGGATCAGACAGCCAGCCGAAACTGCGGCCATGGGAAGGCAGAAACGGAAACTGCATGGAGACAGGAGGAGCGGCAGTGAAGAAGAAACTGACTCGTAAAGTGATCTGGATGTTTGCGATCGGACAGCTGGGGTGGAGTACCCTGTCCGCAATCGTTACAAACTGGGTGATCAGCTTCTATGAACCGAATGAGGAGATGCTTGAGGCCGGACAGACGGTATTCCTTCCGCAGGGAAGAGTGATCCTGGGATTGGTGACGATCCTCGGCGGCATCTATGCGCTGGGAAGACTGTTCGACGCGATTACGGATCCGTGGATCGCGAACATGTCGGACAGAAGCCGGAATCCGCGCGGGCGCAGGCTCCCGTTCATGAGAAAGGCAGCGATTCCGCTCACCGTGGCAACCGTTCTGGTATACTGGACGCCCATCAATCACACGAGCCCGGTCAACGGAGTCTGGGTCATGGTCATGATGCTCCTGTTCTATCTGTTCATGACGGTCTACTGTACTCCGTACAATGCACTGATCGCCGAACTGTCCGGAAGCCAGGAGGAACTGACCGCAATCTCCACCGCGATCTCATTTACCTTTATCTTCGGATCGGCGCTGGGATATGCCTGCCCGTTTATCTGGGGCGCACTGACCCCATCGCTCGGAAGAGTGATGGCAATCCGCGTCACATTTGTGATTCTGGCCGCCTTTGCCCTGATCTGTCTGCTGGTTCCCACCTTCACGATCAACGAGAAAGACTTCGTGGAAGCAAAGCCGGTGGAGGGGAATGCATTCTCTTCCCTGACCAAAACCTTCTCCAACCGCAACTTCCGCATATTCGTCGGATCGGACATCTGCTACTGGATCGCGATTACCATGTTCCAGTCCGGCCTTACCTTCTTCATCACCTCACTGATGAAGCTGCCGGAAACGATGAATACAGTGCTGTACATCGGCATGACATTCCTTTCGGTCTGCCTGTATGCCTTCGTCGGCAAGCTGACCAGGCGCTTTGCGAAGAAGAGTCTGATCATCTTTGCTTTTCTTGAGTTCTCTGTGGTGTACCTGATCACGGCCCTGTCCCAGGGACAGACCGGAACCAACAAAGGCATGATCTTCGGCATCGCGGTCATGGTTCTCGCATCCCCCGCCATGGCCATTCTCGGAATCCTTCCGCAGACCGTCGTCGCGGACATCGCAAAAAGTGATGAAGTACAAACGGGCGAGAACCATGACGGCATGTTCTTCGCAGCCAGAACCTTCGCGATGAAGCTCGGCCAGTCTCTTGCGGCGATTCTGTTCACCTCCCTCGCCACGATCGGGCGGGCAAACGGAACCGGCTACCGGATCGCGGCAATCGCCTCGACCATCCTGTGCCTGTGCGCCGCCGCGCTGATGAAGCTGTACAACGAGAAGAAGGTTATGCACCTGCTCGGCGAGGACTGAAACACCGGCTAAGCGTTTTGACAGACGGATAGCGATTTGTTATCATCAGTTAGCAGATCAATCAGGAAAAGCTGTTTACGGGAAAGGAGGAGCTCACATGGAATCTAACGCTGTGATTGTGATCCCGGCGCTGAATCCGCCGTCCTCCTTTGTCTCTTATGCAGAAGCCCTGCGCAGGGAAGGGTTCAGCAGGATTGTCGTGGTAAATGACGGCAGCCGGACGGACAAACTCCCGGTTTTTTTTAAGCTGAAGCGGCTTGGCGTGACGGTGGTTGACCACCCGCACAATCGCGGACAGGGTGCCGCGCTGCGCACAGGCTTCCAGTATTATCTGGATCATTTTCAGGGGCAGTCTGATGGCGTGATTACGTTGAATGCGGATCGCCAGATTCCGCCTTCGGATGTGGTCCGGATTGCTTCTTCTCTGCACAATGAGCAGGCGATGGGTTCTTTTGCGCTGGTTGTCGGTACCAGGAACCTCGAAGGCAAGAATGTCACGGATTACGATTACAACATGGGCGGCGTGATGAAGCTGCTCTATCATATGCTGATGGGTGTCAGGCTGAATGACCCGCTCTCCGGGGTGTTCGGGATTCCGGATCTGAGAGTAAGACAGTGTCTGGAGATCGGCTCAGACGGATACGCCTACGCGACCTCGATGACGATGTCCTTTGAAAAGATCGGGTTTCTGCAGGTTCCGGTCAGCTATGCGAATTATGAAGAAGGAGTGGAGCCGGCGTTTCGGAAGATCCCGGATACGATCCGGATTCTCTATACCATCTTTAAGAAGTTTATCGTTTATTCGATCACCTCTGTGGGTGCTTCGATCCTGGATGTCATCATGTTCGGGATCTTTCATTCGATTACGTTCCGGGGCAATCCCATGGCGATCATCTACAGCACGATCTGCGCGAGGGTGATCTCTGCTTCGGTCAACTATCTTCTGACGAAGCATTTTGTATTTCATTTTAAGTCAGATTCTGCGCAGGAGACGACGAAGAGCGCGGGTGCATTTTTTGTTCTTACTGCCATGCAATGTATCTGCTCCGCACTCATTGTCAGCGCAATGAAGATGCTGCTGGGCGGAAGCGCAGTCGGCATCAAGGTGATTGTCGATACGACTTTGTTCTTTGTCAGCTATAAGATCCAGCATAAGTATATCTTTAAGGATGACAGGCAGGAGGATCCTCAGACACAGAAGCAGATGAAGGAAGTTGCCCAGAGGACAGAGCGGATTGCCGAGGCCAGGCCGGAGCAGGATATGTGATGCCAAAAGTCCGCGGACATGTGAGATGTTCCGCGGACTTCCTATTGTTATTTCTTGTTATTTCGGGGATTCAGTCCTCGCCGGGATGCCAGGGATGCTCAGCGCGGTCCTTTTCTTCAGCAGTATTGATATACTTCTGAAGGGTGTCAAAGGCGCCCTTGTAGATGATCTTCAGGAGACGGTCGAGATGGCGCAGGGCACGCTGCAGTTCGTCCGGCTGAATCAGGTGATCTCTCTGGGCGTCTGCGAGTTCATCGAGATCAACAACACGCACGCGGCCGTCCGGGTAGACGACGACATCTGCGAGCAGATCGGTAAAGACATAGATGTCTGTTCCGTCTTCGATGGTGTGATCTGTCTGGATAATATCACAGTACCAGCTGATCAGCCGGTCCTCGTGGTCATAGAACTTGCTGACCTTGAAGCCCCGCTCCGGGAAATAACAGGAGTAGCCGTGGGAAAGCGTCTTCTTGGGGCGCAGAGTGCGCCACCTGGTGACGATTACATCGCTGTCTCTGTAAAGAAGGAAGTCGTCTTTCAGGAAGACACATTCCGCAGGAATGATGCGTTTTCGGTATAGCTTCAATCCTTCCATGGGGAAACCTCACAATCGCATGTTGTTATCCAGGATCAGGTCTATGGGGCTACGGAACAAACTATTAATTTCAGTGTATCTCAGCGGCTGTCGTTTGTAAATGAAAAACATGGAGGAAGATATGGTTCAGAAATCGATTGCAAAACTGGTAGAATATGCGCTTGCTGCGGACCTGATCGAAAAGGAGGATGCTGTCTGGGCAGCGAACCGTCTGCTGGCGCTCATGAAAACAGAGGATCTTTCCGAGGAAGCATTGGAGGAGATCCTTTCTTTTGATCCTTCCGACAAAGGTGTGATGGAGCTTCTTCCCGGTATTCTCTCTTCCCTGTGCGAGGAGGCGCTTGCGAAGGGGCTGATTGAGGAAGATACCGTCACCTGCAGAGATCTGTTTGACACCGAGCTGATGGCTGTTGTGACAGACCGGCCGTCCGGCGTTGCGCAGAAGTTCTTCCGGATCCTTCAGCAGGAAGGAGCGCGTGCCGCAACGGACTGGTATTATAAGTTCAGCTGTGATACGAACTACATCCGGCGCGACCGGATCGCGAAGGATGAAAGATGGCTGGCGCCGACTCCGTACGGTGATATGGATATCACCATCAATCTCAGCAAGCCGGAGAAGGATCCGCGCGCAATCGCTGCCGCGAAGTTTGCGAAGCAGACTGCTTACCCGAAGTGCCAGCTGTGCTATGAGAATGAGGGCTATGCAGGGCGGCTGGATCATCCGGCCAGAGGCAATCACCGCGTGATCCCGATCACCATTGACAACCAGCCCTGGTGCCTGCAGTATTCTCCCTATGTCTATTACAACGAGCACTGCATCGTATTTAACCGCAGGCACATTCCGATGATCATTGACAGGAGCGCGTTCCGCAAGCTGTTTGACTTTGTGGCACAGTTCCCGCACTATTTTGTCGGCTCGAACGCGGATCTCCCGATCGTGGGCGGCAGTATCCTGGCGCATGAGCATTTTCAGGGAGGACACTACGAATTCGCCATGGCGAAGGCACCGGTGGAAAAGAGCCTTTCGTTCACCGGCTATGAGGACGTGAATGCCGGAATCGTCAAGTGGCCGATGTCCGTCATCCGCCTGAGCAGCACGGATACATCGAGAATCGTCGATCTGGCAGACAAGATTCTGGGATGCTGGAGAGCCTATACGGATGAGGAGGCTTTTATCTTTGCCGAGACAGACGGCGAGAAGCACAATACCATCACGCCGATTGCGCGAAAGCGCGGTGAAATGTTTGAGCTGGATCTGGTGCTGCGCAATAACATCACCACAGCGGAGCATCCGCTGGGTGTCTATCATCCGCATGCAGCCCTGCATCACATCAAGAAGGAGAATATCGGTCTGATCGAGGTCATGGGCTGTGCCATTCTTCCGGCAAGACTGAAAACCGAAATGGCAGAGCTGAAAAAGGCTGTGCTGGAAGGACGTGATTACCGCAGCGATGAAGTGCTGGAAAAGCACGCGGACTGGATGGACGGGATCAAGGAAAAATATACGGACCTGAATGAGAACAACATTGACCGGATCATCAGGGATGAGATCGGTGCGGTATTCTCGAAGGTACTTGAGGATGCCGGCGTGTATAAGAGAACCCCGCAGGGGCAGGAGGCATTCCTGCGGTTTGTGGATTCTGTCAATCGGTAAGGGGAGATACAGCAGCTGGACGGATCTCCCGACGCCGTCCTAAGCCCACTTGGCGAAGCTGACTGCCGGCTTCGACTAAGGTGTCCGGGGTATTCAGCGAACGCTTTCTTCATACCCCGGACACCAAGTCTTCGCAGGCAGTAGATCTTCGCCGCGTTCCTGCTTATGTCCGGCTAACGGGAGATGCGTCCCGCTGCCGTGGAGTGACGGCTCCTTCAAGGGAGATGCGTCCCGCTGCCATGGAGTGACGGCTCCTTCGGGGGAGATCCGCCCCGCTGCCGTGGATGCAGAATTCGGCGCCGGGAGATCCACCCCGAGCCTTGACGAACTGCCGGGAATTGAGTAACATCAGAGAATGCCGCGTGAGTTGAGAAACGGGCAGAAAAGAAGAGAGAACAGAACAGGCAAGGAGAATACAGCATGGCACAGGAAAAAAAGTTTGTCGAGGAGATCACTTCGATGGAGGAAGACTTCGCCCAGTGGTACACGGACGTGGTCAAAAAGGCAGAGCTGACGGGATATACGCAGCTCAAGGGATTCATGGTGATCAAGCCGGCCGGTTACGCGATCTGGGAGAATATCCAGAAGGAGCTGGACAGAAGGTTCAAGGAGACCGGTGTTGAGAATGTATACCTGCCGTGCCTGATTCCGGAGGGCCTGCTTCAGAAGGAAAAGGATCATGTCGAGGGATTTGCGCCGGAGGTTGCCTGGGTTACCTATGGCGGCGCGCAGCAGCTGGAGGAGCGCATGTGTGTGCGGCCGACTTCGGAAACGCTGTTTTCCGATTTTTATTCCCGCGATGTGCATTCTTACCGGGATCTGCCCAAGGTCTACAATCAGTGGTGCTCTGTGCTGCGCTGGGAGAAGACCACCCGTCCCTTCCTTCGCTCGAGAGAATTCCTGTGGCAGGAAGGCCACACGGTGCATGCGACTGCCAAGGAAGCGCAGGAGCGGACCGAGCAGATGCTGAATGTGTACGCGGATTTTACGGAAGAGTTCCTGGCGATCCCTGTCATCCGCGGTCAGAAGACCGAGAAGGAGAAGTTCGCGGGTGCAATCGCGACCTATACGATCGAGGCGCTGATGCATGACGGAAAAGCGCTTCAGTGCGGAACCAGCCATAATTTCGGAGACGGCTTTGCCAAGGCTTTTGAGATCCGCTATGTCGGGAAGGAGAATACGCTGGAGTATTGCCACCAGACATCATGGGGCATGACGACCCGTATGATCGGCGCCATCATCATGGTGCACGGAGACAACAGCGGACTGAAGCTTCCGCCGCGTGTTGCGCCTGTTCAGGCAATGGTGATCCCAATTCAGCAGAAGAAGGGAAATGTGCTTGAGAAGGCTTTGGAACTGAAGGAAGATCTGGTTCGCGCGGGAATCCGTGCGAAGATCGATGACACGGACAAGAGTCCGGGATTCAAGTTCTCAGAGCAGGAGATGCGCGGTATCCCGGTTCGTCTGGAGATCGGCCCGAAGGACATTGAAAAAGGGCAGTGTGTGATCGTACGCAGAGACACAAGGGAAAAGATCGTGACGCCGATCGCGGAAGCGGCAGAGATGGTTTCGAAGACGCTGGAACAGATTCAGAAGGACATGTTTGAGAACGCGAAGAAGCGCCTGGAAGATATGACCTATGATGCCGTCACAAAGGAAGAGTTTTCAGAGCTTGCCCAGACAAAGCCGGGCTTCATCCGCGCGATGTGGTGCGGTGACAGGGCATGTGAAGACGAGATCAAGGATCAGCTGGGCGGCGTGACAAGCAGATGCATGCCATTCCATCAGGAGCATCTGTCGGATACGTGTATCTGGTGCGGCAAACCGGCAAAGAAGATGGTGTACTGGGGAAAGGCATATTAATTTCTTGAATTTTAACCGAATTCATATTCGGGTAAGAACAGGGTAAGAACAGAAGCAAAGGGGCTGTCGCGTATCACTGGCAAGGTGCACCCGGAACAGGAAGCTGTTCCATGTGCCGGCTGGGATATGCGCCGGCTTTTTTAGAAAGTAGTTATGACAAAAGAAAAGAAATTTCAGCTGAGGCAGTCAGCAATTTTACTGCTTACCGCGCTGATCTGGGGCGGAGCCTTTGTCGCACAGAGCATTGGCATGGAGTACATCGGACCTTTTACCCTTGTGGGAATCCGGTTCCTTCTCGGCGCTGCGGTGCTGCTTCCGGTCATCCTGTTGCAAAGCAGGTTCCGGCACAGGGAGAAGGCGCCGGAAAAGCATGAGGGGGATGGGCTGGCGACAGGCGGGAAAACCCTCATCACAGGCGGGATCCTGTGCGGGCTTGCACTAGGAACCGCGTCGACGCTTCAGCAGGTGGGAATCGGGTATACCACAGTGGGAAAAGCGGCTTTCCTCACGGCCATGTATATTGTGATCGTTCCCCTGTTTGCCCTCTTGCGCGGAAAACGGGTGAAGCCGGTGATCTGGCTGTGTGTGGCAATTGCCTGCGCGGGAATCTACTTTCTCAGCATGCCGAAAGGAAGCATCCGCCTGATGACAGGAGACGCCTTATGCCTTTCCTGCGCGTTTGTCTTTGCAATTCAGATTACGCTTGTGGATCATTATGCCAACCTTGCAGACGGCATCCGGCTGGCATTTTTGCAGTTCCTTACCGCGTCCGCTCTGGGCTTCGTCCTGATGCTGATCTTTGAGCACCCGGTCCCGGATGAGATCCTGCGCGCTGCATGGCCTTTGCTCTATCTGGGCGTTCTGAGTACCGGTACGGCATATACCCTCCAGATCATCGGGCAGAGGGGCCTGAACCCGACAATCGCCTCCCTCATCATGAGTCTGGAGTCGACGATCTCTACGATTGCCGGATACGTCTTCCTGCACCAGACGCTGACGCCCAGAGAGCTGGCCGGCTGTGTTCTGATGGCGGTATCGATTGTGCTTGCGCAGCTTGCCTAGCCGGAGATCCCGCCAGGAAGATGCTTCTGAACAGGCTTTGCATTTGTTGTTGACAAGTGGTAGGATGAGCGTTATGGAGGAATCAATCACATGGATATGAAGTTGGTTGTAATTGTACTGAATAAAACGGAGTGCCTGGAGGACCTTCTGGAGGAATTTGCGCGGAGAGACCTGCAGGGAGCGACGATTCTGGAGTCCCGCGGCATGATGCAGGAGCTTTCTGATGAGCCGGAGATGGAGTTTATGTTTTCACTCAGACACATCCTGAACCCGCGTCATCGTGAAAACAGGACCATCTTTATGGCTGCGTCTGCCTCAAAGGTCCCGGTCATAGCGGATGCCGTGAATCAGGTGACAGGCGGCCTGAACAAGGGGGATACCGGAATCCTGTTTACCCTTCCGATTGATTCTCTGGTTGGATTCGAGGTGAAGGAGTCATGAGCCTGTCACTGAATGCGCTTACACAGCTGGGTATTATGATTCTTGCCGGGATGTTCATGGGCCGTATGATGAAGCACATCAAGCTGCCCAATGTGACCGGATATCTGCTGGCGGGACTCTTGCTGGGCCCGTATTTTCTTCCGGCACTTGGATGCCCGTTTTCCATACTCTCAGAGCATTTTATCTCGGGAATCGGAATCATCTCGGAGGTGGCGCTGGGATTTATCGCTTTTTCGATCGGCAATGAGTTTCAGATCTCCTATTTCAAGAAGGTCGGTGCCGCACCGCTGATCATCGCCTCAATGGAATCGCTGTTTGCCGTGGTGGTGGTCGTCGCTGCTTTGCTGCTGACCCGCCATGACGCTGCCTTTTCCCTGGTCCTGGGATCCATCGCCGCGGCTACTGCGCCTGCGGCAACGATCATGGTGATCAATCAGTATAAGGCGAAGGGGCCGGTAACCTCCACCCTGCTGTCGGTCGTCGCGATTGATGACGCGACTGCACTGATCCTGTTTTCCGCTGCAACAGCAGTGGCGTCGGGAATGGCTGGAAGAGCATCGAATCCTGTGATGCAGGTTCTGGTGCCGGTCGGCCAGATCCTTGCAGCCCTTGCGGTCGGAGGCGGACTGGGGATCCTGCTGCTGCTTCCCATGCGTTATTTCCACAAGAAGAGCAACCGGCTTGCCCTGATCTGCGGCTTTTTGTTTGTCGGGATCGGAGCTGCGGACCTGCTTGGACTGAGTTCTCTGATGCTGTGTATGGCGCTTGGCGCGGCGGTGGCAAATCTGAGTTCGGAGGCAGGAAGCATCCTTTCCATCGCAGAGAGCATTACGCCGCCGATCTACATTCTGTTCTTTGTCGCTTCCGGAGCGGGACTGCAGGTCAGTGTCCTGAAGACGGCAGGTATGATCGGGGCGATCTATATCATCGGCAGAAGCATCGGCAAGCTGTTCGGAGCATGGCTTGGCGCGCGCATTTCCCATACGCCTCCCATGGTCGCGAAGTACCTGGGCCCCTGCCTGCTGCCGCAGGCCGGAGTTGCAATCGGTCTGACCCTGATTGCCGGACGGGTTGTCCCGGAATATGCGCCTGCGATCCGCGCGGTAGTCCTTGCCGGAACACTGGTTTATGAGATCGTCGGCCCCGGCGTAACAAAGATGAGCCTTACCCGGGCAGGGGAGATTGCCGGATCGTAATCTCCCGGGCCGGGGAGCCTTTCGCAGAGTGCACAATTTTCGATTTTCTTTTTTGTGAAAGATTTGTAACCATTTTGAAAACAATAACTTGATTTTACACAGAGAATGTGATAGAGTGAAAGCAGATAAAAAACAGAATATCCAAAGGGCAAAGCAGCCGAAAGGTTGTGACGCAAAGCTAAAGGGCCTTGGAACGAATGTGGAGTGTTCCGTGGCAGCCAGTTGCCGGTGATCCAAACGTTAAGGATCGTTTTTTCTGATAAGCCACCATAAGGCTGACGGAATCAGGCGGCAATTGCGAACGTGCCGGACTCTTTCGTTAAGCGCCTTCGGGTGGTTTTTTATCAGGGTAAGTTTTATTTTATATATATAGTCACTTTTTTCCGGCAGTGGGTGAGTGGAGAAAAGCAGTTGCAGGAGCAGTAGGAATTTGCAGCAATGGAGGCAGTTATGAAACGTATTTTGAAGAAGCTACTTCTGATCACAGCGCTTCTGGTGGCTGTTGGGATGATGCTGGGAGCTTCCAACGCGGCAGAGGCAAAGTCCAAAAAGCTGAAGACCAAGACGATTAAAGCGGGCAAGTCCGTGAACCTGAGGGTGAAGGGAGAAGCAAACTGGGCGATTTCGAATACCCAGGTTGCCCGGATGACCGTTCTGAGCGCAAACATGGCAAAGATTACCGGCCTTCAGAAGGGGAAGACCAAGGTCACTGCCAAGGTCGACGGGACACTCTACAAGGCGACCATCAAGGTCAAGGCTTCCGCGAAAACAGGCGGCAACTCCAGCTCACAGGTTGAGGGCCTGAGCAGCAGCCCGATTCCGGGCTCGATGGATTCCGAGTATATCCTCAATACCGGGCAGACAGTCGTAGGACATTATGATGATGCCTTTGCAAACAACATTATCGCGAAGACGAATTCTTACCGTTCCTCAAGCGGCTGCGGATCTCTGGGCGGGAATCAGGCGCTTGTAGAGGCGGCACGGACAAGAGCTGCGGAGGCAGCGGTGATGTTCAGCCATACGAGGCCGAATGGACAGGACTACTACACAGTCGGCGGTACAGCAGCAAGCGGATATCAGGATTCTCCGGTCTATGGTGAGAACCTTGCGTATGGCTTTGACAATGCGGGAGAGACCCTGGATGCCTGGATCGATTCTCCGTCGCACCATGCGAACCTGGTGAGAAGCTCCTTTGTCACGATCGGAGTTGCGGTACTGTGGGTGAAGCAGTCAGACGGAACCTACACTGCGTATATCGCGCAGGAATTCGGTTCCTGAGCATCTGAGAATTAAGAAAGAATGCTGCAGAGCAGCTGTTTGGGTAAGTGGTTTATTTAAAGTGTGAGGGCGCCGGCTGTTCCGGCGCCCTTTTCTTAGAATACACGGATCCGTACTTCGAACTGAGGCCGTTTACATCTCCATGATGTGCTCTACTCCCATATTCAGAATCATCTCCACATGCTCATCGTCCAACGAGTAATAGATGGTCTTTCCCTCGCGGCGGGACTTGATCAGCTTGGAAGCCTTCAGGGTGCTCAGCTGATGGGAAATGGCACTCTGCGTCATATCCAGCTTGCTGCAGATCTCACTGACACAGCTTTCCTTTTGCAGCAGGACACACAGAATCCTGATCCGGGTTTTGTCCCCGAACATTTTATAGAGTTCACTGAGCTTTGTAAGCATTTCTTCTGATAGCATTCCGGAAACCATGCCGTACACCTCCCATGGCCCAATCGCCGTTCCCTGTTTTCATCCTTCCTGATCCCTGAAACCGGAAGCATGACCGGAGTACATGCCGCATTACACACCGTCTCCGGGCTGGATTATGATCAACTGAATCATATCAAAATGCCAATCCGATGGTCAAGCGCAGGCGGGTTACAAGTCACACCCCTACCAGTACCTGCGGCATAACAGGGCTCCTTCACTACGAGTCTCCGCTCCGCTCCGGTCGGCGCAAAGCGAGCGTCCACTGGACGCTCTGCGCCCCCAAAAGTCTCCGTTCAGGAGCCCTGTGTATGCCTTGTATCTGGTCAGGGTGTGACTTGTAACGGGGAAACACGGCTTGAGCGTAACTTTGCACAATGGTATACTATTGATAACTTGCCAAAAGTCGGTTACGGGTGATTCCGCCTTGTTTTCAGGCAGAAAGGAAAGAAACGATGACACTGACACAGCTATTGGAGAAAGTGGATTATGAGCTGCTGCAGGGCAGTACGGATATAGAGATCAGCGCAATTGTCAATGATTCCCGGAAGGTGAAGGCGGGCTGTGTGTTCCCCTGCATCAGAGGAACGGCATTTGACGGCCACAAGTTCGCGGCGGAGGTTGCGGCAAAGGGTGCGGCGGCAATTGTTGCCGAGGAGAAGGTAGAGGTGCCGGAAGGCGTTACGCTCGTGACTGTGCCGGACACCAGGGTTGCGATGGCGCGGATGGCTGCCGCGTGGTTCGGATATCCTGCAACGAAGCTGAAAACGATCGGCATTACCGGAACGAAGGGGAAAACGACAACCACATATATGGTGAAAAGTATTCTGGAGTCGGTTGGAATCCGGACAGGGCTGATCGGGACGATCGAGACGCTGATCGGCGATGTAAGGATTCCGAGCACGAATACGACACCGGAGTCTTTGGTTCTGCAGGAATATCTTGCCCGGATGGTGAAGGCCGGATGCGGCGCGGTTGTGATGGAGGTCAGTTCCCAGGCACTGATGATGCACCGCGTGGAGGGAATCTGCTTTGATATCGGAGTGTTTACCAATATCTCTGCGGATCATATCGGCCCCGGTGAGCATACCTCCTTTGAGGACTATATGGAGTGCAAGAGCCGGCTGTTTCGGATGTGCAAGGCAGGAATCTTCAATGGGGATGATATCCATCTGGGGCACATTTTAGAGGGACACACCTGCTCGGTTCTGACCTTCGGCCTGAAACCGGCGGATGATCTGTACGCGGAGAATATCCGGCTGGTATCCGGCCCGGGTTATCTCGGAACCGCATTCGATGTGAGGGGCGCTGCCGCATTTCACGTGCAGACAGACATTCCGGGGAAGTTTTCGGTCTACAATGCACTGAGCGCGATCGCGATCTGCAGGCATTTCGGCATCGAGAAGGAGCAGATCTGCAAGGCGCTTGCCGACGTCAAGGTAAGGGGAAGAGTCGAGATGGTAAAGGTCAGCGATCAGTTCACCTTCCTGATCGATTATGCGCACAATGCCATGGCACTGGAAAGCATTCTGACCACCCTGAGAGAATACCATCCGGCGCGGTTGGTGTGCGTGTTCGGATGCGGAGGCAACCGTGCGAGAAGCAGACGATATGAGATGGGGGAGGTATCAGGACGCTGTGCGGATCTGACCATTCTGACCTCCGATAATCCGAGATATGAGGATCCGGAGGCAATCCTGGATGATATTGAGACAGGGATCAGGAAGACGAAAGGAAAGTATATCCGGATTACCGACCGCAAGGAAGCGATCCGGGAGGCCATCCGGGGCGGCAGACCGGGAGATGTGATTGTACTTGCCGGAAAGGGACATGAGGATTACCAGGAGATCTGCGGAAAGAAGTATCCGATGGACGAGCGTGTTCTGATTGCGGAGGTCCTGGAAGAGGAAAAGAAAGGAATCTGATCCGGATCTATGAGATACGCGGATGTGGTGGTCGACATTACGGCGAAGGCACTGGACAGGGAATTTCAATATCTGATCCCGGATGAGCTGGAGTCCGAAGTCGAGGAGGGAGTCATCGTACAGGCGCCTTTCGGGAATGGAAACCGGACAATCACCGGATATGTTCTTTCTCTTTCCGACCAGCCGAAGCTGGATCCGGAGAAGATCAAACCGATTCAGGCAGTGGTGACGCGACTTTCCGATGAGGAGAAACGACTGACTGCACTCGCAGTGTGGATACGGAACCGCTACGGATCTTCCCTCGCTGCGGCCATGCGCACCGTTCTGCCGGCCAGGAAAAAGACACCGGCGAAGATCTCCCGTGTGGTGTGTCTGGCGGTAGAGAAAGAGGAAGCCCGTGCCCGGATGGAGGACATGAGACGCGGACATCAGACAGCCCGGCTGCGCCTGATGGAGGCGCTGGTGGAAGAGGAGCGGCTTCCCTACGAGGTCTGTACGGGCAAACTGCATGTGACAGCTGCCGTGATCCGGACTCTGACCCAGAAGGGTTTCGTCAGAATCGAACGGGAGAGAGTCTACCGCAATCCCATACCCAACGAGGCATTTGCCCATTCCCGGGTAGAGCTGAATGAGCAGCAGAAGATGGCAGTGGCACGCATACTGGAAGGGATCGGCCAGAAGCCCGACAGCTGTTTTTTGATTCAGGGCGTGACAGGGAGCGGGAAGACAGAGGTTTACATCGAACTGATTGCGCATCTGGTCGCCGAGGGAAAGCAGGCGATCGTTCTGATTCCGGAGATCGCGCTGACCTATCAGACACTGATGCGGTTTTACCACCGATTCAACGGAAGGGTGTCTGTCATCCATTCCAAAATGAGCGCCGGTGAAAAGCAGGACCAGTTTGACCGCGCCGCGCAGGGGGACATCGATGTCATGATCGGGCCGCGGTCCGCATTGTTTACCCCCTTTCCGAACCTTGGCGTGATTGTCATTGACGAAGAGCATGAGGAAAGCTACCGGAGCGAGAAGTCTCCCTGCTATCATGCAAGAGAGGTGGCGAGAAGGAGAGGGACGCTGGAAGGGGCCTGTGTTGTGCTTGGCTCCGCGACGCCGTCCATGGAAGCTTCCTACGCCGCCAGATGCCATGAGATCGGACTGATCCGTCTGGATCAGAGGGCCGGACAGGCTGCGCTGCCGAGAACGCAGATCGTCGATCTGAGAGATGAGGTGCCGTCCGGAAACGGGCTGATCTTGAGTGACAGCCTGCAGGAGGCTATGCGCGGTGCGCTGGACAGGAAAGAACAGATCATGTTGTTTCTGAACCGGAGGGGATATTCCGGTTCCGTTCTCTGCTCCTCCTGCGGTCATGCGCTGCGCTGTCCTCATTGTGATGTTTCCCTGACGCTGCACCGGGGCGGAAGAATGGTCTGCCATTATTGCGGCTATGAGGAGAGGATGCCGGATCTGTGTCCCGAATGCGGGAGCCCGTATCTGAGATTTTTCCGTTTCGGGACCGAGCAGGTGGAGCAGCAGGTCAGAGGAATCTTCCCGGATGCGAAGGTGTTGCGCCTTGATCGGGATACCGCTTCCGGGAAGGATGGAGAATTGAAGGTGCTCTCCGCATTTGCCGGACATGAGGCGGATATCCTGATCGGCACACAGATGATTGTCAAGGGACATGATTTTCCGGACGTCACCCTGATGGGCATCCTGCTGGCGGATCTGTCCCTGAACCTTCCGGATTACTGTGCCGGGGAGCGGACCTTCCAGCTGCTCACGCAGGCGGCCGGGCGCGCGGGGCGCGCGGACAGGCCGGGGCAGGTGCTGATTCAGACTTATCTGCCGGAGCATTACGCAATCCGCTGCGCAGCTTCCCAGGATTACGACGCATTCTATGAGAAGGAGATCGGCTTCCGGGAGAGGGCGCTTTATCCGCCGGCGGGCAGCCTTCTGGAGATTCATATGAGCTGCGCGGACCAGGAACATCTGACGCTGGCGGGCGGTTATGTCAGGAAATTCCTTCTGAACATGATCAAAGACGAGCCTGTACAGATTCTGGGACCGACCGATGAGCCGGTTGCCAGAATCGCGGATGTCTGGAGACAGGTCATCTATATGAAAGGCGGAACGGGGTCATTTCTCAGGTATGTACGAGGATGGCTGGAAAAGTATATTGAGATTAACGATGGGTTTTCGAATATCGAGATCACCTATCGGACAACAGTGTAAGGACATGGAGGCTTAGGCATGGCGCTGAGAAAGATTAGGGAACAGGGAGATGAGATCCTGACAAAGAAGTGCAGGGAGGTTAAGGAGATGACGCCCCGGCTCCGGGAGTTGGTGGCAGATATGCTCGATACCATGTACGAGGCGGAGGGGGTCGGTCTCGCGGCGCCCCAGGTCGGCGTCCTGAAGCGGATCGTTGTGATTGACATCGGAGAGGGACCGATTGTTCTCGTCAATCCCAGAATCACACATCAGGACGGAGAGCAGGAAGGAAACGAAGGCTGCCTCTCGGTTCCGGGCAAGGCAGGTGTGGTTGTGCGCCCGAATCATGTGATTGTGGAGGCCTTTAACGAGGAGATGAATCCGGTCACGGTCGAAGGCGAGGAGCTGCTGGCAAGGGCATTGTGCCATGAACTGGACCACCTGGAGGGTGTCATGTATACCTCGAAGGTAAAGGGAGAGCTGTTCGACACGATGATAGAGGAAGAAGAGAGCGAGGAGGAAGCGTAATGCCTTCTGTCGTATTTATGGGGACACCGGATTTTGCTGCCGGGGTTCTCCGTTCGCTGATCGATTCTGAATATGAGGTGACGGCGGTATTCACTCAGCCGGACCGGCCCAAGGGACGAAAGGGAGTGCTGCAGATGCCGCCGGTCAAGGAACTGGCGTTGGAAAACGGCATACCGGTTTATCAGCCGGAGAAGATCCGTAAGGAGGAGAATGTCCGCATCCTGGAGCAGCTGAAGCCGGACTTCATTGTCGTCGCGGCATTCGGACAGATTATTCCGCAGTCGATTCTGGATATTCCGCCGTATGGGTGCCTGAATGTACATGCGTCGCTGCTGCCGGCCTGGCGGGGTGCGGCTCCGATTCAGTGGTCCATCCTGACAGGAGATCAGGTGAGCGGCGTGACGATCATGCGGATGGATGCAGGCCTGGATACCGGAGATATGATCCTGAAGAAGGAGGTTGCGATCCGCCGGGACGAAACAGGAGACAGCCTCTTTGAGGTGCTGATGGAGATGGCTTCTCCGCTGCTTCTGGAGGCGATGGGCCAGATTCTGGACAACAGAGCGGTGTACACGGCGCAGCCGGAGCAAAGCCCGACCCCTTACGCGAAGATGCTGAAGCGCCAGTCCGGCCTGATTGACTGGAGCTGCGACGCAGTGTATCTCTCGCGCATGGTACGCGCATTTGACGCGTGGCCGGGAACCTATACCTACGTGAACGGAAAGATGCTGAAGATCTGGAAAGCGGAGCCGGTGCCGGAGGATGAGGCAGAGCAGCTGCAAAGCGCAGCATCCGGATCTGACCAGAGGGCGGCTGCGCCCGGCGAGGTTCTGTATGTCGGAAAGAAGGACCTGATCCTTGCGGCAGGCACCGGAGCGCTCCGGATTCTCGAGGTACAGCCGGAAGGGAAAAAGCGTATGGATACGGCATCCTTCCTCCGGGGCTATCACGTACAGACAGGAGAGTGTTTCGGCCGGTGACAGAATGCAGGAACATCGTTGGGACTTGCGGACGCGGCGGCGCACGATATTCTGAGCGAAGCCAGAATGGGGCTGAGTGGATCAGGCTGACTGATTGAGACAGGAAACAGAGTTATGACAGGTACAGTGAATCTGAGAGAAATCATTCTGGGTATTCTGATGGAGGTTACGGAGGGAGAGGCGTACAGCCATATCGTTCTTCGGGATACGCTGGAAAAATACCAGTATCTTCCGAAGCGCGATCGTGCGTTTGTCTCCCGTGTCACGGAAGGAACGCTGGAGAATCTGATTCAGATTGATTATATTATCGAGTGCTTCTCCAAGGTGCCGATTCATAATATGAAGCCTCTGATCAGAAATCTTCTGCGCATGAGCATCTATCAGCTGAAGTATATGGATGCCATTCCGGACAGCGCGGTGGTGAATGAGGCGGTGCGCCTTGCACAGAAAAGGGGATTCTACAATCTGAAGGGCTTTGTGAACGGCGTGCTGCGCGCGGCAGCCCGTGAGATGGATGAGATTGTCTATCCTTCCCGCACGGAGGATCCTGTAGAGTATCTTTCCGTCAGCTATTCGATGCCGCAGTGGATCCTGCGCAAATGGCTGGATCAGTTTTCCTTTGAAGAGGTGGAGCGGATCTGTGAGTCCTTCCGGCAGGAAAGCCCTGTCACAGTCCGGCTGCGCACGGACCGCGTCTCCCGCGAGGAGATCATTGCATCGATGAAGGAGGAGGGCTGTGTGGTGACACAGCACCCCTATCTGGACTATGCGGTGCGCATTTCCGGTTACAATTATCTGCAGGCGCTGACTGCGTTCCGCCAGGGATGGATCTATGTACAGGACGTCAGCTCCATGCTTGTCGCGGAGATTGCAGCTCCCAACTGGGGCGACTATATCATCGATGTCTGCGCCGCGCCCGGAGGAAAAAGCACGCATCTGGCGGACAAGCTGAAGGGAAGCGGCTATGTGGAAGCCCGGGATAAGAGCGAGGATAAGGTGGAACGGATGCAGGAGAACATCGATCGTCTCGGCATCATCAATATGGTTGCCGCGCTCAGGGACGCTGCCGCATTTGACCAGGAATCCTTCCACAAGGCGGATATTGTTCTTTGCGATGTTCCTTGTTCGGGACTTGGCGTGATTGGGAAGAAGCAGGATATCCGGTACCGGATGAACGCGACCAGACAGGAGGAGCTGATCCGGATCCAGAGACGAATCCTCTCGGTATCCCAGAACTATGTGAAGCCGGGCGGTGTTCTCATCTATTCTACCTGTACCATCGGGATGGATGAAAATCAGATGAATCTGAAATATTTCCTGGACAATTTTCCGTTCCATCTTGAGTCAATTGACCGCTATCTGCCTGAGCAGCTCCGCTGCAGAACAAGTGCCGGCGGATATCTGCAGCTGCTCCCGGGGATTCATGAAACGGATGGTTTCTTTCTTGCGAGGCTGAAGAGAAATCATGAGTGACGCGGATCAAATTCCGGTTCTGTCTCTCACATTAGGAGAGCTGGAGCAGTGGATGGAGCAGACCGGGCAGAAAAAATTTCGCGCAAAGCAGATCTATGAGTGGCTGCATGTGCGCCATGCGCGCTCCTTTGATGAGATGACGAATCTGCCGAAGGCGCTGAGAGAGGAGCTTGCCGCAAAGTGCCGGATTCCGGCTCTGGATGCGGTCGAGGTACTGACCTCTCAGACAGACGGGACACAGAAGTTTCTGTTTGCCCTTGAGGACGGAAATGTAATCGAGTCCGTGCTGATGCGCTATCATTACGGTCTGTCGGCCTGCATTTCTTCTCAGGTCGGCTGCAGGATGGGGTGCAGGTTCTGCGCATCAACCATCGGCGGGTGCATCAGGAATCTGAGCGCGGGAGAGATGATCGGCCAGGTGCGGAAGATGGCGGAGATTGCCGGGGAAAGAATCGGCCACGTCGTGATCATGGGCAGCGGAGAGCCCTTGGATAATTATGAGAACCTGGTGCGCTTTCTCAGAATCATGGGAGATCCGGACGGAGAGCGGCTGAGTCTGCGTGACATTACGGTAAGCACCTGCGGAATCGTACCGAACATCAGGCGCCTTGCCGGGGAAGGCCTCCCGGTCACCCTTGCGCTGTCTCTGCATGCGCCCAGCCAGGAAAAACGCCTGAGACTCATGCCGATCGCAAAGAAGTATCCGCTTGCCGATGTGATGGATGCGATGCGGGACTATTATGAAAGGACCGGACGCAGAATCACCTTTGAGTACAGCTGCGTGGAGGGGGAGAACACCTCACCGCAGGATGCGCAGATGCTCGCGGATCTGGTGCAGGGCATGAACTGTCATATCAATCTGATTCCCGTCAATCCGGTTACAGAGCGCTCATACGCAAGACCGGACAGGCAGGGGATGGAAGCGTTCCGGCGCAAGCTTGAAAAAAGAGGAATTTCTGTTACTATTAGGAGAGAAATGGGACGGGATATCAATGGCGCATGCGGCCAGCTGCGCCGGAGTTATCTGAACAGCTCCGGGGATTGAAGCCCGGAAGGCAGGCAAACAGATGCCGCAGGCACATTTGCAGCAAAGGAAGGAATCATGGAGTCCTACGCACAGACAGATGTCGGATTAAAACGGAATAATAATCAGGACTTTGTCTACGCGTCTGATCACAGGATCGGCGCGCTGGAGGGCCTTTTGATTGTCGCGGACGGCATGGGCGGACAGGCAGCCGGCGACCTTGCGTCGCGCCTTTGCGTCGAGACGATGGTGGATACCATCGAAGGAGCTGCAGGAAACGGATGCGTCAATATTCTGTCGAAGGCGATCCGCGCCGCGAACCGTGCCGTTGTATTGAGAGCCGGCTCAGACCCCCAGCTTGAGGGGATGGGAACCACACTGGTTGCTGCCACGCCGGACCATGGCTGCCTGTATGTGGCGAATGTCGGAGATTCCAGACTGTATATTCTGGACGATGACCGCATCGAACAGATTACCCATGACCACTCCCTTGTGGAGGAGATGGTGCGTGCCGGAAAGCTTCGGCCGGAGCAGGCGAGAAATCATCCGAAGAAGAACATCATCACCCGCGCGATCGGGGAAGACGGTGACTTACAGATTGACTTTTTTGATGTGGCCCTGAATCGGGGGGACATCGTTCTATTATGCTCGGACGGACTGACCAATATGGTAGAGGATGAGCAGATCTTTAAGATCGTGCATTCCTGCCGGACGCTTCCGGAAGCTGGACAGAAGCTGATTGACGCGGCCAACCGGGCAGGCGGAAAGGATAACATCTCGGTTGTCCTTGCAAGATTTTAAGAAACACGGTGCACATCCGTGCAGGGAACAAGGAGTTTTTCATGCTGAATGCAGGCGATTTTCTTCAGAATCGATATGAGATAATCAATTGCATAGGATCCGGCGGAATGGCGGATGTATTTCGCGCGCGCGATCACAAGCTGAACCGTTTTGTTGCCGTGAAGGTTCTGAAGGCGGAACTGCGCACGGACAAGGAGTTTGTGTCCAAGTTCCGCGTGGAAGCGCAGGCAGCGGCAGGACTTGCGCACCCGAACATCGTAAACGTGTATGACGTCGGGGATGAGAATGGCATTTACTTCATCGTGATGGAACTGGTAGAGGGCATCACGCTGAAGACCTATATACTGAGCAAAGGGAAGCTGTCGGTCCGGGAGGCCGCGGGAATCAGCCTGCAGGTTGCATCCGGTCTGGAGGCCGCGCACAATAACGGCATTATCCACCGGGATGTCAAACCGCAGAACATCATCATCTCGACGGACGGAACCGCGAAGGTGGCGGACTTCGGAATCGCGAGAGCCGCCAGTTCGGATACCATCAATTCGAATGTCATGGGCTCCGTGCATTACAGTGCGCCGGAGCAGTCCAGGGGCGGATTCTCCGATGCCAAGAGCGATATCTATTCTCTGGGCATCACCATGTATGAGATGCTGACGGGACGGGTTCCTTTTGACGGGGATTCGACGGTTGAGGTCGCTCTGAAGCATCTGCAGGAAGAGATCATTTCTCCGAGAGAGTATGTTCCGGACATTCCCCGTGCCATGGAGCAGATTATTCTGAAGTGCACGCAGAAAAGTCCGGACAGACGTTATCAGAGCATGTCCCTGCTGATCCGGGATCTGAAGGAATCTCTGGTCAATCCGAACGGAGACTTTGTCCGGATCGCATCCGACCATCCGGGCGGCGCAACGCACCGGTACTCGAGGGAGGACCTGGAGGAAATCAACCGGCGCTCTCAGGAAGCCGATGCATGGCCGGGGCTCTTTGACGGGTCCTATGAAGGACGCATGAATTATCCCCCCGAGGATGAACCGCTGGATGATGATTACAGCGATTATCCGGATGACTATGATCCGGATGATCTTGAGGAGATGGGAGGAAGAGGAAGGCGGAAAGCAAAGAAGCCGCGCGGCTCTGCCTCCGAGCGGATCGTAACGGTGATCTCGATCATCGTTGCGGCGGCGATCGGTCTGCTGATTCTGTATCTTGTGCTGCATACCTTTGATGTGTTTGGTCCGGGGAACGGTACCAGGACAACGGAGACATCCGCCGGGGCGATTGCTTCTGCCGAGCAGGTCACGGTGCCGGATCTTTTGGGAAAGACGGAAGAGGAAGCAAAGGCAGCCCTGAAGGAAGTCGGACTGGGGTATAATTATCTGGGCGAGGTCAGATCCAGCAGCTATGCCTCCGGGCAGATCGCGGAGCAGGATCCGAAGCCGGGCTCCACTGCCGCGAAAAATACACGGGTCGGATATTCGATTTCAATCGGTTCCGCCCAGGATCTTACGGTTCCTGACCTGACCAACCGGCTGCAGGCAGACGCGGAGCAGGCAATCACCAGCATGGGGCTGGTGGTGTATGTAGACAACACCCGCTACAGCGATACGGTGGAATCCGGCCATGTCATCACGACCAATCCGGGCGCCGGATCGACGGTGCACGAGGGAGATACCATATCCCTGTTTATCAGCCAGGGGCAGGATTCCCAGTCGGTTAAGGTTCCGGATCTTCGCGGCAAATACAAGGAAGATGCCGTCACCATGCTGACCAATTCCGGCCTTTATGTCTATGTGGCAAATGAGCCGAGTGAGACGGTTCCTGCGAATCTTGTGATCGGACAGGATCCGGCACCGGGTACCAGTGTGCAGACCGGCTCCTCCATCACGATCACGGTGTCAACGGGACCGGAGAATGCGATCGTGATCAATCCGGAGCAGACTTATGATGCCGGCAGCCAGAACGGAGGCGGAACATGGATGTGCTATGCGCAGCTTCAGGCCCCCGAAGGCTATACAGACGGAAGCAATGTCCGCATTACATTGTCGCAGAACAATAATGAGACAATCCTGTTCGAGGGGACGACATCCTTCCCGTATCTTCTGAATGTGGAGGGTGCTTCCGGTGTGTCTTCCGGTACCGCATACGTGTACCTTCTGGATGCATACGGAAATGTCCAGTCGACGACGCGGTATGACGGAATCGAGTTCCATGAGCAGTGACAGGACGGGAAAGATCATACGGGCAGTAGGGGGCTTCTATTTCGTCTGGTGCCGTGAGGATGGCAGAACCTACCAGTGCCGGGCAAGAGGCGTATTCCGCAAGGACAGCTTCAAGCCTCTGGTGGGCGACAACTGCACCTTCCGGCTGACAAGGGCGCAGGATGTGGAAGGATATGTCGAGACGATCGCGAAGCGGTCCAACCGGCTCATCAGACCTCCTGTGGCAAATGTGGATCAGGCGCTGGTGCTGTTCGCGTTTACCAGTCCGGAGCCGAACTTCCAGCTGCTGGATCGGTTCCTGATCGAGATGCGCCGCCAGACGATCCCAACCGTGATCTGTTTTAATAAAATGGACCTTGCATGCAGCCAGGATCGGGAAGAGGTGCTTGAGATGTACCGGCGAAGCGGCTGCAGGGTGCTTTCGGTCAGTGTCCTGAAGAAGGAGGGACTGGAACAGATCAAGGAGCTGATGCAGGGAAAGACGACTGTCCTTGCAGGCCCGAGCGGAGTGGGAAAGAGTTCTCTGACCAATTATCTGTGTCCGGATGCGGGCATGGAGGTCGGGGCCTTATCCGTCCGCACGGAGCGCGGGAAGCAGACGACCCGGCACGCGGAGCTGTTTGCCGCGGGCGGGAACACGTTCTTCTTCGATACGCCTGGCTTCTCAAGCCTGGAGCTGCGTGAGCTCAAGCGGGAAGAAGTGAAGCTGTTTTATCCGGAGTTCCAGGAATATGAACCGCAGTGCCGGTTCCAGGGCTGCATGCATATTCATGAACCGGACTGCGGCGTCAAGAAAGCGCTGGAGGAAGGACGGATCAACCCAAGACGCTATGACAGCTACCTTCAGCTGGTGGAGGAGATCTCCGCGCAGCGCAGATACTGATGACATGATTCCGCCGATGGCGGGATGGATCACAGCGGAGGATACAATATGGAATACTATCTTGCTCCGTCGATTCTATCCGCAGATTTCAGCCACCTGGGAGATGACATCCGGGCGGTCAAAGAGTGCGGCGCGAAGATTCTGCACTTTGACGTGATGGATGGACTGTTTGTGCCGAGCATTTCCTTCGGAATGCCGGTGCTGAAGTCAATCCGGCCTCTCACGGACATGTTTTATGACGTGCATCTGATGATCCGGGACCCGGAGCGGTACATTGATGCGTTTGCCGATGCGGGAGCGGACGGGATTACCGTTCACGCGGAGGCCTGCGTACATCTGGACCGTGTGCTGGATCAGATTCATGACAGAGGACTCAAAACCGGTGTGGCATTGAATCCGGCCACCCCTTTGCATGTACTGGATTACGTCTATGACAAGACGGATATGATTCTTTTGATGAGCGTCAATCCCGGATTCGGCGGTCAGAAGCTGATCCCTGCTGTCCTGGATAAGATCGCGAAGCTGCGGGGAATTCTGGATGAAAAGGGACTTCCTGCCTGGATTGAGGTAGATGGCGGCATCAATGCAAAGACAATCGGAAGCGTGATTGACGCCGGAGCCAATGTGTTTGTGGCAGGATCGGCTGTTTTCGGCACCGGCATCGAAACAAGATACCGTGAGCTGGAGGCGCTGCTTCCGACTGAGTGAAGGCCCGAGCCGGCGGAAGCTCAGGCCGCGCAGCGAAAAGCCGCCAAAGCGGCCATGCAGCCGGTCGCAAGTACGCCGGCGGCGTACTTGAAAGGGAAGACAATGAGAGAATATGCGATTGTGACAGCGGGGGGTAAGATCGATGATGATTTTGCCCTCCGTATCTTATCGGAAAACAAGGCAGCATTTCTGGTTGCGGCGGACAGAGGTCTGGTATTCCTTGACCGGCACGGGATTGTTCCGGATCTGGTTGTCGGGGATTTCGATTCGGCCGGAGAGGAGTATGTGCGGCAATATCTGCAGACGCATCCGGAGGTCCGGGTCAAAAGCTTCCATTGGGAAAAGGACGATACGGATACGGAAATTGCCGCCAAAGAGGCTGTGGAGATGGGCTGCACGCGGATCGATTTTCTCGGAGCGACAGGCTCAAGGTTCGACCATGTGCTGGGAAATGTGCAGGTCCTTCACATGCTGCTTGAGCAGGGAGTGACCGGACGGATCCTGGATCCGTGCAACCGGATCACGATGCACAGGGAGCACTTCCGGATCCGAAGATCGGAGCAATGGGGAAAATACGTATCCTTCTTCGCGTGGGGTGGAAACGTGGAAGGACTGACCCTGAAGGGATTTCATTTTCCGATGGTGGATGGATGCCTGAAGCCGTCCAGGGCGATCGCGGTGTCGAACCAGATTGAGGATGCGTACGCGGAGGTGTCTTTCCGAAGCGGGAGACTTCTGATGGTGGAATCAAAGGACACCCCTTAGTCTTCTGCAGCCGGAGACATCCTTTCACGAACGCGGTAAAAAACGGGGGAAGCATGATGGGACTCTTTTCCAGAAAAAAGCCAAAAGACACGAAGCTGGAGTATGACCGGGAAACAGAAACGCCCATTCTGCGCTGCAGCATCTGCAACGGAGAACAGGTGGCAGGCTTTCGGAACCGCAATACCGGCAGGTTCCGCGAAGCATATGTGATCCGGAGCCACGAAGAGCTGGAGGAATTCAGGAAGATGTGCGGCGTGGACCAGATTCCGAAGGAATACTGATCTTCCGAAAATCATTGAGAAAGAAAGACCGCTGGGATATAATGTGATGCGCGGTCATGCGATATTAGAATTCTTGAGAGGATGCAAAACATATGAAATTAGGTATCGTCGGACTTCCGAATGTAGGAAAAAGCACACTGTTCAATTCTCTTACGAAGGCGGGGGCGGAGTCTGCCAACTATCCGTTCTGCACCATCGATCCCAACGTGGGCGTGGTGCCGGTGCCGGATGAACGGCTGAAGCTGCTCGGAGACTTCTATCAGTCGAAGAAGGTGACCCCTGCGGTGGTAGAGTTTGTGGACATTGCCGGCCTTGTGAAGGGCGCGTCAAAGGGAGAGGGACTTGGCAACCAGTTCCTGGCCAACATCCGTGAGTGTGACGCGATCGTTCACGTGGTACGCTGCTTTGAGGATGCGAATGTTGTGCATGTGGACGGCAGCGTGGATCCGGTTCGTGATATTGAGACCATTGATCTGGAACTGATCTTCGCGGATCTCGAGGTGCTTGAGCGCAGGATGACGCGGGTCGGACGGTCGGCCAGAAATGACAAGGATGCAGCGGCGGAGCTTAGCATGATGCAGCGGCTGAAGGAGCATCTGGAGAACGGGAAAAAGGCGATCTCCTTTGAGCGGAAGAATGAAACGGAGGAAGCGCTGCTGAAGGAATACGGCCTGCTGACGGACAAGCCGGTGATCTTCGCGGCAAATGTCGCAGAGGATGACGCGGCTGATGACGGCGCGAACAATCCTCATGTCCAGGCGGTCCGCAGCCATGCCCGGGAGACGGGCTCGGAGGTCTTTGTGGTCTGTGCGCAGATTGAGGAGGAAATCTCCGAACTGGAGGACGATGAGAAGCAGATGTTCCTTGAGGACATGGGACTGAAAGAGTCCGGCCTCGACAAGCTGATCCGTGCCAGTTACAGCCTGCTCGGTCTGATGAGTTTCCTGACCGCCGGGGAGAAGGAGACCAGAGCGTGGACCATCAAAAAGGGTACGAAAGCGCCGCAGGCAGCAGGAAAGATCCATACGGACTTTGAGCGCGGCTTCATCCGTGCCGAGGTGGTAGGCTATCAGGAGCTTCTCGATGCCGGCTCACTGGCAGCTGCCCGCGAGAAAGGAATCGTGCGGCTGGAAGGAAAGGACTATGTGGTGCAGGACGGTGATGTCATTCTGTTCCGGTTCAATGTCTGAGAAGGGATGAGCGATGTCATCGATTGAATTTCCGCATCTGGGGATCTATCTGAATCCTGTGATCCGGACGATCACGGTTTTTTCCTATCCGGTGGCGGTATACGGGATCACAATGGCGCTCGGAATTCTGGCAGGGCTTTTCGTTGCGTCGTGGACGGCAAAAAGAACAGGGCAGAACCCGGACGACTACACGAATATCGCGCTTCTGGGCATTGTGCTGGGACTGATCGGCGCACGCACCTATTATGTGGCATTCAGCTGGGATTATTACAGCGCCCACCCGGGTGAAATACTAGACTTCAGAGGAGGAGGACTCGCACTGTACGGGTCTTTGATCGGTGCCGTTGCCGCGGTCCTTATCTACTGCGGATGGAAGCATCTTCGGATCCTGCCTGTGCTGGATACTGCCTGCCTGGGCATGGTCACGGGACAGATCATCGGGCGCTGGGGAAACTTTTTCAACAGAGAGGCCTTCGGCGAGTATACGGATAATCTGTTTGCCATGCGCCTTCCGATCGAGGATGTGCGCGCGGACGAAGTGACACAGCTGATGAGGGAGCATGCCCTGACCATCGATTCAAAAGTCTTCATTCAGGTTCACCCGACCTTCTTATATGAATCTTTGTGGAATCTCGGCGTGCTGGGAATCCTGATGACGATCACCCTGAAGAGAAAAAAGCGTTTTGAGGGAGAGATCTTTCTTCTGTATCTCCTGTTTTACGGGATCGGCCGATTCTGGATCGAAGGGCTTCGAACGGACCAGCTTCTGATCCCCGGTACCGAAATTGCGGTATCCCAGGTGCTGTCGGCACTGCTTGCAACTGCAGCAGCCATCCTGATTGCTTTGCTGCGCAGGCACAGATAGAAATGGAAGGACATAACTATGGCAATTACAGATGTGGGAATTGATCTTGGCACATCCAGCATTCTGGTCTATGTGCGCGGCAGAGGTGTCGTGCTGAAGGAGCCTTCCGTTGCTGCCTTTGACAGGGATGAGGAGAAGATTCGCGCGATCGGCGAAGAGGCCAGGATCCAGCTGTCCCGGGCGGCAGGGAATCTGACGCAGATTCATCCGCTCGAAAATGGAATCATCGCGGACTATGTGGTGACGGAGCAGATGCTTCGCTATTTCATCCAGAAGGCGGTCGGAAGGCTGTCCTTCCGCAAACCGCGCGTCAGCATCAGTGTTCCGGTGGGACTGACCCAGGTGGAGAGACATGCGGTGGAGGATGCTGCCTATCAGGCAGGCGCCAGAGATGTGCATATGGTAGAGGAGCCGATCGCCGCGGCCATCGGAGCAGGCATTGATTTTTCAAAGCCCTGCGGAAATATGATCGTTGACATAGGAGGCGGGAGCACCAATGTCGCAATCCTTTCCATGGACGGAATCGTGGTCAGCACGCATGTCAAGGTGGGCGGAAATGACTACGATGAGGCGATCATCCGCTATGTCAGGAATCAGTTTGGCGTAGTGATCGAGCGGGCAGCCGCGGAAGAGATCAAGATGCAGGTCGGAACGGTATATGAGCGTCCGGAGGAGCGTTTTCTGGAGTTCATCGGAAGAGATATCGAGACAGGCCTTCCCAAGAAGGTCCGCATCAGCTCCGAAGACTGCAGGCTGGCATGCAGAGAGCTTACGACAAGAGTGGTTGAGGCGGTGCACAGTGTGCTGGAGAAGACGCCTCCGGAGCTTGCCTCTGACGTTGTGAGCCGCGGAATTGTCCTGGTAGGCGGCGGGTCTTTGATCGACGGACTGGAGGAGCTCTTAGAGTCAAGGACCGGCGTGAATGTGGTGACAGCCGATGATCCGCTCTGCGCGGTGGCAATCGGAACCGGCCGGTACGCGGAGCTCGTGCTGGAATAAAAGAGCGGCACTGCCGTGTTTTGGAAGGAAACATGGAAACAGTTACAGGATATGTTGAGCATATCACATACCGGAATGAAGAGAACGGCTATACTGTCCTGACCTTGTCGGATCCAGCCCTGGAAAAGAAAGGTCTGGACAGTGTTTTTACTGCGGTCGGATCTTTGCCGGATGTCGGGGAAGGCGAGCTTTTGCAGCTGGAAGGCAGCTGGGTGACGCATGCGGTCTATGGAGAGCAGTTTAAGATTGCCTCCTTTGAGATCCGCCGCCCGGACAGTATCGCGGCGATGGAACGATACCTTGGATCGGGGATGATCAGTGGGGTCAGGCAGGCTCTGGCGCACCGGATTGTCAAGGCGTTCGGGAAAGATACGTTCCGGATTCTGGACGAAGAGCCGGAGCGGCTTGCAGAGATCAAGGGGATTTCAGCAAAGAAGGCGCGGGAGATCGCGGCTCAGCTCTATGAGAAGCGCGATCTTCGGGATGGCCTTCTGTTTCTTTCCCGGTACAACATTTCCAATACCCTTGCACTGAAGATCTGGAATCAATACGGGCCGGATATCTATTCGATTCTGCGGGAGAACCCTTACCGACTGGCAGATGAGGTACGGGGAATCGGTTTTCACACTGCGGATGAGATTGCCATGAGAGCACAGATCCCGGTCGATTCCAGATTTCGAATCTGCAGTGCGATTCTGTATACACTGGAAGCCGCAGCAGGCGAGGGAAGCCTGTATCTGCCAAGAGCGCTTCTGGTGGAGCGGACGAAGCGTCTTCTGGGAGATTACGGACAGTTCCAGGGCGCTGATCCGGGCAGGGAAGCAATCTCTTCGCCAAAGGCGCTCGAGGGTGCCGATGATCCGGTCGGCGCCTGCATTCTGGATCTGGCGGTGGAGAAGAAGGTCATACTGAAAACGGAAGACGAAGAAAGCAGGGTATACAGCGCCAGAGCATTCTATGCCCAGCTGCGCACGGCACGGATGGTGCTGGAGCGGAATCTCAGAACCCGGTGTTCGATCGAGGAGGCCAGGCAGAAGGCGGTGCAGGCAGCGTCCGCTTCCGGCTATGAACTGGATGAATCTCAGCTGGAGGCAGTTGTCGAGGCGCAAAGAGGGACGCTCCTGATTCTTACGGGAGGCCCCGGAACCGGAAAAACCACCACGATCAATACGATGATCCGCGTGTTTGAGGAGGAGGGCCTTAGCATCGAGCTTGCGGCACCGACCGGCAGGGCTGCCAAAAGGATGAAAGAGGCCTGCGGCCGCGAGGCGCGCACGATCCACCGGCTCCTGGAGGTGAACGGGGATCCGGAGGATGTGCTGTACTTCAATAAGGGCATAGAGGATCCGCTCGACTGTGATGTGGTGATCGTTGATGAAATGTCGATGGTGGACCTTTACCTGTTTCAGTCCCTGCTCAGCGCGATCGTACCGGGCATGCACCTGATCCTGGTGGGTGATGCGGATCAGCTCCCCAGCGTCGGGCCGGGCCGGGTTCTGGGAGACCTGATCGCGTCCGGGATGATTCCGACGATCACACTCAGCCGGATCTTCCGCCAGGCGCTGCAAAGCGATATTGTTGTAAATGCGCATAAGATCAACCGTGGAGAGCATCCTGTGATCAGCAGCAAAAGCCCCGACTTCTTTTTCATCAGGGAAATGGATCCCGGTACGATTATCGGAACCGCGATCAAGCTGGTGCAGGACAATCTGCCCCGCTACCTGAAGGTCTCCGGTTCAGAGATTCAGGTTCTGGCACCGATGAAAAAGGGTGTGCTCGGAATTACGAATCTCAATAAGGCCATGCAATCCTATCTGAATCCTCCTTCTGACGGGAAGGCGGAGCATAGCCGGGGGGATACGCTGTTTCGGGAAGGCGACCGGGTGATGCAGGTGCGCAATAACTATCAGATCGAGTGGACGCAGCGAGGAAGGCACCAGGCAGTGCTTCATACCGGACAGGGCGTGTTCAACGGGGATATGGGGATTCTGAGAAAAATTGATCCATTCACACAGACCCTTACCGTTGTATTCGATGAAGATCGATATGTCGAATATGAATTCGGAGAACTCGACCAGCTGGAGCTGTCCTATGCGGTAACCATCCACAAATCGCAGGGAAGTGAATATCCGGCAGTCGTGATTCCGCTGCTTTCCGGTCCCAGGATGCTGATGAACCGGAATCTTTTGTATACGGCTGTTACCCGTGCCAGGCGGATGGTTGTACTGATCGGCAATCCGGACGTGATGAACGCAATGATCGACAACGGGACACAGGAGAAGCGGTATACCAGTCTGGACCTTTATCTCCGGCAGGAAGCGGCCAAAGACGGGAGGGAAGCATTGCCGGCAGATGATTCCTCTGATGCAGGGCAGGCTGATCCGGATGACCCGCTGGCAGCGTATGCCTTTGATCCCGGACAGATCGATCCGGAGGATCCGTTTTCTGCTTTGTCATAAATAAGAGCAAAGAGCAGCGACGCGCCGAGGCTGTCACACTTGCAGTTGTCACACTTGCATAAGTGACTGCACGAAGGGATGGAGAAGCACGGGCTGCAGGGCAGATTATTTTGGCGAAGGTGTCAATTGCTCCGCGTCTGAAAACAGCATACAATCAGGATTGAAGAGACTTACATTGCGTGGGTCTCTTTTTGTTTTGGCCAAAAGGAGGTGCTGCATGATGAGGGAGGGGGAGGTCCTGGCCGGAAAATACAAACTGCTCCGGCAGCTGGGAGAAGGTGCGGAGGGCAGCGTCTATCTTGCCATTCACATGCAGACTGAGATGTTCTGGGCCATCAAGGAGATCCGGGTCTGTGAGAGTGCGGAGGATGCATGCTTCTGCCATGAGCTTCAGATGATGAAACGGCTCAAGATGCATCATCTTGCACAGGTCATTGATGTACTGCAGGAGAAGGACCGGGTTTTTCTGGTGATGGAGCATGTCCGGGGCGTCTCCCTGGACAAAAGGATCCGGAACAGGCAGGTACTCTCCGCCCGGGAGGTGCAGGATGTGGCGGAGCAGGTAACGGAAGCTCTGTGCTATCTGGAGAAGCAGAAGCCGCCGGTCTGCCATCTGGACATCAAGCCGTCGAACCTGATCCGCAGGCCGGATGGCCTGATCAAGCTTGTGGACTTTGGATCTGCATGGAAGGAGAAGGAGCGGATGAAGGGGATGGGGACAGATGGATATGCGGCTCCGGAGCAGTACCGCACAGGCGGACCACAGCCGGATGTCAGGACAGATCTCTACGGGCTTGGCGCGACCCTCTACCGGATCGCGGCAGGAGTGACCTGGCGCAAGGCGGCGGATAAAAGCTGTGTGCCGAACATTCCCCCGCAGCTGTCAGATCTGATCCTGCGCTGTCTCAGGGAGGATCCGGGGCAGCGTTTTCAAAGCGCGGCCGCTTTGCGGGAAGCATTGAAACGGATCAGGAAGAAGGAGAGGAGAAAGCGCAGAAGACTTCAGCTGCTCGGATCACTGTCAATTGCGTTTCCGGCCGCAGCCCTGTGCATTCAGATCCTTCCGTCTGCCTTGGATCTGTCTGCGGACGAATCGTGGAACTATGAAAAGCTGGTTCGTGAGGCAAGTGTCGTGAGCGAAGCGGAAAGCAGGGATTATTACAGAAGGGCGGTCTTTCTGAACCCGTCAAAAAGCGATGCCTATCTGAAGTTTCTTGAGGACGCGCAGACAGACGGAAGCTTCTCCGACGAGGAAGAGACCTTTCTGCGCGACACGCTGCATTCGGTACGACCCGGCTCAGAAAGGACTTTTGAGGAACTGCTGGCGGAAGCGCCGGAGGCTTATCTTAAAACGGCGGTTCAGATCGCCCTGGCTTACTGGTACAGCAGCCCGCGGGAAGACAGCAGGAGGATCGCGATGGGCTGGTTTGAGAAGGTACTGGAAGCCGCGCAGGGCACACAAAATGCAGAGGCAGAGGAGGCTCGGAGCAAGGCATCCTGGTACCTGAAGCTCGGGGCGGTTCTGGAAAAGCTGCATACGGAATCCGGGGAGGATCCTTCTTTGCATGCGATGCAGTATTGGGAGGACCTGAGCCGGATTCTGGCGGATGGCGGGCTGGACAGCATCCTGCAGAACCCGCTGCAGAGGCTGAAGTTCTGCAGGGAAACCCTGCAGACGCTGCCCTTTCTTTCGGGAGAGCTTGCCCGGGGCGGCATCGGCAGAACACTGCAGATCGGGCGAATCGAAGAACTGAAGCAGATGGCGGAAGAGGTGGCGGTCCCCGCCGGACGGGAAGCATTGTATGAGCCGGTGCAAAAGGACGTAGAGAAGGCCTGCCTTACAGCGATGGAAGCAGCCCGGAAGATATCAGATCAGGAGGATGGGAAGGAGGAATCATAAGGCATGAAGCAGACGGGAATCAGATTGGGAACAGGCATAGCCGCATGGATGCTTGCCGTGACAATGGCGGTATTGCTGCCGGGGGGCACTGTAAAAGGAACCTGTGTGGAGACAGAGCCGGAAAGAGCAGCGGTGCAAAGTGCACCGCCGGAAAGTACCAACTTGCCGGGGGAAACTCTGCCATCCGGCCGGCCGGACGCAGCGCGGGAGAACGCGCCGAAAAAAGAAGACGCAACCGGAGCAGAGCATTCCCCGCGGGATGAGTCCGCCTCCCGGAATGATCCTTCCTCCGAGACGGGGACAGCCTCCCGGAGTGATCCTTCCTCCGAGGCGGAGACTGACTCCCGGAATGAGCCTTCCTCCGAGGCGGAGACTGTCTCTCAGAGTGAATCTGCTTCCGAGACAGAGTCTTCTTCCCAGAGTGAGTCCTCCCCGGAAACGGAAAAGCCGGAGCGGCCGCATCATTATCTGGTGCGGATTCTGAACGCAGCTGCCGTTCTTCCGGAAGGCGGCAGAGTATATGACGGCACTGACAAGATAGATCTGACATTTCAGACATCGATTCACCAGATCCCGGAGGAAACGGGAGGAAAGGATGGCATGGATGAGCAGGAGGAAGAATCCGCTTCGGAAGAGAAAACCCCGGAATATCATGTTGTATGCAGCGCACGCCTGGAAAGCGCGGATGCGGGAGAGCGAAAAGTCGTGTGCAGTTTCACCCTTCAGACGCCCAGCCCGGAATATGTGAAGCTGGATGAGACAACGACCCACCCCGATCTGAAGGTGACGGTCAGGAAAGCCCTTCTTTCGGTCCGCATCGCAGACGGGACCAAGCTGTACGGGGATCCGGCAGATCTGGAGCATATCCATTTTGAGGAAGAGACGGTTATCCGCGTAAGCGGGTTCGTACGAAATCAGGCCGGGGAGGAGATCATACCGGAGGGGTTTGAGCCTCCGCAGCCTGAGGTGAATCCATCCGTCCTTCAGAGATGGAGCCCGATATACGAACCGGAAGGGGAAGACCCTGCAGGAGCGGTGCGCGTACGGCAATATCAGGATGCCATACTGCTGAAGAAGGATGCGGCCGGCGTCCCGGCCGGCAACCCGACCGCCAACTATGCGTTCTGTTCCGATCCCGGGCAGAAGGGGTTTGAGAGCGGAACGGTTACAATTCTGAGAGCACCGCTCAAGAGAGATGTCTCCTATGAGCTGAAGGGAGGAAAGGGAGCCTTCCGGATGGATGAGAATGGAGGCGTAATCGTGCGCGCCGGGACCGCGCTGCGGGCAGAGCCTCTGCCTGAACAAGGATATAACAGCGGTGCCAGACTGGCCAATATCACAGGAGATACGGTTTTTCGTTTCCGGCTGGAAATGCGCGGGCCGGATGGAGCGCTCCTGGCAGATTCCGAGGAGGAACGTGTTGTGTGCCGCGCTGACGGAAACACACAGACAGCTTCCTTCCGGATCTCAGGTGCTTCTTCTTCGGGCGGACTGCTGTTTTCGCCATCCTCCGCGCTTGCCTCGATCAAGGTCGCGGAGGATGACGTCAGCGGTCTGGATTCGATCCTGTACCGGACTCTTTCAGCCCCTCTGAGTACGGAGAATGTGCAGGCTGCCCTGCGCGGATCCTTAAAGCTGTCTCCCCGGACAGAATGGAAAGAGACCGGACAGACGGGGTCTGTTCCAATGGGCGGAGAGGGGATCTTTGCCGTAGAAGCATGGGTCAGGGACCGGGTCGGAAATGAAAGCCTTGCACAAAGTGAGATGGTTGTGATTGACGCGTCGGATCCCACGATCGAAATTACCGGCGCAGAGGACGGAAGCGCAAATGCATCCACGCTGCATATTCAGGCAAGGTGCCTTGACGCATCCTTTCTTCCCGGTTCTATGAAAGCAGAGATGAAAGCAGATTTTGGCGGAATCATTCCTGCCGCATCACTCAGAGAGGAGTCGGGCGGAGGCGCCCTCCTGACATTCGGGGACTTTCCCCGAAGAAGAGAGGCAGACGCGATCTATCATCTGACCGTAACAGCGTCAGACCGGGCAGGGAACCAGTCGAAGCGTCAGCTGTCCTTCTCTGTGAACCGGTTTGGCTCCACCTATGGTCTGTCTGACAGTACCCGCAGTATGCTGAGCAGGTTTTATCACACGAAGCCCTTTGATGTCACTTTTCTGGAGACGAACCTGGACCGGGTAGGAGAAGCGAAGGTTTTGCTTCGCGCAGGCGAGAATATGCGTGAACTGCATGCGGGCTCGGAGCTTGCCGTGCAGGAGAGCAGGTCCACTCAGGGCAGATCTGAGTATACCTATACAGTTCCGGCTTCCAGCTTCCGGAAGGATGGTACCTATGAGGTCATGCTTGTGACGACCGACCGCGCCGGAAACGCATCGGACAGCTCCGCACAGAGGCTTCCCGTGCGGTTTGCGATTGATACGGCAGCGCCGGAATTCCTTGTATCCGGGATCCGCCCGGAAGGCAGATACCAGGAAAGGGAGTTGACCGCAGTCGTTGAGATCCGGGACAATCAGGCGCTCGACAAGGCGGAGGTATATGTAAATTCCGGGAAGATCAAGGATCCGAAAACGGAACCTTCCGGCAGTGCGGGAAGGATTATCAAGATTCCGCTTTCCGAGAAGGAATCCTGGCAGACCGTTCAGGTACACGCTGCGGATAAGGCGGGAAATGAAGCATGGACTGCGGAGATACCGGTTTATGTTTCCTCGAAGGATCCTTCCGCCGCAAAGGATTATCGGAAAGACAGGCTCAGCGCGCAGCAGATCGCACTGATCAGGAAGTCTCTGACCAGACTGTGGTCTTACTTCGGACAGAAGGTACTATTCAGGAGCCGACCCTTGAGCGGGACAGGAATCGTGAGAAATCTGTATCAGGGGCAGCGGATGGATGCGATGCGTCAGACATCGCCTGTACCGGATACCCAGGTTACTGCGTCCAGGCTTTTGACAAAAGCAGGGGAAGAAGACAAAAGACTGTTCAACGCGGCCTTCCGGATTGCGCTGGCGCTCTTTGCCGGGATAACAGGGCTTGGAATCTTCCTTTATCGCAGATGGTACGTCAGGTGAGAACAATTAACCCATCAAAAGTCGATTACGGATTGCTCCGCGCTTCGCGCTTTCACAATCCTGCCTTCCATTCGTGCTCCATGGGGCCCCTGGTCTCCGCTTCGCTCCGGCCGGCCCAAAGCCGACGTCCACCGGACGTCGTGGGCCCCACTACGCACTCATGCAGGGGCACGCCAAAAACCCTTTCCCTCCACCGCAAGCGTGCTTGCGTGGAGGTCAGGCTTTTGGCGTTGTAATCACCATGATATAATAAGCTCCATGGGCACAAGAAGAAAGAATCAGATGCATACGGACCATGGCAGCGGCATCCGCACAGCGGCTTCTTTGGCGGGCGCTTTTTTGGCCGGCGTGGGGATGGCGCTTGCCTGGGGCGCGGTATCAGCGCTGCTTCACCCGGAGAGATGGTTTCCGGATACGGTGCTTGCCGGGCTGTTTTCTCAGCCGCTGCAGATACAGATTGCCTTGTACGGGATCGTCAGCCCGGTTCTGGAGGAATTCCTGTTCCGCCTGCTCCTGTTCGACCTGGTGAAACGCTTTGCCGGGGAAAAGGCGGGAACGTGGATTGTTTCCGCGCTGTTTGCACTGTGGCATGGAAATGTGCTCCAGATGCTGTATGCATTTCCCGCCGGTCTGATTCTGCAAAAGCTGCGGAGCAGGAGCGGACGGATGGAAGTGCCGATACTGTGCCATATCGGCGCGAATCTGACTGCGATCCTGATCTCCTCTTTTATGAGACAGGCCTTTCCTGCTTGACGTCCCTTTATGAATTCGATATGATTCACGCGGGCGGACGGGGAAGGCCTGTCTGCCGGGTGCCGGCAGTTTGCGGGAATCATGCAGCTTCCGCGAAGGGGTAAACGAAAACCTGCCGGCAGCAGGATGGAATGGTTTCGGAAAGGAGAAGGACGCTTATGTACTCTATTGACGAGGTACGGAGGGAAGATCCGGAGATTGCAGCTGCCATTGAGAAAGAGGTTGCAAGACAGAACAGCCACATTGAACTGATCGCGTCGGAAAACTGGGTATCGCATGCTGTGATGGCAGCAATGGGAAGCCCGTTGACGAATAAATACGCGGAAGGCCTTCCGGGGCATCGCTACTATGGCGGATGCAGTGTCGTAGATGAGATTGAGAACCTTGCAAGAGAGAGAGCAAAGCGTCTGTTCGGATGCACCTGGGCAAATGTCCAGCCGCATTCCGGCTGTCAGGCGAATATGGCAGTCGAACTGGCCCTGCTCCAGCCGGGCGACACCTTTATGGGAATGAACCTTTCAGAGGGCGGACATCTCTCGCACGGGAGCCCCGTTAATTTCTCCGGCCTCTATTTCAAGTATGTTCCGTACGGCGTGTCAGCGGATGGCGTGATTGATTATGATGAGGTGGAGCGCATTGCAAAGGAATGCAGACCGAAACTGATCATCTGCGGCGCCAGCGCCTATGCGCGGACGATTGATTTTAAGAGATTCCGTGAGATCGCGGATGCGGTGGGTGCTTATCTGATGGCAGATATCGCGCACATTGCGGGACTGGTTGCGACCGGGGTTCATCCGAGCCCGTTCCCCTATGCGCATGTGGTGACAACGACAACGCACAAGACACTTCGCGGACCGCGCGGCGGCCTGATCCTTTCCAGCGCAGAATTCGGAAAGGAACATAAGCTGAATAAAGCAGTATTCCCGGGAATCCAGGGAGGACCTCTGGAGCATGTGATCGCTGCCAAGGCAGTCTGCTTCCGGGAAGCCCTGCAGCCTGAATTCCGGCAGTATTGCGAACAGATTGTCAAAAATGCCAGCGCGCTTGCAAAGGGTCTGCAAAGCAGAGGCATCGACCTTGTATCCGGCGGAACCGACAATCATCTGATGCTGGTCGACCTTACCGCATCCGGCAGGACAGGAGCAGAGGTGGAAGAAGCGCTCGACAATGTCGGCATTACCGCGAACAAGAACACGATTCCGCGAGATCCGAGATCACCGTTTGTGACAAGCGGGCTGCGTCTCGGAACACCGGCGGCGACCACCCGCGGTCTGAAAGAGGATGACTTTGACCAGGTTGCGGAAGTCATCGCCTCTGTGATTCTGAAAGGAGATGCGGAGGCGGACAAGTGCCGCAGGATAGTAGCGGATATCACGAAGAAATATCCGCTTCAGTAAGGAGTAACATGGTACAGATCTGGGATGCCATAGCAGACGGGGCCAAGGACACGGTCAGACTGGTCCCGTTTTTATTCCTGACCTATCTGGTGATGGAGTATATCGAGCATCACACAAGTGACAAAACAAAAACCGTGATCCGAAGAGCGGATCGGTTCGGCCCGCTGGCAGGGGGACTTCTGGGGGCGTTTCCGCAGTGCGGGTTTTCCGCTGCTGCGGCAAGTCTGTATGCCGGCCGGGTCATCACCGCCGGAACCCTGATCGCAGTATTTCTGTCGACCTCGGATGAGATGCTGCCGATCTTTCTTTCCAGCAGGGTGGACGTTGGCCTGATTCTGAAGGTGATTGCGATCAAGGTTGTCTATGGCGTGATTGCCGGCTTTGCGGTGGACTTTCTTTTCCGAAGCCTGAATGTAAGGAAGATCGGAGCCGGAATTCATGGAATCTGCGAGGCGGAGCACTGCGATTGTGAGAAAGGCATCTGGACTTCATCGCTGAAGCATACCCTCAGCATCGCAGGCTATATCTTTCTGATCTCCGTTGTTTTGAATATCGTGCTGGAGATGATCGGAACACAGAATCTGGAGAATCTTGTTTTCAATCAGCCTGTCATCGGAGAGATTCTTGCCGGGCTGATCGGCCTGATTCCGAACTGTGCCGCTTCCGTGGCGATCACCAGCATGTATCTGGACGGTGCCATGAGCGCCGGAGCGATGATGTCAGGCCTGATGGTTGGAGCAGGAGTCGGAATTCTGGTGCTTGCCCGTTCGAACCGCAGCCGGAGAGAAAGCGCAAAGATGATCGGGATTCTGTATGCGGCAGGTGTCATAGGGGGACTTCTGACCTCCATGCTCAGGATCTTTTGAATTTCAGGATTCCTTATCATAATGACGAAATGACGGGGAAGCACTGATTGCGGAAAAGCGACATCAGCGCTCCCACAGAACAGAGGCGTAGAGTATGCAGGACTATATGATCAGAGCAACTGCGGCGGACGATTCCATCCGGGCGTTCGCAGCGACAACCAGACAGATGGTGGAGGACGCCAGGCGTGCGCATGATACCACGCCTGTCTGCACGGCAGCGCTGGGCCGGCTTCTTACAGGAGGCGTGATGATCGGAAGCATGCTGAAGGAGGACAAGGCGCTTGTCACGATTCAGATCAGAGGAGACGGACCGGCCGGCGGACTGACTGTCACAGCGGACTCGCATTTTCACGCGAAGGGCTATGTGAACAATCCGCATGTGCAGATCCCGCTGAAGCCAAACGGCAAGCTGGATGTTTCCGGAGCAATCGGAAAGGGCACCCTGACCGTGATCCGGGATATCGGCCTGAAAGAGCCTTACGTCGGGACGATCCAGATGCCAAGCGCAGAGATTGCGGAGGATCTGACACTGTATTTTGCGGAATCAGAGCAGATCCCTAGCTCGGTCGGCCTTGGCGTGCTGGTAGACCGTGACTGGAGCGTCAGACAGGCAGGGGGATTCATCCTGCAGCTGATGCCGGGTGCCGGAGATGAAGTGATTGACAGGCTGGAAAAGAAAATCGCCGGTCTTCGCTCGGTTACGGATCTGCTGGAGCAGGGGATGCTCCCGGAAGACATTCTCGGGGAGCTGATCGGAGATTTCGGGCTGCAGATTACACAGAAGCATGAGGTTTCCTTTGCGTGCAGCTGCTCCAGGGAGAGAATCGAGAAAGCACTGATCTCGATCGGGCCGGAGGATGTTACCGAGATGATAGAGGAAGGCAAGCCGATTGAGGTTGGCTGCCAGTTCTGCGGGAAGCAATATCGGTTTGGCGTGGAGGATCTTCGCAGGATTCTTTCCTTCCAGAAAAAGAAATAACAGGAACCGGCTGCGGATCACCCTGGAAGAGGACGATTTTGCTACGGAGGAAAATGAGACATGAAGGATGGTTTTATTCAGGTGGCAGCGGTTACGCCGCAGGTCAGAGTCGCTGATGTGTCATTCAATACGCAGGAAGTCATCCGGCACCTGCATGAGGCAGCGGATGAAGGGGCAAAGATTATCGTTTTTCCGGAGCTGGTCCTCACCGCATATACCTGCAATGATCTCTTTCTGCAGAGCAGCCTGCTTCGGGAGGCAAGAGCGGGACTGCTGGAGGTAATCCGCGCCTGCGAGGGCATCCGTGCCCTGGTTTTTGTCGGTCTTCCTCTGGAGGAGGACGGGAAACTGTATAATGTCGCGGCAGTTCTTTCAGACGGAGAGCTTCTCGGCTTTGTCCCGAAAAGAGCGATCCCGAATTACAGCGAATACTATGAACACCGGTATTTCACCCCGGGCATGGGCCAGACGGTTTTGGTCCGGTTTGACCGGTGGACGGTTCCGATGGGGGCATTTCAGCTGTTTGTATGCGCGCAGGATGCGATTCCAGGAGGACTTCGTGTCGCATGTGAGATCTGCGAGGATCTCTGGACGCCGGATCCGCCCAGCACCCGCGCGGCGCTGGCCGGCGCAAATGTGATCGTGAATCTTTCCGCCTCGGTTGAGGTGACCGGAAAGACAGCATACCGCAGAGATCTGGTGCGGATGACGTCCGCCCGCCTGATCTCGGCTTACATCTACGCAAGCGCAGGAGAAGGGGAATCCTCCCAGGATCTGGTTTTCTGCGGGCAGCGGATGATTGCGGAAAACGGCAGCCTGCTGGCGGACTCCGGAAGATTTACCACGGGAATCACCTATGCGCAGATCGATGTGGACCGCCTCAGAGCGGAGAGAAGACGCACCACCACGTTCCCGGTGAGAAAAGACGCACAGTTTACATCGACATTGTTCGATGTGGATATCAGCAAGACGCAGCTTACCCGCCTGTTTGATCCGATGCCGTTTGTTCCCTCCGGAATGCAGAACAGGATCCGCCGCTGTGAGGAGATCTTCCAGATTCAGGCGCTTGGCCTGAAGAAGCGGCTGGACCATATCAAGGCAAAGGATGCGGTGATCGGAATCTCCGGAGGCCTGGATTCCACCCTTGCCCTGCTGGTATGCGTCAGAGCATTTGACATGCTTTCCCTGGACCGGAAAGGAATTCATGCCGTCACGATGCCGGCTTTCGGCACGACGGACCGCACCTATCAGAATGCTGTCGCAATGTCCAAAGCATTCGGCTGCAGTCTGCAGGAGATTCCGATCGGACAGAGTGTGATGCAGCATTTTCAGGATATCGGGCATGATCCGTCTGTCATGGATGTGACCTATGAAAATGCGCAGGCCAGAGAAAGAACACAGGTGCTGATGGATCTTGCGAACCAGACGGGAGGAATTGTCGTCGGAACCGGCGATCTGTCGGAGCTGGCACTCGGCTGGGCAACCTATAACGGAGATCACATGTCCATGTATGCCGTGAACAGCTCCGTGCCGAAGACGCTGGTGCGCCATCTTGTCCATTACTATGCACAGTCTCTTGCTTCCGAGGAATTGAAGCAGGTGCTGGAGGACGTCCTCGATACGCCGGTCAGCCCGGAGCTTCTTCCTCCGAAGGATGGTCAGATCGCGCAGAAGACGGAGGACCTGGTCGGACCGTATGAGCTGCACGATTTCTTCCTGTACTATGTGCTGAGATTCGGCTTTTCGCCTGCCAAGATCTATCGGATCGCCGTGGCAGCATTTGAAGGACGCTACGATCAGACGACGATTCTCAGATGGCTCAGGAAGTTCTACTGGAGATTCTTCTCCCAGCAGTACAAGAGGTCCTGCGTGCCGGATGGCCCGAAGGCAGGATCCGTCGCCATAAGCCCGCGGGGAGATCTGCGCATGCCCAGCGACGCCTGCGTGACACTGTGGCAGAAAGAGCTGGAGGGGCTGGAAGCCTGACCCTTACAGACAGGTTACTTGTTGACGCAGCCTGCTGTGCGGAAAAGAATTCCGCCGAAGGCTGCAACGCAAACAGAAAGGAGAAAAAACTATGCTTGACCCGGTACAGTACAAGGACTGGCAGATCGCACAGGAGGCAGAGAAAACACTGCCGTCTGTGCAGGAATACGTGCAGCGGATGGGGCTGAAGGAGGATGAGATCATTCCGTATGGCCGGACACCGAAGCTGGACTTCATGAAGATCATGGAGCGGCTGAAGGACAAGCCGGACGGAAAGTACATCGAAGTGACAGCGATCACCCCGACTCCTCTGGGAGAAGGCAAATCAACGACCTCTCTCGGACTGATCGAGGGCCTCGGGAAGCTTGGACTGAATGCCGGCGGATGTCTGCGCCAGCCATCGGGCGGGCCGACCATGAATGTCAAGGGAACCGCCGCGGGCGGCGGAAATGCGCTCCTGATTCCGATGACGGAATTCTCCCTTGGTCTCACCGGCGATATCAATGACATTACCAATGCCCATAACCTTGGCATGACCGCGCTGAACGCAAGAATGCAGCATGAGCGCAACTATGATGACGAGCGCCTTGCGAAGATCGGAATCCGCAGGCTGGACATCGATCCGAAGCGGGTTCAGTGGAACTTCGTCATGGATTTCTGCTGCCAGTCTCTGAGAAAGATGGAGATTGGCCTTGGGGAAGGGAAGATGGACGGATATCGGATGACGACCCGCACGAACATTGCGGTCTCTTCCGAGCTGATGGCCATTCTCTCGATCGCAACAGACCTGAAGGATCTCAGGGAGCGGATCGGGAATATCGTCCTTGCCTATGACAAGAAGGGCAATCCGGTCACAGCCGAGGATCTTGAAGTGGCCGGCGCGATGACCGCATGGATGCGCAATACGATCAATCCGACCCTGTGCTATACCGTTGAGCATCAGCCGTGTCTGGTCCATGCAGGCCCCTTCGCGAACATTGCGATCGGACAGTCCTCGATCATCGGTGACAGGCTCGGACTCAAGCTTTTCGACTATCATGTCACGGAATCCGGCTTCGCCGCGGATATCGGCTTTGAGAAGTTCTGGAACGTAAAGTGCCGTCTCTCCGGCCTGAAGCCGCATGTTTCGGTCATCGTCGCGACGATTCGCGCACTGAAGATGCATGGCGGCGGACCCGATGTCAAGCCCGGCAAGCCGCTTCCCGACGCGTACACAAAGGAGAATCTGGCCCTGCTGGAGAAGGGCTGCGAGAACCTCTTCCATCATGTAAAGAATGTCCGGATGTCCGGAATCCGCCCGGTCGTATGCATCAACCGGTTCTATACGGACACCGACGCAGAGGTTGCCCTGATCCGCTCGCTGTGCGAACAGCACGGTGTACGCTGCGCTTTGTCCGAGCACTGGAGACTGGGAGGCGAAGGCGCGCTGGAGCTGGCCCAGGCGGTTGTGGACGCGTGCGAAGAAAAGGCGGAGCTGAATTATCTGTATGAGATGGATCTTCCGCTCCGCCAGAGGGTGGAACGGATTGCGACGCAGGTATACGGCGCGGACGGCGTCGACTGGGAGCCGCTTGCCATCGAAAAGGCACAGCGCTTTGAGAGCGATCCGAAGTATGCCGACTACTGCACCATGATGGTCAAGACGCATCTGTCCTTGTCCCACGATCCGACACTTAAGGGCGTTCCGAAAAACTGGAGGCTTCCGATCCGTGATATTCTGGAATACGGCGGAGCAAGATTCCTGTGCCCGATGGCCGGAGCGATCTCCATGATGCCCGGAACCGGATCCAATCCGGCTTACCGCAGAGTCGATGTTGACACACAGACCGGGGAAGTCACCGGCCTGTTCTGAACGCTGCGCTCCTGCAGACAGCTCCTTGGGAAGACAGCAGATAAAAGGAAAAAACGATGAGATTCAGACCATGTATTGATATTCATAATGGAAAAGTGAAGCAGATCGTGGGCGGCTCACTCAGAGACAAGGAAGCGATCGCGGAGGAAAACTATGTATCAGATCACGACGCAGCATGGTTTGCACGCTTCTATGCCAAAGACGGACTGAAGGACGGTCATATCATCATGCTCAATCCGGTCAGCGCTCCGCAGTACCGCGATACCCGTCAGCAGGCGCTGCTGGCGCTGGAGCAGGCCCCGGGTTATTTCCAGCTGGGCGGGGGCGTGACGCCCTACAACGCAGAAGAGTTTCTCAGCGCAGGCGCGTCCAAGGTGATCGTCACAAGCTATGTTTTCCAGGATGGCACATTTAACCGCAGACACCTCGAAAAACTGGTGACTGCAGTCGGAAAGGAACATCTTGTTCTGGATCTGAGCTGCAGAAGAAGGGATGAGGACTACTACATCGTCACGGACCGCTGGCAGAAGTTTACGGATGTATGCCTGAACCCGGAAACGCTTGCGCAGCTGGCGGGAAGCTGCAGTGAATTCCTGGTTCATGCCGTGGATTCGGAAGGACGCAGGAATGGCCCGGAGCTGACCTTGGTGGACCTTCTGGCACAGTCGCCGATCCCTGTTACCTATGCGGGCGGCATCGCCAGCTTTGAGGATCTGGAGGAACTGAGATCGCACGGACAAGGGAGAGTGGATGTCACGGTCGGAAGCGCGCTGGATCTGTTCGGGGGAAACATGTCCTACCGAGAGGTTCTGGATGCGTGCCGGAAGTCATGAGATATTACAAGTCTCACCCTGACCAGGCGCAAGGCATACACAGGGCTCCTGAGCGGAGACAACATTTTTCATTGTTCGTAACATATAACTGTGCTATACTTGTATCAACAAAAGTCGGAAAACCGCTGCTGCGGGGTGTCTGAAAGCGCTCCAGACAGCGAATCCTTCACAGGGAGGTACTGCATATGAGATTTACGATTAGCGGAAAAAACCTGGAAGTGACTGATTCCATGCGGAAGGCAGTCATGGAAAAGCTTGGAAAACTGGAACGTTATTTTACTCCTGAAACGAAGATCATCGTCACGATGAGCGTTGAGAAGGATCGGCAGAAGATTGAGGTGACGATCCCGCTGAAAGGAAATGTGATCCGCTCTGAGCAGGTATCGAACGATATGTATGTTTCCATCGACCTGGTTGAGGAGGTCATTGAGAGACAGCTGCGCAAGTATAAACAGAAACTGGTGGACCGTCATCAGGATGGCAGCTTTAAGAGAGAATTCCTGGAGTATGAGGCAGAGGACACCGATGATATCCGTATTGTCCGGACGAAACAGTTCGACATCAAGCCGATGTATCCGGAGGATGCCTGCGTGCAGATGGAATTGCTCGGTCACTCCTTCTATGTTTTCCGCAACGCGGAGAATGATCAGGTGAATGTTGTCTATAAGAGAAAAGGCGGCACCTATGGCATGATCGAGCCCGAGATCTGATCCGTCATGTTCTGGTGACTGCCGGAGAAGACCCGTTACGTACTTGAAATTGTATAGAATGCGAAACTGTTTCAGAGAGCACACCTGCCGCGGCAGGAGGCTCTCTGAAATCTTTATGTCTGCGCCGCAGGTACCGACAGGGGCGTGACTCGCGGTGACTGTTCCCGGAGGCGGCAGACAGATTCCCTCCCGCAACTTGTCGCGGAACCTGTCATGTGATAGAATCAGTGTAATTATGTAATTCGCATTTTCCTCATCACAGAGGCGTTTTGCGCCGCGATGAGCGATGAGGCATTTGCCAGTAACCTGCAAAGGAGAACCAGATTCAGATGGGATTCATGGAAAAGGTATTCGGCACGCATTCACAGCGTGAGCTGAAGAAGATCGAGCCGATTGTTGAGAAGGTCATGAGCCTCGAGGACAGCTACGCGAAGCTCACGGACGAACAGCTCAGAGGTAAGACGGAAGAGTTCAAGAAGAGGTATCAGAACGGCGAGAGCCTCGACGATCTTCTTCCGGAAGCATTTGCGACGGTCAGAGAGGCTGCATGGAGAGTCATCGGCCTGAAGCCTTACCGCGTACAGGTCATCGGCGGCATTATTCTTCATCAGGGACGTATTGCCGAGATGCGTACCGGTGAAGGTAAGACGCTGGTTTCGACGCTTCCCGCGTACCTGAATGCGCTGACCGGCCAGGGCGTGCATATCGTCACGGTCAACGACTACCTGGCAAAGCGTGACCGGGACTGGATGGGGCCGATTCACGAGTTTCTCGGCCTTACCTGCGGCTGCATCCAGAACTCGATGGAGTCGGATGAGAGAAGAGCCGAATACGCGAAGGACATCACATATATCACAAACAACGAAGACGGCTTCGATTATCTGCGTGACAACATGGTCATTTACAAGGAAAAGCTTGTGCAGAGAGACCTTGTGTATGCGATCATCGACGAAGTCGACTCTGTTCTGATTGATGAGGCCAGAACGCCGCTGATCATTTCCGGCCAGAGCGGAAAGTCCACGAAGCTGTATGAGACCTGCGATATTCTCGCCAGACAGCTCAAAAAAGGTGAAGCGAGCGGAGAAGTGACGAAGATGACTGCCCTCATGGGGGAGGAGATCACGGAGACCGGCGACTTCATCGTAAATGAAAAAGATAAGGTTGTTACACTGACGGCGCAGGGAATTACAAAGTGCGAGCGCTTCTTCCAGATTGACAACCTCTCCGACCCGGAGAACATCGAGATTCAGAATAACATTATCCTTGCGCTGCGTGCGCATAACCTGATGCATCGTGACCAGGACTATGTGGTCAAGGATGATGAGGTGCTGATCGTCGATGAATTCACCGGACGTATCATGCCCGGCAGACGCTACTCGGATGGCCTGCATCAGGCGATCGAGGCGAAGGAACATGTCAAGATCAAGAGAGAATCCAAGACGCTTGCGACGATTACCTTCCAGAACTTCTTCAACAAGTATCAGAAGAAGAGCGGTATGACCGGTACGGCCCTGACCGAAGAGCAGGAGTTCAGAGACATCTACGGCATGGACGTCATCGAGATTCCGACCAACAAGCCGGTTGCCAGGAAGGACCTGGATGACGCGGTTTACATGACGAAGAAGGAAAAGTACCGGGCCGTCGTGGAGGCAGTCAAGGAAGCGCATGAGAAGCAGCAGCCGGTCCTGGTCGGAACGATTACCATCGATGTTTCCGAACTGCTCTCCGGAATGCTGCGCAGAGAAGGCATCAAGCACAATGTCCTGAACGCAAAGTTCCATGAGCTGGAGGCGGAGATCGTCAAGGATGCCGGTATCCACGGCGCGGTTACCATCGCGACCAACATGGCAGGACGTGGTACCGATATCAAGCTGGATGAGGAGGCAAGGGCGGCCGGCGGTCTGAAGATCATCGGCACGGAGCGCCACGAGTCCCGCCGTATTGATAACCAGTTGCGCGGACGTTCCGGACGACAGGGAGATCCGGGTGAATCTCAGTTTTACATCTCTCTGGAAGACGATCTGATGCGTCTGTTCGGTTCGGAGAAGATGATGTCGACCTTCAAGCGCCTGGGCGTTCAGGAGGGCGAGCGGATTCAGCACAAGATGCTTTCCTCTGCAATCGAGAAGGCACAGAAGAAGATCGAATCGAACAACTTCGGAATCAGAAAGAATCTGCTTGAGTATGACCAGGTCAACAATGAGCAGAGAGAGATCATCTACGCCGAGCGGCGCAAGGTGCTGGACGGCGAGAACATGCGCGAGTCGATCATCGGCATGATCGGTGATACCGTCAACTCCTATGTAGATCTGGCCGCGGCCGGGGAAAATGAGGCAGACGGATGGGATCTGCGTGCGCTGAATGATTATCTGCGTCCGATCTTCCCGATCCAGCCGATTACGGAAGAATATGTCAAGGGCCTGTCCTCTGCGCAGCTGAAGGAGAAGCTGACCGCGGACGCGCTTGCGGTGTATGAGCAGAAAGAAGCGGAACTGACGGAAGCAGGGATGGATGTGCGTGAGATTGAGCGTGTCCTCCTGCTCAGATCTGTTGACCGCCACTGGATGAACCACATCGATGATATGGATCAGCTCAGACAGGGCATCGGCCTGGCTGCCTATGGACAGAAGGATCCGAAGGTGATGTACAAGATGGAAGGCTATGACATGTTCAACGCCATGACGAGCGCCATCCAGGAAGACACCCTGAAGATGATGTACCATGTCAAGGTACAGGAGAAGGTGGAGCGCGAGGAGGTCGCGAAGGTGACCGGTACGAACCGCGATGAGACCGCGGTGCGCGCGCCGAAGAAACGGGAACAGAAGAAGATCTATCCGAATGATCTGTGCTACTGCGGCAGCGGCAAGAAGTATAAGCAGTGCCATATGCGGCTGGATCAGGCGAAATAAGACAGACTACAGGCAGGAAAGATAGAACACTATGCTTGAATTAGATGAACTGAAAGCCCAGATGAAGACCTATGAGGAGCCCATGCAGCAGATGCGCTCCTCCCTGGATCTGGACAATAAGGAGAAGCGGATCGAAGAACTGGAACGCACGATGGCGGAGCCGGGCTTCTGGGAGAATCCCGAGAACGCGCAGAAGCTGCAGAAGGAACTGGGTTCTCTTCGCAACGGAATCGAAGCCTACAGCAAGCTTGAGAACCTCTATGAAGAGACCCTCATGATGATCGACATGGCGAATGAAGACGAGGATGAGTCAGTCCTTCCCGATATCCGGAGCGATATGGACGCATTCAGGGAGGACTTCGAGTCCATGCGGATCCGTACGCTTCTGTCCGGGCCTTATGACGCCAACGACGCGATTGTGACGCTGCACTCCGGCGCGGGCGGGACGGAAGCCTGTGACTGGTGCGGCATGCTCTATCGCATGTATTCCAGATGGATCGATAAGAAGGGACTCTCGATGGAGATCCTGGATTCGCTGGACGGGGATGAGGCCGGCATCAAGTCGATTACCTTCCAGGTAAACGGGGAGAATGCCTACGGTCTTCTGAAGAGTGAGATGGGAATTCACCGTCTGGTGCGGATCTCTCCCTTCAATGCAGCCGGCAAGCGTCAGACCTCCTTTGTCTCCTGCGATGTCATGCCTGACATTGAGGAAGATGTTGACATCGAGGTAAAGGATGAGGACATCCGGATTGATACCTATCGATCCAGCGGCGCGGGCGGACAGCATATCAACAAGACCTCCTCCGCGATCCGGATCACGCATTTTCCGACGGGAATCGTCGTAACCTGCCAGAATGAGCGCTCGCAGTTCCAGAACAAGGATAAGGCGATGCAGATGCTCAAGGCGAGGCTGCTGATGCTCAAGATGGAAGAGAACCGGGAGAAGGCGGCAGGCATCCGCGGCGAAGTGAAGGAGATCGGCTGGGGCAGTCAGATCCGCTCTTATGTATTCCAGCCCTACACGATGGTGAAGGATCTTCGGACCGGTCAGGAGACCGGAAATGTACAGGCGGTCATGGACGGCGACCTGGATCCGTTTATCGATGCGTACCTCAAGTGGGATTCCCTCGGCAGGCCGGACCGCAAGGCGATGTCTGCTGATTGAAAATAGAGAATCGTTGCGTCAGGCAAAACGGCTGCATCCGGCGGCTTTTCAGCCATGCAGTCATGTTAAGCGTAGATGGTCAGAAAGGCACAGAGCACTTAACAAAATGAATGGAGGTAAATTATGGGTATTATCAGAGCAGCAGTCGGTTCGGTAACAGGTGCGCTCAGCGATCAGTTTCTGGAGGTCGTGGAGCCGGTCAACATGGGTGCACAGACCCTTATGACGCAGGGAAAACTGAAGAACAAGAGCGGATTCGCATCGAGCGATATCATCTCAAACGGATCCTGCGTCCATGTATATGACAATCAGTTCATGATTCTGACCGACGGCGGAAAGATCATTGACTATACAGCAGAGCCGGGTTATTTCATCATTGACAATTCCTCCGCGCCGTCTCTGTTCCAGGGACAGTTCAAGGCGAGCCTGAAGGATGTATGGGAGAGATTCAAGTACAACGGAACTTCTCCGCAGTCTCAGAAGGTTTATTATATCAACACCCAGGAGATCAAGGGGATCAAGTTCGGAACCCGCAACGCGATCAACTATTTTGACAGCTTCTACAATGCGGAGCTGTTCCTCAGGGCGTTCGGAACCTACTCCATTCAGGTGACGAATCCGCTGCTGTTCTATGCGAACGGATGCCCGCGCAACGCGACGCAGGTTGATGTTCCGGATATCAACGAGCAGTATCTGAACGAATTCCTCGAAGCACTGCAGGCTGCCATCAACCAGATGAGCGCGGATGGGGAAAGGATCAGCTTTGTTGCCTCCAAGAGCGCGACGCTGTCGAAGTATATGGCGGATGTGCTGGATGACAGCTGGAAAGAACTGCGCGGCCTTGAGGTCGTCTCAGTCGGAATCGGCTCCATTTCCTATGACGAAGAATCTCAGAAGCTGATCAATATGCGCAACCAGGGCGCGATGATGCAGGATCCGACGATCCGCGAGGGCTTCGTTCAGAGCGCGGTCGCACAGGGCCTTCAGAATGCGGGCTCGAACCCGGCAGGCGCAGGCGCGGCCTTCATGGGCATGGGCATGGGTATGAACGCGGCCGGCGGATTCATGCAAGGCGCAAGCGCGACCAATGCGGCTCAGATGCAGCAGCAGGCGCAGGCAGCCCCGGAAGCACCCGCAGCCGGCGGTGCGCGCCAAAAGCAGCCGGGTGAGTGGTTCTGCCCGGAGTGCGGCACCCTGAACGCCGGAAAGTTCTGCATGAACTGCGGAACCAAGAAGCCGGAGTGAGTTCCGGAAACAGGAGAAGGATATGAATATCGTTTGTCTGGATGTGGAAGGGGTATTGGTTCCGGAGATCTGGATCGCGTTTTCAAAGGCGAGCGGAATCGACGAGCTGAAGAGAACAACAAGGGATGAGCCGGATTACAACAAGCTGATGAATTGGAGGCTTGGGATTCTGAGAGAGCATGGCCTGGGACTGAAGGAGATTCAGGATGTGATCGCCACGATCGATCCGCTGCCCGGCGCGAAGGAATTCCTCGATGAGCTTCGGGAGATGACGCAGGTGATCCTGATCTCAGACACATTCACGCAGTTTGCGTCCCCTCTTATGAAAAAGCTGGGACGGCCGACACTGTTCTGCAACACCCTCGAGGTAGGGGAGGACGGCATGATCGACGGGTTCAGGATGCGGATCGAGAATTCAAAGCTGAGCACAGTAAAAGCCCTGCAATCCATCGGATTTGACACGATCGCGGCAGGAGATTCCTACAACGATCTGGCGATGATAAGGGCCAGCCGTGCAGGCTTTTTGTTCCGGAGCACGCCGAAGATTATCGCCGACAATCCAGACATCCCGGCTTACGAAGAATATCCTCAGTTCCTGGAAGCAATCAAAGGAGCACTGGGCTGAATGGATAACAGACCGGGATAACACAGAAACAGACTGGAAAAGAAAACTCCGCAAGCGATGCTTGCGGAGTTTGACAATTCTTGCGGAGTTTGAAGATTAATATGGTTTGTAAGCTCCGGTCAGGTTCATGTAGTAATTCGCCCGGATCACATTCAGATACGGAAGAACCCAGATCAGGCCGATTCCCATGCTGAGGATGCACAGCACGAAGTAGCCGGTCAGGGTAAGATGAAGCAAAAAGTAATTGCCGATCTTCCCGCGCATGAGACTGCGGCTGTTTGCCAGGCATTCGGCTGCGCTGTATTCCTGATGATCGATGTAGAGGAAGAGCGCCTGGCTGAACGGGTATGCAAGACCGACTTCCAGAAGAATCATGCCCAGAATGCCGAGTCCGGCGACCAGAAGGATGGAGAAAACCGGCACATCCGCTCCCTTGCCGATACGGAAGGCGCCGACATACAGAAGATTGGAAAAGGATATGGTCATCGGCGCGGTGCACAGTGTCTCGATCAGTGCAAGAATGGCAGAGATCTTCCAGGCTTTCGCTGTGTCATACCGGAATGCCAGAAACAGGTCAGACACCGATACACGATTGTAGCGGGCAATGTTCAGAGAGAGAAAATACTGTCCGGCCTGAAACATTTTCGCCAGAATCATGACGAGGTAGTCCAGAATCAGGTTCAGCACCATCAGGAAGACAAATCCAACCCTGCCGTAGGGCAGGGGCAAATAGGAGAGCAGATGATTCGCAGCGCCGGTCATCAGACCGGTGAGCACCAGCACGACAAAGAAGAGCATATAATTGCCGGCCAGTACCTGCCTGGAATCTTCCTTGATCTGGGAAAGGGAACGTGTCATATCAACGCGCCTCCATTTCCCGGAATCGCCGGAGCATCGCTGCCAGACTTGCCCTCACGGTACTTCCCGGAGAGTATGTCATTGAGAATCTGCTGCGGATCTTCTGACTGGGCATTGCTTTCCGACTCTGCCTGTCCGGAGAGCTGTCCCGTATAGTAGTTGTACAGCTGCTCTACCTGCGCACGCAGCCTGGGATCACTGTACACGGTCTTGATGGCGTACCATGTATACAGGCAGGTGAAGACCATGGCAGCCGCCCCGGCAATCAGGGCAACCCGTGCGCGCCCCTCTACGCGATTTTTCTGACGGGATAAGAGCGCAAGAATGATGGCCGCTCCTGCCAGCGGAAGGCTGATAAAGAACAGCTGAAAAGAAATCACCGCGATGATCCCGCAGACCATCGAGGCAGTTGCCATATTCCGCTTCGCGACCGATGCCTTGAAGCGTCTGTAATCATCCGGTTCCCCCCGTCCGGAGGAAGGATTGTTCTGATATCCTGAATCGTTCACTTTCTACCCCATCTATCTGACATTGTTTGATTGATCTGTCTGTAAGTTTAGCACCACGGGAAAGGGAAGACAATCATGCCCGGGCAAACTTCACGGATTCTTCACACGCCGCGTGCGTGCGCCCGGTCAGGGAGAGCGGCAGCTCCAATCCATGTGCGGTCAGGAGTGCTTCATCCTGGAGGATCTCTTCTGCGGGGCCGTCCGCGACAATAGCCCCGTGATCCAGGAGCAGGATCCGATTGCAGGTATCCCAGATAAAGTCCAGATCATGGGAGGCGATTACTTTCAGATGATCGAATTCGTTCAGGATATGGATCAGGTTCTTCCGATTCCGGGGATCCAGCGCGATGGAGGGCTCATCCATCAGCAGAATATCCGGCGTCATGGATAGAATCGTTGCCAGGGAGACAAGCTTTTTCTCGCCCCCTGAAAGCTTATGGATCGCCTTGTCTGCCAGGTGCGGAATATGCACAAGCGAAAGGGCGCGCTCCACGCGGCTGTTCACTTCCTCTTCCGGAAGCGAGTAGTTGCGCGGCGCGAAGGCAACATCATCCCGAACGGTTGTCATGAAGAGCTGGGTATCCGAATCCTGAAAGACATAGCCGATCTTTTCCCGGATCTTCGGAAGGGTTTTCTTTTCCACGGGAATTTCTTCGATGCGGATGCTCCCGGACTGTGCTGTCTCGAGCCCCACCAGAAGCTTCAGAAACGTAGACTTTCCTGCACCATTCGCTCCGATGAGTCCGACCGCGTCATGCTCGTGAAAGGAAACGGAAAGCTTGTCGAAAATAAGCGTATCTTTCTCATAAGAAAAGGAGAGTTCATGGATATCGATATGAATGTGGCTCATAGAAACAACCCTCCCAGAATTTCCAGCACCGGAAAGATCCGCAGGCAGATCAGGATAAAGGTCCAGACGGCAAGATAGAAAAAGTCTGAAGCACAGAAGCTCTTTTGCCGGAACAATGGCTGCTCCTGACGAAAGCCGCGCAGGCACATGCTCTGGTACAATTCTCCCGAGCGGTCCATACTTCGCAGAAGGAGCTGTCCGATCATGGAACCCCAGGCTTTTGGGACAACGCCTTTCTGTCCCGGCGCACGAAGTGCGTAAGCCTGCGTCATCCGGTCCGCTTCGTTCAGAAGGACGGAGACATAGCGGCAGATGAGCAGAAATTCTGTTACCAGGATACCGGGAATGTGCAGCATGCTGAGCGCGCTGCAGACAGCTTCCACGGTAGTGGAGGCAATCAGCAGATAGGAAGCCAGGACCGTGAGAATGCCTTTCACCATCAGGCTGAGCATGGTCAGAACGCCGCCGGTTATCGTGATGCCGAACAGCGAAAGTGCCGGCTCCCGGTCAAAGAAAGGATTCAGGATTCCGACCATACAGACAACAGGAAGCACGACACGAAGCCGGTACAGGGCATCCTTGAAGGAGAGTCCGCTGATCTCAAAAAGCAGGAACGGATAGAGCGCCATCCCCAGAACCCCGGTCAGCTGACGAGGCTGAAATGAAACCACCAGGACCAGATACAGGATCGTCACAAGGAGCTTCACGAGGGGATGGACCCGATTCAGCCAGGCATCCTGCCTGGCCAGTTCGTCCAGCTTTTTCAGGCTGCGCTCAGCATTCGCGATCCTGCTCATCCAATGGCTTTCCTTCCGGAACCTGCCTTTTTATTCCGGAAAAAGTGAAATGCCAGCGCAACTGCGACGCAGACAGCAGCGGTGATCAGAGCACCGACCAGTCCGGAAACAGTAGTGCCTGCCGCACTCTCGGAGCCGGGCAGCGCATAATCAGGAAGGAAAGAAGTCTTATTCTGAATGGACTGGGCTGCATCAAAGGCAGCACCGGCAGCGGGAAGCTCTGCAGTTCCGGCAACTCTTTCCAGTGCCCACTCCAGACCGTCCGGAAGCGCGGACGCGAACAACGACAGAATCCCGCCGATTGCAGCAGCAGCGGCTGCCAGGATTCCAAGTGTTTTTCCGAGAGAAAAGCGTGCTTTCGGAGCACTGTTCCATCCGATCCCCCACAAAAGCTCCGGACGGGATTCGTAGATAAAGCACAGGACAGCAGCGGTGATGAGTCCCTCAACCAGACCGATCGCAAGATGGATCGGCAGCATGGCAGCAAGAAACGCGCCAAACGGCAGGGAGGATACACCGGACAGATAGGTTTCCACACAGACAGAGAAGGCACCCATCTGGAGGGTGATCACACAGCCCAGAATGGAAGCGATGGTGATCTTCTTTTTGGAAGCTCCGTTCTGCATGATATTCTTCCATATCAGCAGTGCTCCGACAAAGCAGCCGTAGAAGGCCATATTCCAGATATTACAACCAAGCGCCAACAGTCCGCCATCTGCAAAAAAGAGGCACTGTACCAGAAGCACTCCGATCATCGTAAGAAAACCGGCGTAGGGGCCCAGAATCGCTGACAGCAGAAGTCCGCCGCACAGGTGACCGCTCGATCCGGTTCCCGGAATCGTGAAATTAATCATCTGCGTTGCGAATACAAAAGCACCCATGACACCCATTACCGGGATCTTTTCTGGCGCATGCTCCTGCCGGACCTTATGAATTGAATAAGCCGCGGCAGCACCGGATGCAGCATACATTACCCCCGCGGTTGCAGGGATGATCAAAGCATCAGCCATATGCATAGTACATACCTCCTCCTGGAAGCCTTTTTGCCCAATTCAAGGCTTTGTCCGTTACGCGACACCATTATATCCAAAAAACAGGCAGAGAAGCAACTGAAAGTAATCGTTACAAGCCCCAGATTGTACGGTGTAAAATGAAGCTTATCGTCTTGCGGTTTCGCATAGAAAATGATATTCTATGCGGGCCGCTGAGCGGCAGATACGGTGAGTTCGTGACCATCCTCACCTTAAACAAAACTACGGAAAATGGAGGAAAGTGAAAGTGAGTGACAAAAGAATACGTTATTTGACGCAAGGGGCGGTGATCGCCGCGATCTATGTGGTTCTGTGCCAGATATTCGCGCCGATCAGCTTCCGTGATGTTCAGGTCAGAATTGCGGAGGGACTTACGATTCTTCCGTACTTTACACCTGCAGCGATCCCGGGCCTGTTTATCGGCTGTCTGCTGGGCAATCTGCTGGGCGGCGCGATTCCGGTGGATGTGATCTTCGGAAGCCTTGCTACCCTGATCGGCGCGCTGGGAACCTGGGCCATCGGAAACTGGATTCGCAGGCATCAGCGGAGCAACGCAAGTAAATATCTGCTTCCGATCCCGCCCATCGTGGCCAATACGGTTATCATTCCGCTGATTCTTTACTATGGATACGGGATCAACATTCCGATTCCGATCCAGATGGCAACGGTTGGACTCGGAGAGGTGCTTTCGTGCGGCGTGATCGGCATGATCTTCCAGTTTGCGCTGGAGAAAGCAGGCAGCAGGATCTTTCATCCGCAGGAGACTTGATAGCAATGGCGAGTGTAGATAAGGTAACACAGGTTACAGATAACCGGTTTCTGAATTATTATGAACTCTCTACGACAAAAAGAACGGGAGAGCATGGAAGATACTTTATGGCATCCAGGGCGGCGAGCATCTCCGCCCTGGACCTGTCCACCCGACAGAATCAGCCGGATGGTGTTGTCATATTTTCTCTTACCGGGCAGCGGCGGGACCAGGTGGTGCTCGTAAGACAGTATCGTTATCCGATCGCGGGATGGATCTATGAACTTCCGGCCGGCCTGATCGAGAAGGGCGAGAATCATAAGGAAACCGCAGTGCGGGAAATGAAGGAGGAGACAGGATTGACTTTCCGGCCTCTTGATGTGGACCCGATGTATGAGAGACCGTTCTACAATTCCGTCGGTATGACAGACGAAAGCTGCTGCATGGTCTACGGATACAGCGAGGGAACGATCAGCCGTGACGGATTGGAAAGCAGTGAGGAACTGGACGTTGTTCTGGCCGACTGCAAGGAGGCGGAGCGCATCCTGAAGGAAGAACGGGTTGCCGCTAACTGCGCTTACATGCTGATGCATTTTATCGCGCACCCGGACGATGCCTTTTCTTTTTTACGGCGATCCTGATGCGGATTGCACCATTCAAGCCTGCCACCGGAAGTCTTGCGTCCGGGTGCGCGGCACAATCCGTAATCGTCTTTTGAAGGCTTAATGATATGATGGAAAACAGAAAAGATAAGATAGAATCATACAGTGCACAGGATACCCGGGAGGCCGGCAGAAGGATGGGACAGGAAGCGGTTCCGGGCCTGGTCGTGACGCTGACCGGTGATCTGGGAACAGGAAAGACGGTATTTGCGCAGGGATTCGCGGAGGGGCTCGGTATCCGGGAGACCGTGAACAGCCCGACCTTTACCATCCTGCAGATCTACGAAGAGGGAAGAATGCCTCTGTACCATTTTGATGTCTACCGGATCGGTGATCCGGAAGAGATGCTGGAGATCGGCTGGGAAGAATACGTGTACGGCGAAGGGGTCTGCCTGGTCGAATGGGCGGAGATGATCGAAGATCTGGTCCATGAGATTCCGCCGGAGAAGGTTCTGCAGGTAGAGATCAAAAAGGACCTGTCAAAGGGAAACGATTACCGGATGATTCAGATCTGCCGGAAGCAGATTGCAGCGGAAAGCTGATGCCGCCAAAGGTTCACCGGAAATGCGGAACAAGGAAGGATAAGCGGAGAACAGATGAAAATACTTGCGATTGACAGCTCAGGCATGCCGGCCTCCGTTGCTGTGTGCGAAGACGGGACGCTGCTGGCAGAATACACATTGAATTTTAAGAGAACGCACAGCCAGACGCTGGTTCCGATGCTGGACGAGGTCCGGAACATGCTGGAACTGGATCTGGAGAGCATCGATGCCATCGCTGCAGCCGGCGGCCCCGGCTCCTTTACCGGGCTTCGGATCGGGTCAGCTGCGGCCAAGGGAATCGGCCTTGCTCTGGATAAGCCGCTCATCCATGTTCCGACACTGGAAGGGCTGGCCTATCATTTCTATGGTTCCCCCTGTCTCGTTGTTCCGATGATCGACGCGCGCAACAAGCAGGTGTTTGCAGGAATCTACACATTCGGGCAGATACAGCCGGAAAAGGACACAGAGCCGGAAGATCCGCTCCGTGTGATCTGTGACCAGACTGCAATCGGCGTTGCGCAGCTGTGCACACGGCTGAATGAGCTGGCACAGGAGAGCGGAAAGACCGTTCTTCTGCTCGGAGACGGCGCGCATGTGTACCGGGATCTTCTGGAGGAGCAATTGACAATGCCTCACTGGTATGCGCCGGCACACCTGTCCCAGCAGAAGGCCGGGTCTGTTGCCGTGCGGGCTGCGGATCTTGCCAGACAGGGAAAACTGGAAACGGCCGCGCAGCATCGTCCCGATTATCTGCGCGTTTCACAGGCAGAGCGCGTACGCGCACAGAGGCTCGGTCAATGACAATGCCCAAAGAGACCGTGTACACATCCGGACCGGGAGCGGAGTGCCCGGAGAACAAGATCTGCATCAGCCTCATGCGCAGGGAGGATATTCCGGCTGTGGCGCTGATCGAGAAGGACAACTATGCTCTGCCCTGGAGCGCGCAGGCCTTCTGCGATGCGCTGGAGAGAGAGAACTATCTCTTTCTGAAAGCCGAGATGGATGGAGCTCTCGCAGGATACTGCGGATATCTGAGATCCTTTGAGATCGCCGAGATCACAAATGTGACAGTGCGAAAGGAATACAGACGCCGGGGAATTGGAGAGAAGATGCTCAGAGCCTTGATGAAAATGGGCCGGGCAGATGGAATCGAACGCTTCACACTGGAAGTGCGGCGCTCAAACGAGCACGCGATTAGGCTGTACCAGAACCTTGGCTTTGTTCAGGAAGGCGTGCGGCGCGGATACTATGAATCTCCGAGAGAAGATGCGCTGATCCTGTGGACGGGTGTTCCGGAAACGGGACAGGGTGATGAAAAGCGAAAAGAAGAAGGATAGAAAGGATACATATCGAATATGATCGATGTATGTCTGCTGGGCTGCGGCGGCATGATGCCGCTCCCCTGGAGGCATCTGACCTCCATGATCGCCAGAATCTCCGGCTCCAGTCTGCTGATTGACTGCGGAGAGGGGACGCAGATCGCACTTCGCAAAAAGGGGTGGAGCTTCAAGCCGATCGATGTGATCTGCATCACGCATTTTCACGGGGATCATATCGGAGGACTTCCGGGGCTGCTGCTCACCATGGGAAATGCGGAGCGGACTGAGCCTTTGACCATCATCGGCCCCAGAGGCCTGACGCGGGTGGTGAATTCTCTCAGGGTGATCGCGCCGGAGCTGCCGTTTGAAGTCCGCTGTGTGGAGATCGAACAGCCGGAACAGGAATTTGCCATGAACGGGTACCGCCTGAAGGCATTCCGTGTAAATCACCGGGTGGTATGCTACGGGTACAGTCTCATGCTGGACCGTGCAGGCAAGTTTGATCCGGCGCGGGCAAAGGAGGCGGAGATTCCACTGAAATTCTGGAACCCGCTCCAGAAGGGAAATGTGGTAACCGATCCCGAGACCGGAAGAGAATTCCGGCCGGAAATGGTTCTGGGCGGAGCGCGAAAGGGGCTGAAGCTGACGTATGTCACGGATACCAGACCCTGCGCCTCAATTCCGGAGCAGGCGAAGGATTCAGACCTTTTCATCTGCGAGGGAATGTACGGCGAGCCGGAAAAGTACGCGAACGCGAAGGAGCACCGGCACATGATGATCGAAGAAGCCTGTCAGATCGCGAACCAGGCGCAGGTAAAGGAGCTGTGGCTGACACATTACAGTCCTTCCATGACCCACCCGGAAGAATATGAAAAGATGGCCAGGGCGATCTTTCCGCATACGGTTTTCGGACATGACGGAATGAGTGCGGAGCTCGGGTTTGAGGAATGAATGACCAGTGAAGGAGAAAGAAAACAGGAGAGATCCGGATATGAGACAGAACGAAGCGCATACAGACATTCGCATCCTTGCAATTGAAAGCTCCTGTGATGAGACGGCGGCAGCTGTCGTGGCAAACGGGCGAAAAGTGCTGTCCAATGTCATTTCCTCGCAGATTGATATTCATACGCTGTATGGCGGTGTCGTGCCTGAAATCGCGTCGAGGAAACACATTGAGCGAATCAACCAGGTTGTGCAGCAGGCACTCGACGACGCGCAGATGTCTCTGGACGAAATGGACGCGGTTGCAGTGACTTACGGGCCCGGACTGGTAGGAGCTCTTCTGGTGGGAGTCGCGGAGGCGAAAGCCATTGCATGGGCGAAGAACCTTCCATTTATCGGGGTGCATCATATCGAGGGACATATCAGTGCGAATTACATCGAGCACCCAGACCTGGAACCGCCGTTTGGCTGCCTGGTCGTGTCCGGCGGACACACGCATCTGGTCCGTGTGAAGGACTACGGGGAATATGAGATTCTCGGAAAGACTGCGGACGATGCGGCAGGAGAAGCATTCGACAAGGTGGCAAGAGCCATAGGACTTGGGTATCCGGGAGGACCGAAGATTGACAAGGCAGCCCGGTCGGGAGATCCCCTTGCGATTGAATTTCCGCACGGAAAGGTCCGCGGTTCTGAATATGATTTTTCTTTCAGCGGTCTGAAGAGCGCGGTTCTCAATTATCTGAATGACAAGAAGATGAAGGGAGTGCAGATCCGGACAGAGGATGTGGCTGCCTCTTTTCAGAAATCGGTTGTTGACGTGCTGGTCGGACACAGTGAAGCAGCAATTCGCGAATACGGATTCCGGAAGTTTGCCATCGCGGGCGGCGTTGCGTCCAACAGTGCGCTGAGAGAAGCGATGGAAGCCATGTGCCGGAAGAGGCAGGTGGAGTTTTATCGCCCCAGTCCGATCCTGTGCACCGACAATGCGGCTATGATCGGTGCGGCTGCTTACTATGAATATATCAAGGGCGTTCGCTCCGACTGGAGCCTGAATGCGATTCCCAATCTGAAACTGGGAGAGCGCTGAGAAAGAGAACCCGAACGCGATTCCCAATCTGAAACTGGGAGAGCGCTGAGAAAGAGAGCCCGAACGCGATTCCCAATCTGAAGCTGGGAGAGCGCTGAGAAAAAGAGCCTGAATGCGGCTCGCAACCTGAAGCTGGGAGAGCGTGGAGAGAAAAGGCTGAGGAAATGGCGGATATGAGCGAAACAAACAGACAGCGGAATATCGCAATTGTCCTTTCTGCCGGCCGCGGCAGCAGGATGCATACGGATATCCCAAAACAGTATCTGGATCTGTGCGGCAAGCCGGTGATTGTATGGTCTCTGGAAGCATTCGAAACCTTTGAACCGGTGAGCGATATCATCCTGGTCACTTCCTCTGAAGAGATCGCCTATTGCCGGACTGAAATCGTACAGGCTTATGGCTTTCAGAAGGTGCGCAGCATTGTGGCGGGAGGCGCGGAACGCTATCTTTCGGTCTGGGAAGGTCTGAAGGAAGCCGAAAGGATTCTCCCGCACGGCGATGCAGACAAGAACGCATTTCCAAATATCGATCACGAGTCAGAGAAAGACATCGATGGAAATAAGCGTAACGACGCAGACAGTATGATCTTTATCCATGACGGGGCCCGTCCGCTTGTCGATCATGCAATCCTGACGAGGACACTTCGGGACGCGGAGGCGTATCGCGCCTGTGTCTGCGCCATGCCGGTAAAGGATACGATCAAGATCGCGGATGAACATGGATTTGCGGCAAAGACGCCTGACCGCAGGCTTCTGTGGCAGATTCAGACACCGCAGGTTTTTTCATTTTCGCTGGTCTACCATGCTTACCGGAAACTGATGGAGGAAGGCTTCACGGATGTGACAGATGACGCGATGGTCGTAGAGCGCGGGACAGCTGTACGGGTCAGACTGACAGAGGGCTCCTGGCAGAACCTCAAGATCACAACGCCGGAGGATCTGGCCATCGCAGGCCTTTTTCTCGGAAGCAGACAAAAAGATTGAGCGCCTGCGTCACAAGAGGCTTTTTCTATTCCTATGCAGAGGAAGTAATGTGAAAGAAAGCCGTTGGCGTTCTTGAACACTATTTGTGCCGCCAGCCAAAGGTGGCGGAATGGAGATTCATATGAAAAAACACCTGTTGCCCGGATTGTATGTTGCTGTGATCATGGCTGTTTCTGTGCCTGCTCTTGCATACGCAGAGGAACCAGCTGATGAGGCGGGGCAGCTGATCGAGGAAATGGAGTCGGAGACGGAAACAGCGGCGGAGACGAAAGCGGGAATCCTGGCTGAAACGGAAACGAATCCTGCAGCACAGTCCGAAGCAGAATCCGAAGCGAAGCCGGCAGCGGAGTCTGAAGAAGAAACCGAAGCAGAATCCGAGACAGAAGCGGAGCCTTCTCTGACCATGGACAGAGAGTCTGTTCACAAGATCATGCTTGCGATGGGAGATCAGACGCTTCGTACGACAAGGAAGTTTCTGCTTAAAGGTGGTGTGATCGAGGATGGCTACAAGGGTGATGCAGGGATTGGCTTACAGCAGATGCTGGTAGAATTCGGCTGCGACATCACGGTGGATGGTGCAATTGGCACCAAAACGATCGAAGCACTGCATCAGGTGCAGGAACGGTTTGGCCTTGCTCTGTCAGATCAGATTGATCAGTCCGTGTTTGATACCCTGGTTCCGCTGCTTCTGATGACAAGAGGAGAGGACTCGAACGAAGTGGATGTGCAGGGCTTCTATGATGCCGCGCGCGGAGAAGGATATTATCAGTACCTGAAAGGCTGCGCGATGGCAGGCATTGGGAAGTATTACTCCGCCAGAGAAGCGTTTGAAAACAGTTCCTGGCAGGATAGCCAGGAGCGCGCGGCAGCCTGTGTACAGGAGCTGCCGGACAGCGGCCTGCTTTGGCGCAATCCTGACATCACAGGAACAGAGTCCGGCCTTACCTTCACGGTGAAAGGATCCGAGGATTCGAGCGGAATGTGCTTTGAGGTGTATGACACCGACGACCAGCTGGTTTCGGTTGTATTTGTCAGAGGAAGCAGTTCGGCGAAGACGGATCTCCCCGCGGGCACCTATCATATAAAGGATGGTTCCGGAACGGAATGGTACGGACTGGCGGAAACCTTCGGCCCTGAGGGAAACTATGAATATCTGACATTCAGTGAGGAAGAGGATGTGCAATATGATGCTGTCCTTGAAAATGGACAGTATGAACTCGCCATCAATGTATCCGAGATCGAAGAAGGGGCGACGAGTGTCGGGGCGGCCAACGTCGGCTGGGAGGATTCCTTCCAGGAAGAATAAAATGCACAGAAAATATTTTGCGGCAAGTATGAAAATACTCGTTGACAATCCCTTCTTCAAATGATATTATCACTCTTGCGCTGATTCGGAAAGCGGCTTTGGAGAGGTATCGAAGTGGTCATAACGAGGCGGTCTTGAAAACCGTTTGTCCGCAAGGGCGCATGGGTTCGAATCCCATCCTCTCCGCTTGGTCAAGAGCATAGAGATGCGTTTCGACCATACAATCAAATACCGGTTTAATTCGGGCAAATGTATTTCTGGAGAAGTACCCAAGCTGGCCGAAGGGACACCCCTGGAAAGGGTGCAGGTCGTTAATAGCGGCGCGAGGGTTCAAATCCCTCCTTCTCCGCTCGGATGAGAATCCGAAGAAGAGTTCTTTGATAACTGAACAGTGAAACAACCTTGAAGATTCTGAAAAAAGTCAGCACTCCTTGAAGGGAGCGGAATCCAGGATGACAAGCTTGCTTGTCAGACGGATTCAGGCCACTTCGAAGGAGCGGGCAAGGCGCGAAGCGCCTCTGACCGATCACAGCGAAGAATACGAAGTATTCTGGGCGTGGGAGTGCTGAATCATTCTAAGGAACTGACCTTTAAATCAGTAGAGGCAAGGATAAGGAAAAGTCAGCAGACGATTCCAAAGCCTTGGTCAAATTTTTTTCGAGAGTTTGATCCTGGCTCAGGATGAACGCTGGCGGCGTGCTTA
>Ga0256405_10000931_pt1 | contig 87924 bp, 90 predicted proteins | sample RumenRJG_02DNA_FD_189096 | JGI IMG/M metagenome (GOLD analysis project Ga0256405, IMG submission 189096) | Bovine rumen microbial communities from Lethbridge, Alberta, Canada - RJG_02 | ecosystem: Host-associated > Mammals > Digestive system > Stomach > Rumen | place: Canada: Alberta... | reverse complement strand
GACCTTCGTAATACTCCAGCACTCTCTTATCTGTCAACCATTTAAACATGAGTGGAAGATCTGTTTCCGTAAAATCTCGGATTGTTATTTCATCTTTTTCTATTTTCACGTAATCCTCCCCGCAAACAGGAATTTATATAAGAGTATAACCTCTGAACCCGCGCACGGAATAGTACGAATCCGCCCCGTTATGAAATGTGAAAACCGTTCCGTAACGTCGTTCGCAGAACAATGCACCGCCCTCGTCGCGAATATCATCCGGCGTAGTGATCCAACTTGACGTTTTCAAATCAAATTCCCCGAGACTTTGCAGTCGGCGATAGAGTTCCTCCGTCATGATCAAAACGCCGATTTCTTTTGCTTTCCTTTCGGCGCTGCCTGACGGCGGGTTTTTAGCACGCCCCTGTAATGCCTTTTCGTCATAGCACAGGCTTCTGCGCCCAGAAGGAGACTCCTTTGCGCAGTCGCAGAAAATTAGCTTTCCCGTCTTTTCGTCATAGCCGATGGTATCCGGTTCTCCGCCGCTCTCCTCCATCCTTCTCAAAACGTCCATGGAGCCCGGATGCTCAAGCAAACGTTTCTCCACGTCAAGCCAACTCAGTTCCATATGAAGATTCTTATTATCCTGAAATCTCGCTTTTAATATTTCTAACATAGTTTCCCCTCCAATCCGCGATTTGTCATCGTGCATCAAACTGAAATTTGTTAAATTGATATCCACCAGCACACACCATATTTATCAATAATGGTGGCACAACATTTACTCCATGGAAGTTCTCCGATAGGTTCGATAATTACACCCCCATCGCTCAAAACTTGAAAAGCATTATAAACAGCTTCTTCTGTTCCCATTTCAAAAACGTTAAAGGTCATAGTTTCCCACTTGTATTTATGTACTACATCTATATCACAAGGATTTTTCGCTTCTGCCAATGCCAAAAAACCTTCTCCGTTTACAGATAGCTCACAGTGCTCATAAGCAGTGTTATCTTCGTTTTTAAACTCACGAGTTATTTCTGCTCCAAAAGCTTTGCAGTATGTTTCCGCTGCTTCAAAACTGTTTTTTACATATACCTGTGTATAATTCTTCATCGCAACCTCCACAAATTCCAATTCTTAAAGCCCTTCTCTAAATCCGTCCATAGTTTCCTGCCACTTGTTAAGCCAGTAAAGCTGACCATCTATAAACCCTTCATCTATGCAGTCCACTCCATATATCTCAAGAATTGTAGCCTGCAATTGAAAATGCCTGATTGCAACCCAATACGGAAAAGAAAGAATTTCCTCACGGCTCAACTTATGATAACCTACATATCCCGAAAGAAATTCCCGATACACTACCTTAGTAAGCTCAATATCTTCCTGCTTCAGATTAAAATAATCCGTCATGTCACACATAACCATGACATCGAACATAAGCGGAGCACAACAAGCAGTATCAAAATCCACAAGATAAATCTTCCCATCCGCATTCTGCAACAGGTTCCCCCTGTGAAGATCTCCGTGGCAATTCCCCTGCGGAAGATTTTTAACCTTATCCCACAAACACTCTCCCAGTTCCTCATACTCTTTGATACGTGGGTATTTCTTTTTACGAAGGAACTCAATATATCGACCTATAAAGAATTCTTTGTCGCGGTAGACAAGTTCCGAGGGATACTCCTCCATCAATTGATGAAATCTGCCGACAAGCCTGCCTACTTCGGATGCACATTTTTCAAGTTCCGGCTCATCCCCCTCAATGAAGTCCATGAGAACAATCAGTTTCTTCTCCCCGTCAATTTCAGTTTCAAAGAAGGCTTCCCCACTATTTGTAAGTATCATTTTAGGTACCGGGAACCCGTTTTCTTCCAGGTATCTCATAATGGATACAGACTGTCTTGCTGTATCCGAAAAAGCCGATCCAATAACCTTAAGCAGATACTTAGACCTTCCATTGACAATATATGTAGTGGTGCCGCCTTCTCTTAAGAATTCCAAAGACGGGGATTCTATTCCGTAATTCAATGCCAATATATCTTGCAAAGTCTTTTCATCCATGATGGTTATTCCTCTTGCAACTGCCTAAAATAGATTACATTATTGTCGGGATCGTAAAAACTCATATTTACAGCACCCCATGATACGATTGACTTCCTCAAATCCCAGAGCCATATAGAATATGAGACATTTATTATTGTACAACAGCCCAACTCCCGTTTTTATTAGATCCTATACGCTCTATCAGCCCCTTTTTCTTCAAACTAACAAATGTCCGCTCTATGGTTCTCTTTGTCACTCCTACTTCTTTAGCTATCTCCTCAGCCGTTCTTTCAGGATTACTTATCAATATACCTAGTACAGCTTTTTCCGTTTTATTTATACCGACATTTATACCGACATTTATACCGACATTTTAATCTTGTATAGTTCTTTTTGCCACTTTATTTACCACCTTATTTGCTACTTTAATTGCTACTAATTCAAAAACAGTCGATGATTTTCTTCATCAGCTGTTTTTTCTCAATACCTCTGCGTATTCCTTTAACTTCTACTTAAGATATACTCAATTTGTCCATATTTGTGCCAATCCATTCAGTCATAGCCTTGTTTGTCCTGTATAGTTCCTCGTATTTATCTTTTCCTGCAAAAAAAGCTGTAGACACAAACTGATTTGCCAATATCATATACGGAATAGCCTTCTTTTCCGCATCCGTCAATTTTACAACACTGTCATATCCGTACATTATCTCTTTCATGACTTCTACCCAGGTAAGTAACTTATCTTCGTTTCCTTCTTCAAAAGTCTCTGAAAGTATGGCTGTTGCAGCATAACACGGATCAAATATCCGGGCGTTTTCCTCGCTTAGTTCAAAATCAATAAATCCCCACTTGTCCTTCGCCAGGATAATATTGCTCGGATTCGGATCCCTATGAATCACCTGACGCGGCAAATCCCTATAGAGATCACAAAACTGCGCTGCATATTTCTCCATAGCTTCCGGATTCATATCGATTTTACCCTTCAAGGCCGGGATTGCCCACTCCCTGACACTCTTTCCTAAGTCCGCTTCATCCGCAATCGTTTCTATCTTAGCAAGTGCAATATCCAGCTGCCCTACTATTTCCCCGATAAACCGTGCTTTATCTTTATAATCATCAAGATAAAGTCCGCTTGCCATAACTCTCTCGCCTTCTACCTTTTGGGTAAGTACAAAGAACAGTTCTCCAACTTTAACATATTCTTTACCATCAATAGTCGGAATAACCGACGGAGCAGTAAGTCCAACACTGTTAAGCGCTTTGGAAATCTGGGTTGCCTTCTTCACCGAGCCAAGATTTGCCGTATACTTGATCACCATATTGCTTCCTACATACTTTGCGCAGTCGCTGATCTCTCCGGTTTCCGGAAAGACGATATCTGACACGATCTCTCTCTGAAGCCCCCAATTTACCAGCACTTCCGATATCAACTTGTTACTAACCATGATGTGTTCCTCCTGAAAAATATTTATCCTTACAGGTCTTTTTGCCTTATACTCCCGGAGGTACTGCGCCGGTATATATCCGATCTCGCGGATAAAAGCTCTGTAGAAGCCCGAATATGTTTCGAAACCATACTCGTAAACCACTTCGTTTTTCTTTCGTTCCAAGCCTATCTCATAGATGACATACAAAAGCTTTCTCCTTAAAACGTACTGCATAACCGGTATTCCAACAGCTGATTGGAACAATCTGTAAAAGTGAAAAACAGAGTATCCCGCAACTTCAGCCAGTTCTTCTGCAGTAATATCTTCTTTTACATTGTTATCTACATAATCCAACGTTTTCTGGATTGCCTCCCTAACCATACGCATTTCCCTCCTTTCTTTGATATTTCGTAGCTACACATCAATCATAATCTTCTATCGCCTGAATAGTATTTCCGTTTTTGCTATTTATAAAATACCCGCGATCATCCACGTATAGCAGATAACCGCGGTATCAATATTTTCATCGGGTAGTTCACCTTGCTTTGCCGTGGGTTCACTTTCCTGTAAGTTTTAAGAATTTCTTATCGTTCATTTGCTCGTTTGTAACATACTCCCCATCATGGAATAACGCATAATTCGTGATCGGTGTCGGTGCATTCTGTGCATCTTCTTTGCTTTCAAGATGTATTGCCTTGAATGCAATACCATTTTCTTTTGCGGTCTGCTCCAAAACCGGGACATATTTTGCATTGAACGGGCACTGATTCGTATAGTACAGAACATATCCCTTCTCTTCTATATGCGGATGTTTTGCACATTCCTTAAACACCGGAGCTTTTGCGTTTTTATCGAACGGCATATACCAAAGCTGAATACCATTATCAGCTTCATCGCTCACGACAAATCCTTTGTACTTCAGATACTTCGGATCAGCCAGAAACGGTTTCTTCTTTGAAGCGCAAAGAATACAAAGCCCTTTTTTCCCTTTTTCCTTACTATCCTCGATGCAGGCAGTAAGTAAATCAGTAGAATATCCATGTCCTTTGAAAGCCCCGGACACCCAGAGACAGTCAATGTACATATATCCATCTGCCTCTATCGGAATCCATGCGTTTTCCGCCGGAATATATTCGATAAAGCACTTTCCGCGCTCTACGCTCTTTAGGAAAACAAGTCCTTCATCAAACCTCTCCGAAAGCCATGCCTTCTTAGAAGAAACCTGAACATCTTTATTATTTGATATCGCGCAGCAAATATGCTCCTCTTCGAGGTTATCTTTTGTTACATAAACATATTCCATGACCGCTCCTTTCAATAATATGCTAAGGGACACTTATCACAGTTTCCAAACACTTTTACTTATTTCATATACTCCATCATGATATACTCCTTCTCCTTCAAAGAAGGTTTCAAATCCACACTTTTCCAAAACACGTCCTGAGGAAACATTTTCCAAGAGTCGAATGCCATATACTTCTTCAATCCCAACTCTTTTTGCCATAAGCGGAAGAAATGCTTTTACTGCTTCTGTTGCGTAGCCCATGCAAGTATATGCTTTTGCCACATGATATCCTATTTCCCACTTGCCTTCTCCGATAGGAACAAGTTGAACATACCCTATATTTGTATAGTCGACTTTCAGAATCACTGCATAGACCAGTGGACCATCCGTAGAACCATATTGAGACATCAAAGACTCCACCGTTTCTTTTGCATCTTCCAATGTTTCGAAGACTTCATCCGGTACGAATCTTCTTGTATCATCATCCAAAGAATTCTTATGGATATCCATAGCCATATCCATAGTCATTTCGGTAATTATTAATCGTTCTGTTTCAACTAAAACGTTCATAGTATCTCCCTAAAATTGTTATTTTCTTATTTCATATAGAGTTCCATTTTCTTCTTCTGAAAGATATTATCTCTTAACTGCAAAATTCATAATCCCGTTGATGGTATGAATCACAAAAAATGGAACCGCAGTCCCCACCAACAGATAATTGCTTTTCCAAAGACCAAAGAACAGATAGTATAACGGAACAACTGCAAACTGACTGATTATGATCAGCCATCCATATTGGTGCCCCATATAGTACAATGTCCATCCAATGAAGTTGATGAGGATCATCAGAATCGTCAGGAAAAGGAATGTCTTGTCTTTGGTCGTTTCTATTGGGATAAGCTTAACATCATCTCTTACGATCAACATCAGCAGAATCATAGACAAAGTACCAAATATTCCCTGTACTATCCCAATCCATTTGATCTCATTCGACATATTCATGATTGGATTTGATGCAGGTTTTATCAATGGCATAACGATATATGGAATCTCTTGTATCACAAATGCTGCTATACCTATAAACGATATTCCCAAGTAATAGTTCTTGAACAAATGTAAAAACTTTATCATATTACCCGTCCTCGTTAAAACTGTAAGATAAATTTCCGTTTTCCTTACTATAGCTCACTTCTTTTTCTTCGGCGCAGGTAGCTCTTCATACATCGCCTCTAACAGATTGCGAAGAAATTCTTTGTTCTCAACATTATCGACAAGGATCATTTCTTTTGCTCCCTCGTATGGAAGTTCCAGGTTGGCTTCCGGCATCATTTTCACAGCAGACTTTACAGGCTTCACAAGAAAACGGTCATCATAAATGCCGCCGACTACTTTTCCACGATAATAGATGATGTATTCTCCCATCATCGCCCTGTATGTTATATAATCCAGCTCTGAAAGCTGTTCTAAAATGAAATCCAAATAATCTTTGCTCGATGCCATTATTTTTCCTCCGGATCCTTCCAGAATCCACCATTATGAAAATTCTCATTTCCAAGTGGCTCTGCTGTTAATCGAAACATAACACAACCATCCGGGCAAACTATCGTCTTGCTATATTTACCGTCGCCACCCAGATTTTCAAGATCACCGCCGCTCCGTATTGCTTCCATCAACGGATAAAGCATCATCATTGTCTTAGAACATATACCGTATCCATCTTGATTCACAGGACAGCCATATGTGCAGATATACTTATCGTCGATCTCTTCTCCGTTTCTGCAATATCGCTCAGTATGATCCCCTCGAAGGAATCCCACAACCTCTACGGTAAATTCATACTCTTCGTCAAACCATTTCTTCATAATCCTGCCTCCGTCACACTATCCAAACAGCATATCTGCAGCCTTTTTCAGTTCTCTTCTCTCCTAAAAATCATCATATCCGCTTGCCACGCTCTTTAAAAAAACAATCCCTTCTTCAAATCTGTCTGACAGCCATGCCTTCTTTGAAGATACCTGAACATCCTTATTATTTGATATCGCGCAGCAAATATGCTCTTTTTCGACATTATCTTTTGTTACTCGGATCATTATCCTGATTCGCTTCCAACACTTCTTCCCTATATATCATATTCAGAGGGAAGTTGGATTGTCAATATTAGGGCAATTTCAACTCTTCCGTCGCTTCATAATCCGAAATAGATATATTCATTCGACGTTTCCTATCCACTTCTATCCACTCATCCAGTGTAAACGGAACATAATCCGAGAACATGCAGAAACAATTGATCATTTTCTTAGTCTCAGTTTCATTATTATTTGACAGCTCATCCTCCTCTTATTTACTCACGTTCCATCTTTCTGAAAGACTTCTTTACATCGAAGCCATGCATGACAACTTTATCCTCATCTGTAGTTCCCTTGGCCTCGGTAGTTTCAGATGCCGTCTTGTCCATAGAAAAATGCTCTTCTATAGCACAGAAAAGACTTAGAGGATCAACAAATTCTGCTATACCACACGCTTTAAGAATTGGTATATTCTGTATCTCTTTCTTTAAAGTATTTTTATAATCGATAATCTTGACGTAGCGTCCTAGATTGTATTCGAATCGATAGTTTCCCTGATCAACTGCATTCATTAAATCATCTACACGTTTCCTGACTTTCTCCGGATCAATATCATGAAAATTATAATTCCAAATGCCTATGTTAAACGATACTACACTCAGTTTAATTAGCTCATTCGGTCTATTATAATTCTTCCAATTTTTTAGGAGTTCAATATCGTAATCAAAAACTCTATCATGCAAATCCTTTTCGGTAATTGTGACTAAGAAAAGCCAATAAGCTACCCCACACTGAAGCAAAACTAACCTATATCGTGAATCGCTATGATACCTTTGATATCTCAGTCCCTCACAAAAAATCTCCTTTGTAAGCAAGAATGACCCCCGCCTATCAAACACGATTCTATCCGTAGGATCTTGAAAATAATCATAAAAATCATGTTGCTTATCAATAATTCTCATACTTCACCCTTCTAAAAACATTTCTTCCGCGGTCTTTCCCGGATAAAACCTCCGTTCCTCCTCTTTTTCAGAATCACGCAACCTGTTAAAATGTTCATTCATGCTATTAAAAACGGTCTTAACAAGCGTTTTTTTACCCTGCCTTACCAACCCATGTATTAAGTCATCATAATCGGAATACACCGTCACTTTTTCTTTGTCTTTATATATCAAATCTATATGTGTATCTTTGAATAAATGGTTCTCGACTATATAACTGTACCTAATATCCACTACATTTTTAGTATCAATCCATCGACTTATTCCACGAGATTTTATATGGGTATATATCTCCGACGGCGGTTGGTTTGTGTAGGCATCATAATAATCTGAAATCCTATATCCAGGTTCATCGTATTCGTCATCAGAAACATAATAATATAAACTCCCTTTATAATCCGGAGCCCCAGCATAAGCATGAACCCCTTTTTTCCCCTCCCATATAAGGCCAAAAAAATCAGTCCATTCAGCAGAACTAAATCCAAACTGTGCTGCATCACGCTCTATAGAATAAAAGTCTGGTAGCAAATCGTTGTTTTGGTATATATCCTTACTTCTCCGAGCCCTCGTTGACATATATAATTCATTTTGTTCGTGACTATTCTTTAGTCTCCATTGCCAGCGTTCAGGATAATATTTCACATAATCGTCAACATATTCCCTAACAGCCTTATCACCATTCATAACAATCCCCGTCCTTTCGCTTTAAACTGTCGTAAAATTTGCGACAGTAATATTACCCGACTCCACGCTTAACGCATCGTTATCATGTATACACATTAATAATTGTCTTCATCTTTTTGAAAACTCTGCTTCAAATCGTCAACAGCCTGTTGACGATTTCCCACATCCGGATACATCTCATAAAAGTAACGCATATCGCCTATTATATTCCCCCGATTCCTTATATTTTCAATAAATTCATTACCAGAGTAGTCATGATATCAGAATTTGCAATATGCAAAAAATGCATATTGCTTTCTTTCTCTACCTCCTCAGCAAAAGCATTATTAATATGCCTTGAAATAACAGATTGATCTCTCCCAAACAATTCTATCATCTGAGCTTGTGACAGCCACACCGTCTCATTTTCAATAGGCACCTCTAGTTTAATCGCCTTATCTCCCGTTTCAAACAATACTATTTCGTTTTCCATAATCTTTTAATCCTCTTTGTATACTAAAAATATATTTTCTATACTATATCTTTATTTGCATTTAGTCAATATTTATAGTATATTTAATATATTAAAAGTATTCTGGAGGTTTATCATGAACGATAACTATGGAGAACAGATAAAATCATATAGAATAAAACTTGGCCTTACCCAAGGTCAGGTTGCAGAAGGAATGGAAGTAACGCCCGGATATATCAGCAATGTTGAAAACGGCAGAACAGCCATGTCTCTACGTATTCTGATTTATTATGCAAAACTAATGGGAGTTACTTTAGACGAATTGATAGGTAATCTCGAACCGAAATACAAGAATAATGCTCTAGATAATGCTCTGATGAAAGAAATACATAAACTCAGCGACGCAGAAAAAGAAAAGCTTCTAAAAACTATAAAAATTTGGCATGAATAAAAGCACCCTGCATCATGCAGAGTGCTCCCACCAAATTATCGTATCTTACTTATATGTCATTTTTTCCTTTAACTCTTTCTTAAAAAATCTGTTCATAGTACTGTGACCTACCTCTTTAGGACGATCTATCTCTTTGTATCCCTTCTTTTCATAGATGTGAATCGCAGCCTGAAGGTTATCATGGGTCTCCAGATATGAAAACTTGTACCCATCCTCTCGCATCCTATCTTCAATGAAGTCTATAAGTTCATATCCAAGTCCGGAGCCTTTGACCGCATCTGTAAGATAGAGTTTCTGGAGCTCAGCTGTATCGTTCATGGGTTCAAATCTGCCATATCCGATTCCGCCAATGACCTTGCCGTCATCATCAATAACATAATATCTGCGTCCATCTTTTCCGTAATAATCGCTAAGACAGTCCAAACAGCTGTCAAAAAATGCTGTTCCGGGAATATCAAGATTAAACTGTTTCAAATTGTCCCTGATGATCGTAGCAACCACAGCGTTATCAGCCTCTGTAATCTCTCTGAATTTAAGCATTTTCCACTCCGCCTTTAAAAGTTGTACTGCATGAAATTTCCGTTATGCTTAAATCCATATGATTCATACAGCTTTACGCCCATATCCGATGCAGTAATATAGATAGTTCCGCAGCCGCGGTCCTTTGCCTCTTTTACTACCCTGTCGAGGAGCTGCGTTGCTATACCCTTTCTTCTGTAATTCGGATCGGTATACATGCTGGACAAGATTCCCAATTTTCCGGAAGGGCACGTGAAATATGGCGGCTTTTCTGCAAAGGACATACCGCTTGTTCCCACTATCTTATCCCCGTCAAATGCGAGCCAGGAAACATATGTACCGGCAGCAAGATTTCTTTTATAAAAATCCATCAGCGCATCTTCGAGATTTACATTTTCCGGAACAGTCTTGCCGACAGATGTATACTCTTCCGTCAGCTGATCTATTCTCATTTTGATGATCCTACCAAGTTCATTCTCCGTCAGTCTTTTATAAACAATATCCATTTGGCACCTCCACCATGTAATCCTTTGTCCCATTGACATATTATATCAAATAAATGACACAGGGGGACGGGGTTGGGGGTTCATTTTCAGATAATTTTGAGATTGTTCTGACTATGAACCCCCAACCCCGTCCCCCTGTGTCATTTCCCGCGGTATGTCGACCGTCTTTTAATTTGAGAAGACAGAATTCATCATACTCAGGCATGTCCCCTGTCTTTTCTTCCTGAAACCTTCTTTTTTCGTTACAATTCAAAATTCTCTTCAGGCTTTGCAAGTCTTGTTTTAGGTGCAGCCCACCTAACAGCATTTATCAGAATTTTACGGATGCCAGGATCATCATAAACTCTGTTTTCTTCATGCCCGGGTTGAAAATAAAAGATCTTCCCGTATCCTCTCGTAAAAGTACATCCGCTCCTAAAAACCGCTCCGCCTTCAAACCATCCCATAAAGACCACATCATCAGGTTTGGGGATGGAAAAAGGTTCACAGTATAGTTCTTCATCCGGAAGATCAATAACTTTTGGAACTCCTTCTGCAATCGGATGAGATGGCTCTACACAAAACAGTTTTTCATGATCACCATGCTTCCATCCGAGTGTACAGGTTGTACCCATCAGTTTTCTGAAAACCTTGCTATAATGCGCTGAATGCAGTGCAATGAATCCCATTCCGCTATGGACATGATTAACAATGCGATCCACATTTTCGTCTGTAATATCATCCTGCTTTGCATGGCTCCACCAGATCAGCACGTCGGTATTCTGAAGTATCTCTTCAGACACACCCTGCTCAGGATCCAAAAGTGTCGAGCACCTGACGCATAAATCTTCTTCAGTTGATAATATTATTTTTAATGCCCCATGGATTCCTTCGGGATAGACTTTTTCGATCGCAGGGATCGTTCTTTCGTGTTCATATTCATTCCATATGGTAACTCTGATCATCACACTCTCCCCCTAAGATATTCCATAGACTTTTCTAATGTATCGGAATATGACGCGGCCCCAAAGAATTCTGCCATTACATATCCGCTGTATCCCTTAGCCTTCAATATGTTAAGCAATTCATCCATGGGTATGTCTCCTTCACCCACTGCACAAGGCCAGAGCACTCTTCCGTCCGGGCATTTGCAAGGATCACCGTTGCCGATCTGACTATAAAGCCTGTCCTTAAGATGTGCGTGAACAATCCGGTCTGCGAATGCTTTCTCTGCAGCTAACACGTCTTCACCGATATATGCGAAATTTCCTGTATCAAAAGCAACTTTTAGTTTCGGAACTGCATCAAGAAAATACTTCATGCCATCAATAGTAGATATAGGGCTCAACGCATTATCATAGTCTTCGATAGTCAAGGTAAGCCCATTTTGCAGTGCACGCTCGCAAATCAAGTTCATACCCTCCGCCATTCGTTTTAATTTCTCTTTTCGAATGATATCGGTATCATTTTCGCCAAAAAATCCGGGAATCGCCATGATCTTTTCCGAGCCCAGTTCCTTTGCCAAACGAATATGCTCATCCATCGCCTTCTCGTCGATCTTATCGTGCCATGAATAATAGCGATAAATACTGCTCACCGCAATACCGTGTGCACCGAGAAGTTCTGCACCTTCATGATCATCAGCATCAACTTCTGCTGCCTCGTAGCCTAACTCACGAACATATTCCAATGTCTGCTCCAAGGTTTCACCGCGTTCTGCGGCTGCCTCCCTTATGTGGTGAAAGAATGCTCCAATTTTCATCATATTTTTTTACCTCGTAAAATCACGTCCCCCTGTGTCATTTTATATATTGATATGGTAGCACCAATCAACTCATTAATCTATTGCTCTTCTGTTATGGTTTCCTTTGACTTGTAATAGTCCTCAAAAAGTTTATTTGCTGCATTTATAGTGTCGCTGCAAATTCCCGGGAGTTCTCTTCCCCATGTTTTTGTCGCCTGCTTGAAGCCTTTCTCCATGGCAGCCTGCATTTCTTTCATCTTATCCACATCATCGCCGGCAAGCGCGCTGGCGAAATCAAAAAGTCTCTGGGACGTCTGCTTTACTCCCCAATAACCGTCTTCAGCGATATCTTTTTCTGCCTGAGCTTTGGTAGCCGGATCCACGGTAAAATTGCCGCTGGCAAGCGTTTTCCAGATATCATCTTCTGTAGCGATTCCGAATGCGTTCACCTGGCCTGATAAGGTCTTCTGTACGAGACTGATAAGCTGCTGTTTGCGCTGATCTGCTTCAGACTGTAACTGACTTGCTATCTTCTTTCTGTCCTCAACGCTCATCTTGTTAATCTTATATGTGGAATTATCGATTTTCTCCTCAGATTTTTCGTAAATAACGCCGTCAGTATTGGTTTTTTCGGCGCTTTCTGTTTTTGTTTCTTTTTCGGGCAAAACATTTGTCTTACCATAGTTCGATGTATAGTTTGAGTAGTCTGTTCCGATGTTCATAGCCATAATTAATCCTCCTTGATCATCATGTGTGCCTGCTTTCGTTAATATTTTCGTTTCCTACTTAGATTTCCTTATCTATTGCCGCTCCCTTTACATCTTCCTCGAGAAGCTTCATCTTGCTCATCATTTCCTTGATTTCTTCCTGTGCGCCGCTTATATCTGCATTTTTCATCTCGCGATCGGTTACGGCTTCGAGAATATCTTCGGTAAATTCTTCCTGTTCTTTTTTCTTTTCTTTTGCTTTTTCGATCTTCTCTTCCAGTTCTTCCTTCTTTTCTCTTTGAGCCTTTGCTTCCTCTTCCTTTTTCTCCTGCTCTTCGTCGATATGATCTTTTCCCTCTTCGTAGAGCATTCCGAGAACTTCCTTTTCCGCAGATTCCATTATTGTTTCTGCCTGTTCTCTGGCATCAAGCATAGGACTATACTTAAGGCGCTCTATCTTTGATCCGGAAATAATGGCATTCTCGGTTTTTATGTCGTTTTCCGCATCGTATATAAAGTCGGCATAATATCTCTCCGATTCCTTAAGTTCCATAGCTCGGTGCTGATACTCCGTAAGCCCTTTTGCCCTGATGTATCCCACTTCATTCATCTCTTCGCGGGTAAGGGTTACTTTCGATCCCTTGGTTCTGGAATCGGCTTCCTTTTCAAGGAGTTTTAGCTGTCTTTCTTCTTCGCTGTTCTCGTCAACACCGTATTCGTTTCTGAGCAGCTCGCGGCTTTCTCTTAAATTCTTGATTTCTTCCCGGTATCCGGAAATATCTCCACGAAGTTCACGTATTTTCTGTCTGTGCGAGTCAAGATCATTGTCGATTTTTTTCTCGTTTTCGAAAGCGTCTCCGATTATTTTCATTGCAGCTTTTCTTGCCTGACTTCTTTTTGCCGCAATAGGATCAAACTTTTCCGTTAAAGCCGCTCCGTTAACAGATTTTGAAGAACTGTTTTGCCCTTTACTCTTACCGTCTGCGTGACGGTTCGTGCGGGTTTCATCTCCCACAAAAATCGAATTATTCCTTACCTGCATACTGCACCTCCTTGTGCTCTATGAAAAACCTCCGGTTATCTTATATATCGACATTATTATACAACACTTTATGACACAGGGGGACGGGGTTGGGGGTTCATAGTCAGAACAATCTCAAAGTTGTCTGAAAATGAACCCCCAACCCCGTCCCCCTGTGTCATTCCCCAACCAAGAACTCCACATCAAGGTCGTCTCATGGAAAGCCGCCATCTTTGTATCAAAGATACCTGCCCCTCAAATTTTAACTACTATTATTTCAACTATGCCTCTATTTAAGGATTCTTTGTCCACTCTGATCCGACATCTAGTTTATTCTCAGTAAGAAAAGAATCCGAAACGGTTACGTATTTCTCATTTCCGTTTTCGTCTGCAAGCGTAACAGAAACCATTGGTTCGTTCCCGTTTCTTTCCTCACAACCATATTCGCCATCAAATATTTGCTTGATTATCCACATATGTTTTTACTTCAGCCTCTCTCTAAAAGCATACAAGAGTGCCACAATGATCAATCCATATAAAAAACTAACAGAAAGAACAGCAACACTTGGTCCTATTGTAGAGGGTTCCTGAATACTATGCAACATACTTATGAATCCAATTATAGTTGCAAACAGTGTTGCTATGATTGTGGCTATAATGGCGAACTTTAAATCTCTAACATGTATCTTTCTGGTTTCATCATCAAGATTTTTACTATTCTTAATTGCAGCCCCAAGAGCTTTGAATATTCCTAAAAATCTACCGGAGATCAATTCTATTCCCATTAACAATCCCAGTAGCATTATCAATGTAGGGAAATCAAGGAAAGCAAAAATACCCATCGTGCCTCCTGAAGTAATAATTGCATATTCCAAAAAAAACAAAAATATTAATACTCCGCACCCTGCTCCGATTATTCCAACTACTTTCTTATTCTTTCTTCCGTCTTCCGCATCCTTAGCCAATTTCATCATATTTTCTTCCGCCTTTCCACTGTAGCTCTCATCAGAGAGCCTTTCGCCGGACAGAAGTTCATTCAGATTGACAGATAATTCTTTACATAGCGGCTGAAGAAGCGACACGTCGGGTGTCCCGTTTCCTGTCTCCCATTTTGACACAGTTTTATCACTGATGCCCAATTTATCGGCAAGCTCCTTTTGCGTCATGTTCTTCTCTTTTCGAAGTTGTGCTATAAAAGATCCGGTCAATTCCTGATTCATATATTTTTCCTCCTGCCCAAATCTATTGGTTACAGTGAAAGCGTATCAATATGAGGTCCATAGAGCAATCAACGTATAGCAGAATTGAATCTACACGTCTCTCCATATCGTAGAATCCGGTTCTGTAGAATACAGAATCGCCTAAAATAAGCGTACTCTATTCCATCATTTCTTTCTTCCCGATTCGATAAGTTCTTTTTCGAAAGCTTCCGGATTCTTAAGATAGTAATCCTGGTGGTACTCCTCAGCTTCATAGAAATTCTTGTAGGGCAGAACTTCTACATAAGTCTTTTTACCTGAACTACTTTCAATCTCATTAAGCTTCTTTATAGCAAGTTCCTTCTCGCTGTCGTCATTATAGAATATAGCCAGCGTATAAGAAAAACCTTTATCAATAAACTGACCTTCCGCATCGAAGGGATCCACGTTTGCAAAATAAATATCAAGCAATCTGTCGTATGAAACCTTCTCAGAATCATAGACAAGTTTTATAGTCTCCCTGTGTCCTGTCTTCTGGTGTTTTACATCCTCATATGTGGGATTAACCTCGTCTCCTCCGGCATATCCACATATAACCTTTTCAACACCATTCATTTTATATATGGGAGTCACGCACCAAAAACATCCTCCAGCAAAATATGCCTCTTTCATTATTTTTCCGCTCCTATCTCAAAATGTCTTCTAACGATTCCTTTATCTACCTTGCTAAAGGGACCGCCCTTGTCAACGATATCAACAGTTCCATCCTCGTTTAACCGGATCTTGAATTTCTGCTGATTAATTGCGTTAGGTGCAAGAAGAGCCATCTCAACTCCCTTATTAAACCATTCGGGTTTGTCACCTTTTGCTTCTATCACCTGCTCAGCTGTCTTTGATTTGTGAGGTCTTCCCTGATCTTTACCATAACCAACGGCTATACTTATAACAAGCTTTTCATCATCCGCTACATCAGCATCAATGTTTTTCCTGCTAAAGGTCCCGGCCCAACAGGTATTAAGACCCATCTTCTGGATTTCAAGAACAAGTCTTTCTCCATAGTAGCCAACCCTTTCTTCCAGGGTTTCATCGTCTTTTCCCACACAGGCTATAACGCTGGGAGCGCTGGACAAACCCATCGCCCTATTAAGGAGCCTATTGTATGTTGCTCCCGCATTTTCCTTAAGCTGAAGATGAAGATTCCCTTCTTTGTTGACCTCTTCAATTAAGGCTTTGATCTTTTCCTTCTTTTCAGCCTCGATCTCTCTGCTTTCATAATTACGAACACTGTGTCTTTCCTTGATTGCCTCGATATCGTTCATAATTTTTCCTTTCATACTTAAATGCTCATTTTAACTTTGCTCTTTGGAATAGTCCCAAGCTAGAATCAGTTCAGGATATAAACTTTTAGCTTGATGAATAACCACATCCAGCTAATGATATAATCGCTAATAATATAATAAGTGTTGCATAAACCTTTTTCATGTAATTCTTTACCTCATATTCTGTGAGATTAGCAATTGCTTTCTTTTTATCATTATGCAGCAAAAACTGCTCTTTTACAACTACGCAAGCCCCAATGACACAGGGGGACGGGGTTGGGGGTTCATAATCAGAATAATCCCAAAATTATCTGAAAATGAACCCCCAACCCCGTCCCCCTGTGTCATTTTTCTATTGCGTTCATGACTGAGCGGGTTTCTTCTGCTGTTTCGCCACCAACATAGTAGACCAGTCCGTCTTTTGTGACGATCTTAATGAATTCCTTTGTCTGCGGATTTAGGAAACACCTGCATCCGTTTACTCCGTCCACGGAAAACCTGCCTTTAAGCAGAGTTTCCATACCTGTTCCGGCAATACGTATCACAGTGTGATCCATGATATTATCCCCGTATTCTGCGCTTACGATATCATCAAGACGTATCACATAATCATCTCTAAGCTGATGGCAGATAACCTCTGAATCCTCTACCCGCAAACTGATGGGCGTACTCTCTAAAAGCCCGACCCAGACAAGCACAAAAAGCGTAAATACTATACTGCCTATTCCGACAATTCCTACAGCCTTTCCCCCGGGATGTGCGAAATTAACGGTACTTCCAACACCGGCGCGTTTCTCCACATTCATGCGCCTGTCTTTGGGGTTATAGTAAAACATTCCCGCTATCCAGCATTCATCGTCATCCGTGACAATCTCTGTTTCTTTAAAATACCTCGCCTCTATCTTTTTATTTAAATGGATAAAGACAAAAACAGCCGCAAACATCAGTATCATGTAAACAAAAAGTCCCATGATCATTAGAAGTTCGCTGTAGCGGAAGAATAATCCTACCGAAGTGATCACCGTGTAGATCACATTTGCCCAGATAAACCGAATGCACATATCCGCGCTGTTTTTCTTTTTTGCCCTGTTGTAATTTGCATTTACATCGCTATCAGAGGAGATCACTTCGTTTTTCATGTTATCAAAAACAAACGCAAACAAAGTGATAAAAAGCCCCATAAGCCAAAATGTAGCAATAATAATTGTACTGATAAAGCTTCCGGCAATCCTGTTTTTTCCGAAACTAATAAGCTTAAGATCAAAAAGAAGTGAAACAATCACAGGGATCAAACCTACAATATTCGGTATGATCACATTTATAGGCTTAAGAGCATGAATCCTTCCACTAAGTTTAAGATCCACCGGACCGGTGCCATCCCCACCGGCAATCCCAAGAGATTTCTTAATGTTCATTACCGCAGAATGTCCGATCATATAGGGTATCATGCTTGCAAAGATCACGATATAGATGAAGATCATCCAGGAAAAGGTCTGCATGATCAGCCCCCTTAAAAGGAGCAAAGAAGCGGCTATCACAAAGCAAACGCCGGTTATGATAAGCGCCTGCTTATGCGCCTTTCCCACGATTTTCTCGATTTGCAAGGCCACCCCGGGTTCCTTAAATTCCTTCCTGTTTTTGACTCCGAGTACAATCTTCCTATCCTTCCACTTACGCGGATACATGTAAAAAAGATTGAATAAAAGCACTGATGCCACGCAGAGAAACATTATCCATCCAAATACCGCTGACATTATCCTACCCTCCGTAATACTCGTTCACGAGATTAATGATTTCATCCTTTGGCACGCCCGAGATCCTTGCTTCCGATACGATGCGCTTAAGTTCAGACCGGTTTCCGGAACTGATCCTGCCCTGCTTTTCAATCTCAGTGCGTATTCTTGCTCCGTTTTTTCTGTCCGTCATAATGTACCCTTCTGTTTTTAACAGTTGGTATGCTTTGCTCACCGTCATGGTATTTATCCCCATATCAAGAGCCAGCGCCCTGACCGTGGGAAGTTGCTCCCCCGCCTCCAGCTCTCCCGATGAGATTCCCATGACGATCTGGTTCCTGATCTGCTGATATATAGGCACATCCGACAATTCATCGATCCGTATTATCATACAGTTTTACCCTTTTCGCTGTCCTTTCTGTACAGCAGGAAATATGCTCCGAAGAACGTTGCAAGGCCAAAGACCGCAACGACCACCTCCATCATAACGGGGCTGATTTCGATCACACCTGCCATCTTTAGTCCCGCTAATGAATCCATCGCTGTATGGAGCAAGATTGCCAGAGGATAGAGCCAGAATTTCTTTTTATCCTTGCATGCATAAAAAACAAGGATTGATGCACCGGTATGAAACATAAACGCAAAAATGCGCTCAACGACGCCTATAGCCAGGTCCCCTGCGGAAAATGCCGCAAGCTGCGCGGCTACCGTGTATCCCTGCTCTACCTGCTCCGGTGCCAGCGCCGCTGCCTGCGCGATCAGATTGCCGTATACTCCGGTATTTATCATAACCGCATAAGCGATATTGGTGATATAAGTAAGACCGAGTATAAGCATCACCTCTATGCCGCCGTGACCTATACCATACGAAATTCCCGTCTCGCGGTTTTTCCGCTTTCTGAGAACAGTCTTAAATGCCACCAGTCTGCCTGTCTCTTCAAAGACTCCGGGAAACAATCCAAGAACCAGAGCCCAGAGAATGGGCCTTGCGTTTAGAAACTTAGCCGCCCCATGAAGTGGAAGCCCCATCTGTGTGGGAAAGACCAAAACGTTCTGAATCGACTTTTCAAGTATCAACGCAAAGACAATAAATGTGGCAGCACCGATTAAAATGGTCGTAAATCTCTCTTTTTTCTTAACAGTCCAAACGATTGCTATGATAAGCGGCGCAAAAAGAAAAATGATAAGTCCAAGGACCATTAGCCCAATTTGCGCGCCTCCAACTCTTGCAAATTCCATATACCACTCCTCCTTATGCTTTGTATTCTTTGTATTACTCCATCTAATACAATAAAGATATACCTTCCCCTCGCTTTTGTCAATATGACACAGGGGGACGGGGTTGGGGGTTCATAATCAGAATAATCTCAAAATTATCTGAAAATGAACCCACAACCCCGTCCCCCTGTGTCATTTAGATTTTCAGTTCATCCGGCGCAACCTTACAGGGAAGAAACAGGATTTCAACCCCTGCTTTTTTTGCTTCTTCAAAAGCTGCGGCAAATTCAGGGTGGGTTGCTATATTGGGTCTTACCTCATATACCCCCTCCATCTGTATTACAAAGGTAAGAATCGCACGATATCCCTCTTTCTTTGCCTTTATGAGCTCACGCAAGTGCTTTACGCCACGCTCGGTCGGAGCATCCGGGAAGTAGCCGATACCGTCTACCTCAAGCGTGCACCCCTTGACTTCCATAAGGAATTTTTCTTTTCCCTTTTCCATATAAAAATCAATGCGCGAATCGCCGTATGTATATTCAGGTACTATGCGGTCGTACCCTTTTGTTTCCAGCCATTCTTTGACTACCTTGTTCGGAGCCTGGCTGTCAATGTTAAACAGTACCCCAGTACTTTTCCTCACGGCCACAAGATCATACTTTGTTTTCCGCTCCGGCGTACCCGGCTCGGTCAACCAGACTTCGCATCCCGGTATCAACAGTTCTTTGCACCTTCCGGTGTTTTTTACATGCACCGTTTCCTCATGCCCATCTACCAAAACCTTCGCAATAAAACGGTTGGGGCGGGATTCAAAAACGGCTTTAATTATGTTTTTATACTTCATATTTTATATTCCTTACATATAACCATTATACTCTATATGCCGAAGAAATTCAGGGCAAAAGTCTTTTCTAAAAAGGTTTCAGAGACTATAATGAACCCGCATGCAAACAGGAAAGGTGAGAATTTGAAAATGAAAGAAACGATCTACATAGCGGGCGGATGTCTGTGGGGAGTTCAGCACTTTATAAGGTCTCTTCCCGGCGTTATAGAAACTGAGGCAGGAAGGGCAAATGGCAGCACAAACACACTTGACGGCGAATACGATGGATACGCGGAATGTGTAAAGACTGTTTTTGATCCGGCGCAGGTAAGCGTAAATCAGCTGATGGATTATTTTTTTGAGATCATTGATCCCTATAGCATTAATAAGCAGGGAATAGATGAAGGTCCAAAGTACAGAACCGGAATATATAGCGAAAATGAAAAACATCTGGAAGAGGCAAGAAAATATATAGATTTAAGAGATGACAGAGACAGGATTGCGGTCGAAGTAAAACCTCTGACAAACTATGTTAGAAGCGCCGACGAACATCAAGATAGACTGGTAAGATTTCCGGAAGATTACTGTCATATTCCTCCGGAAATCATGAATAAATACCGCAATAAGTAAGACAACATAGATGCCGATTATGTTATACTTAAAAAAACTCTTAGAGGTATTATATGAACGACCTGATAGAAAAAATCGCTTCCATTGTAAAAGAAGCAAGTAAAATAATGATGGACTCCGAGGCGAGGAGCGGTATAAATCAAAAGGGCAACAGCTCCAACTTTGTTACGGATTCGGACTTAAAAATCCAGGAATTCCTTTCCAAAAAACTCACGCTGCTCTTACCCGGAAGTACGATCATTGGTGAAGAAAAAGACCAGACTGATAGCTCGGGTGAATATGTCTGGGTCATCGATCCGATCGACGGAACCAGTAATTTTATAAGAGATCTCGGCCTGAGCGTAATCTCAGTCGGGTTAATCAAAAAAGGTGAGCCCTTCATCGGTGTGATCTACCATCCTTACCGAGATGAAATGTACACGGGTCAGGTTGGAAATGGTGCTTTTCTTAACGGGAAACCGATCAAAGTATCTGACAAAGATTTTGAACATTCCATCCTTTGCTCAGCTATGAGCCTGTACAATAAAGATTACGCCGCGCCCTGCTTTAAAATAATCGAAAAAATCTATTACAAATCAGACGATCTTCGTCGCCTGGGCTCTGCAGCATTAGAGCTTGCCCTTTTGGCCGCAGGAAAAGTTGAGCTATACTTTGAAATCCGCGTATTTCCATGGGATGCAGCCGCCGCTTTCGCTATAATAAAATCTGCCGGTGGCTATGTCGAATGCTTGCATAACGAAGGCTTTCCATTAGACAGGCCCTTTGGAATAATCGCTGCCAACAATAAAGATAATTTCGAAAAATTAAAAGAGATCGTACTTGAGGAACTACCCAAAGCTCCATACAATGAAAGGATTTAAAATGTTTTTTCAGAATAACAAAAAGATCAACGAAAAAATCCGTATGGATCAATTCTCAAAAGAAGACTTCATGAGCCTTGAGATCAGCTACGAGAAAACTGTTGAAGAGCTGGGACTTCAGCAAACAAAGCGTGACCAGATCATCGCCCTTTATCTCTCAATCCTCGGCTTTGTAATTCCCAGCATCATCAATTTAAACGTCCCCCGGATTGCCAAAGGGCTTGGCTTTTTTGTAATCTACCTGATTGGAATTCTTTTTTGCAGGATTGTCATCAGGTACCGCATCTACAAAGAAGTATATTGGATAGCCTGCAGAGTCATTTCCCAGCTTTACAATATCAGATCCGAATCGAGAAACAAAGAAACTGTTCAGACTCTTTTTTACAGAACTCTGAAAAAAAATTCTCCAAGCGTTGTCATAAAAAATAAAAAAGGCCGCATCAGCGTCTGGAAATCTTTTAAAAAGCAGCTATCCAGCGCCGAAATGACCCTTTTTAACATCCTTTTGTTGTTTACCTCTTTCATCGGCGGCATTTCTGTTGCATATATGTTCAGAGCGGGCTATCTTGCCACGATGATAGTTTCAGCACTTATCGCCGCTTTAATTCTTTTCACATATTTTAAGCTCAATCGCCTTTACGTGACCTCTCTTCTTGATCAGTACAAGTGCGTTGATTCCGGCGATACCAAGGATTTATCAATTCCCTTTAACAAAGCATGGATGCTCCACTGCTACGTTGACGACGACGAATTCAATCCTGAAAAAGAGACCCCCGAAGAATAATTCCACAGAGGGTGCGTCAACGCCCAAAATGAACCCCCAACCCCGTCCCCGGGTGTCATACTGTCACATATAGTTTATACTTTTAGTATATTATACTTTTTGTAACTGCCATAATATAATACTTGATGTAAAAGGTACGCGTGAGTAAAAAGGAGGATTTATGAAAAAGCTTTTTGTTTTTACTTTGATAGGCGTTATGGTGCTTGGACTTACCGCATGCGGTGGTGGGGATGTAAACTATGACGTGGACATCGATGATTACGAGTACGATGCCGAGGATCAGGGCGGATCAGAGACTTCTGAGTACAGTGAGACCGGAGATGAAGGCCAGTTTGGAAGTGACGCGGCAAGCGTATACTACGATACCTGGCAGGCTGATTATGATTACAATACCTACTATAAGTTTGATGAGTTGGGAACATGGTATAAGTGGAACACAAAGGAAAATATAAATGAGTCCGGTTCGTACGAACTGATCGACAGATATCTTAACCTTTATGATTATGAAGGCAACGAGGTTCATCACTTGTACGGTGACGATGCAAACACCCTTATTGATGAAGACGGTGGATTCATCCACAGATACGATCCTGCTAATGACCCTGCTCCGAATTACGGAGATCCCTTGGAAAATGCAGATTATGGTTTAGACTGGGATAATGACGGACCTCTTTCAGACATTGTGGATACGTGGGTTTACATGGGTTATTACGACACAGATAAGAAAGATGATACAACCTACATCTTTGAGGAGGACGGCTCCTACAGACATCAGGACTTCGAAGGAAACGTCATGGATTACGGCACATACGAAATCGACGCAAACGGAGACTACTATGAGACAGATCTGTATCTCAACGCCGACGATGGATCCCGGTATACCTTCAGGATCATGTACAGCGGCGATTACTTTATAGAAGATTCCGAACACTATTACCTTTTCAGAGTGAAGTATCTGCCATAGTAAAGAAAATATATTTTTTTGACAGCCGGGGGGTATGCCCCCCCGGGACGGGGTTGCTGTGTCATTGTCAGAATATTCAGAAAATAGTCCACTGACTCCGTCCCCATGGGTCATCTATGGGTCACCCCGGCCGCCTTAGTCCAGCCTGAATTCCAGAGTTTCCCCGTCTACGCTGCTGTCGCAAAGCCATACATTAAACTTTCCGGGCTCGCTTTCCCATTTTTCTTCTGCAGTCCAGAAGCGGAGCATCTCTTCATTTATTTCAAAGCTGACGACTTCCTCCGCTCCGGGCTCCAAAGATATCTTTTTAAAGCCCGCCAGTTCTCTTATTGGACGAACGCGGCTTCCGGTAACATCTCTTAGGTAGAGCTGAACCGTGACATCTCCCTTCATATCTCCAATATTTCTAACCTTTACAGAGGCCGCGAGCGTCTCATCGGACCTCATTTTCTCTTTGCTTAAACTTGCCTCGCTGTATTCAAAGTTCGTGTATGAAAGGCCGTATCCAAAGGAATATAGTGCCCCGTTTTCACAGTCAAGGTATCTTGAAGTATATTCGGAAGGTCCACTAGCGGGCTTGGGGCGTCCGGTGGAATACATATCATAATGCAAGGGCTCCTGTCCCACGGTGTAAGGAAAGCTTACGGGTAGTCGTCCGGAAGGAGCTACCTTTCCTGACAAAACATCCATCACGCCGTTTCCGCCTTCCGTGCCGGGGAGCCAGCAGACAAGCAGTGCCTGCGATACCTCTGCTGCTTCCTTAAGTTCAAGGGGGCGTCCGGTAAATATCAAAGTTATGAGCTTCTTTCCGCTTTTCCTGATCTCATTTAAAAGATTAAGCTGTAATCCGGCCAACTTAAGGCTCGCCTTACTGGTTGCCTCGCCCGACTGAGTACTGTCCTCTCCTAAGCAAAGAACTATGGTATCCGCCCACTTTGCGGCTTCTACAGCCTCCGATAAAAGCTTTTCATTTTTCTCCTGCCAGTTATCAACATGGCAAATGCCTCTTGCCGTCACGCTGTCCTGATCCATCATGGTACAGCCTTCGGCAAACTTAATATTACCGGACTCATATATTTCCGAAGCCGCCTCAAATACAGTTACCGTGTTCTCATCCTCGCCGGAAAAAGCCCATGAGCTCTGAAGCCTTTTCGTATTTGCAAAAGGGCCGATAAACGCGATTTTTTCGCTATCCGATTTATTTAAAGGCAGAGCCTTATTTTTGTTTTCCAGAAGGACAAGACTCTCGGCAACAACCTTTCTTGCATGTTTTCTGCTTTCTTCCGTTACAGCAGCTCCCACTTCAGGGTCGATTCCCCTGAAAGGATCTTCAAAAAGTCCGAGATCGTTTTTCATATTCAGGACGCGCAAAACCGCCTCGTCCAGCATCTTTTCAGAGATCTTGCCGCTTTTTACCAGTTCTTCAAGGTATCCGCTGTAACAACCGGAAGTCATGTCAATGTCAACGCCCGCCATCATCGCCTTAAGCGCAGCATCTTTTTGATCCTCGGCAAAGCCGTGATTTATCATCTCTCCAACTGCCGCCCAGTCGGAAATCAAAACTCCCTTAAAGCCAAACTCTTCCCTTAAAATCTTCTTCATAAGGAATGTATTTCCCGTAGCAGGGATGCCGTTTATGGTATTAAAGGATGTCATGACCATGGCGGGATTTTTCTTTATAGCCTCACAGTACGCACGAAGATAATGCTCCCTCAAAGTATGCTCCGAAAGCTCGGTATTGTTATAATCCCTGCCACCTTCTCCTGCGCCGTAAGCAGCGAAATGCTTAACACAAGCAGCGATGTGACCCTGATCTTTTAGATCATCACCCTGATAACCTTCAACCATCGCAACAGCCATGCGTGAATTAAGAAACTTATCCTCGCCTGTGGACTCCATGATTCTTCCCCATCTTGCGTCCCTGCAAAGGTCAGCCATGGGAGAAAAAGTGGCGTGAACGCCGTCTGCAGAAGCCTCTCTTGCCTGCATGGCAGCTCCTTTTTTTACCGCCTCGGGATCAAAGGTAGCTCCCTGGCCCAAAGGGCAAGGAAGAACCGTCTTATGTCCATGTATTACATCAAGCATAAACATAAGAGGGATGTGATGCGGATGCTCCTTTATATACTGCTGCTGAATCTTCTTTAATCTCTTGCTGCCCCAGACTCCCAGCGTACTTCCTGCAAGCCTTTTTACCCTGTCATCAGCCTGGCCTCTTGTTACTCCTGTTATCTCCGCATCAGCCTCGTATTCCGATCCGGGAATCTGTACCAGCTGCATTACCTTTTCCTCAAGCGACATATCCTGTAATAAAGCTTCAAGCGCCTTTTTGTCCATCTTTTCCTCCTCTGTTTTGACCCCCCAACCCCGTCCCCCTGTGTCATTTTTTTGACCCCCGGGGACGGGGTTGGGGGGTCATTTTCATATTCAATTATACATCATAATGGCGTAATACTAACACTGCTTATGCTAATTATGTTATACTTTTAGTATCTATTCGTTTTCCCATTTATCTATTATCATTAATCTGCGATTGTCATGGAGGATCAAAGGTTTGAGTAAAAAAAACAGTTTCCTTTCCCGGCTTAAAGAAAGCTTATTCCCGCCGGAACGGGACATCCATTTATCGGTATTTATTTTGCTGGCAATCGGCGGAATCATCGTCAGTGTCGTTGTCGCCTTCTATAATCTTGCCATGGGCTTTGGAATATGGAATTTCCTGGCCATCATAATCGCCGGTGTGAGCTATTCCGTTGCTATGATTGCATACACGGTCAAAACGGGGCTTTACCGCGGACCAATGGTTATCACAGTTTTTGTGGTTTTTATTGGCCTGTTCTCGTACCTGTTTTTTACTTCAGGCGGCTATAACAGCGGCTTTCCGCTTTTCTTTGTTATGTCCATCGTATTTACCGCTTTTATGCTGGACGGCCCCCTGATGCCAATTTTGGCAGTTTTCGAGTTTCTCTGGTACGCGGGACTTTGCATTTTTGCATATAAATACCCCACCAATGTCAAGATGAAGCTTACCGGGACCGATTTTGTTGCCGACCTTATCGTTTCACTCGGTATCACATCAATCGTGCTTGCTTCAACCGCGTATTTCGAAGTGCGGATATACAAAAAAAAGCAGATTGAGCTTGAACATACAAGGCTTGAAGCGGAAAAAGCCAATAAAGCAAAAACCGATTTTATCGCGAGGATGAGCCATGATGTAAGGACACCCTTAAACACAATCATGGCTATGAACGAGCTTATCACGCAAAATACGTCAGCCCAAAACATAAAAGAGTGGATTGAAGACAGTAACAACTCAGCCCAGATACTCCTCTCTCTTGTAAATGACATGCTGGATATTTCAAGAATCGAGGCGGGAAAAGCCGAGCTTAATCCAAAGCCCTACTCCACAACTTCCTTTTTCCTCGATATGGAAAAAGCCTGGGAAACCCAGATAATCCGCAGTGGATTACACTTTTCCATGGTTTGTGACAACGCCATTCCCTCCGTACTTTGCGGTGACTGTATAGCTCTTCGCAAGATAATCGACAACCTTTTAAGCAACGCCCTAAAATACACAAAGAGCGGAAATATAACCCTGTCAGCAGGTTTCATTGAACCTGATATTTTGACGATCACCGTTACCGATACGGGATGCGGCATCGAAAAAGAAAACATAGAACGGATATTCAAACCTTTCGAGCGTGGCTCACTTGTATCTGCCATCAAAGGTAGCGGACTGGGACTATCCATTGTTCGAGAACTTACAGATTATATGAAAGGAAACATAAGCTGTGAGAGCGCCGTAGGTGTCGGAAGCTCATTTACGGTCAGCCTACCTCAGGAAGTTGTTGATAAAGCTCCGATCGGTCCAAGAGAAAAATGGCCCGGTCAAAATCAGCTTACAGGCCACAAGAACGTGCACAACGTTGCACCCGGGGCAACTGTTTTGGTTGTTGATGACAATCAGTACAACCGAAAAGTGATCACCCAGCTTCTTGATCCTATGCTTGTCCGCGTAGATGACGTGGAAAGCGGTCACGAAGCCCTCGAGATGATAGATATCAAGCACTACGACCTGATCCTGATGGACCTTCGAATGCCGGATCTGGACGGTCGCGAGACCTTTGATCTTATCAAAAAAGAGTACCCCGGGTTTGATACACCGGTTGTAGCTCTTACCGCCGAGATCATAGGCGGAGTTGAGGAAAGCGTCCTGCGTCAGGGGTTTGCCGGATACCTTTCAAAGCCCGTGAACTCATCTCAGCTCTATGAAACCATCGTAAAATTCGCTCCGGACAAGGTCGTAGCAATGGACGATGAAGCAGAGGATACCTTATCGGAAGAAGAGATTGGTTTATATCAAGACAGGCTTTATCTGTACGGAATAAACATACGACAGGCCTTAGAGTACAGTGCAGGCGATCCGAAAGAGTTTCTTTTAAGGACATCGCTTTTCGAGGAATATGCCCCGGGCACAATAAATATGCTCGAAAAACTTCGCGGAAGCAGTGACTACTATATCCAAATGCATTCCGTGAAGTCCATAGCAAAAGGTATCGGAGCCTGGGTTCTGGCAGATCTCGCCGAAGCGGTGGAAATTAGGCGTGAAGAAGATTTTTCGAACTCTGCACATGAACTTTTACTACAGGAGTACAGAAAAGTTAATGACGGTATAAAACTGCTCCGCGAAAAAAGAGGCAGATTAGATGAAGAATAAAGTAATGATAATCGATGATGACAAAGAAATACACATGCTTATGGGAAAACAGCTCGAAGCACTGTACACCGTTGTTTGCGCATCATCAGGAAAAGAAGCATTAGACATATTAAAGACCGAACCCCTTCCCCAGCTTATACTGCTTGATATCACAATGCCCGAAATGGATGGCTACGAGGTCTTAAACAGACTTAAATCAGACAGCCTTCTAAGGGATATCCCTGTAGTGTTTTTAACCGGCATGGCAGACGAAAGCTCCGAGCTGAAAGGACTGAATTCAGACGTCGTAGACTACCTGAAAAAACCTATTGCCGGGAAGCTCCTCCTCGCCAGAGTTCAGCACTATATTGACCTTTATTCGGAGCGTGAGATGAAGGGTAAACTTGATATGGAAATGATTGACACCCTTCCCGAGAAATTGACGGAACGCGAACTTGACGTGGCCAAGCTGATGGCGGAATTCAGATCGGACAGAGAAATCTGTGACATTTTGTTTATTTCCATGCCCTATGCAAAAAAGCTTGTAGCCGGAGTCAAAGAAAAACTCGGCCTTGAAAAAAGAGGGGACATACGCAGGTTTCTTATTTAGTTAACTGCCTTAAGTGGTTAAGTATAAACTTTTATATATATTTTTGAAAGGAGAGAGTATGAAAAAACTAGTTGTTATGACAATGACCGGAATGCTTATGTTCGGATTAACCGCATGTGCGATACCCTCAGATTACGATTATCCGGATGATCCCGGGTATTACGAGGATCAGCCTTTGGAGGACGAAACCTACGAAGAGGAACCCTACGAGGAGGAAACCGGTGCTTATTCCGAGAATTCCGACGAAAAAGAAATGATCGCCGACTATGAAGGTGAAGGACCTGTATTTATGTATTCACTGTATCTGTACGCCGATTCAACCTATGACTGGTATGCAGATGGCGGCGCCGAGGATCACGGCACATACAGCTTCGAAGGCGATACCCTGACCACAACTTCAAATGACGGAACAGAGAAGGTTTACACCGTTACCGGCGAGGATGAGATAACCGATGCGGATGGTACCGTGTATGTTAGTACAAAGGGATAAATATGACTATTTTATTCGCAATAATTGCAATCATAGGAATTGGGCTTATCATAGCCGGGATAAAGATTAAAAAGAAATACAGAATAGCCTTTATCATCCCCGGCGCTCTGCTTGCCGCAGCAGGAACCTTTATGGTAACGGCTACGCTTTATTTTGCCTGGGCCGTAAGTAACGACGCCCCCGCCCCGGATTACTATGAAACCAAAATCGAAAGCGGCGAATTGCAAGACACAGGAATTATTATCAATCACTAAAATACTAAAACTATATGAGAGGAACAGATTTATGAAAAAGAAAATTATTTTAGCAACAGTCTTATCTACGATTCTGGCATTAACGGGCTGCGGCGCCGGTGCCGGTGCCGGAAGTGATGCCGGCAACACTCCCGCAGGTTCAGAGATTACCTCCGGTGTAGTAACGGAGGATGTGAACAGCGACGCACCTGCAGAGGTTTCTGAAGGTGAACTTGATGATTCCGAGCTTGAAGGTCAGATGCTCACCCCCGGAAACACAAGCGAACTTGTAGGTGTCTGGTACGAGACCGATTGTCTGGATTCAAGAACACTTACAATAAGCCCCGACGAAACATTTGAACTGGTATTCCCCGGCGGCGGAGCTCTCCGCGGACATATCGAAATCACAGAAGAAACTAATCCCGATGATACCGTAAGCTATTGGTACACCTTCTACGATGAAGGCGGTGATGTTTGGGAAAGCCTTGCAATTCCCGATGAAGGCATCGTTGACGATCTCTACTTCGGTCAGAGCGGCGACCCTCACTTTATCAGCGAAGCAAGCCTCGGCATCAAGTATGGCGCAGACTATCCTTCATCAGGCGGCGGCGTTACTTCCGATTACTTTATCGGCACATGGCAAAACGAGCGCACATCAATAACCATAGAAGAAGGTGCGGACGGCTTCCTTGCTACCGTTGTCTGGGCTGACTCAGCTTCCGTTTCCAATATCTGGGAGTATTATTGCGAATTCGATCCATCTTCGGAAACCCTTGAATGTCCCGGAACAGGAAGACATTATACTTCCGACATGGGCAGCGGAACAGAGGAAATCACAGAGATCTACACCGACGGATCCGCAAGCTTCGAGCTAAACTACGGAGCCCTCTGGTGGTTTGATGAAAAAAGCGAGTTAGGCGGAGCCCTCTCCTTCGAAAAAATATCTGAATAATCATCTGAAAATAAAAATGACACAGGGGGACGGGGTTGGGGGTTCATTTTCAGAATATTCTGAAAATGAACCCCCAACCCCGTCCCCCTGTGTCATCCCCCCCTAAAGGAACTACTCTACATTCTTTAACGCCACATCAAGCGGGATTTTCTTGATCCTTATAAAATCGATCACAGATACAACCGCATATCCGATAAGCAGATAAACCACAGCCAAAACCATAGATACAGGCTTCATATAAAAAGCAAAATACCCATCCATCTGCAGCATAAAGGCTTTAAATACCCAGTTCATCAAATATAAACCGATACCAAACCCAATGATTGCAAAAGCAACAACCACAAAGGCCGTGGGTATGATATAAAGCGACCCTATCTCACCGTTTTTAAAACCAAGAATCTTTACCATAGAGATGGAGTGCTCGTTTCGTTCGATTATGATCTTCGCAAGAAGATATATGAGTGCGGCAGCCAATACAATAAGCGCGTATTTAAATACATCCATGAATTTGCCCATTGAGTGCATCAGCTGATTGGTAACCTTTGTAATATCATCCGCCGTTATAACCACTGCTATATCCTGGTCATCAATATCAGTTATCTTATTATGTGAGAAATATCCGGAAAAATCGTCCTTTTCCACATCAAAAGTATCCCTAAAAGTCTCCTCATCCATAAAGACGGCTATTCCACCCTCATAGTCAACGATTCCCTTAATCTCCACTTCATAAGACTTATTCTCATATTCCGCGTTCAGGCGTATTAAATCCCCTTTGCCAAGTCCAAACTTTTTGGAAAATGCACTGGAAAGATATGCACCGGAACCCTCTAATTTCACATATTCGCTTCCGTCAATAATACCATAAACGCTTACACTCTCATCGCCTCCGCTTCCCATTCCCTCGCGGAAGGAGCTCTTTTTCTTCGGATACAGCAAATCGGTCACATAGAATTTCTCCGCACTTTCCTCAGCAGTCTCTATAGTGTTCCCGTCCGAATCCTCGCTACCCATAAGCATATATTGATACTCTGAAAACATCATATCGGGAGCGATCTTCGCATAATGATTCAGCGAATCGGGCAATCCAAATGCAAAGCATAGCATCAGTTCTATAAGCGCAACGCCAAAGATCAGGATCAGATAATTCGGCATATTCTGAAAAAGAATACGTAACCTGAATCTCTTAAGGAAAGACCACTTGGGAAGTCGCATCGCTTTTGCCCTTCTTTTTGCGGAAAGGTCGTGTCTTAAAAAACGTAATGGGCTAAACTGCAGCTTCCTTACTATCACAAACAGATTTATGCAGAACATCAATATAAGAGGTATAACCGTTGTCTTCACGATAGCGGTATTGCTCCAAACGGCATGACACGCAGGCAGACTGTAGCTGTTGTAATAAAGCGAAACTGCCAGGTCTTTGAACACTGTATATCCAAGAACATTTCCGGCCACAGCTCCGATAACGGTAACTATAAGCGGCATGGACATGTAATGCACAACCATCTCTCGCTTACTGTACCCTGATGCGCGAAGGGTTCCGATGACAGACGCTTCCTTGTCTATTGTGTTGCTGATCGTGACAGCAAAAATAAATGCGATAACACCTATCAAGATATAGCAAAGTATGCTGGAACCGGTGGAATCACCTTCGATATCCGTAATCGCAAAATTGCTCGCCTGCCTTAGATACTCCGGCAAATAATCCTCTATTTCATTCTCGTAGCAGAGAGTCTGTGTAATAAGCGCTTTAAGAAAACGAGACGAATAATCTGCTGTTTCAACCTTCGTCTCCGGCTTATTAACATACTGAAAAGCGTAGTTGTAATGAAGCCTCGAAGTGAGTTTATCAAAAGCTTCCGGAGTTACCATTGCAACGTCAAATCCGAACGCATCAAACATAAGATCCGTGTTTGACTGATGAAGCGTGAGATAATTTACGTATGAAACGAGTCCTACTATCTCAAATTTTTTGCCACCGATGGTTATGTCATCGCCAATGGCTATGCCAACATTGTCGGCATGCATCCTGTCTATAGCTATTTCATTCTCATTCTCAGGAGCTCTTCCCTCGTTAAACGAGGCCATATTCACCTTCGAATCGCTCTTAAAGATTCTTACCGATGCGTCCTCTTTGCCATCATTGTTATTATCTTCCGGCTCTTCATGAAAGAAATTTTCATATATTTTTACTTTTACAGGTTCAAAGCTTCCATTTAGTTCATACTTTTCGGAAATCTCGTCCCATTCCTCGGAAACAGCCTCTGTTACTTTATCATGAGCCTCTTTGTAGGCCTCCTCCACAGACTTTTTGTATTCTTCGGACTCCCTTGCTTTCTTTATTGCTTCGTCGTAGTTTTCGCTGATGGCGGTTTCTATCTGCTTAGAGATAACATCCTCATCCGTTACGCCAAAGGCTTCACACTGCGCCCTGACTCCGTCTTCGATAGCAGTTCTTACCTGTTTATCGAGTTCTTCTTCTATAACCTCAGCAACCTCTTTATCCGCCTCTTTAAAGCCCTTCTGAATATAATAGGATCGTACGTCCGCCATTTCGCCGGTTTCAATACATTTCAAAAACTCTGTGGAAGCCTTTTTGTTCAGTTCAAAGCTTCCATTTTCAAGATTAAGTACTTCTCTTCCGCTGAAAACTGCGGCAAGCATACTGTCATGTCCCACATACATCCCGGATATAACGCCTATCATGATCACCATAAAAACAATGATCACAAGATACTTGTGCCACTCGGATTTCAGTTCCCTCGGAACTCTTTTGATAAGAGGATTCTTCATTTTAGCACCTCCTTACCATTCGAGCTCGATGGCTGATATTTTATTCTCATTGATATCATTATGCCGCACAATCCCGTCCCTTAATTTTATGACATGATCAGCCATATACTTTATGGCTTCGTTGTGCGTAACCATTATAACTGTGCTTCCGTACTTTTTATTACAATCCTCAATAAGGGCTAAGATTTCCTTTGAAGTCTTGTAATCCAGCGCTCCGGTAGGCTCGTCGCACATTAGGATATCAGGATTTTTAACTACTGCTCTTCCGATTGAAACCCTCTGCTGCTGTCCACCCGAAAGCTGACTCGGATACTTGTATTTATGTTCCTGCAGACCGAGAGTTGTTATTACCTCTTCTACATCCAAGGGCTTGTCGGAAAGATATGCCCCAACCTCAATGTTTTCCTTAACATTCAGATTAGGGATCAGGTTATACATCTGGAATACATAACCCAGGTGCTTTCTGCGGTAGATTGTCAGCTGGTTCTCATTCATTTCCTCCAGCTTATCTCCGCCTATGCTTACAAATCCCTCATCCGGCGTATCAATGCCCCCGATGATGTTTAGAAGTGTTGATTTTCCTGAACCCGAAGGTCCCAGGAGCACGCAAAACTCACCTTTCTTTACAGTAAAGTTCATTCCCCTCAGTACATCCTGTCTAGCCTCCCCCGTACCAAAGCTCTTTTTTAAATCTTTGATCTCAAGAAAATCGCTATTCATAATCTCCTCCTGACTTTTCACCCTATAAATCCGAGTATGTTAGCCTTTCGTATCTCGAATTAGTTTAGTCTAACCATATAAAAAAGTCAAGCACCTATATTTGATTTTTGCCCTGTGTCATTTTTTTCTTCCGGACATTGCTTTCTTGACTGAGTTTGCAAGGTTTAGGAATTCATCAGCCTTCACAAGAGCTATGCCCTGGGACTCATCTCCCAGAGCAACCAGCCGGTCTCCCGCTGATATATTAAAGATCTTTCTTGCCTTTGCCGGTATTACAATCTGTCCTTTGTCACCAACGGTTACCACTCCGAACAAATGCTTGCCCTTCGGAGGAACTTCAAGCCCAAGGTTCTCCGAAGGTTCAAAGCTTGCAAGATCATCGATAGTCACTTCAAAAAGTTCCGCCAAAATGCGGCATTTTTCTATGTCCGGTACAGTCTCTCCGGACTCCCATTTTGCTACGGCCTGCCTTGATACTCCTGCCGCCTCCGCCACATCTTCCTGTGTCATCTGTCTGAGTTTTCTAAGTCTTACAAGGTTTTCTCCAAACATTCTTTTCTCCTAATTGTTGCCTCTTTCCTTATCAGCCTTTTTCTTCTTACTGATCCCAAGTATAGCCCATCTGAAGAACGGAATCCTTGAGATAATAAACTCAAGACCGTATCCAAATACAAACCCTGCGATCAGGCTTAAAAGATAGCAGATAAAAGCCGGAAAGTGCAGTTGCTTTGCGCAAAAATATGCAATGGAAGATATTCCAAGATAATGAAATACATATAATCCGAAACTCTTTTTGCTCATCCAATTTGTAAAAGCGTTACCAAAGTCACCAAACCTTGCCATCCCTCCAAGCATAGCAAGCGAACCGAAATATGCACATGCTGCGAATAATGGACCTCTGTTTATCGGCTTGTCCGCGTAGTTTAGTCCGCCGTGTATGATAAAGTAATATACAGCAAACCAGATACTAAGTCCCGCTCCGATCCCGATCAAAATGGGCGCATACTTCTTCAGTTTTTCGATTACCTCATCATTTGAAAAAACATAATACCCCAGCATAAAGAACACAAAGTAAAACGCGCATCTGTATACCGAAACGATAGGTGTGTTAAGTATCTGCCCCGCTCCCCATACCGGGAAAAAGAAAAGAGGGATCAGCCATAAGGGGGTACGCGCTCCAAGTTTTAAAAGCCTTCCCTTTTCTATCTTTATAAACAGAACAAGCAGTAAGCTGTATACCCAAAGCAAATGTACAAACCATAAAACTCCGCTTCCGGAGGCCACCATGATAAGATAGATTATCGGCTTGGGGACACCCGCTTCAGATAACCCCGAAAGACCTCCTCCAAGGCTCATACTGATATACCCCTGAAGGAACTGAAATACGAAGAGCCCTATAGTTGAAGGGACCAGAAGCTTTGTGGTTCTGCTTTTTATAAATTCTTTATTCGTATGCTTCTCCAGATACAGTCTTGCGCTGCATCCCGAAACCAGAAAAAGTACCGGCATAAACCAGGGATATACGAGATACTGATATATATCATACGGCTGCACAGACAGATCCGTAATTTTTCCGAGTCCCCCGAGCACTCCTTCGGCGTTATACATAAAAAAAACATGATATATAACTACCAAAACTACGGTTATCCATCTTATGTTGTCCAAATAATGTTTTCTCATATTTTTCCCACCTTTGCAAATATTTTTAACATTTCTTGCGTTTATAATAAATCTGAAAAAAAGGAAAGTCTACCAACTAATCCTTACATTTCCCGGCCCAATATGTTATTTATAGTTGACCGAAAAATGGATATTTGATAAGATTCGTTTTGCTTACGGCTCTTATTTTTGTGGCAAAAGGGGATGTTCTTGGACAAATATTAACCGTTGTTTTTTCTGTGTTTTATGGCTTCAGCCCTTACTTTTTTACGAAGCCCATACTATGCCCTTTTCTACGCAGCAAATGATATTGTCCTTATTATTTTGTGGAGCCTTGCATCGGCAGAAAACATTTCATACATTCCAATGGTTATATGCTTTAGCTGTTTTTTGATAAACGATCTTTATGGTTTTATAAATTGGCAAAGGATGAAAAAGCGGCAAACAAAGGAGTAAATCCATGTATGACACAGGGGGACGGGGTTGGGGGGTCATTTTTGGCCCCAACTCCGTCCCTCGGCGCTCTATCCCTGTAATTTTGCCACAACTTCGTTTATTACCTTGCCGTCTGCCTTCCCCTTAAGCTCTCCCATAACAGCCTTCATTATCTGGCCTTTGTTTCCGGTAGCAATGATATCAGCAAACTTTTCTTTAAGTATTGCCTCAACTTCTTCTGCCGAAAGCATCTTAGGCGCATACTCCTCAAAAACCTTAAGTCTGGCTTCGTATTCAGCTTTAAGCTCTGCTCTTGAATCAGGGCAGGTCTCTATCTGCTCCTTAACGCTCTTAATCTCCTTGAGAATCGCCTGGTCAGTCATTTCATCAGGAATATTTTCACGGCATCCCGCATCTATCGCAAGCTTTTTCGCCGCGGATACAAGCGTAGAAATAGCATCCTTTCTCGCTTTATCATGATCCTTCATTGCCTGCATCATATCTTTTTGTAAAGTTGTAAACTGCATCTTTTTTTCCTCCAATATAATTTGCTCCCTTGATTATACCACAATATTCCGACAATGAACCCCCACCCCCGTCCCCCTGTGTCATCGAGACAGTTCTTTTAAGACAGTGACAGACATGATAACAACGGCTATCATAGAGACAATATCAGCTATTGGCGCTGAGAATAAAGCCCCCTTAACCCCAAAGAAAATCGGAAGGATTATTGCTAAGGGCACGCTGAGAACAAAATCCCTTAAAAGAGATAATCCCATAGACATAACGGGTTTTCCGAGGGCCTGCAAGAAAACGCTGACAGCTTTTTGAATGCAGGTAAGGATAATCATCGACAGGAATAGTCGAAAGGCCAAAACCGCAAACTCATTATACAGACCATCCTCACTTCCAAAAATTGCTGTAATCTGAAGCGGGAAGATTTCAAAAAGTAAAAGTGAAACAAAACCAACGATGGCTTCCGCTTTTACAATCGTAAAAAATATTTCTTTTACTCTCGCTTTTTCTCCGGCACCGTAGTTATAACCGATTACCGGCTGCGAACCGGCTGCTATTCCGATACATACGGAAACAACAATCTGGAAAACTTTCATTACGATTCCCACAACAGTAAGCGGTATATCAGCTCCATACTTGCTCTTGGCACCGTAGTACACAAGCACATTGTTCATAACTCCCATTATGACAACAATTGAAATCTGAGTAAGAAAACTGCTTATTCCTAAGGGCAGGAACCTGCCGATCATCTTCCCGGAAGGAATAAAACTCTTTGCAGTTAGTTTCACGGACTTCGCGTGACTAATATATATGATACCGCAAATTGCCGTAACAATCTGACCTATAATAGTGGCAAGAGCAGCGCCTCTCATTCCCCAGCCAAGTACAAAAATAGCGATGGGGTCAAGAATAACGTTTATTACGCATCCTGCGAGAGTTGACAGCATAGCAAATTTAGGGCTTCCGTCTGCTCTTATGATTGAATTCAACCCATTTCCGACTACAAAAAAAGGTATTCCGATAATAATGTAGTTAAAGTACTCGTTTGCATATGGGAAATTGCTTTCTGTTGCTCCAAATGCGGTTAATATCTGCGTCTTTAATACAGCGAATAAAACCATCATGATTATTCCCATAGCTATAAGCAAAGTCACAGCGTTTCCGACGCTTTTTGTTGCGCTTTCAAGGTCTTTCTTCCCTTGGCAAAGACTTAGAAAAGCAGCGCATCCGTCACCGATAAGGAGTGCAATTGCCAATGAAATGATTGTTATCGGAAAGACAACATTTGTCGCGCCGTTACCCAAATAACCGATTCCACGGCCTATAAAAATCTGGTCAACGATATTGTAAAGCGCTGAGACAAGAAGGGACAGGATGCAGGGAATAGAAAATTTCAGGATAAGCTTTCCGATTCTTTCTTCAGCTAAATAATTGTTTGCATTTTGATTCATTTTTTACCTCCAAAAAAATACGCATGCAAAGGTCCTCACTTCACATGCGTACAGTTACAACCGGGCCACCAGGAAAAGGCGACCAAATATTATATTTTAATCTGTTTCACTTATATTTTATGGATTTCTCCGCTTTTACGTAATCGTGATTTTTCACAAATATTTCTCGTTTTAGCAAAATATCATGCGCGGATTTTGACCCCCAACCCCGTCCCCCTGTGTCATTTTTCATTTACCTCTTGATTTTTTTATAAGGCATGTGTATAATGCACTCTGCAACTTGGTTGCAAAACAAACAAATATTTATGGGGGAGAATATATGCCTAGAAAATCTAGAACTCTAAGTTCAACGGGCATATATCATATCGTTCTTCGATCTGTTAATAAGCAGATCTTCTTTGAGGAAGAGTCTGATTATAAAAAATTCCTTTACATTTTGTCAGATTACAAAAGGAAATACGATATTGAGATATATGCTTACTGTCTAATGGACAACCACATTCACATTTTACTTAATTCTGCACCGGATAAGCTTTCGCTTTTTTTCCTAAGTTTAGAAACGAAATTCGTGAAATGGTACAATAATAAATACAGACGGTCGGGACATCTTTTTCAGGACCGATTTCACAGCTTTGTTATCGAGGATAACGACGCTTTTCTTTCGGTGCTCTTTTACATCCACAACAATCCTGTAAAGGCAAACATTTGCAAATTTCAAACTGATTATCGTTGGAGCAGCGCAAATGCATATTATGGTCAGGAAAACCCAATCGTCAACACATCTTTTGCTTACGAAATCGTAGGAATAAAGGAGTCGCTCTTTAGATATTTTGCTACTCAAAACGGTTCAGCAGGCGACAGATTCTTTGAAAATGATCACAAAGAAAGATTGTTTTATTTAACAGATGAAAAAGCGCTTGAAGTATATCATGCCGTAACAGGTCTGCCATCTACGTCTGCTGCCGATAATCTTCCGAGAACTTTGCGCAATAACTTTATCCGCAAGCTGAGAAGAAAAGGTGTATCGTCAAAACAAGTTTCAAGACTTATGGGTGTTTCAGAATCCACTGTAAAAAGGATCAGCAGGTCGCCAAAATGACCCCCCAACCCCTGTCCCTGCCATGATCTTAATATCAACAAAGATCATAAAGGAATGCATTGTAAAAAGGGTGAAATGAACTTGACTTAATAAATATTATATATATATAATTCTTATGTCTTTCTTATCTAGTTTTCAGAAGGAGAATAACTCATGGCAAATAACCTGCAAGTATTCAAAGAGCTTAAAAAAAATATACTTTCTTTTCCGATATGGTCACTACTTTCCATATTTATTGTTGCTTTCATTGCCCATGGCAGTATGATCTTTTCAAATGTAATCGGAATCGATACCGAAGCAGCAATTTTAGGAATTGAAGCCTATGACGGACAAGGAAGGCAAGGTATCCTGTGGATCAGAAATCTTTTGGGAATGACCAAATTTAACCTCTGGCTTACTAATTCTCTGACCTTCTTTTTGTTAATTTTTGTGCCCCTTTTCTTTTTTGCAGCCATAATGATTCAGAAAAAAGAACTTAAAAATCTCCTGTTCCCATTTTGTATTATATTCATAGTATCACCTTACTGGGCATGCCAGTTGTACTTCTTAAGTCAAAGTGTCCCAGTACTTATTTCTTTATTATTAATCCCTTTGATCGATATCTTGATAAGGTTATCAATAAACAGCAAAGTACCCGAAAAAATATGCCTGTTGCTTTTAAGTTCAGCACTGTTTCAGTTGGTAGTAAGCACTTATCAGCTTAACATGATCATTTATGTGACATATGTATGCTGCACATTTGCGATTGCTTCTCTTCATGAAAAAGAATCCTTTAAGAAACAGATCATATTTCTTGCTACCCAGGCTGTATTTGTTATAGCAGGTTTTGTGATATACGAGGTCATTACAGCATTATTCTATTCTCAATACTCCTCTTACCTCACAGAACAGATCATTTGGGCACAAGTAGGGATCAAGATGGGAATCCTGAATATTTTGCGCGTGATCAAAGCTGTTTTAAAAGGATCAGAGTTATATAGTTTTCTGTATGTACCGCTATGTCTGATTACCTTTGCCCTTACTGTCATCAACTGCTTTAAAACGCGAGAAAAAATATCTCAATATTTACTACCTGTTTTATGCGAATTATTTGTATTTGCTTCACCGTTTTTCTTTGTCCTTTTATTCGGAAGCGAAGTAAGCCCACGAATGAGATATATTTTTCCAATTACTGAAGCACTTGTACTTCTATTTTGTTATTCGGAATTTATCTTCTTTTTTGATAAATGTCGTAGTATAAAACGAGTAACGATCTTTAAGTCGGTTCTCATAATAGCTTCCTGCATCCTGTTGTTTATTGACTCCATGAAAGGACTCAATTACACGACACGTTTGTACTACACCAATGAATATAGATTTGATCAAGAAAAACTAATTGCCAAAGATCTGAAAAAAGATCTCGATCAGTTCTTTATAGATAACAATCTTCCCGAGGACGAAAGAAACCAAGTTGTATTTCTTGGGGATGTAAATATAACTTACAACGATATGTGCCTACCCGGCTATGCCACCATAGGAAGCTCCTCTATAAACTGGGACTCAAACAGAATCCTAAGAGGACGTATATATAAGTTTTTAAAGACCTGCGGATATCCTATCGGAGATGCACCATACTTCTCCGATGGCGCTACCATTGCCTTCAGATACTACTTTGACGAATACTTCGGTGCAAAAGTTGATGCAATGCCTGCATACCCTTATGATGGATATATCTCAGAAGTACGCGATGATGAACTGGGGCTATATTATTACATAGTTAAACTTGGTAATAACTGGAGGAAACCTGAACTACTCCCTCCTGAATAAGGATAAATGACGCCTGGTGTCAAAATTACTTTCTTTTATAGGTTCTACTGGACCCCCGGAGACGGGGGTGCTGTGTCATTTATCTAGAATATACACTTCGGATTCGAAGGTTTCGCTGCCATCGCTTTTGCTGTAGAAAGAATCGTGGTCATACTTCATTCCCAGTTTTTTCATTACAGCGGCGCTCCCAGTATTGGCCTTTGCGCATTCCCCTTCAAATGAATGCGCTCCGTAAGTCCTTACCGCGTGATCCATCATCGCTTTTATACCCTCCGTCGTATAACCCTTTCCCCAATCCTCGTATCTGTTAACATAGGAAAGTGTCCACACGTCCCTTGATTTATCGTGGTTTAAAGCGTATATTCCAACTGCATGCCCGTCATTTTTCGCCGTAACAAGCATCAGTATATTAACCTTTGAATTTGGATCCTTTTTCGGCAGCCAGAAAAGCGTTTCTTCCGGGTTTTTACACGCTGATCCCATAAGATACTTATAAACTCTCTCATCCATATCCCAGGCAGCCATCGCCTTGTAATCGTTCGGCATCAGCCGCCTTAAGATCAGCCTTTCGGTCTCTACCGTTTCTTCGTTTAACGTTATCCAGTACCGCTTTTCCTTCGCACCGGTTTCCGAGGCGACCTCCGACTCAAAAACGCCGCCATTATTAATTATGGACTTTTCACTGCCGCAATTGTCCTCATCGCAGACCATCAAAACCTTATTAATTCCAAGATTTCTGCACTCTTCCAGCGCAAGCCCAATCATAGCCGTTGCGTATCCTTTTCGTCTTTCAGACGGCCTTATTCCGTCGCCGATATGACCGCCTGTCAGATAATTATTCCCGTTCAGATAATGCCGTATATTAACAGCCCCGACCAGCCTGTCACAGTCTAAATCCAGACAAAAAAAGGTAGAGTCCGGCACCAATCCATCTTTTTCTTCCTTTACTTCAAGCTCCTCAAGGTATTTATCAAAGTCATGAGGATCATTCTTAAAAATTGCCCAGGGTGAATGGTTCGTATTATTTACTTCGATATCTGTCTTCCATTCATCAAGCATCTCGATGAGCTTATCTTTATATTCATAACTCATCTTGACGAGCTTTACATTAAGCTTTTTCCTATTCAAAACCGGTCTCCTTTTTAAATGAACCCCCGGGACGGGGTTGGGGTGTCATTATCAGACGATGCAAAAAGTATTCTGACAATGAACCCCCAACCCCGTCCCCCTGTGTCAAAATCATAAGCAGCTGATTTCGATAGACTCACTTGAGCCAAGCATCGGCGCTTCCACCAAAAGAGTAACATCCCCGCTTTCGTAGCCGGACCTTACTATAGCCATAGCGCGTCCTTTGTAGGTCTTTGTTTTACCCTCTTTATAGTTTTCGTCTGTGATGGGATTTCCCGATCCAAATCCCGAAAGAAGAGCCACATCACAGCGTTTTCCTTCACTCGTTACCTTTTCGATTTCAAGGCATCCCTCTATTTCCACCTCGGCATCGGGCACAAGACGTCCCTCGGAATCTACAACCTCGATTCCCACATAAGCAGCGCCATGTCCATTAGCCTTTAGAAGAGACTTTTCAGGCACAAGTCTTATTCCTACGGCATCACCGACGGTTACAAGTTCATCTCTTGATATTTCCTTTCCTGCGCTGTAGCTTATTGCCTCAACCTTTCCCGCTTCGTATACAGTCTCAAACCTTGCGCAATACGGCATTGGCATCCTTTTCCCCTTATAATCAAACTGGTTTTCTCTTTCAAAGTTAACCGGTTTTCTTCCGATGCTCTTTCCGTTTACAAGTACTTCAACCTCTTCGGAGCCTGATATTACGACAATCTCAATATTCTTTCTCTCAGATCCCTTATAGCTCCAGCTTCTCCTAAAATCAGGAAATCCCCACATGGAAGTCAATTCATTTTTATCAAACACATCAGGATGCATCGTAAAAAGCTTCGTTTCTCCGCTTCCAAAAACTACGCTCCTGTACTCTCCCTGAGGCCTTACTTCCCCGTTTATATCAAAGTCCGCATCATTAGCCAGTCTCCATGGGAAGTGGGTAGCCTTCCAGGGCATAAGCTCCCAATGATCCTTAGGTGCCTCGGGATCTCCGGCTTTATGATAAGCTGATTTTCCGATTCCGGCTTCGCCGATATAATCCCATGCAGTCCAGGTAAACTCGCCGATACAGTAATCTCTCTTTAAAACCTCCGGCCAGCGAAATCCCACTTCTCTCGGGAAGTTCTCGCTTCCGAGGATCACCCTCTCCGGGTACAGCTCATGATCTCTCTCGTATAGATCCTCCATATAATTGTATCCGACAACATCAAGAGAATTTGCAAAGCTTTCTGTATTCTTCTCCCAGAAATCTGCCCCAGAATTGTCCGACGCGTTCTGATTCTGGTTTTGTCCCTTTGCCAATAAATCGTCAAGTCCGGCCCAAAGAGAGCAGATACCGTTACTTACAGGCCTTGAAGGGTCAAGTTCTTTTATCTTGCGGGCAAGAGCGTCCGCCAGCATATATCCGTCTCCAACGCCGCCTCTTTCCGGGATTTCATTTCCCGTAGACCACATAATAACCGATGGATGTATCCGGTCTCTTTTTACAAATGCAGTAAGATCCTTTTTCCAATCCGTATCAAAGAATTGATGATAATCTCCGCCACGCTTTCCGATACCCCAAGCATCAAAAGCTTCATCGAAGATATACATTCCTTCCCTGTCGCAGGCTTCTACCAAAGCCGCTGACGGCGGGTTGTGAGCCGTACGGATGGCATTAAATCCTACCTCTTTAAGTTTTCTGACCTTACGGGCCTCCGCTTCGTATAATGAAACCGCTCCGAGAAGTCCGTTATCATGGTGCACGCAGCCCCCTTTAAGTTTTACGGTCTTACTATTAATCTGAAGGCCTCGTATAGAATCCGCCGAGATCGTGCGTATTCCGAAAAGTACAATCTCTTCATCAATCTGCGTTGCCTCGTCTATTGCTTCACTGCGAACAAGATGTGTTCTGAATACGCCAAGATCCTTTACAGACACCTTAACCTGATATAAATTAGGCTCATCGGTATCCCACAGCTTCGGATTCTTTACATTTAGAACAACCTTTGCAAAAGCTGTTTTGCAGCCGCCTACCTGCAGTACCTGCTTAGCAGATGCTACCGGCTCGCCTTGGAGAGCGGCACTTCCAAAGCTTTCTCTTCCCGTATCCTCATACAGGGATACCGTAACTTCTGCTATATGATTAAGTGTTGTATCGTTTTTAACCTCTACTTCTCCCTCTGTAAAAGCATATCCGTCGGTTACTTCCTTGGTCCTTAAATAGATTCCGTCCGGCACAATATGAACCTTCGGTCCATGAAGTAAGCTGACGCTTCTGTAAAGTCCTGAGCCCGTATACCATCTTGAGGCAGGTTGCATTGAAGTATTAAGGTTTACCGTAATCCTGTTTTCCTCACCAAAGGTTACATAATTAGTTATATCAACCGTAAAGGGAGCGTATCCGTAATGGCATCCGCCGACCCTGCTTCCGTTAATATCTACGACAGCATTCATCATTGCGCCGTCGAATGAAAGGATTACGCTGTCATTTTCCCATTCTTTTGGAATAAGTACATACTTTGTGTAATTTGTCTCCCCGCCTGTAAAATATCCGGAATCAGATCCCGCCGGTGCGCTTTCAGATACCGCTGTATCCAGCATCCCGTCATGAGGCAGGTTTACGACCTCCCCCGGATTGCTGTCAAGAATCCCTACAGAATCTAGAAGTCCCCTTCTGAATGTCCAATTATCATCAATTAATGTTTTTCTCATATCTGCCCTTCCCTAAAATGACCCCCCGGGACGGAGTTGGGGTGTCATTATCAGACTATATCCAAACTATTCTGAAAATGAACCCCCAACCCCGTCCCCCTGTGTCAAATTTATAGGTATATTATAAGCCCCACGCAACTGATTGTAAAAACATATCTGATGCGTAGGGCTATATAAATAGGGTCAGTTTTTTTATTCTGTTTTAAGCCTCTTTACGAAGTAATCTTGCCGCCTCTACCATATTAACAAGACTGTGCCTGGTCTCCTCCTCGCCTCTCGTCTTCAAACCGCAGTCCGGATTTACCCAGAGCTTTTCTGCCGGTACTTTCTCAAGCATCTTTCTAAGCGCTCCCAGGATTTCCTGCGTTGAAGGAATTCTTGGAGAGTGGATATCGTACACTCCGGGACCTGTCTCGGTCTCAAAATTACACTTTTTCAGTGCATCTAAAATAAGCAGATCTGACCTCGATGCCTCAAATGTGATAACATCAGCATCCATATTGTCAATGGCAGGAATAATATCCGTGAATTCGCTGTAGCACATATGTGTATGGATCTGAGTCTCTTTCTTTACACCGCTGTGGACCAGGCGGAATGCAGGGATAACAAATTCAAGATACTCGCTGTTCCAGTCGGACTTCCTCAAAGGAAGCTTCTCTCTAAGGGCAGCCTCATCAATCTGGATGATCTTAATTCCGTTTGCTTCAAGATCAAGCACCTCATCTCTGATAGCCAAAGCGATCTGTGTCATTGATTCCTTTATACTGATATCCTCTCTCGGAAAAGACCAGTTAAGTATGGTCACAGGGCCGGTCAGCATCCCCTTTACAGGAAGCTTCGTCAACGACTGCGCATACACAGACCATTCCACCGTGATAGGTTTTTTACGGCTCACATCACCCCAGATAATGGGCGGCTTAACACACCTTGTTCCGTAGGACTGAACCCAGGCTTTTTCCGTAAAAAGATATCCTGACAGGGATTCACCGAAGTACTCAACCATATCGTTTCGCTCATACTCTCCGTGAACAAGCACGTCCAGTCCTACGCTTTCCTGCCACTCGATGGCACGCTTAATCTTCTCGCGGTTAAACTCCTTATAGCTGTCTAAAGAAATCTCGCCTTTTCTGTAGGATGAACGGTTCTTTTTAACATCAGCCGTCTGCGGAAACGAACCGATGGTTGTCGTAGGATACTTTGGCAGTTTAAGGTAATCCTTCTGAATCTGCTGCCTTACCTTCCTCTCGGGAAGCCTTACATAATCACTCTCTTTTATCTTAGAAATACGTTCTTTAACCTCCGCATCCTCGCAATCTCTTCCTTCCCTGAAAAGCTGCAGATTCTTCCTATAAGCATCAGCATTCTCCCTGTTCTCATCCTCAACAAGGTCGGCGAGTTCCTTAAGTTCGACCAGCTTTTCCAAAGCAAACGCAAAATGCTTTTTATACTCAGGCAAAAGCTTATCCTCCCCATCAAGGGTAAATGGAACATGAAGCAGCGAGCATGATGTGGAAAGAACAGTATTTATCCCCTGCGTCTTTAAGTAATCAAGCACATTAAGTGTCTTGGTATAATCATTTTTCCAAATGTTCTTGCCGTTTACAAGTCCCGCAAAAAGCGTTTTTTCCTTCGGAAATCCCTTCTTTTTGATTAATTCAAGCGTCTTTTTTCCCTCTATAAAATCAAGCCCGATTCCGTCAAAAGGCATGCTTATCAGCTCGTCATAAATATCTCTCACATCTCCGAAATATGTCTGGAGCAGAATTTTCACGTCCTTCTTGTCTACCAGGATTTTCTCGTATAAAGAGGTAAAAAATCTCTTATCCGTTTCATCAAGGTCCCTGACAAGAGCCGGCTCTTCAAACTGGATCCACTCAGCTCCCCTTTCCCTTAATCCGGCGATAATCCTTCTGTACACCCCGCTCAGGCTCTCAAGGTAATCTTCGCGCTTCTTTGTTCCGGTGTATCTGCAAAGTGATAAAAGAGTATATGCTCCGATAACCGTTGGTTTTGTTCCTACTCCTAAGTCCTTTGCCTCCTGATACTCACCAAATACCTTTTCAGACGAAAGGCTGATCTTTGTATCATCCTCCAGCTCCGGCACGATATAATGATAATTCGTATTAAACCACTTCTTCATTGCGAGGGCTTTTACGTCTCTTCCTTCTTTTTGATACCCTCTTGCCATAGCAAAATACGTAGCCTTATCACTGAGAGAAAGCTCCCTGTATCTGGCGGGTACAATACCGCACATCACAGCTGTATCCAAAAGGCAGTCATAATATGAAAAATCGTTTGAAGATATAAAATCTATCCCCGCTTCTTTCTGGTATGAAAGATGCTGCGAGCGGAGAGCCTTTGCGATAGCTTCAAGCTCCTTTTCCTCCATCTCCCCCTTGAAATATTTTTCCAATGCAAATTTTAATTCTCTGAAAGCTCCGATCCTGGGAAATCCGATTACTGATGTCAGCATAAATGTCTCCTCCTTTTTAGTTTTCCCTGTTGAATCGAGTATAAATCTGAATAAATCGGGGGTAAAATACAAAAATATGTATATACTCCATAGATTTTACCTATGGCATATGTTATTATTTTCTTGATTTCTATGGCTCATCAGATATCATCCTACGAGATTTGTTGGCAACATAAGCGCTTTACAAGTAAGAATACGGAGAACAAATATGACTTTAAAACAACTGCAGTACATCTCTGTAATTGCGGAAACCGGGAACATCACCGAAGCAGCAAAAAAGCTTTTTATCGCACAGCCAAGCCTGACCTCTGCGCTTCATGAACTGGAAAAAGAATACGGGATCACCATTTTTACCCGCGGTAGCAAGGGGGTGGAACCAACTCCTGAAGGGGATGAATTCTTAGGATATGCAAGACAGATCTTAGAGCAGGCAAGTCTGATGGATGAACGATATACCGGAAAGCAAAGAGGGAAGATGCGTTTCTGTGTTTCGGCGCAACATTACTCCTTTGCTGTAGAAGCCTTTGTAGAGCTTCTAAAAGAATACGGCGGAGATAAATACGAGTTTCATATGCGAGAAACGCAGACATACGAGATCATAAGTGATGTCGCACATCTGCGCAGTGAAATAGGAATTCTTTATTTAAACCCTTTTAATGAAACGATAATAAAAAAAGCTCTTAAAGACAACGAGCTCACATTTCACAAGCTCTTTACTGCAAAGCCCCATGTCTTTATCGGAAAAGACTCACCTCTGGCCAAAAAGCGCTCTCTTACACTTGAAGACTTAAAGCCATATCCCAGGCTTTCGTATGAGCAAGGCAGCCACAATTCCTTTTACTTTTCCGAGGAGATACTAAGTACCGTGGATTGTGATAAAGAGATCGTGGTCTGCGACCGCGCCTCACTTTTTAATATGCTCATCGGTTTAAATGGCTACACCATCTGCAGCGGTGTGATAAACGAGGAATTAAACGGCCCCAATATCATCGCAAAGCCCCTCAAAGTCGAGGATCATATGGAGATTGGCTATATTCTGCCCGCTGCCTTCCCCTCAAGCCACCTTACCGAAAAATACATTAGCATCTTAAAGCGCCTCTTAAAATGAACCCCCAACCCCGTCCCCCTGTGTCATTTTTTTGACCCCCCGGGACGGAGGTGCTGTGTCATTAATAATTGTCAAGGAAGTGGTGTCTTACACCGTTTTGTTTGTATTCAATGACAGTATCGAGGTTGACATTTTCCACGCTTCTGAAGATATTGGACTCCACAAAAGGATTGTTCTTTTTAAGCTCAGCGATAAGCTTCTTCGTCTCAAGCCTTTTCGAAGAGGTTGTTCCGTCTTCATGGCAGGTTGAACAGGTCTCCGTAAAGTGGCACGCGCACTGCAAAAAGTGCAGATTGTTGTAATCTCTCCATGCGCAGATATCGCTCTCCCTCACAAGATAAAGGGGGCGTATAAGCTCCATCCCCTCGAAATTAGTACTGTGAAGCTTCGGCATCATAGTCTGGATCTGCGCCCCCTGAAGCATTCCCATAAGTATCGTCTCTATAACATCATCGTAATGATGCCCAAGGGCGATCTTATTGCAGCCCAGTTCCCTTGCCTTGCTGTATAGATATCCTCGTCTCATCCTCGCGCAAAGATAACAGGGATTCTTCTCGATAGTATCAACGGCATCAAAAATATCGCTCTCGAAGATCGTGATCGGAATTCCGAGTGCTTTGGCATTACTCTCTATCAGCTTGCGATTGTCCTCATTGTAGCCGGGATCCATAACAAGGAATTTCAGCTCAAAATTGCACTGTCTGTGTCTTTGGATCTCCTGAAAAAGCTTGGCCATAAGCATTGAGTCTTTTCCACCGGAAATACAAACGGCAATTCTATCCCCTTCTTCAATAAGTTTATATGTCTTGCAGGCTTTCGCAAATGGCGTAAAGATAGGCTTATGGAACTTCTTTCGGATACTCTCCTCTGCCTTGTGCTGTTTGTCATCTCCCTCATCCGCAAGAGAGGACCTGACATATCCGATATAACCGCCTGCCAGGCTGTAACAATCTCTTCCGTCAAAGCAGGGGCGTCCCTCTAACCAATGGGTCTTACGGCCTACCTCGCAGTATAAAACAAGTTTCTTCTCCTTCGGGATCTTATCAATAACGCTGTAAGCTCCCTCTGCGTCATTTTCAAAATCCGCGGAGACAGCTCCGCCAATCATTCCATAGGCTCTAAGCCCCTCATCCCTGATATCGATCAGTTCAAAGGAGCCGGGCTCAAGGTTCTTTAGTTCTTCGTATGTAATTTCTTTCATTCTGTAATGTCTTTCTATGCTTTCAATCTTGATCCGGAAAATGAACCCCCAACCCCGTCCCCCGGTGTCATTTTCAGAATATTCTGAAAATGACACCATAACCCCGTCCCCGGGGGTCATTCCTGAGTGGGGTCATACTCGAGGATGTCACCGGGCTGGCAGGAGAGTTCTTCGCAAATGGCTTCAAGAGTCGAGAAGCGGATTGCACTGATCTTGCCGGTCTTCATCTTGGAGAGGTTGACGTTACTGACCCCAACCTTCTCCGAAAGTTCCTTAAGGGATATTTTCCTGTCCGCCATCACACGATCAAGTCTTAAAATAATCTTACCCATACAGCCACCCCCTTACAGAGTCTCGTCGGACTGGGTCTGAAGGAGTCTACCGTAGTCCATAATCGTGTAAAGCGCCCAGGTAACAAGACCCGCAATAGCGGCTGTTCCAAGGCCGGCCGTAAACGCGATAACAATATCAATCACTATAAGTGCGAAGAGAAGCTTCTTAAGTACTCTCTGCGTAAAGGGGCTGTCTTCCTTTCCGATTATATCAAATACAGAATAAAGCTGAAACATCGCTATCGCAAGCAAAACTACATTTAATCCCGCTGTAAGAAGAGTAAACCCAAGGGTTAAGCTGTAAGGCGTATCGCTTAAAGCCTTTTCAAGCGCCGGTATTGATGATTCGATTTTTTGATACTTCGTAATATCAAACGAATCCTTTGAGAATCTCAATAGATGGACATTTACGGGGCCGACCTTTTTAATGACATCGACGTCATTGGCACCTTCAATGCCCGCCTTAATTTGCGCGTTCATATTCGTCCTGTCAGCGATCATAACTATTGATGTGACGATAAGGATCATAGATGCCACTACACAAAGAATAAATACTATACGGGTTACTATCCCTGCCACATGACTGCTCTTTTTTATTCTATTCAATTTAATGTTTTCCTGATTCATATTAACTCCTTATTCAATATCGTTTGTTATCGTTTACATAATGCCCAGTCTTTAGGATTATGTATACCAATTCGCACTATATCTCGCAAATATAGCACTGACATCATTCTCAGATACCCTCTTCTATCCAAGGAATACCCCCGCCCAGACTGCGATCATCGCATCATAGACTCCGTGTGCGATTATAAGAGAAAGGGTTGAACAATTCCTGATCTTAAGCTTAAAGAAGCAAAAGAGCGCTCCGATAAGTCCGGTCAAAACAATCTGTATCAGGCTCCCTCCGAAGATATGGAAAAGTCCGAATAAAGCTGAACTACAGATTACCGCAAGGAAATCCTTTCCGAATAGGTTCTTAAATCTCTTAAAGATAAATCCGCGGAAAGCAAATTCCTCAACAAGTCCGACACCGAGTATACAGTAAAGGAACTCCCAGACGTACTGCCATACATAAATATATTCCTTTCCGCTGTTTACATACTCGCCCAGCCCCAAAAGATGTGGAACAAGGGTAAGTACCAGGCTCATAAGTAATCCCAGGCCGGTTCCCATAAGGATCTGCAGTCCGATCTTACTCTTTTCAAAGCCAAGATCAGACAGCTTTTCTCTACTGGCGATCACCAAAACCACAGGCGCTATGGCGATGATCCAGTAGGCTGCGATAAAAGTAAACATCCTTACTACCACAGGCAGCCCCATCATCGCCATATTTAAGAATCTTGTGCATATAACTCCGACCATAATCCCCGCGAAGCCTATGACCAAACTTACAATTTCTCTTTTTTTGCTCATCTTTACTCTCCGGTACGTTCCCCACCGTAAAAAACTCCTGCGGCAGCTTGGAACATAAAACAAAACTAAAGGGTTACTTCTCAGCTGATGAGCAAAGTATATCTCTCAGAAAAACATTTGTCAATAATTATTTTACGTTTATCGTTAATATTTTTATATTTATATTATATTTTTTAATGTTTAAATCTTTAGATCTCCCTCTTTAACCCATCCGATCTTTTTAAATATCATATGAAAAACAAGTGATAAAACGGCAGGAAGTACAAAGGATACAAGCACAAGCCCCAGCCAGTCAAAAGCAGTGATAGAGGCCTTTGCCCCTGATGCCACGTCATTAACCCATCCCGTGTAGACGCCGATCTGGCCTACAAGTCCACAGGTTCCCATTCCCGAAGAGATAGCCGCACCGTTCATCTTCAGCTTAAAGATGCAGGTTGCGACAGGTCCTGTAATTGCCGAAGCGAGAGTGGGTGCAATCCACACTCTTGGGTTCTTTACGATATTTCCCATCTGAAGCATAGAGGTTCCAAGTCCTTGTGAGATGAGGCCTCCGAATCTGTTTTCCTTAAAGGAGATCACGGCAAATCCGATCATCTGTGCCGAGCAGCCCGCTACAGCAGCGCCTCCGGCAAGTCCGGTAAGTCCCAAAGCTGCGCAGATAGCGGCGGAAGATATAGGGAGAGTAAGGGCCATACCAACGATAACGGAAACAAGGATTCCCATCAAAAATGGCTGAAGATCCGTTGCCCACATTATAACCTTTCCAAGCCACATAGCTGCTTTTCCGAGTGGCGGAGCAATCAACCAGGACAGCCCGATTCCGACTCCGATCGTTACAAGTGGCGTTACAAGAATATCAACCTTCGTTTCCTTTGAAACCAGCTTTCCTATCTCAGCTGAAAGGATGGCGATTATAAGTACTGCTAAGGGTCCGCCGGCATCTCCCAGTGCATTAGCCGCGAATCCAACGGTTATCATAGAAAAAAGAACAAGGGGCGGACATTTAAGTGCCGATCCGATCGCTACCGCCATAGCGGGTCCGCTCATAGCCATAGCAAGGCCGCCTACAGTATATTCCTTCCCGCTTACCGTGGCCACGGTCTGCATCAAAAACGGGATCTTAAACTGTGTACCGATGGTGTTTATGATCGTTCCGATAAGCAGCGAGCAAAACAGTCCCTGCGCCATAGCCCCAAGGGCATCGATCCCGTATCTTTTAAGGGAAATCTCAATGTCTTTTTTCTTTAAAAATGCCTTAACCTTGTTCATGCCTTTCTTTCAAATCTCCTTTTTTAATCCTGTAACTTCCTACGTATGCCCGGACCCGTCCTTTTCTTAACAGACCTTTTTCCGGCGCAGGAAAACAATGCACCTCCTATATAGTAACAAAAGGGACCTTCTTTCGAAAGTCCCTTTGATCAAAACAATCAGCTCTAAGCTTTTTTTTCTGCTGTATCTTACGCTTTCTTCTTTCCCCTTCTGCTTAAGACGATACTCTGAAGCAGGATGAAGAAGCAAAGCATACCGCCTGTCGTGATGCTCTGCCACCAGGGATCGTTAAATCCGCTGGATACTACGATCTTCTTTATTGTGGTAAGGGTAAGGGTTCCGAAAAGAGTTCCGATAACATTACCCACACCGCCCGTAAGAGGCGTTCCGCCGATGATGGACGAAGCGATGGCGTTCATCTCCATTCCCGCGGCGTTTGTAGCGTTTCCGGCTCCCGTGTGCATTAAAAATACGTATCCCGAAATACCGCTTAAAAGGCCGCTTAAGATATAGCTCATAAACCTTGTACGCTTTACATTTATACCCAGCATCAGCGCGCTTGTCTGGTTTCCGCCCATAGCGTAGAAATGGCGTCCCAAAGGCATAAACTTTAGGATCACAAAGATCACCGCTACGCAGACAAAGGCTACGATCACGCCAAGCTCTATCCTCGCCGGAACGAGGTTTCCGTTTTTGGCTACATATCCAAGCCAGGGTATCTCGATCTTGGTATCCTTAAGAGCGTTGAAAACTGCATGGTCAGCCTTTTGAGGATTTACGGAAAGGATCGTCGTCATACCTCTCGCAAAGAACATTCCCGCCAAAGTTACGATAAAGGGCTGGATGTCCAAGAAGCTAATAAGAAATCCCTGAACAAGTCCGAAAGCAAGTCCGATTCCCAGTGCAAGAAGTATCGATACAAAAAGGTTTCCACCCCTGTTTAGATACAGTACGCAGCTCATTACCACCAATGAGGTCACAGCGCCTACGCTTATATCGATCCCGCCGCCTATCATTACGATGGTCAGACCGCAGGATACGATGAGAAGGCTGGCGTTGTCGTTAAGCATATCGAATATCTGCTGCGCATGTAAGAAGCCGCCCTGCAAAAAAATCATTGCAAAAAGATACATAACAAGGAAAATGCAGATTGTTATGGACATAAGCAGCTGTGTATCCGTAAGAGGCTCTTTACGTTTAAAAATGTTTTTACCCATATTATTCCGCCCCCTTTACAACTGCTTTTTTCTCTTTGTTAAATACTTTAGAAGCAAATTTACTAAACTTCGCCTTAACCACCGGTGATCCGATGACAACGAGAAGTATTATAACGATTGCCTTGTATGCCTTTACGTCCGTTGAAGAAACCTTCATGGCGTAGAGGGTGATGGTGAGCATCTGGATTACGTAGGCTCCGATGATACTTCCGCCGATCTTGAACTTACCTCCGCCTAAGCTGTTTCCTCCGATAGCTACCGCAAGAATGGTATCCATCTCGACGTCGAGAAGAAGGGTTTCATGGTTTATAAGTCCCAATCTGCTTACGCCGATGCTTCCCGCTACTGCCACGCAAACTCCGAGGATCACAAAAGAGAGAAGCTTTATAAATGTCGAATTGATTCCGTTAAGTCTTGCGGCACTTCCGTTTATTCCAACCGACTGTGTAAAGAGCTCCAGGGATGTGAAGTGGAAAAGGAGTCTGAAAAGGATCGCCATAAGTACAACAATAAGGACCGGTGTAGGGATCGGGATTCCCGGGATAAAGCTTCCGATGGCGTTTATTACAGGACTTGAAACCGTAGGGGTCGCGCCGCCGTTTATCCAGTAAGCGATGGATCGTCCGCAGGTATAAAGTATCAAGGTCGCGATCATGGGCTGGATCTTAAACACCGCTACAAGTGTTCCGTTGAAGGATGCGAAGAGAACAGCCACAATGCAGGCTGCCACAAAAGCCGCCACAACAAGTCCACCGTGGATATTTCCTCCCGAGGACTTAAGTACTTTTACAAATACGCTTCCGGCGATGGCTGCTGCCGCGCCGACTGAAATATCCTGTCCTCCGCAGGCCGCGGTTACAAGGGTCATACCCATCGCAAGTATCGCAAGTTCGCTGGCTCCGTTGATAATACTGATAAGGTTACCGGCAAGTACCATATTGCCGTCACTGTTATGAGCAATTCCGATGCTGAAAAAGCTCGGGTCTCTTATAAGGTTAAATATTACCAGCAGCAGGATCGCTATGATAGGGATTGTCAGCTGTCCGAGACCGCCGGAAAAAAATCTTTTTACATTTTTCTTCATCTTAAGCCTCTCCTCCCGCTATGGTCTTCATTACCTGGGCCTGGTTAAGATCCTTGCCCTTAAGTTCTCCCACAACGTGTCTGTCGCGCATTACGATTAGTCTTGAGCAGGTTCTTAGCATCTCCTCAACCTCCGAAGAAATAAAGGTTACGCTTACGCCCTCCTCCGCAAGCCTCAGTACAAGCTTTTGGATCTCAAGCTTCGTTCCTACGTCGATTCCTCTCGTGGGCTCATCCAGGATAAGATAATCGGGATGAGTAAGGAGCCATCTTGCAAGGATAACCTTTTGCTGGTTTCCTCCGCTTAAGGATCCTACGGGAGTTTCCCGGCTTGCTGTTTTTATATTGAGCGCCTTGATGTATTCATCGGCAAAAGCCTCCTGCTCGCTCCTGCTGATGGGCTTAAAGATTCCGTTCATAACCTGCAAAGCGAGGATTATATTCTCCCTTACGGAAAGCTCGGCGATTATACCGTCCCGCTTTCTGTCCTCCGCAAGATAGCCTATGCCGTGTTTCATGGCATCGATTGGGTGGGTTATCTTAACGTTTTGTCCCTTTATCTTTACCGATCCGCCGGTTACTTTATCCGCTCCGAAGATTGCTCTTACGCTCTCGCTTCGTCCCGATCCCAAAAGTCCCGTAAAACCGTTTACCTCGCCTCTGTTTATGGAGAAGTTAAAGGGCTTTGCGTCGCTGCTTGAGAGATTCTCGGCTTCGTATAGAACTTCGTTAAAGTTCTCCTCATGAACATCACTTTCGGAAAGATCGCTTAATTCATCAAGTTCCTTACCTATCATCTTCGCAACAAGCTCTACCTGGGGAAGGTCCTTTGTCAGATACTCGCCCACAAGCTCTCCGTTTCGAAGAACCGTTATCCTGTCGCTGACCTCGTAAACCTGCTCAAGGAAGTGGGTTACGAATATTATTCCGACGCCTCTGCTCTTTAAATCCCGCATTAGCGTAAAGAGCATATTTACTTCCTTGTCATCAAGAGAGGAAGTAGGCTCATCAAGGATAAGTACCTTACAGTTCATATCAACGGCTCTTGCTATAGCAACCATCTGCTGAACCGCGAGTGAACAGCTTCCAAGCTGCTGTGAGCTTCTTGCCGGTATGCCGAGCCTCGTAAGGATCTCGTCCGCCCGTTTTTCCAAGGCTTTATGTTTAACCCATGCTCCCTTACCGCGGCCGATGAACATATTCTCGGAAACCGTAAGATTGGGGCATAGCGTTATTTCCTGATATACTGTGCTTATTCCCCCCTTTTGTGCGTCCTGAGGGGAGCGGATGCTTACTTTTTCCCCTTCTACGCTTATCTCCCCGCCATCCATCTGATATACACCCGTTAAGATCTTGATAAGGGTGGATTTGCCGGCTCCGTTTTCCCCCATAAGGGCATGGATCTCGCCTTTTCTAAGAGTAAAATCAACATTGTTTAAAGCTCTGACCCCGGGAAACCTTTTATCTATGTGTCGCATCTGCAGCAAAGTATCTTCCTGCATCTTCATGTACCTCCTAAAAAGGCGCAGCCCGAGCTGCTTACATACAGCCAAGCTGCGCCATTTGGTCAGTTATTTTTATTATTCACCCAAACCGTAGGTGTCGATATCAGCCTGAGTAATGGTCTTTGCGTCAAATCCCTTCTCTTCGTTGATGATCTTCTTTGCTGAATTGCTGGTCTTGCCCTGGATGAGATCTGAGATGATCTGTGCCTGGAAAGGTGAGCACTGTCCATCATAGTTCCACTTTCCTGCAAGGAGCTCTCTTAATGCCCACTTGTTGCAGTCAAATCCCATAACGATAACCTTGCCGTCTACACCGTGGGTGATACCTGCTTCGTCAAGAGCTGCAACTGCGCCCTTAGCCATACCATCGTTCTCAGCGTAGATTACGTTGAAGTCCTCGCCGGAGTTGATAACTGACTCTACGATCTTCTTAGCTTCTGCCTCGTCCCAGGTAGCAGTCTGCTGAACAACCTTGTTCATGGTTCCTGCTGCGAACTGAGCGTCAAGAGCGCCGGTACGTCCGATCTGTGCGTCAGATCCCATAGCACCCTGGATGTGGATTACGTTGTATGTGTCAAGCTTTTGGTCAAGGAGCCAGTTAACTGCGGTCTCACCTTCCTTAGCCATGTCAGATACAACTGCTGCCTCGTAGAGACTCTCGTCAACGTCGATCATACGGTCGAAGAGATAAACCTTGATTCCGGCTTCCTGAGCCTTCTTTAAGACTTCATCCCAACCTGTGGTCTCTGCTGCAGAGATAAGTAAGTAGTCAACACCTTCTGTGATGAATCCCTGTGCTGCTTGGAGCTGCTCGTCATTCTTTAAGCTGTATGATGTCTTAAGATCATATCCGTTCTCAGCTGAGAAAACAGCCTCCATGTCTTTAACGTTTGCTTCACGATATCCGGACTCTGAAGGGGGGTTGTTTACAACTCCGACCTTGATGGTTCCGGAACTCTTTCCTCCTGTTTTAGCTCCACATCCGCCAAGCAGACATGAGAAAGCTAAAACGCCCACAAGTAACAATGCACCAAACTTTTTCATTACCTTGCTATCCTCCTTTTTGCAGCCGTTATCGGCTTATAGATAAAGGATAGACCATTTGGTTTTTCAGGTAAATAAAGGCATATTTTAAGTTGGTTGAATATTTTACTCTTTTTATTTTACATAATTTAAACCGGTTAAAAATTATTCTAAACTGGTTGATTTTGATTTTGCGCCCTGTATTCCGAAGGAGTCATCCCTACGTTTTTCTTAAAGATGTAACTGAAATAATGGGCGTCGTTGTATCCCACCTCCCCCGCTATCTGCGAGCTTCTAAGGCTGGTATTTCGAAGCATCTCCTTTGCCTTTCCAAGCCTTAGGTAAATAAGATACTCCGTAAAAGTCTTTCCCGTTTGCTGCGAGAAGACGGTGGAGAATCTGCTGTTACTCATCCCGACGGCCCTTGCCACATCCTGAAGCATCAGATTGGGATCCGAAAACTTCGAGGACATAAACATTTTGGCCTCGTTTACTACACCGGGAGTCTGTTCATCCGCCTTTTCACCCATCTCACGAACCCCCAGTATAAGGGATTTTTCATCTTTCCTATCCGTAAGAAGATGCCTGATATGTCTCGCGCTCTTAAAGCTCTTGTAAATATCTTCGGGGCATCTTACGATATCTCCGATTCCCACCTTTGTTTCCGGTGCGTTCTCCCCTTCACCGCCATCTAATCTTTCTATCTCTCTTGTCATAGAGGTGGCAAAAGCGTAGGCTCTCTCCTCCACATCCTCCGGGCTGTCCCCCAGGACGAGGAATCTTGTTCCCGTTCTTCCGGGGCAGGCAAGGACCATCCCACCGCTTCTCTCCGAGAGCTGCTCCGCCGCCTGCTGCCCTTTCTCCGTAGGGTTAAAGAGGGCGTCAATAACGGCGTAGTGCTTTGCCGGAACGGGGCACCCCATAGACCGGAGCTGGTTTATTACCTCTCCCGCTTCCTCCTCCTTGGCCTCATCCGAAAAGAGGGACGCGATGAGTTTTTCCTTTACAAGCTTTCCTCCCATCTCCATACGTGCCCTTAAGCTTGCGGCATGGAGAGATGCTTTTTTCTCCTCAGCAATCTGGGCGCTTACCTTATCGAGAACCTTTTTAAGTTCTTCCGCATTTATAGGCTTTAAGAGATATTCCCTTACTCCCAGGGCGATACACTGCCTCGCATACTCAAACTCGTCATATCCGCTTAAGACAACGATCCCTATCCAGGGCATCTGCGCCCTTAAGGTCTTGCAAAGCTCGATCCCGTCCATAAAGGGCATCTTGATATCCGTTATGACTATATCCGGGTTTGTATCTCTGATCATAGGAAGGGCCATCTCCCCGTCGGGAGCTTCACCCACAAGAACGTAGGGAGTTTCTTCCCATGGGAAGGATTCTCTTATACCCTCTCTGATAACGATTTCATCATCAGCCAGAAACACTTTCATTTTCGTAAATCTCCTCTCTCGTCCTTAAAGGCACTCTGAATGAAACAAGCGTACCTTCGCTGCTGCTTTCGATCTCAAGGCCGTCGGCCTGGTTGTAATAAAGCCTGATACGTAAATTTACGTTTACAAGTCCGAAGCCACCACCGCCCTCGCTTACCGTGGGCCGGCCGTTTTTCATCCTCTCGTTTAGATCAAGCAGCTGCTCCTTAGTCATTCCGCAGCCCGTATCCTTAACGCAAAACAAGAGGCTGTCTCCCTCTCTCTTTCCGCTGACGCTGATCTTTCCGCCCCCTCTTTTTATCTTTATTCCGTGGTAGAGCGCATTCTCGACAAGGGGCTGTAAAAGGAGCTTCAGTATATATATCTCTCCTAAATCGTCGGGAATATCTATCTCGTAGCTCATAATATCCCGGTATCTTGTCTGCTGTATCTTTAAGTATCCTTCGATATGCTTTTTCTCCTGGCTTATGGGGATCCAGTCGGCTCCCGAAGATAAGCTTATTCTGAAAAAGTTTGAAAGAGCGCTGGTAAGCTGAATAACCTCATCCTTCTCCCCAGCTTCCGCCTTCCAGACTATGGCATCAAGAGTATTGTAGAGAAAATGGGGATTTATCTGAGCCTGAAGGGTACGCAGCTCTGCTTTTCTAAGGCTTTTCGCATCCCGGTTACTTTTTTCCATCATGCTCTTAAGCCTGTCCGCCATAATATTAACCTGAGTCGTAAGGTTCCGAAGCTCCGCTATATCCGTATCCGCAATTCTTCCCTCAAGGCTTCCGCCGGCTATGGACTTGGCAGCTTCCTCGAGCCTTTCGATGGGCTGTCTTACTGAAAGAGCCGTCGTCCTAACGGCCCGGTTTCTGATGATGAGGGCAACTATAACGGTAAGGACCTCAAACGCCGCGGTACAGATGACGATTATCCTCATACTTACGCTCATCCTTGCGGTAGATGTAATCTCCCCGGAAATATATTCCTCCAGCATACTCGCAACAAGATTTGCTACATCCCGCACCTCCTCAAGCTGCTCCTCACTTTGGACAACGGGAAGCTGTGCCTCGAAATTGTCCCTGATTCGGTCGACATAGTTTTCAAGAGTCCCCATAGTCCTCTCTGCAACGATGAGCGAAAGCCTGTTTTCCTCCCCTGTTTGGGATGAGATGGTCTCTATAGTCTCCTCGACGCTGCTGATAGTGACGTAGATATCGCTGCCGGCAAAGGTCTCCCTTCCGCTTACGATATTCCAGACCGTTCCGGGAATCTGCACCGAAACGACATTTTTAAGGCTTGTGATAGTCTCCATACGAAGGATGGAGCTGTGATATTTCCAGGCATAAACAAGCATCAAAACAAGGCTGATGATGATCGGTACCACAAGTACCAGCACCAGCCTGTGAGACAGAACGCTTATCTGCCCCAGAATACTTTTCTCTTTTTTAAGCTTCCCCATAGGCTCTGTCCCCGTAAGAGTCGTACAAAACTAATATCCCCTTGGCATTATCTGCGAAGTATCCTGTTCATCCGAAAAATAAACCTCCTCCGGATGGATCAGCTTTTCAACTTCCTCTCCGCTCTTTAGCTTAAGGGCTGTTTCCATTAAAGCTTTTCCTAATTTGGGAGTACATTCAACGACGCAGTTTATCTTGCCCTGTTTAAGAATATCGATGGCCTCCTGACCTCCGTCGATGGAAATGATGATAATATCCTTTCCCGGCTCAAAGCCCGCCTTTTCGATCTCCGGCAGGGCTCCGATGGTCATCTCGTCGTTGTGAGAAAATACCACGTCGATGGAATCTCCGTAGGTATCTATAAGATACCGCATGCACTCGGCACCGCGGCTTTTCAGAAAGTCCCCGTCTATACTCTCAAGCACGTTCATCCTCTCATCGGCTCCTATGGTGTCAAAAAAGCCCGCCTGTCTTTGCATCATAGGCGTAGAGTTTTCCGTGCCCGTAATCTCAACTATGTTTATCTGCTCAAGTCCCAGCTCGTCAGCCTTGCGAAGAAGATATTCCCCCGCCATCACGCCTTCGTTGTAAAAGTCAGCCCCTATAAGGCATGTGGTAAGATCCGACTTATCAGTGCTGATATCCCTGTCCACAAGTATCACGGGAATCCCGGCGTCCTTTGCCTCCTTAAGCACATTGTCCCAGCCATCCTCAACTATAGGCGAAAAGGCGATAACATCAACCTTATAGGCAATAAACCGCCTGATAGCCGCTATCTGGTTTTCCTGCTTTTGGTTAGCGTTTTCAAGCATCAGTCCAACCCCATAGTTTTCGGCCTGCTGCTCAATATCAAGAGTATTTCCGATACGCCAGGCGCTCTCTGTTCCTATCTGGCTAAAGCCCAGCAGGAGCTTCGGATCTTTTGTCTCCTTCTCGCCGCTTCCGCATCCCGTCATCCCCATGACGAGAAAAGCGGTTAAAAGAAGTACGGACATTTTTTTAATAAACATAGTTTTACCCCGAAAAAACCTTCTTCTACTTCTTTTACTGCTTCTTTTTCTTAAATATTTTTGACCTGAAAAGGATCAGGTTAAATACCAAAAATATACCAAATACCGCTGCCATACAGATAAACACCGCCTTATCGGAGGTGGGTGCGTAGGAAGCAAGGAGCATTATCGGAAATCCGCAGATGATGGCGGGAAAATTTTGGTAAACAATGTTTTCCGACACCGGAGTCTCGAATTCCGGGTCCACCTCCCGAAGGAGGATGATACCGGTACTTGCAGTACCCGTAAGCATTCCGAACATTGCAAGAAACTGTTCATGCCTGTATTCGGGAAAAAGTCTGTCGCTGACAAACTTGATATAAACAAAGGTTACAAGGGCGCCCACAATGCAAAGTATGCAAAGAACCCCGATGTAATTTGCTATTAAGTCTATCTGTATCGCTCCGATCCCCGCTACGATCATAATATCAAAGGCAAATCCTGAAATACGGTTTAAGAGGAAGTTGTTTATATAATCCCTCTTCATGATCCCCTTCTTGCGAAGAAATCCGATGATTGCCTTAAGCACAACGCCCATCAGCGCGCCGAAAAGGAAGTTGAAGCCGTAAACCGTGGACTTAAGTCCTCCTACAAGATTGCCCAAAACAAACATTATTCCGTAGGCGCCTGCGTAGCAGATGGCGATAAGTGCGATTTCCATTGTGATCTTGTCGATGGACTCGATCATAGGGATCTCGCCCTCTTCCTCTACGACTTCTCTGTTCAGCTCGTTAAGCTCCGTTCTGACAACGAGGTCACCCTTTCTTCTCTTGTAGTTAAGATAGATGACTCCCACGATACTTGCGCTTAAGAATCCAAAGGCCGCAATGGTAAGTCCAAAGCTCTTTCCGCCGGTTAAGCCATAGGTTTCATAGATGCTTCCGTAGTTGAGGGCCTGACCTGTTCCCTGGCCGTATCCAAAGCAAAGGAGCAGTCCCGATGCTTTTAAAAGCTTCGGTAAAAAGATGGCGGAGACGGTTGTGATCAAAAGACCTGCCAAAGCCTGTATCAAATATGTGTTTACCGTGGTAAGGCCTGTGTTTATAACATCTCTGGTACGGGTTTTGCTTTTACCCTTTGTCTTTCTGAGGGTCATTGCGATAAATCCAACCGCAAGGCAGTGGTAAGTAAGGATCTCAAGTATCTCTATGCCGCTCTTGTCGCTGCCTGCGCTGAATAACTGATGGTTAAAGAGATACTCTCCCGTGACGGCTTTTACTATCACAGAGATTATAAGCAGGATAATTCCTCCCAGCACCGATACCGGTACAAGAGATTTACTAAGAAATTTAACCTTTCTCTTGATAACACTGGCAACAATCATACTGCCGAGTATTGCCGCCGCAAGGAGTATAAACGACCATACTCCGCCATCACTGAAACTGCTTCCGCTTGACATTTTTGCATTCTCCTAAGCCTTGTATCTTTTTATAAGTAAATAATACAAAAATCCTGCAAATTTGCGATCACTGTTATGGATCTCGTAATGCGTTCCGTCCTTTGTCGAAAAAAGGAGATAACCCTGAAGTATTATATCATAAAGGGATATGTCGGATAAGTAAACCTCAGTATTTCCGACCTTTATGCGCGTAGGCGTAATAGACAGCCTTCCCCTGTCAACCTGCTCAGTGTTGTGGGCGGCATCAAAACGGTTAAGGATCTGGTCTTCGTCAAAGGCGAGCTCTTTATCAGGATCGGCATCGGGTAGATTTTCAATAAACTCTCTCTCCCACTTATCCCAGTCTCTTACGTTGTCAAAGGGAAGATCCTCTCCTATAAGCATTCCGTACTCGTCATATTTGCCAGACAGCCCGCAGCTGCACCAAAACTTATCCCCCTTAGTCTTTAAGCTGTTAAGAGCCCTGCACTTAGGGCAGGCAACAAGCTCAAACTCCAGTCCCTCTGCAAGCCTTTTTCCTTTGTAGGCGATATGCCTTTTGCTGTTCCATTCGTAGGCGTCTTCGAAAAGGTCTCTGTTTATGGCGTCGTTAAACTCCTCCACGCTCATCTTCTTTAGGTCTTCGGGCTTGTAGATGTTTACGATCTCGCCCTCCATATAGCCTTTTCGCATAGTATATCCCCAGCGGGGGTGGGAAAAGTATCCTCCGTGGAGTCTGTATGTGATAACGGGGACGTTAAATATCTTAAAAACCTTTGCAGTCGCGGGTTTTATGGAATCCGTAAGGCCGTTTCCGCACCTTAAGCCTTCGGCAAAGATACCGATGCTGTGGCCCGCTTTCAGGCGGCGTCCCATTTCCATTACCGTGCTTGCCGCAACGGATGCTTTTGTTCTTCCGATAGGATCGAAAACGGCCCGAAGAAGCCATGAAGAAAAGCCCGCTCTAAAGGTATGTTCACTCGCTACGTAGTAAATATACTCTTTAAAGCTGCAGCTTAGAAAAAGAAAATCAAGATTTGTGACATGATTGCACACGATTATAAAGGGGCCTTTTATGTCGTGCATTTTGCCCCTTTTAAAGTTGAATTTTAGTTTAATAAAAAGATGTGCTAACGGCTTAATGATCTCGTATAGAAATTTATGCCTTCTGTATCCCGAATTCATGCTGTCCCCGAGTCCCCTTAAATTTCACTTACGCCGCTACATTTTTCCACCACATCAATGGATCCGTCCGGATTGTAATTAAACTCCGCAACGCAAACACTTCTGTGGAAAAGGCTTCCTCCGGGAAGCTCTCCCGTATGGTAGAAAAGATAGTTATGTCCCTTGAATTCACAGATTCCCGGGTGATTTGTAAAGATATCTCCCTCTCCGGTTGCCATAAGTACTCCGCCGTATTTCCAGGGGCCGGTGGGACCTTTTGAAGTGGAGTAGGCAAGATGCTCGTTTTGCTCCCCAACAGCAAAAGCCGCATAAACCATATAGTAGAGGTCTCCCCTTTTGTAAAACCAGGGTCCTTCTCCGTATGATGTGCCGGTATCGTGGCTTCCTTTGTTGAAAGCCTCCTCAGTCATAGGTACCTTGCAAACTCCAATTTTCTCATCGTAGGAGATCATGTCCTCATTAAGAAGTACATACCTAAGCTCGGGGTTTCCAAAGTAAAGATATGCCTGTCCGTCATCGTCGATAAATACGGTGGGATCGATATCATTCCAGTCCGGTTCGTCAACAAGGGGGTGTCCCAGATCCTTAAAAGGTCCCGTAGGGCTGTCTGAAATGCCGACGGCTATAGACATTCCACCGTCTTTTTTATGTACGGGGCAGTAAAGATAGAACTTTCCGTTTCTTTCAATGCACTGAGGCGCCCAGGCTCTTGCGTCAGCCCACTCAATGTCATCAAGCGAAAAGATCTTGCCGTGGTCTGTCCAGTTTACCATATCCTTTGTGGAGAAACATCTCCAGTCGTTCATAGTATAGAAATCGTTAACGAGCTCATCCTCATCATGAGTCGTATAAAGATATAATGTATCCCCATATACCATAGGTGCGGGGTCCGCCGTGTAGATAGAATCTGTGATAGGATTTTTAGAATACTTCATTTTGGAAATGCCCTCTCAAAAAAAAACTAAAATTTTGAAAAAAGTTTTTAAAAAACTATTGACTTGGGGGTTACCCCCGGGTTTATAACATAATTGTAGAGATAAGAACCCTACTACTCTTATTCAATACAGTTCCCAGAAAACTGGTACCCCTATATTCTCTTAAACGCGAAGAAATATTGGTGGTACCTTTTTTCATTGTCGTAAAACCTGCTAAGCAGTACCACGGTCGTATCTTTTTCGGCGCCCGGATATTTCTCCCTAGCCTCTTTTTCAAAGCTCTTAAAAGCCGCCGCGCTTACCCTGGTCTTTCCCTGAAGATCGATTACCGCCCCCACTACCTTTGAAGCCGGGAAAACAACTCCGCCTTTAAGTCCGAGGAAGTCAAAATAAACCTTTTCGGTAAAAAGCGCCGCCCCTTCCGGAGGAATCTCAGGATTGTCCGTAAACATCCAGGAGCTTGTAAAATACTGGGTCATGGTCAGCGATTCTCGAAGGAGTTCATAGTATTTGCTCTTTCTATCGGTTACAAACGGAACCATCACCGTCTCGCCCACGTATGTCTCTGTAATCTCCCCCAGATGCTTCTGGGCATACCTTAAATGTATATACTCCGATCTTGTCATTGAAAGAAGCATCTGATATGCCTTTATCTTTTGCTCGTAGTACGCAAGCTGGATCTCCATTCCGTCCACAAGCTGGGGGAAATCCAGATCAAAGATTGCCTTCCTGGAATCTGACAAAGACAACCCTAAAGACTTATACTTCAAAATATCGATAATAAGTCCCACATCCCAATATCCGTACTCCCTGTATCCGTTATGCGGATTGATTCTCGGGGTTATAAGTCCGATATTCTCGTAATGCCTTAAAGTATCTCTTCCGATATTGAACATATCACATATGTCTTTTGTATTGAAATAATCTAAGATTTCTTTCACAAGAATCACCCATCATTTACTTTAAGAATCCGTTAATTATCTGTTCTTCCGCTTCCTCTTCCGTAAGACCCAAGGTCATAAGCTTTATAAGCTGGTCACCGGCTATCTTACCGATGGCTGCTTCGTGTACGAGAGCGGCATCCACGCTGTTTGCCTCCAGTCCGGGTACCGCAAGTATCGTTCCCTTGTCCATGATGATGGCGTCACACTCGGTGTGTCCGGAGCATTCGGCATTTCCCGTAAGAACAGCATCGAATTTCTGGTAAGAGGTATCTTTTGCAACAGATCTCGATACAACGTCCGCGCTGGATCCATCGCCGTTTAAAGCCACTTTGTAAATGCTGACGGCCTTTTGGTCCCCGTGAGTCATAAGCCTCTCTCTTACAACAAGGCTTGCGCCCTTTGCAAGCTCGGCTTTCGTTGTACGGGTAGTGTCGTCTACGCCTTTGATCTGGACCATCTCCATCTCCATGGAGCTGTCCTCTTCCATATATACCTCGGTTCCGGGATTAAGGATCCTTTTTCCGGTGCCGTGTCCTGAGCCGTAATGCTTCTCCACATACTTGACCTTTGCCCCTTTTCCGACAAAGAATCTGTGGATTCCGTCATGCTCGGAGTCGTCGGGGCCGCAGTTGTCGATACCGCATCCCGCAACAATAACGACATCGGCTCCCTCGCCGATATGGAAGTCGTTATATACCATCTCCTTCAGACCGCTCTTAGTCATAACAACGGGGATGTGTACACTCTCATTTTTGGTACCGGGCTTAATATTAATATCTATTCCGCTTACATCCGTCTTGGGAACGATCTCGATATTGGCGGTTGAAGCTCTTCCGAGAGCCTCGCCGTTGGAGCGGATATTGTAAGCTCCCTCCGGAACGGAATGAAGATCCGCCACTTCCTTTAAGAGTCTTTTTTGTATCTCGTCAAGCTGCATCATTTTCCCTCACCTCCCGCTTCTATTCCTTTATAACAAGCAGGTATCGCGGAATCCGTACCGCTTAAGGTAGGGATTATCTCATCCTTAGGGCCCTGTGCAAAGAGCTTTCCGCCCTTTATGACGATAAGCTCGTCCGCAATATTCAGTATGCGCTCCTGGTGGGAGATGATAAGGATAGAGCTGTCTGCAATATTCTTTCGCATGCCCTCGAAGACCTTGATAAGATTCTGGAAACTCCAAAGATCGATCCCGGCCTCGGGCTCGTCAAAAATAGAAAGCTTCGAGCCTCTTGCAAGTACCGTGGCTATCTCGATACGCTTAAGCTCTCCTCCCGAAAGGCTTGCATTTACCTCTCTGCCTATGTAGTCCTTGGCACAAAGACCGACAGCCGAAAGATACTCGCAGGCATCGGCCATAGAGATTTTCTTTCCGCTGGCTAGTCTTATAAGGTCAAAGACCTGTATTCCTTTAAATCTGACAGGCTGCTGAAAAGCGAAACTGATTCCGCTCTTTGCCCTGTCTGTTATGGACATGTCGGTAATATCCTGTCCGTCAAGATATATTCTTCCCGAGGTAGGGCGCTCTATTCCGGCTATCAGCTTGGCAAGTGTAGACTTTCCGCCTCCGTTTGGTCCTGTGATGACCACAAGTTTTTTGTCGGGTATAACAAGGCTTATATCTTTGATGATGTCTTTGTCCTTGTTTTGCCCGTCGTCTTTTACTTCAAAAGATATGTTTTTAAGTTCCAGCATATCTGTAAATACCTCTTTCTACAGGTCCTTGCGATATGTATTCTCTCCGCAGGAGGCAAATCCCGCCTTCTCGAAGAGATGCCTTGCGGCCTCGTTGCCGGGCTCTACTTCCCTAAGGATGATCTCGGTAATGCCTTTTCCTTCGGCTGTTTTTAAACAATCGTTTAAAAGATCCTGTCCAATTTTCTGTCCTCTGCTGGGCTTTCTGACAACAAAAACAGCCTCGGCGCTCTTTTCATTGTCCTCACAGGCCTTAAGTCCGTATAGGCCGTGAATATTCCCACCAAAATCAACAGCAACTCCGCAGTAAGTCTGAGATGTAAAAAACTCGTCGCCTGAGTTTGCGTCAAAGAGTTCATGTCCTGCGAAAACTTCGCCCTCTTCGAGCATTTCGTTCCATGTTTCGATCATAACGGGTATGTCTCTGTTAGCATTTTTTCTAACTCTCATGTTCCATCACTCCTTATCTTGCGTATTTAGATGTCTTTTCATTATACCAAAGAGAAGGGATTTTTAAAAGTAATGAAATAACCGGCATAAAAGTCAAAAAGCGTACCGCCAAAGGATACGCTTTTAACAGGTACAAAATACTGACAGATCTTTATTTCAGGAAATACCCAGTTCTTTATGGGCTCTTTCCTTTTCTTCATACATAGACTCGTCCGCTTCTCTTATATAATCGTCGATGGTTCCCTCTTTGTCGGGTCCGATAAGACAATCTCCGACGCTGGCTGATAATCTGAAGGAAACCTTTAGGCCGTCCATGATCTTCTTAAGAGCTTTTCCGAAGCTTTTTCTGTACTCATCTACGTTTCTGCTTCCGTCCCAGCAGCCTACGGCGATAAACTCATCGCCGCCGTATCTACCGAGAAGAAAGTCTGAAGGAAGGGAATCCCGCATCGCATTGGCCGTGGCCTTGATGGCAAGATCTCCGTTAAGATGCCCGTATTTATCGTTTATTACCTTCATACAGTTTATATCGTAGAAAAGAAGTACGGTCTGCTGTCCGGCTTTTTTCTTTTCCTCGATAAATTTATACAGCACTGTCTCACAGCCTGTACGGTTGTACATATCCGTGAGGAAGTCCGTCATATAGATCTGGCGGAGCTTTTCGTTTATCCTCTTAAGGAAAATATTGTGCCTTACGTTAAGGAAAAGGGTATCAAGGTTGTTTACCCATCTCTTAAACTGCAGAGTGTAAAGTATTCTCGGATTGTTCTTGATGGCAACATATCCGATAAGGTGCTTTAGATTCGCAAGAGCGGAAAATACAAATATATTTGACTTATCGGGCTCTTCCTTATATCCCGGATAGAAACCGTGGATATCGTACTGTCTGAGCTCTAAGCTCTTTCCGTCTCTTCTTTCGTAGATGATATCCATTCGGTCGCTGAATTTAGTAACCTTTTCGAAGTATTCTTCATCCTCAAGTTCGAAGAATTCAGGCTCGGTTATGATACAGTAATCTTTTCCGAAAAACTCCTCATGGCCCCACTGCCACTTCGCTCTCTCCGGGAACTCTTCCTTACTTCCGATGGAAGACATTTCGATATGGACTCTCTGGAAGAAAAAGTCCACCATATCCGTCTCGGTAGATTCGGTGTAGATATTGCGTACTCTTTCAAGCCTTGCATCGTAAGCTTCCTGCTCCGGCTTACAGCCGCAGCTCTCGGAAGGAATAAACTCAGAAGGATAGATTATCTCCTTGGAAGGGTCGGGATTAACAATCTGATTGTTTAACTCATCGTAAAGGAACTTGCCCATATTGTCCCACTGTCTTGATACCGTAGCAACAAGAGGATAGGAAGTACGGCTTTCATGTACATGGTCAAATCCGGTGACAATGACATCCTCTGGAACGCGCTTTCCGTATTGATGGAGCTTACTGATAACGCCAAGGGCCATAAGGTCGTTGGCACAGACAAATGCATCGGGGATCGGTTTATTTTTCTTAATGTACTCCTCTATATTGTAGGAAGCCATATAGAATCCGAAATCGCCCCTAACCGTATCCATCAAAACAAGTCCGTGCTCCTCAAGGGCATCCTCAAGAGCACGCCTTCTTTCGGCGCACTCCGTATTGCCTTCGTTTCCCTCAACAAAGACTACTTTTCTAACGCCGTGTTCTTCTATCAAATGGTTGGTAAGGTCGTAGATTCCGCGGTAATTGTCCGTTCCCACCATAGGCAGTCCCGGAATCTTTATCTCGGTTGTAACCGTCGGTATCTTGAAATTTTTAACAAGGGAGCAGACCTTGTCGAGCTCCGTCGATGTGTTGAATGTATGAGCTAAGATTATAGCTCCGTCGAAATCATTAGGATTAGGCAAGTCGTAGATCTTAAGCTGGTTTACACGCATCTCCTCAGATTCGTTGGGAAGTACAAAAGTCGTGTATACAAAAATATCAGCACAGTCTTTTGCGGCTTCCTTTTGAAGTCCGTCAATAACCATGCCGAGGTATTCTGCGCTCCAGGCATTCGCAAAAACCGCAATTTTTTTCTTAGGCTTAACTATACTGTCTGTACCCATTAAAACCCCCGGTGCGATCAAAACGATCGTGATAAGTTCCTTTACTTCACCATCATTTTAATACGAACCGGGGGCGGCTGTAAATTAAAAACTGTCAAATATTTAACATTAGCAATTATTAATAAATATATGCTTTTTTGACAGATTATTTCCTGAAAATTGCGAAGACCACATCCGCTACATAGACAAGGATCATAATGATTCCTTCGACCCTGACGATCTTCTTTTTGCTGACAGAGAAAAGAAATACAATCAGGCTTACGATAATGAGAATTCCCATATCGAAAACCGAAGCCACGTTAGCTCCGATTTTATGGATAGCGGAGGATGTTCCGAGGATAAGCATCAGGTTAAAGATGTTCGATCCCACAACATTTCCGATGGCAAGTCCGGTCTCGCCCTTTTTTGCGGCTACAACCGATGTTACAAGCTCGGGCAGTGAAGTACCTACAGCTACTATCGTAAGTCCGATAAGAGTCTCGGTCATGCCTGCTGCTCTTGCGATATACTTGGCGCTCTGAACAACCGCCTGTCCGCCGCCTACGATCAGGGCGATACCAAGTACGATAAAGAGGAAACACTTCCAGTAAGGCTTTTTGGCCTCATCTGTCTCCGGCTCCGGGTGGCGCTTCGCATCTATTATAAGATATACAATATAGGCTATAAAGAATACAAGGAGGACAATTCCGGTCCAGTTGTGAACTGTTCCGGCATCATCCGCCATTGCTTTCGTAAACAGGCTTCCGGTGAAGATTTCCTTTGCTCCGACAACTGCAAAGACGAAAACAGTAACGATTATGGAGATGGGAAAATCTCTCTTAAGAACAATCTTGTCAACGGGAACCGGGCAAAAGAGAGCACAGGCTCCAAGTACAACAAGAAGATTGAACATATTCGAACCCACAACGTTACTTAAAGCTATTTCGTTCGCTCCCGCGATGGCTGCGGATGTGGATACCGCAAGCTCCGGGGCGCTTGTTCCCATAGCGACAATGGTAAGTCCGATGATAAGTGAAGGAACCTTTAAGTTCCTCGCAAGTCCCGCGCTACCGTCTACAAAAAGATCGGCTCCCTTAATAAGGGCAACAAATCCAACCAGCAAAAGTACAATAAATAAAAAGATCATTTTTCCTCCTTGCGCTTTGTGAAGGGCTTATTCCAAAAGCCGTAACCGATGGCACCCGTCGGGCAATGTTTAATACAGTCGCCGCAGTGTACGCATTCCATATCACAAACCTTTTTTACATCCATTTTGCATGCCTTTACGCACGCATCGCAGCCTATGCACTTTTCCTTATTCACCTTGATCCCGAAGAAAGCGACGGGGTTAAAAAATGAATAGATGGCGCCCAAAGGACAGATAAATCTGCAAAAGGCTCTGTGCACAAACATACAAGTAATTATTATAGAACAAAAAACAAAAACTTTCCACGAAAAAAGTAGTCCCAGCATCTGCCTTACGGATTCGTTTGTTATCGCCAGCAAAAACCCGCCTTCCGCTGTTCCGGCGGGGCAGATGTATTTGCAAAATCCCGGGACTCCTTTGACTATCGGGACAAGGATGACGAGTCCTAAAAGAATCACATACTTCAGATAGCTTAAGGCTTTTGTTACTTTACTTTTTTTAAGCTTAGGAACGGGTATCTTTGAGAGTAGCTCCTGTAATAGTCCGAAGGGACATAAAAATCCGCAGATAAACCTTCCCATAAAAAGCCCGAAGAGAAGAAGCGTCCCCAGTACATAAAAGGGGAACTTATAGGATACATTTACAAGCCCGGACTGGAGGCTTCCGAGGGGGCAGGCCCCTATGGCTCCCGGACAGGAATAGCAGTTAAGGCCGGGCACGCAGGCTCCTTTTATATTCCCCCTGAATATCTTTCCCGTGAAGAAACCTTTGAAATTGCTGTTGTAGAGTACCGCGGCCAAAAGCTGGGTGTATCTTCTTGCGGACAGATGAAATCTTTTCTTTCCTTCCATAGCATCACCCCAGGCCTATACACTCATTACAGATGATAACGGCTTTCTGCCAAACATCTTTAAATCCTCCCGTAAGCGATCCGTAGATGACCGCTCCCGTTCCAATGGTTAATATGCAAATTGCCGTAATTGTTTTCAGCCTGTTTTTTTTCATATTATTTTACCGCTTTAGTCGCCTTGTTTTTGCAATAATTAACAGAAATTTTTATACTTAAATACTATCATAATACGGCAAAATATGATAGAATATCATAACCAATTAAATAACAATTGCTCTTACATAATTGCCAAGTATCTTATTTAGTTTTGTTGTCTTTTCGTTTTATTAGCTTTGAAAGATCTTACTTAAATACTAGGAGGACACATCATTATGAAGAAAAAAGCACTTACCATTACAGCCTCGCTATTTGTTTCATTCGGCCTGCTTATCCTTATGCTCATCGGAAGCATCGGATTTTTCACAGGCCAGATCATGAGTACCTCAAGTTCTGATGAGGAACTCTATTTCAACAATCTCTACACTATCAGTTCTGATCTTATCAATGCCGACCGTGACTTTTACCAGTCAATGATCGCGGCAGTTCAGTACCACGACATTAAATTAGCGCCCTCAGATGTTCCGCCCGATCTTATGCAGGAACTACTTGACGGATACATCGGCGACTATGTCGATAACAGGCAGCAGACCCTCGACAGAATCGAAGAAGCCAAAAACATCGCTTCAAAGAATCCCTCCCTCATTACCGGTACGAAGGTTGAGGACAAAAATTTTGAAGAATATTACAACGAGTTTATCGAAGGCTTTAATCTTTGGGATTCTTGCTACGAAGTAGCAAGTGACAACGGCGACTACGCTCTCTTTGTGCAGTACTTTGAAGCTGCAAGAGAATCCATCTCCGGTATGACCGATATTACCGAGAACTGGGCTGTTGCCGAGAAGGCTTCTCAGGAAAAGGAAAACGTAGCAAGGATCATCGTAAGCTCCTTGGCCTTCGGAGTTATTGCCCTGGTCATTGCGGCATCAGTTATCGTTGTGATCATTATGATGCGCAAGAGTCTTCAGTACATTGTTAAGGGTGTCGGCAATATGTCCGGCGGCGACTTTGTATCCGAGGTAAAGACTGAGAGTATATTCAACGAATTCTATACCGTTGAGTACTCTTTGGAGGATATGCGCAGCAAGCTTCAGGATTCCCTCAAGCTTGTTATCGATTCCGCCGATACGGTCAACGAAAAGGCTTCAAATACAAAACAGAGCATCTCCTCTTCCGAGGAAAATACAACCAATATCTCAACTGCAGTCGGCGAACTTGCTGAGGGCGCTATGACTATGGCTGAGGACGTACAGACCACAGCTCAGATCACGGTTGATATCGGTGAAAGCATCGACAAAGTACAAAGCGCCACCGCAAGTAACCTTGAAAAGGTTAAGCTTCTCTACGAACAGTCGATCGCCCTCCAGAAGCAGCTCGGCGAGATCAGAAAGGCTGATGAACTTACCGACGCAAAAGCAGGTCAGGTTGCTGATTCTGTAGGAAAGACCGCCGATGTTGTGGATGAGATTTCCAAGGCAGCCGAAGGAATCATTTCCATCGCAAGCCAGACCAACCTCCTTGCTCTCAACGCTTCCATCGAGGCTGCAAGAGCAGGCGAAGCAGGCAAGGGCTTTGCAGTTGTTGCCGACAATATTAAGGGTCTTGCCGAAGAGTCAAACCAGATGGCCGGCCAGATCACAAATATGCTCAGCACTATAACCACATACTCCAACGAGAACAGAAATCTCACTTCAAGCATCAAGGAAGCTACCACAAACGAGGCCACTGCTCTTGAACAGATGAGCGTTGCCTTTGACGAGATGCTTGCTCTTCTTACAGAAACAGAGGAAGGAAACAAGGAAATCGCTTCTCTCGTAGACCAGATGACCGAAGGTAAGGAAAAGATCATGGGATCTGTCGACTCCCTCTCAAGTCTCTCCGAGGAGTACGCCGCATCAACCCAGGAAACCAGTGCTTCCATCACTCAGCTTACTTCAAATATGGGCGGAATCGTTACCGAAGCGGATGAGCTCGGCGACATCTCCGATACCCTTAAGAAAAACGTAGCTTTCTTTAAGGTTTAAGAGATGTTTACTGATTAACTAAACTACCAAATAGTTTTTGAAGGTATAATAAAGCGGCTAGCCTGCAAAGGTTAGCCGCTTTTGTGCTTCCGATTACTCTTTTATCAATCTATTTTTTCAATAGTCTTTCTACTACAAGTTTATAAGTATCGTATGCTCCTTTTGAAGGTACACCATCATACATATCGTAGATGATTCCGTCCTTGATTATAAGAGTGTAGGGAATAAACTGTGTGGGGAAATAATTCCCGATAGCGTAATCCGTATCATACGCAATATTCATATCAAACTTCTTTTTCTCCACAAACTTGTCAACGATACCGGCTTCCTCTCCGCAGTTTATACAGATAAGCTCGAAGTTCTCGATTCCTTCGTTGGAAAGCTCCTGAAGTTCAGGCATCTCGCTAACGCAGGGTCCGCACCAGGTTGCCCAAAAGTTTATAAGCACCACATCGCTTTTATGCTCCGAAAGAGTGAATGTTTCTCCGTTTGTAAGCGTTGCTGTAAAGTCAGGTGCGGGATCTCCTATGGAAAGAACCTTGATCTCGTATGTAGACATATCCACAGGCCAGGTATCGTCCGTATTTTCTGCATCCGCAGCGCTTTCTCCTTCGCTTACGCTGCCTGCGTCCTCGGCTTGCGTCTCTGATGTATCTGCCTCTGAAGTATCTGCTTCCGCGTTATCTTCAACTGTATTTCCCGTAACGTTTTCGATATCAGAAGTGCTTTGTGAAACGTCTTCACTTTCTCCGATTATGCTGTCCAATGCATCAGAGAAGGTATCAAGCCCTTCCTGAATTGCCTCCTGTGTCTGCTCCGATCCCGTATCTTCCACGAGCTCTCCAAGCTCGCCGCATCCTGTAAGGGACGAGGCCATAAGCGCTACTGAAAAAAACGCCGCTACTATTTTCTTTTTCATACTGATTTTTTACCTTTCTTTTAACCAAGTGCAACATCAAGTGCCATCATAACCGTAAATCCCAGTGCGAACATGATGGTTCCTATATTTGAGTGCTCTCCCTCTGCCATCTCCGGAACAAGCTCCTCAACCACAACATACATCATTCCGCCGGCCGCGAAGCTCAGAAGATAAGGCAGGATAGGTACAAAAAACTGCGCCGCAAGAATAGTAAGAAGCGCTCCCAAAGGCTCAACTACTCCTGACAAAGTTCCCATAAGAAAAGCCTTTTTCTTGCTCATTCCCTCTGCCTTAAGCGGCATAGAGATAATAGCTCCCTCGGGGAAATTCTGGATAGCGATTCCGAGTGAAAGAGCTAAGGCTCCAAGCGCCGTTATACCTGTGTTACCCGAGAGGAATCCGGCATAAACAACGCCAACAGCCATTCCTTCCGGAAGATTATGCAGCGTTACCGCAAGAACAAGCATCGTTGTCCTCGGCAGTCTGCTCTTTACACCTTCCTTACTATTATCAAGGTGCATATGTGGAATGACCCTATCAAGTAACAGTAAGAAAAGTATTCCGATCCAGAAACCTACCGCCGCGGGGATAAATGAAAGCTTTCCCATTCCTGCTGACTGCTCCATAGCCGGCATAATAAGGCTCCATATTGATGCCGCCACCATAACTCCGGCGGCAAATCCCGTAAGAGCTCTTTGAAGCTTTGCATTTAGTTTCTGCCTCATAAACAGTACACAGGCTGAGCCAAGCGTAGTTCCGATAAAAGGTATCAAGATTCCCTGTGCTGCCTGAAGATACATAGTTGTCACCTCTTTCCGATAGTTTTAAGTATAATGCTTTTCCACGCTCTCCCTTAAAAAAGAAAAAGCACAAAAGACGTTAACATTAATTATCAATATAGTTAGTTGTCGCTAACTTTGATTAGATTATAACATCTTTTGTGCAACAGTCAATACAACCCATATACAAATTTATGCAATTTTAACAACTACTCGGAAAACGTGAGGATATTGCCCTTCGTCTTTTTGCTGACATAAACGCAGCTGTCAACCTTTTTATAGAGTTCCTCAAAATCCTTATCCGCTTCGCTAAAGAGCCCTACTCCTACACTTGCAAAAAACTTTGAGCCCTTAAGTTCATCTATGGAATGGTGATCTATGATATCAAAAAACTTATCTATGTAGGTCTTTGCCTCTTCTTTTGAAGCAACGTCTTTTTTTAGTACAGCGAACTCATCACCGCCAAGTCTGAAAACAACGCTTTCCTCGCCAAAGGCCTCTTCCAATGAAGTAGCGACTTTCTTTATAACCTTATCCCCGGTATTATGGCCGTATGTATCGTTTACATGCTTGAAATCATCGATATCAAGTATACAGAACATTCCTTTATTATCGCCGCCAAGGATCTGGGTAGCGGTCTTTTCTCCGAATCCTCTGTTTAGAATTCCGGTCATTGAGTCTCTCTCGGAAAGTTCTTTAAGGAGCGCCCTTTCCTTTGCGGATTCAACAATTCCGTCGATATTTTTAAATCCGGCAATAACCTTTTCCTCCCCTTCGCCCGTCTGCAGCTTCAGATAAGTAAACTGATAATAATGGATCTCGCCCTTATCGACAGCCCTGTATCCCATCACATACTCGTCGTTCTCGGCAAGCATCTCCTTAACCTTCTCGAGTGACATAGCCTTGGTAAGTGCACTTCTGTCTTCCTCGTATACTCTGTCCTTTATATACTGAGCCGCGAAGGGTTCGTAGGGATAGCTCTTTTTCTCCTTATCCCCAAAGCCCTCGGTTACATATCCGTCAAGTTTAAGGATTGTGGCTGTCTTTCCGGGAATATCAACCATAAATACGTTCAGATAGTCGCGGCTTAAGGCCTCTACTATCTCGTACTGTTCCTTAAGTCCGCTAAGATTTTTATGATTAAGCGTATCGTCGTAGGAGATACCGATAAAGCTGTTTGATGACTTATTGTCGTGGAGACGCACAACTCCGGCGGTACGGAAGAATCTGATGGTTCCGTCCTTCATGCGTCCTCTGTATTTTACGTCAAATCGGGTCTTTCCGGTGGGATCCTTTATTGCCGCCCAAAACTTCTCGAGCACCATCTCCCTGTCATCATCCACGATTATCCCGATCCAGGATTCGATGGAGTTAGGGAAATCATTCTCATCGGTAAAGCCCAGCTTTTTCCTGTAATTATCGCTCCACTCGCAGCGGATGATGTTTCCGTAATCGTCAAAGTCAATGTACCATGGCTTTGCCCCCATGACATCATACACCACTTCTAAGGCTTCCATCTCTCTTTGGTAGAGATCAAGAAGTCTGTTTATCTCAAGCACAAGGCTCTTGTGCCCCTCTGAGCATTTTTCTATGTCAGGTCTTAAGCTGCTGATATCTCTCATATGTTCATCCTGCCAATATTATCTCAAGATTTCCGATATTATGCCCAAACAAGCTGTCTGTGTAAATCTTGGATTAAATAATCTTCGGTACAACGATACGGTTAATATGATCGTAATTACCGCAGATCATAATGCCGTAATTATTCTCTCTTTCAATATAAACAACTTCTCCGGGAATATAGACGGGGACGACTTCAGAAGGATCGTAGAGCATGATCTCTTCACCCATCTTAAGAGGAATATCCGTTGTGATATTCACTCCTGTGTAAGAAATATTATTGAGCTTAACTCGCTCATGGTGATGCTTATTCATAAGGACAAGATCCGTAGAGATCCCATAGCGGTAAAACATACGCTTATCGCTCTCGGAAACCGACAGATCGTCGGATTTTAAAAGCACCTTGTCTGTGTTTATAAGCGCACCCTTATTGAAAACATAGACATGATTTGAAGACAACTCTTCATAGACAAGGCAGAAAAGATTTCTGTCCGCCATAGTTTCTATATTCTCATTAAGAAGAACGATGGTATCATCGCTGATAACCTCGGGGTAACAAACCCTGGATACCAGTTCGTCCTGCAAGTCATACCAGTAAAGAACGAAAACTCCTTCTTTCTGGCTTATAAGTTCGGTCAGTGTCATAAGGATCCCCCTTTAGTATCACTAATCAAAATTATAAAAAAAATTAGTACATTTTTCAAGTCTTTTGGGTCTTTCACACCCGAAATATGGTTATTTTTAACAAAATATGCTATAATCTCCCCATGAAATTATTATATTTTGATTTTTGTGCGTTAATAGTTTTGGCGATTCTGATCTTCACCCGCTATGTCCGTGGTCTCACTAAAGGGCGTCTGAACAGATGGTTCATGAATCTGCTTATGGTAACCGGAATTTGTATAATTGCGGATATCTTTTCTGTTGCCTTTGACGGGAATCCTAATATCCCCACATTTCTTCGCTACATCGCCAATTCCTCATACATCGTCATTCACAATCTGTCTACTCCGTTCTATACGATCTACCTGATGATAATGACCGATACCGATTATATTATGCGTGGCTACAGACATTTACTTTTTGTTGCACCGTTTTTTGTTATAACCGCTCTTACTCTTATCAATCCTTTTACCCATTGGATATTTTACTTTAACTCGGATTTTGCTTACACACGCGGCCCCTTATTTTTCACACTTTATATCTCAGCAGCCATCTATGTTGCCCATATCGTCAGGCTTACCGTAAAGTACGGAAAATCCCTCGGCCTAAAGAGCAGCCTCGCCATATCCAGTCTCATCCCGCTGATGCTGATAGCGGTAGTCGTACAGTTTTTCTTCCCTGAGCTTTTAGTTGAGATGTTCGCAAATGCAATGTCCCTGCTTCTTTGCTCAACACTTGTCAGCCGCCCCGAGGATATCCTGGATACGGAAACGGGCCTCAGCAACAAAAAAGCCTGTGCCGATGTGGTAAAACGCTGCCTTAAAAACGGGAAACCCTTAGAGCTGATCCTTATCAATATCACAAACTATTCTTTGATTGAAAACATCGTCGGATATGAAGGAATCGTAAAGATACTCCGCGTAGTCTCAGGGCGCATACTTTCCGCAAATCATACTAATGATTATTTTGCAGAATGCTATTATTTAGGCGATGGAAAATTCTGCCTTGAGATGGACTATCGAAAGTTCGACAAGACTGCTTTTATAGCCCACTTTTTAAACAATATGTTTACCGTTCCCTTGGAGTTTAGCGGGATCGAGCTTAACCTTGACGCCATCACTTGCGTATCAAAGCTTCCCGAAGATATCCCCGATGCGGAATCCCTTTTTGCATTCCAAAACGATCTTGAATCCAGCTATTTTACAGGAGAGGTTGTTTACGCTTCGGAGCTTTATGCCAAGAACCACTACAACCTTATCAGACAGGTCGATACCATCATCGAGAACGCTATAAACACAAGGGGCTTCGAGGTTTATTATCAACCGATCTACTCAATACGCGAGGACAAGTTTAACTCTGCCGAAGCTCTGATCAGACTCTATGATGAGCATTTCGGATACATTTCTCCTGAGTTTTTCATCCCCGCTGCGGAAAAAAGCGGAGCAATCCACCGTATCGGCGCCTTTGTTCTTGAGGAGGTATGTGCATTTATAAACAGCCCCGAGTTCAGTAACCTTGGCGTCGACTATATCGAGGTCAATCTCTCCGCCGTTCAGTGTATGCGAGGCGACCTTTACAGCGAGATCATAGACATAATGAAAAGGTTTAATGTGGATCCCTCAAAGATTAATCTTGAGATCACGGAAACCGCCGCCGTCAGCTCCCAGGATTCCCTGCTTGAGAATATGAAGGCCCTCGAATCCTACGGCATTTCCTTCTCCCTTGATGATTTCGGTACGGGATACTCTAATATGGACAGAGTCTCCAGTATGAATTTCAACATAATAAAGCTGGACAAGTCTTTCGTCAATGTCCAGCGTAGTATCAGAAGGGACATCGTCCTCGACAATACAGTCAAGATGATCAAATCCCTCGGTATGAAGATTGTTGTTGAAGGTGTTGAAAGCGCCGAGATCCTCCAAAGATTTGCGGATCTGCGCTGCGATTATATACAGGGATTCTTTTTCTCAAAGCCCCTGCCAAAGGATGAATTTATAACTTATATCAAAAATCACAATCATATCGGTAACCAATAAGCATCAGCCCGCAGGCGGGAAGCGTAGGCCCTGCCTTTCTTCTGTCGAGAGATTTCAAAACATCCGGAATATCCTCCGGGTGTTTTTTTCCGCATCCTACATCCATTAAAGTCCCCGCGATTATCCTGACCATATTGTACAAAAAACCGTTTCCCGTAACTCTTATGATCACATCACCTTCCGTAAGCAAATAATCCGTCGATTCCTTTTCGGCGGACCCGTCTGTTTTAGAACCGGAAGAAAGAATCGAACTTACAGGGATAACTTCAAGCTCGTATATAGTTCTGACCATGCTCTCAGCTTGGGAGCCGGCGGCACAGAAGGCAGAAAAATCATGTTCTCCAAGGAAGGCTTCACACGCTTTTTGCATAGCGGTAACGTTAAGACTGTGGTACGTAAAATGCGAATAAAGCCTCTTTGTTGGGAGCTGAACCTTTCCTGTAGAAATACGGTATTCGTATGTCTTCCTGCAGCCTACCTTTCTTGGATGCCAGTTTTCATCTACCTCGTCCGATTTTAATACCCTTATATCCTGCGGAAGCCTTGCGTTTATAGCCCCCGCGAACTTTTCCGCAGGGATAGGACTCTCGCAGTCAAAAACAGCTACATTCCCCATAGAATGTACGCCGGCATCGGTACGGCTTGCCCCAATGACGCTTATTTCAGTAGAGAGAAGATCTGAGATAGCCTCATTTAGCTTGCTTTCGATTGTTATTTGGTTTTTCTGTATCTGCCATCCGTGGTATGAAGTACCGTCATAGGCAACTTTTAATCTGATCCGTCTCATTATCTTTTCTTGGTTTACATAATATTAAAAATCCAGAGTCTTCCGAGGAAAATACTTAACGTAAGATATAAAACCAGAATTATGTAAGCTATGGCATCCCTTTTTTGATACTTTAAAGGCTTCATTTTGGTCCTGCCGTCACCTCCATGGTAACATCTTGCCTCCATAGCCGTAGCAAGGTCATTTGCGCGTCTGAAGGCCGATATAAAGAGAGGGACAAGTATCGGTACCATCGCCTTTACTCTCTTAAAGACATTTCCGCTCTCAAGATCTGCTCCTCTTGCAAGCTGGGCTTTCATGATCTTGTCCGTCTCCTCAAGCAGTATCGGTATAAATCTTAGAGCGATGGACATCATCATAGCAATTTCATGCACAGGCACCTTGATAACCCCTAGAAATCTCAGTCCCTTTTCCATTCCGTCGGTTAAATGGTTCGGCGTAGTTGTAAGTGTCATTATTGACGAACCGATGATAAGAAGGCTTATCCTTACCGCGATCGTAATCGCCATAATTATGCCCTGCCTTGTTATCGTAATCTTCCAAAATGACCAGACGGCATCTCCTTTTGTTGCAAAGAGGTTTACCAGGGAAGTAAAGACCATCAAAAAGATGATCGCTTTCATTCCCCTTACCATATAAAGGAAAGGAACCTTTGAAAGAAATATGACCACAGCAAGGAAAATTATAGCAATCGCGTATCCCACCGGGTTTTTAAAACAAAAAAGCGAAATAAAGAAAAGTATTGTTCCGAGGAGCTTTACTCTGGGATCCAATCTGTGTATAACGCTTTCGGTCTGATAATACTGACCTAATGTAATATCTCGTAGCATGTTTTATGTATTTCCTAATTATTCTTAAAGCAGGCCGCAATCTCCTCCGCAGCCTCCTGTATAGTTGTTACATCGCACTTAACGTCAAGCCCGTTCTCCGACAAAGCGTGCATAATATATGTGACCTGAGGAGCGGATAAACCGATCTCTTCAAGTTCCTTGTAATGTGAAAAGACTACCTGTGGCGTATTGTCCAAAAAAACCTTTCCATGGTTCATTACAACAATCCTGTCAACGTACTGTGCAACATCATCCATAGAATGGGACACAAGAAGAATCGTCATCTTCTCCTTTTGCTGAAGCTCTTTTATCATCCCGAGGATTTCATCCCTTCCCTTGGGATCAAGGCCCGCTGTGGGCTCATCAAGGATAAGGATTTCCGGCTTCATAGCAAGTACGCCCGCTATAGCCGCTCTTCTTTTTTGCCCGCCGGACAGATCGAAGGGAGACGTAAATATCAGTTCCTCAGGAAATCCGACTTTTCTTAAAGCATCGTAGGCACGAAGCTCCGCGTCCTTCTTACTAAGTCCAAGGTTCCCCGGGCCGTAACAAACATCCGCAAATACTGTTTCCGCAAAAAGCTGATGTTCAGGATACTGGAACACAAGACCCACCTTACTGCGTAATTTTTTAAGGTCGTATCCCTTATCGTAGATATCCTCGCCATTGTAATAAATAGAACCCTTTGTAGCCTTGATAAGTCCGTTTAAATGCTGCATCAAAGTAGACTTACCCGAGCCTGTATGACCGATAACTCCGATAAACTGGCCATCCGGGATACTTAAGCTGACATCATCAAGCCCCACCGTAGGCAGGCCTGAATCCTTGTCGTAAATATATGAAATATGATCAACTATCAGTGACATACTATTCCTCAATTTCTTTTCAGAGCCAGAAGATTCTCCACAAGCTCATCCGTAGTTAAAATCCCATCCGGAAGATTTAATCCCTTCTTTTTAAGCTCGTAGGCAAGAAGCGTAACCTGAGGTACATCGAGTCTTAGACTCTTTAAATCTTCAACGAGGGAGAAAATCTGCCTCGGTGTTCCCTGCATTACAACCTTTCCCCCATCCATAACAAACACCTTATCCGCATCTATAACCTCTTCCATATAGTGGGTAATAAGGATTACGGTAACTCCCTCTTTTTTGTTGAGCTCATGAACCGCTTCAAGTACTTCTTTTCTGCCCTTGGGATCGAGCATCGCCGTAGGCTCGTCGAGTATTATGCACTTGGGTTTCATCGCAAGAACTCCGGCTATGGAGATACGCTGCTTTTGGCCTCCGGAAAGTCTGTTAGGAGAGTTTTTCCTGAACTCATACATTCCTACGGCTTTAAGACTCTTTTCCACTCTTTCCCAGATCTCGTCAGTAGGTACGCCGATGTTTTCTGGGCCAAAGCCCACATCCTCCTCAACAACCTGTCCGATTATCTGGTTATCGGGATTTTGAAATACCATACCTGCGCTCTGTCTTACATCCCAGATTTTGTCGGAATCCGAAGTATCGATTCCGTCTACAATTACGCTGCCTTCCTCAGGTACGAGTATCGCATTAAAATGCTTGGCCAGAGTAGACTTGCCGGATCCGTTGTGACCGAGTATAGCGATAAAATCTCCCTTTTCTATGCCAAGACTCACATGATCGACAGCGGTTGTTATACCCACAACCTCTCCCTCATCATCGCGCCTTATATATTCAAATACAACATCTTTAGCTTTAACTATTTCCATCTTAAAACCTGTTTATTACAATTTATCAAAAAACTCCTGGAGCTTAGATACGTCTTCAAAAATATGCTCTGCCTTAAACAGGTCATAACAGATTTCCAAAGCATTGTAAGGGTCCTCCGGAGAAGCAACAATCTCAGCAGTACATACTTCCTTCATACTGTTGTAATAAAGTATGTGGAATTTGTAGCCATCTTCTAAATCTGTGTAGTAAAATGCATCTGCATCATCGTTAGGCTTATCTGCACCGGCGTCTTCTTTGCCGCTTTCTTTGCCGCTCTGTGTTATCGTATCCTTGCTGCCTTCTTTGGTACTGTCTAAGCTGCTCTCTTCGCTGTTTTCCTCAGAGCTATCCTGGCTTGCATCCTCGTTTTTGCTTTCTTCGGAATTCTCTCTTTGCGCAAGGGCAATCTCCGGATTCTTAACGGCGTAATCCGATAAGCTCGTCTGATTCTTTTGCATTATCCTTGTAAAAACGCCCACAAAAAGGCAAAGTACACCGATAATAGCAACCATCTGTATTATCTTTTTCCAATCGTATTTATCACCCATAAACTTTAATATACCATTTAAATAAACATATTACAATTAAAGAAGAATAAAGAGATAAGAGAAACTAACAATTACTGCGAAAATAATCCAATTAGTATGCCTTTAATAAAGCAAAGAAAAACCGAGTCGGAATTCCGACTCGGCTTAGTAATCTTATGTAGATTATACAAGCTCAAGAACAACCTCAAGAGCGCCGTCGCCCTTTCTCTGGCCGATCTTGATGATTCTGGTGTAACCACCATTACGGTTTGCATACTTAGGAGCGATCTCATCAAAGAGCTTTGCAACAAGATCAACTTCCTTGGTAGCCTTCTTCTTACCCTTGTTCTCGGTAGGAACCTCTGTTACAGGGTAAAGAACCTTAAGCATCTGACGTCTTGCGTGAAGTCTTGAAGGAAGATCCTTCTTGATCTCTTTCTCTACTTCGTCATAAACGGTAACAGTAACACCGTTCTCGATACGAACGATCTTGCCATCCTTGTCACGATGTGACTCAGCAAGAACCTTAGTAGGATCATTCTTGTCAACGATCTGCTTTACGCGCTTTCCGTCCTTGTCCTTGCGGGCAACTTTTGCGGTAACCTTAACAGTTTCGAAGTTGTCCTTCTCTCTAACAGCGAGAGCGATAAGACCTTCAGCAATCTTCTTAACTTCCTTTGCCTTAGCATCGGTAGTAACGATCTTTCCGTTGTTAAGAAGTGCGGTTACCTGGTTTCTGAGCAGAGCCTTTCTCTGTGAAGAGGTTCTGCCAAGCTTTCTGTACTTAGCCATTTTATTTTCTCCTTTACATGGTACATCCGGCCACGCTCATTGGACTTACTTACCGAATGTTTTATATGCCATATAGGATTTCGCAACAGGAACCCATTGGAATTACCCCATCACGAAAACACAAATATGTGCTGCCTTCTACTACTCCTCGGCATTCTTAAGTGAAAGGCCGAGATCGCTAAGCTTCTGAAGTACTTCTTCAAGAGACTTTCTTCCAAGGTTACGAACCTTGATCATCTCATCGGGAGTCTTCTCGCAAAGCTCACGAACAGTATTGATGTTTGCTCTCTTTAAGCAGTTGAAAGAACGAACTGAAAGCTCAAGCTCTTCAATGCTCATCTCAATAACCTTATCTGAGTTGTTCTCAGGAAGCTCCTGCATAAAGGAAGCGTTCTGAGCGCTCTCGGAAAGATTGATGAAGAGGCTTAAGTGCTCTGAAAGCACCTTAGCTGCAAGGCTTACAGCCTCATCGGGAGCAAGTGCCCCATTGGTATATACATCAATAGTAAGTTTATCAAAATCTGTGCTCTGACCTACACGGGTGTTCTCTATTGAAATGTTTACACGCTCAACAGGAGTGTAGATAGAATCGATTGAGATAACACCGATAGAGGTGTTCTCATTCTTGTTCTTGTCGGAGCTTACGTAACCTCTTCCGGAGGTAACAGTCATCTCAATATAGAGCTTTGCATGCTTACCGCAAAGAGTAGCGATGGGCTGCTCAGGATTGAGAATCTCAATCTCGGAATCGTGCTGAATATCAGCAGCGGTTACAACACCTTCACCTTCATAATCGATAGTGATGGTAACAGGCTCCTGGCTCTCGCTGGTATTTCTGATAGCGATGCTCTTGATGTTCATGATGATTTCAGTAACATCTTCCTTCACATCCGGAATAGTAGAAAACTCATGCTGAACGCCGTCGATTTTAACCTGGCTTACAGCAGCTCCGGGAAGTGAAGAGAGCATAATTCTGCGAAGTGAATTACCAAGCGTGATACCATATCCTCTTTCAAGAGGCTTAATGACAAATTTGCCATACTTCTTATCTTCCGAAATCTCCACAATCTCAATATTGGGTCTTTCAAAATCAAACACGCTAATACCCTCCTTCTGGGAACAAATCGTGAACAAGTTGCTTTATAAGACTTAAAAGTTATTATTTTGAATACAACTCGACGATAAGCATCTCGTTTACAGGAACATCAATCTGCTCTCTGGTAGGAAGATTCTTGATGGTTCCCTTAAGTGCGTCGATATCAACGTCAATCCAATCGGGAGTAAGTCTTCCGCCGGTAACCTCAACGATTTCCTTATAACGGTTAAGAGACTTTGATTTCTCTCTGATTTCTATAACATCTCCTGCCTTAACGAGATATGAAGGTACATTAACCTGCTTTCCGTTAACAAGAACATGCTTGTGACCTACAATCTGTCTAGCCTCCTTACGGGTTCTTGCGAATCCCATACGGAATACAACGTTGTCAAGTCTTGACTCAAGAAGGACCATAAGGTTTTCACCGGTCATTCCCTTCATCATATCAGCCTTGTCGTAGTAGTTACGGAAAGGCTTCTCAAGAACGCCATAGATAAACTTTGCCTTCTGCTTCTCACGGAGCTGAAGTCCATACTCACTTACCTTTCTTCCGGCGTTGTGAGGCTGCCTGTTAGATTTCTTGTCATAACCGAGAACAGCGGGCTCAATACCAAGAGCTCTGCATCTCTTAAGTACGGGGGTACGATTAACTGCCATTTTAGTTTTCCTTTCAATGTTTGTTTACAGCACCGACAATCGGTGTCTTCTTCCAACAATTTCTAGTTACAAATAAATAATCTGAAACGATTATACACGACGACGCTTGGGAGGTCTGCATCCGTTGTGAGGAACAGGGGTAACATCCTTAATGGAGAGAACCTGAAGTCCTGCTGCTGCAAGAGCACGGATAGCTGCTTCACGTCCTGAGCCGGGTCCCTTAACAAATACATCAACGGTCTTAAGGCCGTGGACAGTAGCTGCCTTGGTAGCGGTCTCTGCTGCAACCTGAGCTGCGTAAGGAGTAGACTTTCTAGATCCTCTGAATCCAAGTCCGCCTGCGCTTGCCCAGCTGAGAGCATTACCTTCTGCGTCTGTAATAGTTACGATTGTGTTGTTGAATGATGCCTGGATATGTGCCTGGCCGTGATCAACGTTCTTCTTTACACGTCTTTTTGTAGCCTTCTTGGCTGCTGCTGTTGCTTTAGTTGCCATTTTAAACTAACCTACTTTCTAACGGATTATCCGCTTTTTCGATTTATGTGCCCTTAAATTTCTCCGGGCACCGTTTAACATTTGTTACTTATATTGCTAAAGAAAAATTACTTCTTCTTGTTAGCAACGGTACGCTTAGGTCCCTTGCGGGTACGAGCGTTGTTCTTGGTGTTCTGTCCACGAACGGGAAGTCCCTTTCTGTGACGGATTCCACGATAGCATCCAATCTCCTGAAGAGTCTTGATATTAAGAGCGATCTCTCTTCTGAGGTCACCTTCTACCATAACTCCGAGCTTGTCGATTGCTTCGGTAATCTTCTTAACTTCGTCATCGGTGATATCTCTTACTCTGGTATCAGGGTTAACGCCACACTCAGCAAGGATTCTGTTTGAGGTAGCTCTTCCAATACCATAAATGTAGGTAAGACCGATCTCGATTCTTTTCTCTCTGGGTAAATCTACACCTTCGATACGAGCCATTTTTCTTTTTCCTCCATTTGATACATTTGCATGATTTACATGCGGTTACTAGATGATTGGGACCATTCGGTCCAACCGGACGCTTTTGCGATTCCGATCCGTCTTAATGTTTCCTATAATATGTAGTAGAAAACAAAAAGTATCAGGAAGTAACTTACAATTACGGAAGTCTTTATCACTCCCGAGGTGTAAGATTATCCCTGTCTCTGCTTATGTTTCGGATTCTCGCAGATGATCATAATGCGTCCTTTTCTCTTGATGACTTTGCACTTTTCGCAAATCGGTTTTACTGAACTTCTAACCTTCATCTTCAAAGCCCTCCTTTCAAAAAAGACCGTTTAACATATTATCATAGTGCGCGCAATAATGCAAGCACTTTTTTCAAGTTTGCTTGCAAGTCCAATTCGCATTTCGCTTTGCTTCATGCTCATGGTTCTTGCAATCCTGCTTCGCAGGATTCTTCTTTTCAAGTCCCATTCGCATTTCGCTTTGCTTCATGCTCATGGTTCTTGCAATCCTGCTTCGCAGG
>Ga0256405_10000930_pt1 | contig 88005 bp, 84 predicted proteins | sample RumenRJG_02DNA_FD_189096 | JGI IMG/M metagenome (GOLD analysis project Ga0256405, IMG submission 189096) | Bovine rumen microbial communities from Lethbridge, Alberta, Canada - RJG_02 | ecosystem: Host-associated > Mammals > Digestive system > Stomach > Rumen | place: Canada: Alberta... | reverse complement strand
TCAGAGCAGCCTATATATTATATCACTTTCTTTCAGGTTTGTCAAGCCTTTTTTCAAAATTTCTTTTCGGAAATTTCTTTACGCTTTCCTTTCCCTTCAAGACAGCTTTAATATTATATCACTTTCCTTCAGGTTTGTCAAGTACTTTCTCAGAACTTTCTTCCCAGAGCTCTCTGTGATTTCCTTGCCTCTCCTCGTCGGTCAGTGATATTATTATACCTCATTATGCACGAATTGTCAAGAACAAACTTTTCAACATTCTCTCAACAAAAGTGTTGAAAAGTATCAGTCAGCAGTTACGTCACCTATTTCTCCAATCATTCGTTCTAAAAACAAAAGCCCGAAAGTAGTCTAACAACCACTTTCAGGCATACATACAATATTAATTTAACACGATAAGCGTTTGGAGCTGTACCTTTATTTAAGAGTCATCAAATCCATTGAAACGTTTTCAACAGAAGACTCTCTTACCGAAGATCTGTCGCTATCGGAAAGTTCATCCATTCCAACAGGATACGTGCCCTTATAATTGCCGTTTTCATAGTCTGAATAAACAACAGACATTACATTGTAATTACGGACATAGATCTTATATGTACCTTCTCCGCCAGTTATCGAGTTTATAGCTCTTGCGAATTTTCTATCGTCACCGGTAGCAGCGATCTTTTTACCTTTATCATCAATTCTAACGCCCTGTTCCCCGTCCCAATAGAAGACGAAATCATAATATGTACGATTATCCTTTTTATCGGCTTCATTACGGTCTTTTAAAGTGTAATCGCCCATGTAGATCTGCTTTTCAGTGTTAGCAACAACAACGGAGTCAGAAGCAGGATTATGCATTATATTATTAAGTGGACGTTCTTTTGCACCCAATCTTGTGACCTCTGTCTGAGCTGCGTTAAAAACGACCTTTGCTTTTGCATTTGCACTTCTTTCTCGTGCCCTTCTTATAAAGTATCCCCACGAAGGAATTATGATAGCCATTAAAATTCCCATAATCGCAATAACGATTATAAGTTCCATCAAGGTAAAGCCCTTTCTGGATTTTTTTGTCTTCATAAAAAATGCACCTCCCAATACAATTTTCATTTATATTATATCAAAAAGTTCATATTTTGTCAATATAAAACTAAGGATTCCGCTACAATTTTTTTATATTCCTATTGTGCATATAGCCGACATCCCTCATCTTAATATTTGTAAAAAAAAGCTCCTCCCTTTCGGAAGGAGCATTTTCTTCAATTAAGTTTTACAAGCTGATCGTCAGATTACGATGCCTTAGCAGCTGCCTTTGAGAGAGCATCTGAAAGCTTAGATGTACCACTGAATGACTTGTAGTTGTCAACTGTAACAACACCAGCAGGTGATGTACCTGTGTATGTACCATCTACTGCACAAGCAACAGCCTTGCAAACACCGCCATCACATGCAGACATGAATGTGAGCTTCTTGGACTTCTCCATGTAGTTCTCGATCTTCTTTGTAACAGCTGATTCTGTAACGCCAGATGGCTTACCGCTGATTGTAACGTCTGCATTAGCAGATGTACGGTTGATAGCTGTAATGTTACCAGCTTCCTGTGACTCTTCGTCGATTTCTACGAGAGCTGTGTTGATAGCCTTCTGGAGTGAGTTAGCTGCTGAGTTAGCAGAAGAAACCTTTGACTTCTTAACATAACCGAGCATTGAAGGAACGAGGATAGCTGCGAGAACACCGATGATAGCGATAACAACGATGAGCTCAATAAGTGTAAAACCTTTCTTTGTAGTTTTCATAAGAAAACCCTCCTTAAAATATTAATTTGTGAAAGTCTTCAGCTTTCACACTATTATTTGGGTTCCGGGATTCTTTCTCCCTTTCCCTTCCCTGTGATTATAGTATACCACCTTATTAACATAAAGTCAACAGATTTCAAGAAAAAAATCCATATCTGAGGGCGTTTTTTACATCGGAACGGTAAATCGGGGAATTTATTTTAGTGTTTCCGTCAAATTGCACAATATTCTGTGAATTGATTAAATATATAATTTAGTCTTTGTTATATTCACAGTCAACTATACTTTTTGTATTGGGGTATTTTGCTTCTCATATGTCATTTTTTGCTGCTCATTTTTCATTTTCTATTCCATTTTCTTTATATGCCTTTATTATTTTCTTTCATTTCAAATAAATAAGACCGCCTGACTTTTTGTCCGACGGTCTGTATTTTACATTTTGTTTTATCAGCCCTGAACGTTGCCTCTGGACATTCCGCCCATCTGAGACAAGAAACGATAGAACTCCTGCTTGTCGAGACACTTCTCGAGAGCGTCTACTTCGTTGATGATATTCTTTGATACGAGTCTTGCAAGCTCCATATCCAGCGACATCATGCCCTGCTGCTTACCGGTCTGGATAGCAGACTGAACGAGGTGGATCTTATTATCACGGATCATAGCCGAGATAGCGTCTGTACAGTTAAGGATCTCCATACAAGCGATACGGCCTGTACCGTCCTTCTTAGGAATAAGTGTCTGTGAGATAACAGCTACGAGGTTATTAGCGAGCTGTGTTCTGATCTGCTGCTGCTGATGCTCAGGATAAACGTCGATGATACGGTTGATAGTATCAGCTGCGGAAGTTGTATGAAGTGTTGACATAACGAGATGTCCTGTTTCGGCTGCGGTTACAGCTGCCTGGATAGTCTCGAAGTCACGCATTTCTCCTACGAGGATTACATCAGGGTCCTCACGGAGAGCAGCTCTAAGAGCGAGTGAGAAGCTCTCAACGTCGTCGCCGATCTCTCTCTGGTTGACCATACATCTCTTATGCTCGTGAACGTACTCGATAGGGTCCTCAACTGTGATAACGTGCGCACTTCTGTTAAGGTTAACGAAATCGATCATAGCAGCGAGGGTAGTTGACTTACCTGAACCTGTAGGACCTGTTACGAGAACGAGTCCACGAGGACGCATTGCGAAGTCAGCAAGTATCGGAGGAAGGTTAAGATCCTCCAGTGTAGGGATATCATTTCTCAGAAGACGGATAGCGATAGCAGGCTTGCCCTTCTGGAAGTAAACGTTTACACGGTGACGGTAGCCGCTTCTTGTTGTGAACGAGAAGTCAGTATCCTTATGATTGTTAACGCTTGTCTGCTGCTGGTCATTAGTCATCTGATGAACGATGTTGAGTATTTCCTCCTCGTCCATTTCAGGGTACTGTGAACGCATTGTTCTGAGTGTACCGTTAAGACGTACAACAGGTGCGATTCTGTCTGTGAAATGAAGGTCAGAACAGCCGAGCAGTCTTACCTCGTCGAGTATTCTATGAATTTCAATTGCCATATTAATAATCCTCCATATATAGGTGCAAAACCATTATACCGTAAATGTAGTTCTTACAAGCTCATCGATCGATGTCTGTCCAGCCTGTACAAGCTCGGAAGCATTATCACGGAGAAGCTTTGTTCCGTTTGCTTTAGCAGCTTTTTCGATCTCTTCCTTAGAACCGCCTGAAGCGATAATAGAAGAAACATTTGTTGTACAGTGAATGATCTCGTGGATAGCAGTTCTTCCTCTGTATCCTGTATTGTTACATACAGGGCAGCCGCATGCTTCATAGACCTGTATAGAGTGGTCAATACCCATAAGTTCATTTTCTTCAGGAGTTGACATTCTTGGCTTCTTACACTCAGGGCAAAGAACCTTGATGAGTCGCTGTGCGATAACACCGATAAGTGAAGTAGCAACCATGTAAGGAGCAACACCCATATCAACAAGACGTACAACTGTCGAAGCAGCGTCGTTGGTATGGAGGGTGGAGAGAACCAAGTGTCCTGTGATAGCGGCACGGATACCGATATCTGCTGTCTCGGTATCACGCATCTCACCGATCATTACTACGTCAGGGTCCTGACGGAGGATAGAACGGAGGGCAGCTGCGAATGTCATACCAGCCTTCTGGTTAACCTGACACTGATTGATACCGTCGATAGATTTTTCGACAGGGTCCTCAACTGTAACAACGTTTACGTTTGGCTTAGCGATCTCACCAAGAGCAGCGTAAAGAGTTGTTGTTTTACCTGAACCGGTAGGTCCTGTTACGAGGATAACGCCGTGAGGAACGCGGAGCATTGACTCGAACAGTGTATAGTTATAATCCGACATACCGAGGTCAGTGATCTTACGAAGAGCGATCTGACCGGTTGAAAGGATTCGGATAACGATCTTTTCACCGTGAACCATCGGGAGTGAGGATACACGGACATCAAGAGTTGTTCCGTCAACGACCTGTGTGAAACGGCCGTCCTGAGGGATTCTCTTTTCGGCGATGTTCATACCGCTTATAAGCTTGAAACGTGTTGTAAGCGCACTATGTACTGCACTGGAGATATTCATGAGTTCAACGAGGTCACCGTTGACACGAATACGGATTCTTGTATACTTATCGAACGGCTCAATATGAATATCGGTAGCGTCCGCTCTGTATGAGTTCTCAACGATAGTAGTTGCAAGCTTAACGATAGGAGCGCTCTCAACTCTGTCCTTAGACTCGATATCAGCTTCGGTCATCTCGCCGAGATCTCCGCCCATACCTGCAACGTTCTCAAGAACGCTGTCAACGTTCTGCATTGAATAGCACTTACCTATAGCCTTATTGATAGCAGATGTTGTTGCAAGAACAGGAACTGTATCCATACCTGTAGAAACCTTGATATCCTCGAGGACGATGAAGTTTACAGGATCGTTGGTTGCAACGGTAAGACGCTTACCTTGTACATTGATAGCGATTACTGTGTGCTTTCTTGCAAGAGCCTCTGGAACCATCTGAACTGCATCTGAGTTGATCTCAACGTTATCAAGATCAACGTACTGAACTCTCAGGTTACCAGCCAGTGCCTTTGCGAAGTTAACTTCTGACATGAATCCCAGTTCAACAACAACGTCACCGAATTTCTTGGATCCGTTGGATGCTTTCTGAGCTTCGAGTACCTGCTGAAGCTGTTCGCTTGTGATAAGCCCTTGATTGACTAAGTAGTCACCAATTCTCTCGTTTCTCATAAAAAACCTCCGCTTATTTTCTGAATACCGTCCATATCCGTCATACAGACCGATATTCTAAAATTGTACTTGAATTTTCCATAATTTATGTTATAATAATATTATGTACATTATTAATATGAAGGAGGGGTAAAATCATGTTTGGATTTGAAGATATGCTCCACAGTGAATTTACCGAGCTGCCATTCAAGATCATGTTTTACGTCATTATTTTCCTATTCGGAATTTGTATAGGAAGCTTTCTGAATGTAGTCATATACAGGCTGCCAGATCCCGAAAGCCCATCCATTCTCGGAATAGGACAAACCAAGGAAGATAAGGAAAAGGCATCACACTGCATGACCTGCGGCACAAAAATCAGACCGATCGATCTGATCCCTGTATTCAGCTGGATCATGCTGAGGGGAAAATGTCACAGCTGCGGAGCTAAGATATCCGCTCGCTATCCGCTCGTTGAAAGCCTCAACGGTTTCCTTTACGTTCTGACGTTTGCTGTTCTGGACATTAATGTTAAATCCATAATAACCTGCGTTCTGATGTCATTCCTTATTTGTATAGGATTCATCGACTGGGACACCAAAGAGATATACGTCAGCATGGTAGCTGTTGTATTGTTACTCTCTGTCCCGCTTCATCTGCTCTACTCTCTTGAGTATGAAGATGTTACATTGAAAAGCCGCATCATCGGAGCATTGATAATAAGTGTACCATTCTTTATCATTGGTGAAGTCAGCCGACCGATCATCAAAAAGAAATTCGGTGAAGACTTCAGAGCGATTGAACTCGGTGATACATATCTTATGTTTGCCGCCGGAGCTTTTCTTGGAACACAAGCTGTTATCGCTTCAACATTTATTGGTGTTATCGTTGCAGCACTCGGTGGAATCATCAATAAGTACGCAACAAAGGAATCGAAATTTGCATTCGGACCATTCCTTGCTATTGGAATTGCCATTGGTTCTTTGTGGGGAAATCAGATAGCTCAGTGGTACTTAAACCTACTGGTCACTGAATAAACTAAAAAATAATTACAGGCAGCAGCATTGAAACTGCTGCCTGTTTTTTTATCACTTATGATTCGATCTCATCTGTGAAACAGTAGATGAAATAAATATCGTGGTCAAGATCGACTATATTATTAGTAATATTTTGGAAAGCCTCCTTAGGTTTAAAAATACCCACTCCCTGCATTTTTACTACTCCGTCCTCCTTATATGGTCTTGTAATACCTATTGCTTTTACTTCTCCATGATTAGATCTTTGAGCAATATTTGTAAGCGGTAGATTTACTATCTGGACTGTGCAAGGTGTAGCAAATGCCTTGTAAGAAAAATTGCCTGCGCCGTCTGATCCTTCACACTCAACAGTTCCTCCGGATCTCTTGTTAAGAACTACTGTAAGTGAAAGTCCGTTAGAATTAAAATCTTTATATGCATTAGTGTAGTCATTTTCCAGAACCTTATATTCTTCATTATCTTTCAGGTCATCTGAATTTACAGGTGAAAGTGAGCTTTGGCTCTTGCCTATAAGTTTCTGTACACCAAGCACATAACTGAAATCGTATGCTGCATCGCGTGCGTCAAGAAATACATGGTTGAGCTCAGCAACTTCCTCAACATCAGCATCAGCACCTATCTTACTAGATTCCTTTGAATTGAAGTTATATACACGATGAGTTATCTGACCTTTTTTAACAGGTGTTCCGTCTCTGAGAGTACCATCCTTATTAACAAGTCTTACAACATGTATCTTACCGTTAACGTATTCAATAGTGCTTCCACCGTCAGGTGATTTAACAACTTCATTGAAATAGTCTGTTCTAAATTTTTCTACGTACTCAGCAAGCTTTTCATCATTTGCAGCACCGTCTTCTGTTAAACCCATTTTATCAGCTGTTCCGACATATACATTCTCGGCATATTCAAGCTTTGTCTGTAAATACTGCTGAACATTGTTAGCATACGAATACGTCTTTTCTGATATTGAAGCACTCTTGAACATATTTGATACAGGCTTTATCAGTGCCATTACTCCAACCATGAGAATTGAGAAAATCGCCATTACAATGATGAGTTCCAGGAGAGTAAAACCTTTTTTGATCTTGTTCATTGTTTCACCTCCACGCATCACGTTGTAGGCTCTGTTGGCTTGATCTCGAAGAATTCAAGATTAAGACCACCGTTAGCTCTCTGTCTCATAAGCTCGATCTCATCAGATGACATATCCTTCGTGATGACAGCTTCTGTTTCGTACTTATCAGCTTTCATGTCAACTTCAACATCGCCGCTGTAAGTTAATTCTACTTCCTTCATTTCATGTGTGACTTTATCTTCCTGCTTCTGCCAAATTTTTACTTCATCAGGAATAGTAAGCTTCACTTTAACATCTATTTCAGAAGTAGGTATGTCCTTATCGTCAACACCGTCCGTAAAAGTTTTTAAATGGTTTGCAGCATAAGGTGACTCAGTAGCCACCTTATACTTTAAATTATTTCCAGCTCTCGTAGTAGCATCAATGTGCATACCTACAAGTATGAGCAAACCGCCCATTATTCCGAAAATAGCTATTGCAATTATCATCTCAATTAGAGTCATGCCCTTTAGTTTCTTTTTGCTTTTTTTCATAAGAACATTCCTCCCTTATACACCCATGAAGTAGGATATTTTGTATGTGCCGAATACCGTTTCAACGGATTCAGTTTCTTTACTGATTCCGCCGCCGCCTGAGTTAATAACACCGAATTCATTTTCAGCTTTTTCAACCTTCTTGAAAAGAGCGCTTCCGATGATAGGACAATTCAAAGACGTTCTTTCACCATATTCATTAGTGTAATATACATAATATGCACCAGCAACATTTCCACTAAATGTTGTTGCAGGACACATAAATGTTCCACAAAATGTAACGTTATTACCGCATTCTATTGATGATGGAACATCCTCTGTTCCATAAAACTCAATGCCCCATTTTGTATTTGGATTTATTTCATCATTATTCTTAAATCCTTCTTTTATTATAGCACCTTTACCGATAGTAAGTTTTCCGTCTATTAAAAATCTTACTGTACCGCCTTCAGAAGTGTTACAAACGATCTGCTTACCGTTCATTCCAGGATAAAAATCCATATTTTTTCCGTCGTCCTGATTAAAATTAACATTTCTGAGAACTACCCAAACAATATTTGTTGATTTGATCTTTACCTGAGCTGGAATATCAAAAGTTGAACCATCTGTATTACCAATTACGCATGATTTAACGATGTAATCGCCATTCCATACCTCTGAATTTTTTACACCGCCTATAAATGCGTATGGCAACTTATATACGCCATCTCTTACGCCTTCGGTCACAGAATTATCCCATTCAGACTCAGGAACTGATGTAAAGTATACACTTCTATCAATCTTACCATATGGATCAAGTTTAAGATCACTTCTCATCTCTAAAAGATTCTTAATGATCTTTGTTTCAGGTTCAACTTTAAAATCGTCTATAGAATCACCCGAACCATAGATAGCCTCACGAGTCATAGAAGGTGGATATGCAGGCTCACCAAAATCAATGTATCCATTTGTTGTAACATTCTGGTCCTTATACGCTTCACTCTTTGAACGTGGTGTTGGATCCTCTCCATAAAGATAGAAGTCGCCGTATGCATCATCTCTTGAAACTTCCTGTTCAGGAATTGCATTGCCTTCATCATCTTTTTTGTAGTAAGAAAACTCCTCATCAACGATCTTGCAGTTGTTTGTATCATCCATATAAATAATATCGTTTTCTATAGGATCTGCTTTATAGATGACAGTGCTGTTAAATGTTATTGTATCAGTCGGGAATCCGTCTGTACCTGTGCGGTAACGAGGAACAGTCTCGCCGACTCTGCTGCCTTCAACAGTAGCATTATCATCTGTTATCACATAAATCTTATAATTTTCTAACTGTGCCCCCTGTGGTCCCCAACCATCATTCTCTTCTGATATTCTTCTGCCGTTTTCATCATCCTCAGGGTATCTGATGTGCCATCTCCAACCATCATCAGGTGACTTGAAGGCTTCACGGACTTCATACATACCTTCATCTATCGGGTCATTTTCGTAAACAAAGTTATGAACTTCCTTATAACCAGGAAGTAATTCATTTAAATGTTCTGAATATCCTTCCTGAAGAACGGGGATTACTGCGTTAGTATCACCAACAGCATGAACATCATCGCAATAAATTTTATTCCACTGGTTGAAATTTGCATCATTGACATCAAGTCTTCCATGAACAACGATCTTTCCGCCAACGCTAACACCTTTACCAATAGTACAGTTACCGTCAACTCTGAGATCGCCGTCAATTATAAAGTTTTCGATAGTCAGATTGCCATTACAGAAAATATTACCACCATTTGATTTAAACTGTTGAGTTTTATTTATGCACGATTTTGCCCATGAATAAAGTTTGTTTGTTCCCTGTGATGTTCCGAGATAATTATTACCCTTTACAATTTCCTTATCACATGCCTTCTCAGCATCTGTTCTTGGGTCATTACCTTCCATCAATTCATCTGATGAGAAATTACGCGCTTCATTTTCACCGTTTGTGCCTGGATATTTAAGTGTGATAGTGTCAAGCTCACCGTCACCATTAGCATCTATATTTTTATCCATTAAATACAGATCAGAATGACCAAAATTATAATCATGAGTTACAACACCATTTAATGTTTTATCTTCTCGACCGTCAAGTGTTCCTATAAAAATATTGAACGGACCATTTCCTTCACCGCTTACAGGTTGCATTGTAGGATTCGCTCCACCTATAGTACCGTCAATATAAAGGTAAGGTATTTCCTTCTCAGTGAACTCAGTTTTTCCCATGTCATAATCAACGACCATGAAATTACCGTTATTGAGCCACAAATTACCAGTAATAACAGTCTGAGAATATGGTGTACTTACTTTATCACCTACAGGTTTCTTAACATAGAAGTTTGAACTACCTGTACCGGCTGTAAGCGAACCGTGAACAAATGTAAGTGTTGTTTCAACTTGGGTTTTATTATGTACAGTATACATACCATCGCCACTACTTGCAATACCGACACCAAGACCGCCCGTAATGTGACCACCGTTAGGGAAAGCGTTACCGCCGACTTCCTGAAGGCCTCTGATTCCACCAGGTGTTGTCTTAGTGCTTCCGCCAGGCGACTTACGAATTAAAGCTGTAACTGTTTCTTCTTCTCTACCTACTCGACAAACAGCTGTTACCTTAACGCTGGTTACTTTTATCCATTTCCAGTCGTTGTTACCCTTTGGATCGTCGAATATATACCGATCTTGTGTATCAGCAACGGGAGCTATTTCAATAACATCCTTAGTCCAGACACCATTTTTATAGCATCCGATCTGTCCAAGTGTTTTGTCATTGATAAGAACGCTTGCATAAAGTGGATCTTCAAGATTTTCTATTGCGGCCGGTATTCCCGGTTCCCTCTCCATAGCTTTTACAAAGCTTTCGACTGCTGCTCTTGCTGTATAACTTGCCTGAGATGACGAGTAAGACTTATGTGCTCTGTTACTCGATGCCGAGGCGAGCGCAAGCGTACCCGTCAGGAAAATTATAAGCAATGCCATTACGCATACTACAGTAAACAATACCGAGCCTTGTAATGTTTTCCTTTTCTCTGTTTTCATTTTCCTAACCGCCTTTCAAGTTATGTTCACATAATAACTTAGCGAATGATGTAGATTATTCTTCATCTTAACCTTCAGCTGCAGGAACTGTTTCAACATCTGGCTTTGGCATCTCAAATACTGAATAAAGTGTTACAACGATTCTAACATCGGAAGTATTCTTCATTTCTGTACCCTCACCTACAGTAAAGGTTGTTTCTTCCTCTGATTCAGGGTACGAAACATTAGCGTCTTCAGCAGCCTTCTTACCGAATGTATAATCTGAAATATTTACAGAATTTACCTGTACATACTTGTCAAACTTTTTAAGTGCTTCAAGATACTTCCAGATATTTGCCTTTGTTCCTGAAACATTAATGCCGTACTGTGTCTGGATTACAGACTCTTTAGCTCTCTGTGAGAGGGCATTCTGCTCAGCAAGACTTTTTTCATATTCTTTTGTAAGAGAACCGTCGATATCAGCTGATTTACGCATATCATTGATCGAATCTGAGAAATCACCATAGTAATAGCTTATAGGTGAGACCTTTGATTTGCTGAGCTCAGCGCTCTTGATCTTTACATGACAGTCTTCTGCAAACTTCTGCATATACTTATCAATAGCAACAGGATCCTGTACTTCATTAACAGGAACGAATTTATCAGCGATCGCATTTGTATCTTCCTGTGTTGATATAATAGTTTCCTTGAGCTTTGGGATCTTAGCGATCTTATCTTCGATATCCTGTTTTGTTTTCTTAACTTCACTGAGAGTCTTTTCGTGTGCCTTTATATCCTTATACTTTGGCTTTATCAAAGCAAAGAAGGACATCGCAAAAATAGCTATAGCAATAAGAAATGCAGCTATGATCTTATCTCTGTAATTAAGTTTCATTAGTTATTTGCCTCCTCTGATTTTTCTTCTGACTCTTCCTCAGGCTCATAAGCGCTCTTGTTTGAAACAAGCTCAACACTTGAACTGAATGTAATCTTATTCACCTTTTCATTTGAGTCCTTATTAGTTTCTTCAGTTACATTATATCCGCCATATGTAGCAGCTCTGAAGAACTTGCTCTTGAGAAGATTATCTATAAAGTCGGAAGGCATTTTCTGTGCATACTCGTCCTTCTTGCCTTCACATTCAACAGAAAATGTGATCTTGCCGTTTGAATACTGAGGACCTGTGATCTTGAAGTTCTTGATATCAACAGGCTCACAAGTATCTTTGAGCACCTTATCGAGCTCGTCATAAACTTCACCTGTGATCTGTGGCTGTGAAAGGAATGCAGCCTCAGCATTCTGCATCTTGGTATAGTATGCATTTACAGTCTTTTTAAGTTCCTGAAGATAATCGTGGTGTCTGAGCTTATTAGCAGTATCTTCACTGTTAATGAACTTATTACAATCATCTATATCGTTCTTTACGCCGTTATCCTTGATCCAGAAACCTAAGAAAACGCCGCCTGCAATAACAACAGAACCAATAAGTGAAACGAGCATTGCAACGTTGCCTGAACTCTCGCTTCTCATTCTCTGCTTAACAGCTGTTCCGAGATCTGTGTCGAGAAGGTTGATCTTTTCGGTTTCTCTGTTTCTCTTGAACATAGCGCCGATAGCGTTTGCGTAGAGAGAGAACTCAAGATTTTCATGACCGTGAATCTGTGGAGGAACGTTGATAAGGCTGGTTTTAAGATCGAGCTTTTCAAGTTCGTCTGTAAGTCTTACGTACTCATGAGTATCGCCGTAGAAAATAACGTTCTCGATAGACTCGCCTGTGTTACGGCTTCTGTGGAACTGGAGCATACGGAAGATATTCTCGTTGACTGCTTCAAATACGTAGTCATCGGAATAGCCGTAGTCAGCAGCATCGATAGAAGCGAAACGTGAGAACGAAAGCTGTCCCTGCTCATAAAGGTTGAGAGAGATGAAGTTGTTATCGATCTGAACAGCGAGAAGAGGCATCTTAGATCTGATCTTTGTATCAGCAAGAAGAACCTTTGTGATACAGTTACATCCGATCATAACTGATCTGAGAGAGATCTGAAGGAGCTTGAACATTTCTCTGTAGCTGTTAACGATCTCGTAAGGGCAGGCTGTAGCGAGTATCTTGTACGATGGCTCACTAACTTCGCTGCTGTCTGCGTCACCAACTATGATGTATGAAACGCTGTATGAATCGTCGAGATTAAGTTCAGCCTGCATCTGGAGCTTAACAGTTTTCTGAAGATCCTGTGCTCTTCCCTTTGCAACTGTCATTTCCTTAAATATAGTAAGGTTGGATGAGATCGAAACGATCGCTTCCTTATCAGGCATCTTGTGCATTTTAAGTACATTATTTATAAGTGTTGCTACTGCGGGAACATCCTTAACGTGTCCGTTAACGATAAGATTCTCCTCAACATTTACAGTTGCAGCGGAACTGATCTTGATCTTTCCGCCGTTTTCAACACCTTTAACAACTCGTATATTTCTATCAGTAATATCAAATGAAAGCATTTATCTTTCCACCTTTCCTTATTAACCGTTTTCGATGCTCTCCATCGAGCCGTAGAGTGCTGGGTAAACACCACAAACTACCATTCCTATGATGAGACCCATGAAAATAAGAAGGACAGGCTCAATAATGCTGACGAGTCGCTGAACTGCTGCGTCCGATTCTTCTTCATAGTAATCCGAAGTTTTTTCGAGGATGGTATCAAGAGCACCTGCCTCTTCACCAACGTAGATGACCGAGCAGAACATTGGTTCAAATACCTCGGTACGTGTTATAGCTGCTGAAAGTGTTTCACCCTGTTTAACCTCATCTATAACACCCTCAAACTTTTCGTCCACGTATGAATTGCCGAGAATAGATGAAGCTCTTTCAAGGCATTCAACCATTGGGATACCGCTTGAGTAGAGTGAAGAAAGTGTTCTTGAAAATCTACCTGTATAGATCTTTGTAACGAGAGGACCGAATCCTGGTCCTTTAATTAGCATTCTGTCAAACTTAAGTCTGAATTTCGGAACCTTGAGCGCATAGCTGATACCTGCTACGAGTGCAACTATGCAGGCAATAAGTATATACCATTTCGTTCTCAGGAAGTCACTGATAGCCGCCATGATCTTGGTGAGGAGAGGCATCTTGCTCTTATCCTCAAACATATCAATGAATGTAGGCATGATAAACGTAAAGAGGAAAATAACGATTACGATACAGAGTGTAAGAAGGATGATCGGGTAGATCATAGCACTTCTGATCGAGTTTTTCAGCTTATTTTCCTTTGCGTAGTGATCTGACATACGTGTCATGATGATATCAAGCGAACCACTACTTTCACCGGCGCCGACCATTGAGATAAGGAACTCAGGGAAAGAACCTGCGTGCATTTCGAGAGTCTGAGAGAAGGATTCACCCTTCTGAACGTTCTCGTAGATATCCTGCCAGATTGCTCTTGCCTTTTCGTTCTCCTGCTCTTTAGTCAGGATATCGATGGCTTTTACAAGTGTAAGACCGGAAGTGAGCATAGCACTGAGCTGTCTACAGCAGAATGTAAGCTCTGTAGTTTTAAACTTGTAGATTGATTTTGCGTCACCTGAATCGCTTTCCTTGTAATCCTTGACATAAAGACCCTTTTCCTTGGCTTTCTGTAAGAATTCCTGTTCATTCTCTGCATTTATGAGACTTTTTACCTGTCTGCCTCTTGCATCCTGAGCAACGAAGGAATAACTCTTCATGAAACCACCTCCAATAATTAGTTACTTGTGATGAACGTTTCTCACTGCCTTAATAATAACAATTATAACATTTTAAGTGTTACTTTTCAATCGCTTTTTTGACATAAATAATCAACCGTTTTTTATCAATATTTACTAAGATATATACTATAAGTAATTTTGATAAATTTAAACGGCTATTATCCATTGAAATTAAGCGTATGAAGGCAGCACAATATCAGGCATTAGCACACTGATACCAAACATTGTTAAACTTCCACAATAATTATAACACACTCACTTTTGAATTGCAACATAAAACCCCGTTTTTCTCACTAATTTTTACAGAATTGTAAACTGCGGCAATTTGCATATTAGTAATTTAGTGATTTTGACTGTTACATGATAAAAAGAGCGTCATGTTTACTAAAATAATGCACAGCCAAGCCACTAATAGGTTTAATATTTTTACTGTAATGCATCATTTATCCGCATTTATCCGTCGTATACTATTATAATATACTGGTATAATTGACTGAATATGTCTATTCCATTTTTATATCTCACGTATTGCATTCCAAAGCTCTTTTGCGGTATCGATATTCACTCCTGCAACTTCTGCAAGCTCCTCAGGGGTCGCCTTGCACAGATTAGCCTTTGTCTTGTACTTCATGAACAGCTTTGCAGCCTTCTTTTCGCCTATTCCGCGCACTTTCAGCAGCTCTGAGCTGTACGTTTTCTTCTTGTGGCGCGAATGCATAAAGCTCACAGAATAGCGGTGCACCTCGTCCTGTATCCTCGTAATGAGGTCAAAGACCACTTTCAGATTGTTTATCTGTATCTCTCTGCCGCCCGTTGCAATAGCTCTTGTGCGGTGCTTATCGTCCTTTACCATGCCGAAGAGCGGTATATCGAGCCCAAGCTCACGAAGCAGCGGAGCTACTGCGTTCACATGGCCCTTTCCTCCGTCGAGCAGTATAAGGTCAGGCTTTCTTGTAAAGTATTCGTCGCCATCATTGTTAACGATATGCAATAGCCGTCTTTTTATGACCTCACGCATACTTCCGTAGTCGTTCTGAAGCTCCTGTTCTTTTATCGTAAAGCGCTTGTACGCCCTTTTCAGCGGTCTTCCGTCCTCAAAAACCACCATTCCTGCGACCATAGACTCAGATGAGAGGTTAGATATATCATACGCCTCGATATATCGCGGCGGTTTGGCAAGACCGAGGCTCTGTCCGAGCTGCTCCAGAGCGATAACTTCCCTGCCCGTCCTGTCATTTTTTATTGCCGCATACTCTGCGCTGTTATTTTTCGCAAGTCTTAGCAGCTCCAGCTGTCTGCCTTTCTGAGGAACGTGCAGTCTGACTTTATGCTCGGTCTGCCCCTCCAGCATTTCCGTGATAAGCTCGCTGTCCTCGGGCAGATGATCGATGATGATCGAGTGCGGCAGATCGCTGCGTTTATAGTAAAATTGCAACATAAACTGACTCAGGATATCCTCTGCACTGTCGGGAAGCGGAAACTCGAACACAGCCTTGTCAAAAAGTCGGTTTTCGCGGTACATGAGCACCGATATCGTCAGTCCTTCATAGGATTCCGCAATACCGATAACGTCTGCCGAATCCACTCCGCTGTTGATGATCTTCTGCTTCTCCGAAGCCTTTTTTACCGCAGAAATTCGATCTCTGAGCATTGCTGCTTTCTCGAAGTCGAGTTCCTCCGCAGCCTGCATCATCTCAGCTTCCATACGCTCAACAGACTGCGCACTTCCGCTCTTTATAAACTCGATCGCCTGCTCAACAGCGCTCTTGTAGTCACTTGCACTGATCTTTCCGCGGCACACACCCATGCACTGCTTGATGTGGTAATTGAGACACGGGCGGCTTTTGCCGAAATCCTGCGGAAATTTCCGTCTGCAAGTCGGAAGCATGAACACACGGTTAGCTTCATTCACAGCCTCTTTCGTAATAAATCCGCTGGTATAAGGTCCGAGGTATCTACCGCCCTGTTTTGTATTTTTTTCATTGGTTATACGAGGGTACTCGTCGTCAGAAATACGAATATAATGATATCCCTTATCGTCCTTCAGGAGGATATTGTACTTAGGTTTATGCTGCTTGATAAGACTGCATTCCAGCAGCAAAGCCTCGTATTCGCTATCGGTCACAATGAAATCATAGTCATACACGTTCGAGACCATCGCCGCAACTTTTGGTGTATGGTCGGGGTTCTCGCGGAAGTAGCTGCTCACGCGATTATGAAGGTTTTTCGCCTTTCCGATATATATTATCGAGCTGTCCTTTTTGCGCATGATATACACCCCGGGGGAGGTGGTAAGTTTCGCAGTTTTTCCGCGAAGATATGGCAATCTTGGGTTCATAAGCCTTTTCCTTTCTTAATGTACGGCAGCATCTTGACTGCTGCCCTAAATAACAAGGCGCACAATGTGCGCCCGTAATTTATCAATATACTAATTTATACAGCGATCCAACAATTCCCGAACGGTTCTTTCTGACTTGTCTGCGGATATAGCGGAACACCTTGTCCTCACCCTCATCACGCAGCATTGTAAGCAGAAACTCCAGCTTTCTCGAAGTAGACTTCTCGATAAACCTTTTGTGCTTTGAGCGCATAAAGTACTCCAAAGGCATAGAATCGTTATAATTGCCTTTGTTATATATCTTTGAAGCCGCAACACGGTCGCAGAACATTTCAAATATGTACACATCAGGCATTTTCACAGGTTCAAGCCTTCTGGTCGCAGGGTTGTAGTCTGTCCAGTACTCAAAATGGTGGCGATTTCTGCCTTTATGGTGCATCCATGCTTTTGATGCGCCGTCAACCTCGCGTTCACGTTCATTCGGGCTGCGGTTGCCCTGATAATATTTTATCCCGGGTATAAACTCCGTAGGTGAAAATTTCGACAAATCATGAACCAATCCGCGCCACGGTATACCTGCCTTTATGCAGTGTTTGAGCACCATATGTCGGTGCTGCTGAACCGTTTTAAGATGTCCGCAAAAATTATCAAAAAGCATTTGCAAAGTCCTCGCCATAGCTGCCGCTTATATCAAGCACACTTTCCTTTATTATAAGTTTACCGCTGATTATGCGTTTTCCCTCGGTATATTTCGGATCTACAAGCTTTTTTGCCATTATGCCGACAGATACCTCAGCCATTTTTGCAAGATCGACTTCGACAGTGGTTATAGTCGGTATACATATACTTGAAACTGTATAGTTATCGTATCCTACAACGCTTATATCCTCAGGGACACGCACGCCCTTGGTTTTCAGAGCTGATATTACCCTGAATGCCGTTTCATCGCAGTTACAAACGAATGCTGTAGGCATCTCATCGGGGAAATCTATTTTTTCATTGAGAATACCGCGCTCATTACGGTCGCCGATTATCCAGTCCTTGCGGAATTCAAGCTCATTCTCCATCATACATTTTACATAACCGAGATAGCGGTCATTTATACTGCTTGTGGCATTAAGAGTACCGAAAAAGCCTATTTTTCTGTGACCTTTTTCCACAAGATGATCTGTTATCATATAGCTTCCGTTGAAGTTATCAGAAATTACCGCATCAACAGGATATCTGTTGTCATAGAAATCCACAAACACCAGCGGTATCGTCAGTTTGCTCAGGCAGGCTATGTAATTTCTGTGCACCTGACCTATGACGATTATTCCGTCAACCTTGCCGTCAACCACCATATTCGGCAGTATTCCGTTGTTTTCACCGTCAGCAGTAACACACTCATATACAGTACAGACATTCATCTGTGAAAGCTGATTAGATATACTTGCAGTAAGCTCCCAATAAAAAGTGCCCCTTGCCCCCACAAAGCGCTCAGATGTAAGGATACCCACATTTTTTCCTATTTTAGGAAGTGAAAGCCGCTTTTTCTCACTCTTGGTGTTTGAAGGCTTGTAGCCCATTTTTTCGGCAGTTTCGCATATCTTTTTTCTCATCTGTTCGCTGACACCGTCTCTCCCTGCAAGAGCATTTGAAACTGTTACGACACTTACTCCGAGTTTTGTTGCGATATCAAGCATTTTTACACCGTTTTTCATATGGCCCCCTATTTTATTAAGCTGTCAGTCAATATACCAAGAGCATATTCACCGTAAAACAAAGCTTCTATGAATTAAATTAACATTCTATATTATATCATGTTTTAAGTAATAAATAAAGCACTTCTGAAAATTTTGTAGAATTTGTCAATTCGTTTACCTTCCCTTTGTTCAAATTGTTAAAACAGCGGAGGTAACTTCCTCCGCTGCTTAAAATCATTTTCTTCCGCTGTATTCAGGCAAATATGGGTATATATCATTATATGGATCACGTTTATCAACATCTTCGGCAGGAGTCGGGAGCTGTCCTGTCATATCTCCCCATGATGCCGACGGACAGATATACTTTTCCTCATCTTTTTTGTATTGGGGTATCTTTTCCATATCATCATCTCCCGAAGCTATTATGCGCGATACCGTTTTATTTATTCCCGAAAAAGCGCATTTTGCTCCGCAGGCGATTGACAAACAGAAAATTTACACGTATAATATACCTATATTAATAAAACTTTAAGGCAATACCGCACAGAGATCGTGCTAAATATGCAAGCAGATTTAGTACAAAGTCGTTAAGCGGTCTTTGTGCGGTGTTGCCTCAATACCATGGTGACAATATGAACGAAAAACTAAAACTTATAAGACAACCGCTGAAAACCGATAATAAATCGAGGTCATTCATCAATTCGTTCCTGATACTGCTTCTCGGAACAGGACTCGGATTTTTTGCCAAATGGCTTGACGCTCTCAGCATAGACAGCACGATATGGTGGCATCGCATCATAGGCAAACTCGACCTCGGAAATGTACTATCCGAGTTCCCGATATGGTTGGGGCTGACGTTAGCGATATCAGTTTTCAGCTATACTCCGCTGAAATCCGCTATAAACTCTTTTCTGTTTCTTGGCGGAATGTGCGTAGCTTACCACATATACACGGTGGTCATCTGCGGTTTTGATCCTTCGGACTATATGAAGATATGGTACGGAATAACGATCGTTTCGCCGCTTCTTGCTGTGATTTGCTGGTACGGAAAAGGAACTCACCCCGTATCCGTGGTGATCGACACACTGATAATAGCATTTATATTCCCCCTGTGTTTCAGCATCGGCATGGTGTATTTTTCATTCAACGGATTTATAAATGCAGTGATTTTCGCGTGTGTTATCTTTATACTTTACCGCGCTCCTAAGCAGATCACTATAGCAGTTCTGGCAGGTACAGCTCTGGCATTTCCTCTGAGCAAGTATATATACATTTTTATTCCTTCATAAGAGATATACAAAACAGGCAGATACTTTATTTGTATCTGCCTCAGTTTGTCAAAAAAGTCATAATTCATGTGATTTTTGACACGGGCGGCGGAACGCCGCCCCTACAATTTACCAATATACTGTTATCCCGTGTAATGGCTGGCATCCCCGACAGCCACTTATTCAGCATTTAAATTTGACTTTTTTGACAGACTGAAAACAGGCAGATACTTACGGTATCTGCCTGTTATTTTTATTCTTCAGGATTGTCATTCACTGTCTGGGTAATGTTTGGCTTTTCGTTCTCACCGTTCTCCTGCTTTGGAACAAGCTGCGGAGCATCAGGCTCATACTTCAGAATGATCTTCTTGATATTCTCATCAAGTGTGAGGTTATAGGTCATTTTCAGAGCCATAAGAGCATTCGGGATATCATTATCCATGAGATAAGTAGCCGAAAGCTTAGCAGCCACGGAAATTACGTCCTCATTCGGACCGAATGGGATATCGTACTTTTTCATCGTAGCGATTATCTCATCGCGGTCAGGCTTTTTGATAGGGCTTCCCTTGCGCTGTGCAAGATCTCTCATCTCAGACGGTATAGCAGGGTGAGGAGCAAACATAACGCTTGCAGTCAGGAAAGTAGCAGCATCGTCGTATTCACCCATATCGGTAAGTGCATAGCCTACATTTGCATAGCATCTCGCAATTGCTATCGGAGATGAAGCAACTTTAAGAGTATCCTTAGTAGTCTCAATGACCATTCTCTTGTTTTTCAGGAGCTTATAAACCTCTGCAAGCTCGAACTTAGGTCCGCAGTCAAGAGGGTTATACTCCATAGCCTTTTCAAGTACAGGGATAGCATCGAGCGGTGAACCTGTCTCGACAAGGATATACGCATATGTAGTAATAAATGTACCGAAATCAAAAGGTGTACGATTAAGGATCTTATCATCAGGCTTGTATTTGAGCTGATAAAGGTTATCCTCAAAAGGATTTCTCAGCGAAACGAATCTTGCCTTATCGCCTTCTCTGTACTCGATTATGATCTTCTTGTAAAGGCGCTCTGCAAGGACCTTTGCTTCATTGATATTTTTCTCCTTTATGAGCTTCACGATCTCGTCATGGAATTCATCAAGTCTTTTACCGTCGATATGGGTAAGTCTCTCGATCTCTTCCTTCTGTTCCTGCGGCATGATCTCGATAAGAAGCTGTGTAGCAGCCTCAATGCCTGCTCTGTTATTCTCTGCAACGAAACGTTCTGCTTCGCTGCGGAGGAATTTATTGTTTTCCTCGAGAGAATCCGTGAGCTTAGCTCTTAATTCTTCAAGGATCTTGTTTTCTGCCATTGATTTTCCTCATTTCATTTATGGGTTTTTATGCTCTCAGAAGCCTCTCTTGGACATTTCCTTCTTGAACTTGGCATCTATCTTATCCTGCTTCTTCTTAGCCTTGAGTTCAGCCTTTGTCATATAGCGGACATCCTTTTCTTCAGGCTGATGAGCCTTCATAGGTGAAGGAGCGCTTCTGCGCGGAGCTGATGCCTGCGGAGCCTTATACTCCTCGAATACAGGAACTGCCTGCTGAGCCTGAGCGATCTTCTGCTTCTTAACGGAATCGTCACCCATAGTTGAAAGAACGTCCTCGATAGATGTAAGAACAGGGCTGTTAGCCTTGAGGCCCTGTGTTTCGATAAGGTTCTTTCCTGCATACTCCTTCGAGCTTGCGATAGCGTTGATAAATGCCTGTGAAGTTGACTTGCTGTGCGGATTTACAGCTATCTTTGAAATATTTGCTGTAGGAACGCCTGTCTGCTTTACAGGTCTTCTCGGAACAACAGACTTTACAGGAGCCTGCTGTACAGGTGCTGCTGCTCTCTGAGCCTGAGCTGCTGTCTGCTGAGCAGGAGCTGTCGGCTGAACAGGTCTCTGAGGCTGAACAGGAGCCTGTGGCTGAACAGGAGCCTGTGGCTGCTGTCCCTGAACAGGAACGTAAACAGGCTGACCCTTCTGGTCAACACCGACGAGTTTCATCTGCATATATTTATATACAGGCTGATTATTTGCATCATATCCTGCAAACTGTGGAACTTTGATTATCTGAGGCTGCTGTGCCTGTACAGGTATTTCAGGTTCTTTGTTTCTTATATTCTGTGCTGTATCTACCCCTGGTGCAACATAATTATAATCGCTCATATCATTATTCTCCTGTCCTGCCATTGAAGGCATATTAAGTATAGGTGTTGAAATATCATCAAGCACCGGTGCAGGCATATCAGGAACTTCGGGTTCAATTGCATTTACAGGTGCTGTGATGTCTGGAACTGTTGGTATTTCATTCAATGTCGGCGCTGTGATATCAGGAACTGCAGGTACCCCATTAAATGCAGTTTTATTCACTTCCGGCACTGATGGTATCTCATTTAATTTTGGTTCGTTGAACTGCTGAGCAGCAGGAGCCTCATTGTATACAGGTGCAGGCTTTTCCTCAACAGGCGGCAGCTCTTCATATGCAGGTGCAGAAGGTATATTGCTTACAGGAGCAGCTGCATTGCTGTCCATAGAAGGGATAGGGAGCTCATCCATTTCCATTGGCTGACTCTCGTCATACTGCGGATATGCAGGAGCTGTCTCTTCATAATTTTCAACTCCGTAGTTATTGTTGTAAGCCATTACCTCTGCTGCATTGTCCTGCTCTGTGCTCTGGAGCATCTCCTGAGCAGGAGTACTTTCGGCATACATATCAGGCTGAACATACTGATCTGTATACTGCTCATTGCCGTAAGCAGGCTGATTATATACAGGCTGCTCATATGCAGGCTGATTATATGCAGGCTGCTCATATGCAGGCTGATTATATGCAGGCTGCTCGTATGCAGGCTGATTATATGCAGGCTGCTCGTATGCAGGCTGCTCATATGCAGGCTGCTCATAAGCCGGCTGATTATATGCAGGCTGGCTGTATGCATGTTCATTGACAGACGTATTGTCTATCGAGAACATCTTCATTATATCTTCTTCTGTCTGTACCTGAGCAGGCTGTCCGTATGCAGGCTGTCCGTAAGCAGGAGCAGGCTTTACATCGAGACCGTCCATTTCCTCAGGCTCTTCATTATAATACATATCAGCCGCAGGATCCGCAGGAAGCGGAGATGACTGCGGAGCAGGTATAGCGAACTGTGCGAGGAAATCGTCCTCAGGCACAACTGATGCTGTCTGTGACGACGGCGAAGCAGCAACTTCATCAGGCTTCTGTATAGCGAACTGTGCGAGGAAATCGTCATCATTGCCTGTTGTTTCTTCTTCCGTCGGTATACTTATTGCAAATTCCGAAAGGCTTTCATCGATCGGAACGCCTGTTCCGGGGATAGTATTTATAGGAACTTCAGGCTCAGGCTCATACTGTGCAGCCTCCTGAGCAGCAGCCTCCTCAGCTGCGCGTCTTGACTCTTCGGCAGCACGTCTTGCTTCCTCAGCAGCCCTCTGCTTAGCCTCTTCCTCTTTTCTCTTTGCATCGGGATCTCTTGTTATCTTTGCGGTAGTATTACCAAGAGGAACGATGCCCTCATCAACAAGTCCCATTTTCTCACGCTTTTTTTCTTCTTTAAGAAGAAGGGCCATTTCCTTTTTATCAGCTTTTATAAGTTTTTTAGCAAGATTAGCTTTACACTTTTCACAGGTGATTTCTTTAAGATCTGTCATTCTTGAAGTTCTGTGGAATCGTGTCACATTCTCGGGCTTGAGAAGATTTATTCCGCAGCCTGTCTTTCTGTCGTTTTCGGTTCCGTGAACCACATTATCATACGAAGACGTTACAAGTGTTATATCCATAGTCCTCTCCAAACCGCAGCAAAGCTACAGCCTCCGCTTTACGGCAGCGGAACGCCGATTTCCCTGATCGCCGTGGCGATTTGCAGCACAGATCATGATATCCGTACCGAAGTGTGCCTGTCGCGAATTTCTACATACTATTATTATACATGACATTTCAAAAAAAATCAACACTTTCTCAAAAAATGACTGTATGAATTATACTATTTTTAAAATTTTCGGTGAAAACAACAAATCGTTATTGATTTTTTTGTCAGTTTTTTCGCGAAATGTTTAACTTAAATTAGGCAAATAAGAATAGGACATTTTGCGAAAAATAAGCATTTACGGGCATTTTTGCTGCTCATTCTCTATCAGATAGACCAAAATCATGTCCCCCAAACGTCATTATTTTATATAGAGTTAAAAAAATGTGAAATCCTGCATTTTGCTCTTGCATTATCGCTCATTTTGTTGTATTATTAATAGTGTATTGGTAGATGCATGAAAAATATTTACGCACTCTGCCTAAGCTTCTTTGAAGGAGGAAAAAACGTGAAACTCGTTTCAGTAGTAGTTCCGTGTTATAACGAGCAGGAAGTTCTGCCTATGTTCTATGAGGAGATAACCAAGATCACAGGACAGATGTCAAAGGATTTTCCTGAACTTACATTTGAATATCTTTTTATCAACGATGGGTCAAAGGATACGACCCTTGACATACTGCGTTCCCTCGCAGACAGGGACAAGAGAGTAAGATACATCTCTTTCTCGCGTAATTTTGGCAAAGAATCGGGAATGTACGCAGGTCTGAAAAATTCCAGGGGCGACTACGTTGTCGTTATGGACGCCGATCTCCAGCATCCGCCTGCTTTTCTGCCTAAAATGTACAGCTATGTCAGAAACGGCGAATTCGACTGCGCAACGACCCGCCGCGTGAGCAGAGAAGGCGAATCAAAGGTACGCTCGTGGTTCGCAAGGCTCTTCTATAAAATAATGAATAAGATCTCTCAGACAGAGATCGTTGACGGCGCTCAGGACTTCCGCTTCATGACACGCCAGATGGTAGACGCTATACTCGATATGTCTGAATACAACCGCTTCTCAAAGGGCATATTCAGCTGGGTAGGCTTTAATACCAAATATATCGAATACGAAAACGTTGAACGCCCTGCGGGTACTTCATCATGGTCTTTCTGGGGACTCTTCAAGTATTCCCTCGAAGGCATCATGGCTTTCTCGACAGCTCCGCTGGCTATCGCCTCGCTTCTGGGAATACTCACCTGTGCGATAGCATTCGTGCTCATCGTTATCACTATCATACGTTCGATATTCGGCTGGCTGGACGCTCCTGACGGATACCCGACGATGCTCTGTCTCATTTTCCTGTTCAGCGGTCTACAGCTCTTCAGCGTGGGTATCCTCGGACAGTATCTCTCAAAAACCTACCTTGAGGCGAAAAAGCGCCCTATCTATATAACCAAGGAAACTGAGGACATCTACCGTCAGCGCAAGGCTCAGGCAAATCAGTCAGGCAATGGCGAAAATAATAAAAACTGACTATGAGGAGGTGCGGAGATCTTGACTAAGCACACGAGACTCATCGTCTCCGTATTGTTCATCGTCGTCATTATCCTCGCTATCGCAATAACGCGCTTCAATTCCAAAAACGATAAAGGCTCGCTGAACGGTACGATGCAGCCTGCTGTAGCAAAAAAGCTCGGTACCGACGATTCAGGGAACAGGATATTTCAGGACACCAATGGGCTTTACGGTATTCTCGACAATAACGACCGCCTGATAGTCTCTCCCGAATGGCGTGAGATAAGCTTCACCGACAGCGAACTCTGCATCGCTTCAAAGCGCCTGCGCGGAAAGGAACTTTTCGGCTGTATCGATTATGAGGGCAATATAAAAGTTCCCTTCGTATTCTCGAACATCAACCGCATAAAGGTCGGCGACCATATCGTTTATTTGGCAAAGACCTCCGACGGCAGAAAGTACGTTGTCTATGACCAGAACTTCAATCCCTGCTTCTCACGTTCATGGGACGACTGCTCATTAAATAAAAATAACGAGCTTGTCCTTACGGACGACAGCTATGTGTATAAATACTCAATAACAGCAGGCGGACTCGTATTCACTGATGCACTTATCAGCGGACAGGTCATGAATTGCAGCTATGACCTTGAGATCACCAGCAGAGTACTTCTCTCAAAGCTCTCAATGTCAGCGATTGAAAAAATGAACAGCGCTCTCGGCAGTTACATGGAATACGCCTTCACAGGTAACAGTACACTGCTTTCAGAAATAGACGCTACTCCGTCAGCACTGTTCCTTACGCTTTTCCCCGAGGAACACTCTATAATCTCCAAGCACCTTACAGACCTGTCAGATGTGTTCGTATATTCAAAGCGCTCGGAAGACGGTCTGCTGCACTACGCAGTCTCCGCTACTGCCGACATCTCCATGACATACAAGGATCAGGAGAACAAGACCAAACGTCTGCGCGGCAAGCATAAGGCTGTTATCGAATTTGAGGGCATATCGGCAAACGAGCTGAAGGTCATCTCTGCAAGATTTGAGGACGACAAGCCTGCTTATCCGAGCAGTGAACCAACAACTCAGGGCAATACAGCTCCTGATCCTGTAAACCAGCAGAATATCGCCTGACGGCTTTGTACCGTATCTGCTTGCATATTTAGCACGATCTCTGTGCAGTGTTGCCTTAAATCGCCAATAATGGAGGCTATACATATGTATAAAAAAATTACGGCTATCGCCGCTGCTTTGCTTCTGATAACAGCAGGCTGTGGAAATGTTGATGATTCAAGTGAAACAGACGAGACCGAAACAACTTCACAGACAGAAGAAGTAACGGAGGACGCTGTTGAAACCGTAACAGTTTCTGCCACCGAGTCACCCGAAACAACTACCGCCGAACCCGAAGTCACAACAGAAACAACTTCTGCGGCTGTACAAGAAAAAGATACATCACTTGCCGAAAGCGTAAATGTTCTTTCAACTATGAAAACAGGCATGACCGAGGAAGAAGCTCTTTCAGATTTCGGCATCGACAACGGTTTCAGATACGAAGGAAAGTACGCAGGGGCAGACTACGAATACGATTACAGTATGACCACCGATAATATCTTCGGAACAGGTCTGAAAGGATATATGTTCGCTGAATTCGATACCTCCGACCAAAAGCTGATATGCTGCGGCTATCACCTCGGCAAGGAAGGAAATGTCGAAAGTACCGATTTCCCGTACTCCGAGGCAGAACTCAGTGAAGCATACAATAAAATAATACAGGAACTTACAGCTGAATACGGCGAAGGCACCCGTCCCGAGTCTCTCTCAGGCGAAGGTGTGAAGGACGAAATGTTCTGGAATGACGGCTCCGATCAGATATGGGCTATTTACGGCATAGATCTGTGGGGAGCAGACAGCGGTGTCAACGAGATAGTTGTCTCGCGTTCAATAGAAAGATAAAAGGAGAAATTCATCATGTCTAAAAAAGTTGCAGTTATCATGGGAAGCGACAGTGACTTCCCTGTTGTAAAATCAGCTCTCACAGAACTGAAAAAGTACGGCGTAGAGTTCGAGTGCCGTGTTATGAGCGCTCACAGAACTCCTGCCGAGGCTTGCAAATTCGCATCTGACGCAAGAGCAAACGGCTTTGGCGCTATCATCTGCGCAGCAGGTATGGCAGCTCACCTTGCAGGCGTTGTTGCAGGTCATACAACTCTGCCCGTTATCGGTATCCCTATGAAATCAAAGGCTCTTGAAGGCGTAGACGCTCTTCTGGCTACAGTTATGATGCCTCCGGGAGTACCTGTTGCTACTGTTGGTATCGACGGAGCTAAGAATGCAGCTGTTTTAGCTGTACAGATGCTCGCTATCGCAGATGAGGAACTCGCTGCAAAGCTCGCTGCCGAGAAGAAGGCAATGGCTGACGGCGTTATCGCAAAGGATAAGGCTTTACAGGAGCAGATAGCAGCTCTCTGAAAATCCGCATAGATCATTTTTTCTGTGTAAGGAGGCATTTTTATGACACCGATCGAAAGAAAGGCTCAAACCGAAAAGATACTTGCCGCAAAGGGCATCAGCATAAATCCGGATCTTCCTCTTATCGAGTCTGCTTCGGAGATAAAGCTGAAAAATATCGACGATATCTGCAAACGTGCTATCGGAGCGCTCCTTGCGACTCAGTTAGGCGTTCAGCTCAATGAACAGCGCAGCGAGGATGCAGCTATGTTTGTCAAGCTGCTGAATCATTTCGGCGTTATAGATTCACTCAACAGCAAAGAGAAAAAACTGCTCAACGGCACAGCTACACAGCAGGATTTCACGGATATAGTCTGGGAATATGAATGTTACTGGTCACTGGTGTGGGCTCTCGGTCTTGTAGATGATATCACCGATGCAAGCGATATCTGTGACTGTCCGACAGCTATCCGTTTCGTTTCACAGTCCAGCGGCTACGACGACTTCAAATCAAAGTGCAAGCTCCGCAGCGCTGACGAGATACTGGATATGCTGGATCTCTATTACCGCTATCACTGGGCTGTCGTACATCATGAACACACTGACAAAAACTGTTCTGTAGGCAGTCTAAACGGAGATGTGGTCTTTGAGCGCAGACGCGGTCTTGAATGGCTCATCTGTGACACAGAGGACTGGTACGATATCTCACTCGATACATAATATGGATAAATTCACAACTCTGCTTTTTGACCTGGACGGTACTCTTACCGATTCTCAGGAAGGTCTGGTCAACTGCATGAAATATGCCATGGATAAAATGGGGGATGATATGCCAGATGATGCACAGAAATTTCTCGGGCCTCCGCTGTATCAGTCCTTCGCCGAATTTCTCGGCATGAACGAGAATGAGGTCAACGAAGCTGTAAAAATATTCCGCGAAAGGTACTCCACTATCGGACTTTTCGAGAACCGCGTCTACGACGGCATACCCGAAATGCTCAAAAAGCTCAAAGACAGCGGCATGAGACTCATGGTCGCTACAAGCAAGCCACAGGCTTACGCTGTGCGGATACTTGAAAAGTTTGAGCTTCTCCCCTGCTTTGAAATAGTCGGCGGAGCCGGTCTTGACGGCACTCGCAATTATAAGCATGAGGTCATTGAGTACGTTCTCGCACAGGCAGATATCACCGACAGGAACAGTGTTCTCATGATAGGCGACAGAAAACAGGACGTTCTCGGCGCACACAAAACAGGTCTGAAATGTATGGGCATACTCTGGGGCTACGGCTCTTATGAGGAGCTTCACGATGCAGGTGCAGACTTTATCGCCGGGACTCCAAAAGAAGCAGCGGATATGCTGCTGAGACAATAATACAAGCTTACAATTTCCGCGATGATGCGGAATTGCACATAAATCATTTACATAATTCTCAAGGAGGAATTTAAAATGTCAAACATCGAAAAGAAGGAACAGCTCTATGAGGGCAAGGCTAAGAAGGTCTATGCTACAAATGACCCAAACCTCGTTATCGTTGATTACAAGGACGATGCGACTGCATTCAACGGCGAGAAAAAGGGCACTATCACAGGTAAGGGCGTTATCAACAACAAGATGACAAACTTCATGTTCAAAATGCTCGAAAAGGAAGGCGTTCCAACTCATCTCGTTGAGGAGATAAGCGACCGTGAAACTATCGTCAAGAAGGTTTCCATCGTTCCCCTTGAGGTAATCATAAGAAACGTTGCAGCAGGCAGCTTCTCAAAGAGAATGGGCGTTGAGGAAGGCAAGCAGCTTCTCTGTCCTATCCTTGAATTCAGCTACAAGAACGACGATCTCGGCGATCCATTCATCAATGATTACTATGCTCTCGCTCTCGGTATCGCTACTAAGGAAGATATTGAAACTATCTCAAAGTACGCTTTCAAGGTAAACGAGTTCATGTTAAAGTTCTTCAAGGGTCTTAATATCGACCTCATCGACTTCAAGATCGAGTTCGGTAAGACTGCTGACGGAACAATTATCCTCGCTGATGAGATCTCACCTGATACCTGCCGTTTCTGGGACAGCACAACTCATGAAAAGCTCGACAAGGACCGCTTCCGCAGAGATATGGGCGGCGTTGAAGAAGCATATCAGGAAATCATGAAACGTCTGATGGGAGAATAAGCTATGGGCGGTTTTTTCGGAGCAGCATCCAATAACGACTGTGTAACAGACGTATTTTTCGGAACAGACTATCACTCACACCTCGGTACAAGACGAGGCGGTATGACATCATGGTCAGAGGAGCACGGTTTTCAGAGAAATATCCACAGTATCGAAAATTCCCCTTTCCGTACCAAGTTTGAAAATGACGTTACAAATATGAGAGGCAAGCTCTGTATCGGCTGTATCAGCGATACAGACCCTCAGCCTATCCTCGTTCGCTCAAAGCTCGGACTTTATGCTGTATGCTCTGTCGGTATAATCCGAAATGCAGAAACTCTCGTGAATGAGCTTCTCGAAAAGGGCTGCGCAAACTTTGAGGCTATGAGCAGCGGAAGTATCAACTCAGGTGACCTGATCGGCGCGCTTATCGCACAGAAGGATTCCTTTGTTGAGGGTATCAGATATGCACAGGAAAAGATCGAGGGAACTATGTCCCTTATAATCCTCACTGACAAGAGCATAATTGCTGCAAGAGATCAGTTCGGAAGACTTCCTATCATCATCGGTAAGAGAAGCGACGGCTACTGCCTCTCAACCGAATCCTTCGCTTTCCAGAAGCTGGGATATACTACTTATAAAGAACTTGCAGCAGGCGAGATAGTTGAGCTCACCGCTGACGAATGTAAGACTCTCGCAGAGGGCGATCCTTCAAAAATGAAGATCTGTACCTTCCTGTGGACTTACTACGGCTATCCTAATGCTGTTTACGAGGGCGTTAACGTTGAAGTTATGCGTACCCGCAACGGCGAGATCATGGCTGAAAATGATATCAAGAACGGCAGGCTCCCCGATGTTGACTATATCTGCGGAGTACCTGATTCGGGAACTCCTCATGCTATCGGCTATGCCAATAAAAGCGGTATCCCGTTCGCAAGACCTTTTATCAAGTACACCCCCACTTGGCCAAGAAGCTTTATGCCTACCAACCAGAGCATGAGAAATCAGGTCGCTAAAATGAAGCTTATACCTGTTCACGAGCTTATCAACGGCAAGAAACTCCTTTTTGTCGATGACAGTATCGTAAGAGGTACACAGATGAGAGAAACAGTTGAATTCCTCTATGAGCACGGCGCTAAGGAAGTTCATATGCGTTCTGCCTGTCCTCCTATCATGTACGGCTGTAAGTACCTCAACTTCTCACGCAGCACATCTGAAATGGAACTCATCGCACGTCAGATAATCGACGAATTTGAAGGTCCTGTAGGATTGAAGCACATCGAAGAATACAGCAATTCCGCTACTGAAAGAGGCCGCAGACTCAGAGATGAGATCTGCAAGAGGCTCCGCCTTACTTCCCTCGAATTCCAGACACTTGAGGGCACAGAAAAGGCTGTAGGGCTTGATTCCTGCAAACTTTGCACATATTGCTGGAACGGCAAAGAATAATAATCTATCGTAACCGATTGTAGGGGCTGGCGTCCTCGACAGCCCGTAAATTTCATAAACTTTGCGGGACGCCGAGGACGTCGTCCCCTACATTTTGTCTTGGAGGTAAATAAATGAACAACAGTTTTTCCGAAAGCTATAAAAAAGCAGGCGTTGACGTAACCGCAGGCTACAAGTCAGTTGAACTGATGAAGGAGCATATCGCCCGCACTATGATAAAGGGTGCGCTCTCAGGTATAGGCGGCTTCGGCGGTCTCTTTGAACTCGATATGACAGGTATACAGAAGCCTGTTCTCGTTTCAGGTACAGACGGCGTAGGTACAAAGATCAAGATCGCATTCATCATGGACAAGCATGACACTGTAGGTATCGACTGCGTTGCAATGTGCGTCAACGATATCATATGCTGCGGCGCAAAGCCTCAGTTCTTCCTCGATTATATTGCCTGCGGCAAAAACTTCCCCGAGAAGATAGCTACTATCGTTTCAGGTGTTGCAGAGGGCTGCGTTCAGGCAGAGTGTGCTCTCATCGGCGGCGAAACAGCTGAACACCCGGGGCTTATGCCTGAGGACGATTACGACCTCGCAGGATTCTCTGTAGGCGTTGTTGACAAGGACAAGATCCTCCAGCCCGATACACAGAAGGCAGGAGATGTTCTCATCGCTATCAAGTCAAGCGGTGTACACTCAAACGGCTTCTCACTCGTAAGAAGAGTTTTCGATGTCAACGAGCATAACCTCAATATGCACTTCAACGACCTCGGTACAACTCTCGGTGAATGCCTCCTTACACCTACACGCATCTATGTAAAGGCTGTTATGAGCCTTCTTGATGCAGTTAAGGTAAAGTCTATCTCACATATCACAGGCGGCGGATTCTATGAGAATATCCCGCGTTCGCTCCCTAAGAATCTTGCTGCAAAGATCGAGAGAAGCGCAGTTCAGGTGCTTCCTATCTTTGATCTCATAAAGAGAACAGGTGATATCCCTGAGCGTGATATGTTCAATACATTCAATATGGGTGTCGGCATGATAGTTTCTGTAGACAAGAACGATGCTGACAAGGCTGTTGCAGCTATCAAGGCAGCAGGCGAAGACGCTTACGTACTCGGCGAGCTCGTTGAGTCTGAGGAAGGCGTTATCATTTGCTGATAAGCTCTCTGCCGATCCTGATTCAAAGCAATTACCGCAAAAATATCCGAATTCAATGACTAAAACTGCTATTACCACGGGATATGAGTTTTGGAAATTTTTTTAAAGACGGTGATGTTTATGAAAAAAATCAAACTGGCTGCTGTGGGAATGGTTTGTGCTGTTCTCACGGCATTGCCTGCAAATGTCGGAGCTGCTTCCAAAATAGATATGGACTATAATTCTGACGGCGTTGTGGACTGCTTTGATATGATAGCTGCAAGAAAAAACAGCGAGATATCAAGGGCTGAGATCAACGCTCTTCAGAAATTCCTGCTCGGCGTGAACGGCAAGATACCATCAGAATTCGAGGTACAGGTCAATCCTGTCGATGAAAGCTGTATCCTTGAACCAAAGGGCACTGTACATACTGGTGAGGGTACCTTCTACGGCGGAGGCTATACAGGCGGTCACGCTATGCTCGACCCTGTATCCCACGATTACTGGATAGTCGCAATGAACCACTCCGACTACAACGAAGCTCAGCTCGCAGGTGCTTACATCGAAGTAACAGGCGAACTCGGCACTATAAAAATGCTTGTAACAGACGAGCTTCCCGAAGGTAAAAAAGGTGATCTTGACCTCTATACGGACGCTTTTCCGCTTATCGCTCCTGTCGAAAAAGGAAGAGTCCCCGTGAGCTGGAAGATCATCCCTCTTGATACCGCCGAGACTGCTCCGATATCATTCAAGTACAAAGAGGGCAGCACTGAATTCTGGTGCGGCGTTCAGGTCCGCAATCACCGCTACCCTATCACAAAGCTTGAATACCTTAACAGCGACGGCGAATTCGTAGAGATACCGCGCCGCCCGTATAACTATTTTGAATCGCGCGACATGGGAAAAGGTCCCTTCACATTCCGCATAACCGATATCTACGGTCAGGTGGTCATAGATAAGGATATCCCTCTTTCCTACGACGATACCGAAATAATCCAGGGGCACGTACAGTTCCCCGAATAATTTGGAAAGGCTGTCTTATGGGAACAGGATTTTTAATATTCGGCACGTTAATACTCGCTTTCGGGATCTTCATGTGCTATGCAAAAAACGAAGAGCTTAAAGGCGCTGAAACTGTTTCAGCTGTTATAACAGGCTTTCTTGAAAAGAAACAGTATTCAAAATATATTATCGAAACCGTTTATTGTCCGATCGCCGAATACGAAAAAAACGGCAAAAAAATAACTGCCGAGCACCATGAGTATTTCAACAGCTTAACTCTCCGCCACAGTCAGGGCGAAACAGTCCTCATCTATGTTGATCCGCATATGCCGAAAAAATTCTATTTTATAGATGACAGAAAGGGCGTGGATCTCAAAGGAGTCGCTGTAGCTGTCAGCGGTGCTGTAATACTTATCTTTGGTCTCATAGCTCTTGTAATAGAATAAGCATCCCGCATTTTTCATCAACAGAGAGCATGAAAACTATATCCATCGGCAGTGATCTTCAGACTCGTATGAACAGGAGGTAATCCAATGAAAAATATAGTCGTGCTCGTTTCGGGCGGCGGCACAAACCTACAGGCACTCATTGATGCCGAAAAATCAGGCATTATCAAAGGCGGAAAAATAACCTGTGTCATCTCTTCAAAAGAGGGCGCTTACGCTCTTGAACGCGCTAAAAACAATGATATCGCAACAAGAGTGATACCACGCAAGGATTTTTCCGACAGCGTAAGCTACAGTCAGGCTATACTCAATGCTCTTAATGAGGAAAAAGCCGACCTCGTTGTACTGGCAGGCTTTATGACTATACTTGACGAATGCGTGACTAAGGCTTATGCATACAAGATAATCAACGTTCACCCTGCACTTATCCCGTCATTCTGCGGCGAAGGCTATTACGGACTGAAAGTCCACGAAGCTGCACTCGCTTACGGAGTAAAGGTCAGCGGTGCTACCATACACTTTGTAAATGAAAAAGCTGATGCAGGCGCTATAATCCTTCAGGGTGTCGTAAATGTCGAAAAGGACGATACCCCCGAGATACTCCAGCGCCGTATCATGGAAAATGTAGAATGGAAGCTCCTTCCGCAGGCTGTCTCTCTTTTCTGTCAGGACAGGATAGAGATAATCGACGGAAAAGCCTATGTAAAATAAAACTATGCAAAAGATCAAAGAATTATTTCAAAAACAGACTATCCAAAAACTCTTTCTCTGCTTCTGGATGTACGCCTTTCTCGGCTGGTGCTACGAGGTCTTTCTCGAAGTCGTAGTGTACCGCTGGGGATTCCATAACAGAGGCGAGATGTATGGCCCTTACTGTCCCGTATACGGAGTCGGAGCACTTCTCTTTCTCCTGTTTTTCAGCAAGCTGATGAAGAAAAAGGACAACAAATGGCTCAATATAGCCAAACCTCTCCTCATCTTCCTCGGCTGTATGACGGTGGCAACTATAGTGGAGCTTCTCGCTACATACATCTTTGAATACACAACAGGCGCATGGCCGTGGCAGACCTATGCACGATATAAGTACAATTTTCAGGCAAGGATCGCTCTAAGCACATCTATCCGCTTCGGCTTGGGCGGATTAGCTTTCATGTACGCCGTTCAGCCGTTTTATGACTGGCTGCTGGCAAAGCCGAAAAAGAAAACTCTCAACATCATAACACTTGTGGTCTTTGGATTGCTTCTCATTGATCTTATCCTGACCATATTGTTCAAGTATGATTAAACCATTTCCCGAAAGGAGTAATTATTATGAAAATGCTCGATCTATCACAGGAACTCAGTTCAAACGCTTACCCGGGCAGAGGTATCATTATCGGTAAGTGCGCTTGCGGAAAGTACGCTGTTACCGCTTACTTTATCATGGGCAGAAGCGAAAACAGCCGCAACCGCGTATTCATTGAGGAGGGTAAGGGTATCCGCACAGAAGCTTTTGATCCTTCAAAGCTCACCGATCCACACCTTATCATCTATGCTCCTGTAAGAGTGCTCGGCAACAAGCTCATCGTTACTAACGGCGATCAGACTGATACTATCTATGAGCTTATGGATAAGCAGCAGACTTTCGAGCAGTCTCTCCGCACACGCGAATTCGAGGACGATGCACCTAACTATACTCCTCGTATCTCAGGTATCCTCCACTTCGAGAACAATAGCTTCAACTACGCTATGTCTATCCTCAAAAGTGCTAACGGAAACCCTGATTCATGCCAGAGATACACATTCACATATACAAATCCTATCGCAGGTGAGGGTCACTTCATACACACTTATATGGGCGACGGCAATCCGCTCCCGAGCTTTGAGGGCGAGCCTAAACTTGTAAGCATCAAAGGCAATATCGACGAGTTCACAGATATGCTCTGGAACAGCCTCAACCCTGACAACAAAGTATCGCTCTTCGTTCGCTACGTAAACCTTGAGGACAATACCGAGGAAACACGCATAGTAAACAAGAACAAGTAATAACGCCGCCTTTCGGCTTAATCATTATGAAAATATCATTTGATCTTGATGAAACTCTGTTTGTAAATCCTGCGGAAGTCCCCACAGAGCCCGAGCTTAAATTCCCGTATAACAAGCTATACAAGGACAAGCTGAGAAAGGGCGCTGTGAAGCTTCTCACGGAGATAAACAAGTCCGATACAGAGCTGTGGATATACACTACCTCCAACAGAACGGAGCGCTATATCAACGGTATCTTCAAGCACTATGGCATAAGGATAGACAGCATAGTCAACGCCGTCCGCCACGAAAAGGAAGTGGCAAGAGGAAGAGCGAATTTTCCGTCGAAATATCCTGCGGCTTACCGCATAGACCTCCATGTGGACGACGAAAAGTCCGTCTACGAAAACGGTATCGCCAACGGCTTCCGTGTGTACCGTATAAGCAACGACGACGCAGACTGGGCTGACAATATCCGCAAAGAGCTTAACAGGATAAGGCGGAATTATAACAGATAATTTCTAAAATATCATGAAAATACTAAAAGAAATCACAAAACGCCTCTTGATTTTTGGGAAGAAATATTGGATACCGCTAACTCTTATCTTTTTCATTATGAATTTAATGACGATTTCATGGTTTATTGAAGATAAAAGGCTGAACGGCGGTTTCTATCTTTTCGACTATATGACGGCTCACATGGAACGAGGAAAAGCAGTTGACCTATATTATTTCATGTGTGACCTGTCTTTCGGATTTATAAATCTATTCTTAATATATCCCACTGCAATTACACTTGCTTCAACGCTGATAACCTTGATATATCATGATATAAAGTCAGAAAAGAAGCATTTCTTCAAGTGTTCATTCTATGCATTGATAGTTCTCATTGTCTTATTCACTGCATTTATCGCATATCCGATTGCAGATACAGCATATTGGGATGACATAGCAAGTATATAAAGCTGATTTGATAAGTTCAATAATTATGCATTACGCATTATGAATTATGAATTAATATAAGGAGGACATTAACCATGTCAAATGAAATGCAGTTAAAATACGGCTGTAACCCGAATCAGAAGCCTTCAAGAGTTTATATGGCTGACGGCAGCGAGCTCCCTATCGAGGTTCTCTGCGGCAAGCCGGGTTATATCAACCTTCTCGACGCTTTCAACGGCTGGCAGCTCGTCAAGGAGCTGAAGGCTGCTACAGGTATGTGCGCAGCTACTTCATTCAAGCACGTATCCCCTGCAGGTGCTGCTATCGGCAGACCTCTCAGCGACGACCTCAAAAAGATCTACTGGGTAGACGATCTCGGCGAGCTTTCTCCCCTCGCAAGCGCTTACGCAAGAGCAAGAGGCGCAGACAGAATGTCCTCTTACGGTGACTTCATTGCTCTCTCAGACAAGGTGGACGTATGCACCGCAAAGATGATACAGCGTGAGGTATCTGACGGCGTTATCGCTCCTGACTACGATCCTGAGGCTCTTGAAATACTCAAGTCAAAGAGAAAGGGCACATACTGTATACTCAAAATGGACGAGAACTACAAGCCTGCTCCTATCGAGACAAAGCAGGTGTACGGCGTTTCCTTCGAGCAGGGACGCAACGAGCTTGACATCAACCGCGAGCTTCTCGCAAACGTTGTAACAGAAAATAAGGATATCCCTGACGATAAGAAGGACGATCTCCTTATTTCACTTATCACTCTTAAATACACACAGTCCAATTCTGTCTGCTACGTAAAGGACGGACAGGCTATCGGTATCGGTGCAGGTCAGCAGTCAAGAATCCACTGCACTCGTCTTGCAGGTCAGAAGGCTGATAACTGGTGGCTGAGACAGTCTCCACAGGTCATGGGACTCCAGTTCGTTGACGATATCCGCCGTGCAGACCGTGACAACGCTATCGACGTTTACATCGGAGATGAGTACGAGGACGTTCTTCGTGAGGGTGAGTGGCAGCGTATCTTCAAGGTAAAGCCTGCTGTATTCACACGCGAGGAAAAGAAGGCTTGGCTCGCTAAGAACACAGGCGTTTGCCTCGGTTCAGACGCTTTCTTCCCATTCGGTGACAACATCGAGCGCGCTAAGAAATCAGGCGTTGAATATATCGCTGAACCTGGCGGCTCTATCCGCGATGATAACGTTATCGAGACCTGCAACAAGTACAATATCGCAATGGCATTCACAGGCATTCGTCTGTTCCACCACTGATAGATAATGAAATTACGGCTGCGGTCATACTCTGACCGCAGTTTTATTATGGAGTAAACTATGAAAAAACACTTTTTCACAGCTGTTCTTACAGCTTGTGCGATCACACTTTCATTATGCAGCTGTAAAGAAAAAAGCTCCTCTGACAAAAAGGCTTCATCACAGCCTATGACCGCTGCCGACCGCGATGACAGTGCATCTTACGACAACGGTACATACAGCGGCAAAGGCTTTTCACTCTACGCTGATCCGAAAATATGGGCTTTCAGGAGCAAAGATGATGACAGCTGTGACCTGCGTATGATAACCGACAGAGATTTCACCACCTGCGGTATTTCCGTATATATCTCAAACGACGATCACGGTGGAAAAACTGCTCAGGAAATAGTCGAGGAAGCAAGTAAGAACGAAAATATCGTTTTCTCAGGTCCTCTTGCAACATCTGCTTTCACTTTCTATTTCTACGAATGGGCTGTCGATGAAACCACCCATGCAAGAACTTATTTTGCAGATTACGGAGACAAATACCTCTGCATATACGCAGAAAGCTCAAATTTCGGCTTTGTCGATGTAAAAATAGCCGACCTGCTCAGCACTCTGAAAATGACAGACGATCATCAGAATAAGTGATACTATATCCGAAATCAACACAATAAATGGCTTGCAATACCGCCGCCAATATGCTATACTATACTTATATAACAATTCTTGGTAAAATATTACCATGCGTTATATTAATACCTGCTCAAATTCTCAATATTATAAAGAATTTGCGCTCCCCGAAGGTCGTTCGGGGCAATAACTGCCATTAGTCGGTTATTGAGGATACACTATATCATAATTCTTCGGAGGCGATCATATGAACGGCAGTTATAATTCTATCTCGCTGAAAAATCTGTATATCTTAGCCGCTATTTTTTGCGGACTGTACGTCATAATGTCAGTTCTTTCATATATCCTGTCGGGAACGATAGCAGATGCTTGCGTCAGTGAGGCTTTTAAGGCAGCTCACCCCGATATGCTTATATCAGGAAAATGTAAGGCATTTCTCTGCTTTTCCTGGTTATCATGGATACCTTTCCTAATATACATCTTCAGCTGCACAGGCTGGGCCTTTTCCGCTAAAAGATGCAGACGTACACTTAAAGCTGCGCCCGCACTCTGGATATTCGGATTTGTCGCAGAACACGCCTTTGCACTTTGGGTATCCCACTCTTCTATGACCTCCGGCCACTCTGAAAGAATACTTATCCAACGAACTGAATACGCAACCTTCTTTTTCTCTATACTGCTCGTGGGAGCACTTGTACTGGTTTGTACTGCCGCTGCCCTCGGTATCGATGAAGACCGTCATGTAAAACATCTTAAATATAAATAATCAAGGAGACTAAAATGCAAAAACCCAATGCACTACGAATCACTCAAATAACCGCAGCTTTATTCTGTGTAACCAAACTTGCACTCGATATTTTCTTCATTATGAATAACCAGTTGTCTCTGCACAACCTTGTTTTCGGCGATCATATCAGCTCTGAGGATCTCCCGACAGAAATAAAACTGGCACTCATAACAGAAGCCATAATCGTCGCTGCACCTATAGGTATACTCGCAGCCTGCAATTATGTGCGCCTTGATATGAAATACAACCGCGGTATGCTAACTCTTCTCATCGCGTCAGTATTATACATAATCAACATCACAGCTTCTATAATCACAGACAGAATATCTTTTTCAGTTATAAACAGCTCTTACGGCACAAGTACAGCAGACCTGACCGCTTCTGTAAATTCTATAAGAAGTCTCACAAGCTTTCTTATAACAGCTGCATTCATAATGGTGTTCTGCTGTGCTGCTATAGAGATATATGCAGGCAAAAGAATAAATGAAAAGAAAATAAAGGCATAATAAGCTATCAACGAATGAGCAGAAGGGGTTCTGTGCCGTTCGTTATTATAAAATGATATAAGGAAAATCAAAAAGGGGTAATTTAACTATGAAAAAATTTATTATCATTCTGTCATCTATCATCATTGTTCTGGGTGCAGGCTTGTTCGGTACATACTTCTACAACACTCATCTTTCCGACGAGTGTGAACTGGAAGCCTTCAGCTTTAAAGTACCATTAAGCTTCAAAGCCGAAGATTTAGGTACTACAGGTTGTTGCTTCAAGTGCTTTGGCGAGGATCTATCAATTCGTACTTATAATATAAACATCTCGATCGAAGCGGAAAGGAATTCTGTAAAAGATGATGATGTCATAGAGTTTGAAGACCTTGAAGACACTCCGTATGATGGCTTTGTCAGCACATTAAAGCTATATTCCGATGAAAAGAAAGTCGAAATTTTCGGTATTTTCGGAACAGATACAAACTATCTGGTCGCAAGCTGTGATTGCAGTCCGTTAAAGGCAAAGTTAATAGTTCCTGTAATTAAAAAAATTGCCAAGTCTGCAAATTACACTCTGGATTTCCGCCTTGCAGACAAGCCCGATACGTTTGACTGTGAATATTTAAACGTTTATACAGGTTCAAAATACTTTTATTCTGCAACAATAGGCTCAAAAAGATATTGCAGCACAAAAACAGATTCACAGCTCAATAAGCCGGAACTTCAAAACCTTGACAAAAGCGATAAGGTACTCTCGTTTGCGGAAGGATATGCTGCGGCTGACAATTATAGTAAAGCGCACTATCCAAGATTACACATAACGATTCTCGATGACGGCAGCTCACCTGCGGAGTTGGCAGATAAAGAAGTAAACGAGCTACAAGAAAAGAAATCGAGTTCCGCTATGCTGACAAGAGATCAGCAGGAGCTGTTAGGCTTTAATTGTGAGCACATCTATTACGATCCAAATCAGGATCTAACAGATGGGATAGTATGCAACGATGATTACTATTTCAGCAAAGGTGAATACACCTATCATATCAAAACACAATACCACAAAAATGCGGACGAAGCTGATATACAGGAAATGCTTGACGGCATTACCATAAAGGATATTAAATAAAATCACGTTTTTTACGTACAGGAGGAATTTTTTAATGAAAAATATATTAGTAATCGGCGGAGGCGGCCGTGAACACGCTATCATCATGAAGCTGGCTGAAAGCCCGAAGGTAGGCAAGCTCTACTGCACACCGGGAAACGGCGGTATCTCAAAGTACGCTGAATGCTTCAATGTCAGCGCAACAGATGTTGACGGCGTTGTGGCTCTCGCAAAGCAGCTCAAACCTGATATGGTGGTAGTTGCTCCCGATGATCCGCTGGTTCTCGGTATGGTAGACGCTTTACAGGCAGAAGGCTTCATGACATTTGGTCCTAAGGCTAATGCTGCTATAATCGAAGGCTCTAAGGTGTTCTCCAAGGAGCTTATGAAGAAATACAACATCCCTACCGCTTTCTATGAGGTGTTTACTGAGTCTGACAAGGCTATCGCTTATCTCAAAGAGCAGAACAGCTACCCTGCTGTTATCAAGGCTGACGGACTTGCTCTCGGCAAGGGCGTTATCATCGCTCAGAACGAGGAAGAAGCAGTTGCTGCTGTACACGAAATGATAGACGAGCTCAAATTCGGAAAGAGCTCCGCTCGCATAGTTATCGAGGAATTCCTCACAGGTCCTGAGGTATCTGTACTCAGCTTCACTGACGGAAAGACTTTAGTTCCTATGATATCCTCTATGGATCACAAGCGCGCTCTTGACGGCGATAAGGGTCTTAACACAGGCGGTATGGGAACTATCTCACCTAACCCATGCTACACAGAAGATATCGCTAAGGAGTGCATGGAGAAGATATTCATTCCTACTATGAACGCTATGAACTCAGAGGGTCGTACCTTCGAGGGCTGCCTTTACTTCGGACTTATGATAACTCCGAAGGGTCCAAAGGTAATTGAGTACAACTGCCGCTTCGGTGATCCCGAAACACAGGTAGTTCTCCCTATGCTCGATGCTGACCTCTATGAGATATTTGAAGCTATCTACAACCACGAGCTTGACAAGGTGGATATCAAGTGGCATAAGGGAAGCTGTGCCTGCGTAGTCATGGCAAGCGGCGGATACCCTGAGAGCTATCCAAAGGGCATCGTAATGAACGGTTTCGACGATAAGGGACAGGTCGAGGGCTGTTTCGTATACCATGCAGGAACAAAGCTCAGCGATAAGGGAGAGTTTCTCACAAACGGCGGTAGAGTTATCGGCGTTACAGCAAAGGGCGATAACTTACAGGCTGCACTCGATAAAGCTTATGAAGGCGTTGCCAAGATCAGCTTTGAAGGCGCACACTACAGAAAAGACATTGGTCAGAGAGCTCTGAAGGCTCTCAGTTAAGGAGCTGCATATGCATGAACGTCTTAACGGCGGACTGAAATTCTGTATGCTGGCAAATCTGCTTTTTGTCGCGTTCAGTATCATCTGCCTTATCTTCTATTCAACATATGAGGCTGGTTCAGTGCTGTCAAAGATTCTTGAGCTATTAGCGTATGCTGTTGAGATTGGTGGATTTGCGGTATTTATCTGGGGCGACTGGCTCGTATCGACAGCGGTTCGTTTCAGAAATATCATGAAAATATGCATGACGGTCTATATCTTCCTCGAAGGTATAATGATGATCTTGGAGCTGAACTCGTACAGGCTCGATTTCTATAAGCCGTATTCACTGGCGCTCGCTATTCTTCATGCCATTGTTTCGGGACTTATATGCCTGTCGTTTATACAGCTCGACAACGACAAAAAGAAACTCGAATTAAGTCTGCTTTTATGCATTGCAATAATATTCGGCGGTATGCTCGGCAATATCATTGGTCTTAGAATATATTTCAGTATCATGACAAACGCTATCGCCTATTCGCTTCTCTTCTTCCTGATACAGGTTCTCATCAAGCGTGAGGAGATCGAGGTGGACTGTCACGGCGATCGTGCAAGAGTTGCGGAATACAAAAGTACTTTCGTTGACGATTAAGAAAAACGCCTGCTTCGTGCAGGCGTTTTTTGCTGTGTAGGGGCGCACATTGTGCGCCCGTTTTTTTGCATGACTTGAACCTTAGTGGGACGACGAGGACGGCGTTCCCTACATATATGTTTTCGGGCGGATAATATCCGCCCCTACACAACAATGCGAACTCGTTTAAATGAGTTCGCATTGTTTATTTATTGAAGCCATATTTTATCTGAATTATTTTCAAAATATGGATCACCGTTGCTGTCTCTAAGCACTCTTATCCAGTTTCCGGAAGAATCTTTTATATAGTCTCCCGACCTTCCGACTTTATACTCGTTGCCATTGGGATCACGAACCTTTCCACGCTCATCATACCAATGTGGTTTATTTGAATGAGGAAAATTATTTGAAGGAATATCTATTTCATTATCACTATAATCAAAGTTTACTGAAGGGAAGATTATTTTTAAAAAATATGCAATTACTCCACTAATAACGAAAACAATTATATATAACATAACAACGCCAATCATTGCCGCCATTGCCGCTAACAAACTGTAAAAAACAGCCCCCAAAATTATATTATTATTTTTACATTTTATAATCAAAGGAATCGCAGTAAGACCAAATATCACAAAAAATTTATTAAAGCTCCTAAAATATGTAAGAGAAAAAATAGATAAAAACAAAAATGTAATAGGAATACTTAGTTCCACAACATTAATTATAGTGCCTTTTCCCCAGATATTTTTTGGTAATAAAAGCCTAATAAAAATTAATGAAATTATAAATAATATTAAAATTATATCATAAGTTTTATCACTATTGAACTTAATAACACAATCAACAAAATCTTTGAAAACAATAAACAAACTATTAACTGCAACATTACGAATCTTTTCTGATACAATAAATATAATCATTATCATTGCCGAAAATGATATTATAATTCCAACTTTTAATTTTTCATTATTAATTAAAGTTGTATTGTCATCATTTTGTCTAAGGCATAATAAGACATCCAAAATATAGAATAATAACAATGACCAAGATAAAAAAGCCAATATTACCATAAATTATCCCTCCTTCTTCTAACGGTTTACTGTTAATTTCATTCTATCACATAATAACAAACAAGTCAACGGTTTACCGACAATAAAATACAACAAAAAATGCTATTATTATTTATGTAATATAACATGAAAGGATAGCATTCAGATGAATATTTCGGAAGCCGTTGCCGCTCGCATAATCGAACTATGCAAACAAAACAACATAACTGTAAATAAGCTTTCGACTATTTCGGGAGTAACGCAATCCACTGTAAACGATATCGTAAACCACAAAGCTAAGAATATCGGCATAGTTACCATAAAAAAGCTGTGTGACGGTCTTGATATGACTATTTCGGATTTTTTTGACACGGATATATTCCGTGACCTTGAACAGGAAATGTACTAAAAAAGGCGAACCCGATTCATTCGAGTTCGCCTTAAATTTTATATTACTTTTTGCGGAACACCGAGAGCGGTGTTCCCTACATCTTATAGTGCTGTAAGCGATGTACAAGTCACATTGCTTTTAAGAGTAAGCGAGTTTACGAGCGGCAACGTGGCAAGGGTGCAGCGTCACGCTGCATTAATACATTCCGCCTGCCGGCATTGCAGGAGCAGCAGGTGTGTCCTCCTTGATATCAGCAACAAGGCTCTCAGTTGTAAGAACCATTGATGCTACAGAAGCAGCGTTCTGGAGTGCGCTTCTTGTTACCTTAGTAGGATCAACGATACCTGCAGGGATCATGTCTGTGTATACCTCGTTGTAAGCATCGAAGCCGTAGCCAACCTTACGTGAACGGATTATCTTGTCGATGATAACGCTGCCTTCAAGACCTGCGTTCTCAGCGATCTGACGTACAGGAGCTTCAAGTGCCTTGAGGATTATCTTAGCACCTGTCTTCTCGTCGCCGTCAAGTGATGGGATAAGCTTGTTAACAGCAGGCATTGCATTTACGAATGCTGTACCGCCGCCGGCTACGATACCCTCTTCTACAGCTGCCTTTGTAGCTGCAAGAGCATCTTCGATACGGAGCTTCTTTTCCTTCATTTCGACCTCTGTAGCAGCACCTACCTTGATAACTGCAACACCGCCTGCAAGCTTAGCAAGTCTTTCCTGAAGCTTCTCACGGTCGAAATCAGAAGTTGTTGTCTCGATAGCTGCACGAATCTGGTGAACTCTTGACTCGATAGCCTTCTTATCGCCTGCACCGTCAACGATGATAGTGTTCTCCTTCTGGATAACTACCTGCTTAGCCTGACCGAGCTGCTCGATATTTGTCTCGCTAAGTTCAAGACCAAGCTCGGAAGAAATTACCTCGCCGCCTGTGAGGATTGCGATATCCTTGAGCATTTCCTTACGTCTGTCACCAAAGCCCGGAGCCTTAACAGCTGCAACCTTGAATGTACCACGGAGGTTGTTGAGGATAATTGTTGTAAGAGCCTCGCCCTCAACGTCCTCAGCAATAATAACGAGCTTCTTGCCCATCTTTACGATCTGCTCGAGAAGTGGGAGTATTTCCTGAATAGAAGATATCTTCTTGTCTGTGATAAGAACGAAAGCGTCATCGTAAACAGCTTCCATTTTATCTGTATCTGTTACCATATATGGTGAGATGTAACCTCTGTCGAACTGCATACCTTCAACAACTTCGCTGTATGTCTCAGCAGTCTTACTCTCTTCGAGAGTGATAACACCGTCAGCTGTAACCTTTTCCATAGCCTCAGCGATAAGCTTACCAACATTCTCGTCAGCAGAAGAAACTGTACCAACTCTTGCGATATCATCGCTGCCCTGAACAGCCTTTGAGTTGTCAACGATAGCCTTTACAGCAACGTCTACAGCCTTAGCGATACCCTTCTTGAGTACCATCGGGTTTGCACCTGCTGCGATGTTCTTCATACCCTCACGAACGATAGTCTGAGCGAGAAGAGTAGCAGTTGTTGTACCGTCACCTGCTGCATCGTTAGTCTTTGTAGCAACTTCCTTAACGAGCTGTGCGCCCATATTCTCGAAAGCGTCTTCAAGCTCGATATCCTTAGCGATAGTAACACCGTCGTTTGTAATGAGCGGAGCACCGAACTTCTTATCGAGAACTACGTTTCTGCCCTTAGGTCCCATTGTTATTCTTACTGTATCTGCGAGCTTGTCGATACCTGCCTGAAGAGCCTTTCTTGCGTCTTCGCCGTACTTTATATCCTTAGCCATGATAAATTACTCCTTTTTAGAAATTAGTAGGGAACGCCTCCCAACAGGAGCCGCGCCCCTCTGTCAGCTACGCTGACATCTCCCTGTACTACAGGAAGTCACCCTCGGCGTTCCACACCTTACTGTAAATGTATATTCGGAACGCCGAGGGCGGCGTTCCCTACTTTGATTTTTTATTTTAATTTGCTTAGCCTGTGGTGTCCCTTCGGGACATATTCAAATATCATCGCGTCAGCGAAGCCAATAGCTAACAGCTAATGGCTCAATGACTAACAGCTTTATTTAACTGTTGCGAGAATGTCTTCCATTTTAACGATGATGTACTCTTCGCCTTCGAGCTTTACATTTGTTCCCGAATACTTTGAGATGAGCACCTTATCGCCCTTGCTTACTTCCATTTTAACATCAGAAGTGCCCGGACCTACTTCAACTACTTCAGCTACCTCAGGCTTTTCCTTAGCTGAACCTGAGAGGATGATACCGCTCTTAGTAGTCTCCTCAGCTTCAACCATTTTTACTACAACTCTGTCCTGTAAAGGTTTGATAGTCATTATATATTACCTCCTGAAAATTAATTACCAATTATTTAGCACTCTTTCTCTTTGAGTGCTAATTATATTTTACCACCTTTTTACAATAAATCAAGCATTTTCTGAAAGCTTTCACAATTTTCGTCATTATCACCAAATATCGCTGGTTTTGAACGGGATTTATGTGATTTAAGCCGCTTTTTTGTGTTTCTTTTTGTCGAATTCCAGCATCAGCATCACTGTCATCAGTATCAGCATGACCGACGGTACAGGTGACTTACTGCTTACACCGCTGACCTTCATCGTTGACACCGAGACTGTTTCGGCTTCCATTAAAAGCGGCATTATCATTCTGCATATAAAATAGCTCAGTACTGCTGCCGCGCATCTTAGTGCTATGAACGGCTTCAGCGAGAATCTGCCTGCTGTGAGTGCTGATATCTGAAACATCACGCATACTCCTCCAAAAGCGGACGCTCCGCTCACATAAGGCAGCAGCAGCCAGTCGCCGCACGGAAGTTTTCCGATATTCGTCACATCAAGCATTGCGGCGACTATGACCTCGCCGCTATCGCGGTCGAGGTAGGGGAGCTTTCCCAAAAGCTCCCCTGCTGCTGCGCCGCTGCGGGACAGAAATGCGGAAAGCACCGAAAAGAATATCACCATTATACAGATATCCGCCATAGCTCTGCCGCTTTTCAGTACACATTCGGTGAGCATATCCGCTGAAAGGCTGCATTTTTTCGGCTTAGGATGCTCCTCAGCCGTTTTGCGGAGCGTAAATGACATTATAAGCGCAAGTACAACGTTTGCCGATACATTCGATATAAGTATGATGATACCTGCTCTGTCTGAGCTGTATAGCTGCCGCGATATGCACCCGAATACGAATGCAGGACCTGCCCCGAAGCAAAGTCCCGAAAGAAGTTCTGCACGTCGTCTGGACAGCCTTCCTGCCGTATACTCATCACACAGCATCTTTACTCCGACAGGATATCCTGCAAACATTCCAAATGTAAATACAGGGAAAATATTGCTCTCCATACCCAGTATCGCCCTGCTCAGTTTCCCTGCCCATTTCGGAAAGCTTCCATTTATACCGCTCCTTATAAATAATGATGAGACTGCAAGCATGGCAAACAGTGACGGTATAACAACATTCACACACTTGTTTATGCTATCACCTACGGCTGCCGCAGCACTTCCCGTATCAAAGATGCAAAAAAGAAAAAGCGCTGCTATCACTGCTTTTTTCGCCAAATTTATCCCTTTTGTCACATATTCTCTCATATTCATCACCCCATTAATCATATTATTGGAAGTGAAAAAATATACAGGGGTGATATCAATGTTTGAACGATTCGCGGAACTTGCCCGTGAAAAGCTCTGCCTTAATTCATGTATACATATTTCGGGAAAAAATGAACTCGTCATCGACAGCTGCGAAAAAATAGAGGAGTGCAATGAAGTGTACATGAGACTTATCTCAGGCGGTCTTTGCATAAATATCCGCGGCAGCGATCTGCGCGCATACGATTTCAGAACAGGCGGCCTTGTCATACGCGGCGAGCTGGAACAAATAGAATTCACCGAAAGGAGTGGCAGAAATGGAAATAAAAACCAGAAGATACATTCGGATAAATGCTCAGGGGAAGAAACTATATAAGTTCATCAATCAGATTCACGATAATAATATATGCTGCCGCAGACAGTTCTGCCGAAATGACGTTTTTCACGGAGATATTCTCCTTCGTGACTTAAAAAAACTCCGCCTCATCGCCGAAAAAAACAACATAGAACTCAAAACCGCCGAGTACGACAGCTTTTCCGCAAGAGCCTACCGATACCGCAGACGAATTGGTCTTATTTTAGGAGCAGTCATCGCAGTCGCAGCTGCTTTTTACTTCTCACGGGTCATAGTCAGTATAGAAATAAACGGAAATTCACGCATAAGCGATGAGATCATCCTCTCCGCCCTTGCCGAGCTTGACATAAAGCAGGGAACGCCTATCCGAAATATCGACCTGCCAAGCTGTGAGAAAAAGCTACGCCTTATGATAGACGATGTCGCATGGGCAGGTATCCGCCACACAGGCAGCAGGATAGTGGTCCAGATACGTGAGGTCGAACCGATCCCCGATATGGTCAGAGATAATATCCCCTGCAATATAATTGCATCACACGATGCCGAAATAACCTCATCTCTCGTAAGAAACGGCGATCCTATCCATAAAGAGGGCGACTTCGTTACCAAGGGAACTCTGCTGATAAGCGGTGTATACGAGGATAAAAAAGGCGTGAACCATGTCTGTCACGCTATGGGCGATGTGCGCGGTACTTATACCGAGACAATAAGCTTTTCAGGCACTCTCAACACAGTGGATAATCTCCCTACAGGCAGAAATAATAAAAAACTAAGCCTTAAACTGTTCAGTCTTGAACTTCCGCTTTCATTCGGCTCCGTCAAATTCAAAAACAGTTCCTCCACGATCAGTGAGCAGAATCTCTGTCTCTTCGGGAAAGAGCTTCCCATCGGAATAAAATACCGAACCTTCAACGAGATGAAGCTCTCTGAACATACTCTGTCCGATATAGAGCTGTCCGACCGACTCATGGAGCGAGTCTACCTCTACGAAAAAAACTTCCTCAGCGACGGAACGGAAATTATCGACCGCAGCATAAAAACTGTAACTTCAGGCGATAACCTCACGCTGAACGTCACCTACAAGCTCAACGGTATCATCTCTCAGCCCCGCGAAATACTTGTAAAATAACCGCTCATTCAAGCCTGCTTTGCACAGTGTTCACTACCTGTTACAAGATGTTTTTCATAAAAATATTGACATTTTTTCGGATTCAGGTTAAAATAATATTGATGGGGCAATTAAAACTTGAAATTCAGACCTCAAGTATCAGATTCAGGATTTAGTTGACACATCAATAGTACAGAGCTGTCCTGCACTTCATCATGCAGTTCAGGCTCTGCATAAATATACCTCGCTTCATCAGAACGTTTCCTGACCTACAGGAAATAAACGAGGAATAATTTTGTAATACTGCGTTCACACTTTCTGTTTGTAAATGAAAATCAGATGAAATTCACAGTGTTTTCCTTGACAACCTCATTATAATGCAATATAATTGATTTGTACTCAATAACCGCTGTCAGGCAGTTATTTTCACGAATTTTGTTCGGTGAGTACATATCCGTATGTCATGCTCTTTTTGCCATGAGTGCAAAGCTGCTGACATTTATCATTTTGCGGTACATGGGGTTGCCGCGAACGTTTATTACATGAATCAGGAGGATTATAAAATGGGTGTATTCAGAAGATTAAGCGACCTTCTCAAATCAAATGTCAATGACCTTATCGACAGAGCAGAAGATCCTGAGAAAATGGTAAAGCAAGTCATCATAGATATGCAGACCGAGCTTACTAAGGCTACTCAGAACTACGGTAAGGCTAAGGCAAGCGAAAGACTTGCAGAGAAAAAATACCGCGAAGCTGAAAAAATCTCGGCTGACTGGGAATCAAAGGCTAAGGCTGCTCTTTCTAAGGGCGATCAGGAACTGGCTAAGCAGGCTCTCGCAAGAAAAGTCAAGGCTGATGAGGACGTTGCAAACTATAAAGAAATGTATGAGTCTATCTCAGACCAGACAGAGGCTATCGGCAATCAGGTAGAAGTTCTCAAGGCTAAGCTCGAGGAAGCTAAGAGCCGTCAGGCTATGCTCATCGCTCGTTCACAGATGGCTGATACAAAAAAGAACCTCGCTAAAGCTGCAGGAAGCTTCGACGGTAACTCTTCCTTTGAAAAGTTTCAGAGAATGGAAGAAAAGATAGAGAGAAAGGAAGCAGAAGCCGATGCTTTTACTGAGATCGCAGGCGGCGCTCTCGACAGTGGGAGCAGCGACCTGAGAGATTCTTTCGAGAAGATCGAATCAGACGCAAAGGTAGACGCTGAACTCCAGAGACTTATGGCTGAGATGAACGGCGCTGCTGCTAATGACGCAGAATAACAGTCGAATTTAAAGCAAAGGAATGTTAATGATGAACCGCAAAAAGAAAAACTCAGCAAAAAAGAGATGTAACTGTGAGTGCAGCTGCAAGAGCAAGCGCCCGAGCCGTTTTGCAGTATGTCTTTTGGCTGCATCTGTTGCTTGTATCTTTTTCCGCATACGTAATAAAAAGCGCTACTATGATAAGTGGAAGGATTATGAAAACTGCGGCATCTGAAAACAAGTTCTAAAACATCAAAGCTCCGAAGTCATGTGCTTCGGAGCTTTTTTATCTGATAAAACAAATATATCCTGAACAGGTCATGAATGTGTATATAGACACTTGTCGGGAGCGTTCGCCTACATAATAGCAAAGCCACACAGTAATAAGGTCAGTGAGCAATATAGAAGTTTCGCCCCGAAGCATTTCGGGGCATTGTATTTTGTATGACCGCTAATATAAATCGGAATTTATGGCAACACCGCACAGAGATTGTGCTAAAGATGCGCCGACAGATTTTTCGTCAGATTGTATAGAAATCTTGCAGGCATACTGTCGTATGTCAAGAGATTTATGTGCAAGCAGATTTAGTACAAAGTCGTTAAGCGGTCTTTGTGCGGTGTTGCCTTATATTTGTAGGGGCGCACATTGTGCGCCCGCAAACATACGTATCAATCACGACACGGGCGAACACTGTTCGCCCCTACAATGGGCTAATGGCTAATGGCTAACGGCTAAAATCAAAATTTTGCAAAGCTAAATTTTGATTTATCTCAGTAAGCAAACCAGATAATAATGCCCCTGAGCGTTTATCGAAACGTTCAGGGGCAAAACTTCTATATCAGCACCGTACTTGCGCTGTGCGGCTTTTTACTTAGCAGGAACGAGGCTGTCTCTCTTGTGAAGGAGGTACTCCTGAATAAAGAGCGCGTCATTTGCTGTAAGACCCTTTACTGTTGCATCAACGTCAGCGCTTGCGATACCGAGTGCTGTGATGTGGTGATCGTCTGAACCGTTCAGACCGTACTTATTAGGATTAGCAAGTGCCTGCATTACAAGCACAACATCTGCCATATCAACTGAATCATCACCGTTTGCATCGCCGTATGTCTTTACATCAGCTATGTCTTTAACTGTAGTAACAGTTGTAGTAGTTGTTGTCTTAGGCTTTGTAGTTGTAGTAGTTGTTACCTTTGGTGTATCGCCTGTACCGCCGAGACCGTCAGCCTTTGTGCCGTCAGGCTCTTCGCCGTAGTAAAGCTTGCCGTTTACATATACAGGTACATAAGGTGTTACGATGCCCTTTGCAGAGCCGTCTGAACCTGTAGTTGTCTTTCCGAGATCCTTTGCGGAGAAATCGTTCTTTGAATCCCAACCGCTGCCGTAATCAGGCATTACAAGTGCAAGGAGTATCTCGCACTGCTGCTGTCCTTCGGAAATAGGGAGAACTGCTCGTCCGTCAGGGAGATTTACTTCGATGTAGTAAATATTACCGCTGTACTGGATAGGCTTGGATATCTCAGCTGTCTTGTAGCCCTTGCCCGAGTACATTGCAGACTGGTCACGGTCGCAGCGGATAACGAGGTCCTCAGGCTTCTTGCCCTGAGCGATGACTTCGCTGAGATCCATGTAGTATCTGAATGAGATATTGTCCTGAACTCTTGCAGGCCATGCTGAGTGATTAGTAACCTTGAAGCTGATAGTCTGACCGCTTGCATCGCCGCCCTTTGAGAGCACCTCAACGTAGAACTCAGGTCCGTCGTGAACTTCCTTCTGTGGGAAGCTTGGGTCCTTGGTTCCGCCGTACTTTTCGATCATTTTACAAAGCATAGCTGTGTAGCCTGCGTTGTAGTCTGTAGCGACCTCGTTGTTGATGAAGTCCTGACGGTCATCGTTGTAAGAACCGTCCTCATTAGGACCGCCTACGAGTGCGCCATAGAGGATATGTCTTGTCTTATCAGGTATCTTCAGGTCATTCTTCCATGAACCGTGAGCTGTACGGTGATGTGGATACTGTGGGTACTTATCACCGAAGCCTACAACATAGCTCTGCTTGTTCGGGTTGTCACCGAGAGCGTAGTTGAGCTGTGTCTCAGCAAATTCAGTATATCTGTCAGCCTCTGACTTGAGAACTGTATCACTTGCAACAGTTGCGAGGAATGCAGCTGTATTTGCATATCTGAGGCAGCCCCAGTTGCTGAGCCAACGGAGTCCGCCGGGTATCTTCTTGGCCTCATCGCCGTTTACCCAACGGTCGCAGTGCTTCTTAACGTGAGCTATAGCGCCTGAATCGTTGGTGTTGATAGCATAGAGCAGCATACCGCCCTGAGTGTTATCGTCCCAGCAGTGTACCCAGCCGTAAGCAGTACCGCTTTCACCGCGCATCTGCGGAAGCTTAGGGAAGAACTCCTTAGCATCATCGAGGTATGACTTATCACCTGTTGCGATATACAGCCAGTTAGCAGCGTAGAAGAGCTGGTCATAGCAATGCTCTGAACGATAGAAGCCCTGTGCGTCGCTGTCATTATAAACCGAATCACTTGGATCTTTTTTAGCTATATTGTAAATATTCTCAGCGTGCTTGATGTAGCTTGCCTTCTTTGAAGCGTCGATATCGCCGTCAAGAGCTGCTGCACCTGAGGCGAGAGCTGCTGCCATTTCACCGAATACTGCGGTACAGCCCTTTGAAGCGGTAAGTGCTGCACGGCTCTCTGCGATAGAATGTGAATTATCTTCCATACCGTATTCAAGCAGGTCAACAGGGCCCCACCATGTATGGTCGTCCTTACCGATACCTACCTGATAAACTACCTCTGAGCCCTTATCGCACTCAACAAGGTAATCGAGAACAAATTCAAGGTTATTCTCGTAACACTGTTTGAGTCCTGATTTTTCGAGTCCGTCGGGGTACTGATAAAGACCCCAGGCAAGCATAGAAGCTGAATAAGCCATTGGCAGATTGAACTTTACGTGGTCGCCTGCGTCGTACCAACCGCCAAGAACAGGATCATGCATAGTGGAATCGCTCTTCCACTCGACTCTGTTCCACGACGGGAGCGGACCAGCCTGCTGTACCTCATAGAAGAACAGTGACTTGTCAAGAGCATCAACGTAATTGAACTTGCCGTCAGCAGCAACAGCTGTATTCATCACACCTGTAGGCATTGCTGTAACTGTTGAAGATGCAAGCAGGACGGCTGACATAATGCCGCCCATCATTTTTTTCAGCATAGTAAAACTCTCCTCTCATAAATATTTTTCCCGAATACACGGGAAATCCTCACGAGTATACCATAGCTATACATTAACATTATGCCATAAAAATAATTATATGTCAAGCATAATTATAGCATTTATAACCACCACGATTATACATAAAAAGGCTGCCGCAAAAGCGACAGCCTTTCATTCTGTATGTGCAAATAATAATTACTTATTGAGGTTAGCCTCGATCATGTCGAGTTCATCGTAAAGTGCCTGTGGGATATTACCGCCCTTAGCCTTGATGTCCTCGTCATAGTATCTTCTCATCTCAGCGATCTCCTTCTTCCACTCTTCCTTATCAACTGTAAGGAGCTTCTGGAGAGCAGATGCAGGAACTTCGTCCTCGATGCCCTTGAGGTTGATGTCCTCAGGCTTTGGAAGGTATCCGATAGGAGTCTCAACAGCGTCAACTTCGCCGTCAACTCTCTTGATGATCCAGTCGAGAACTCTCATGTTGTCGCCGAAACCTGGCCAGAGGAAGTTACCCTCTTCGTCAGTTCTGAACCAGTTAACGTTGAAGATCTTAGGAGCCTTGCTGCCGAGTCTTGCGCCCATTTCGAGCCAGTGTGCCCAGTAGTCACCAACATTGTAGCCGATGAATGGCTTCATAGCCATAGGATCGTGACGGAGAACACCTACAGCACCTGTAGCAGCAGCTGTTGTCTCAGAAGATACAGCTGATCCGAGGTATGTACCGTGTGTCCAGTCGAATGACTGATATACGAGAGGAGCAGTTGTAGCTCTTCTGCCGCCGAAGATGATAGCAGATACAGGAACGCCCTCAGGATTGTTGAACTCAGGAGAGATGCATGGGCAGTTCTTAGCAGGAGCTGTGAATCTTGAGTTTGGATGAGCAAGCTTCTTGCCCTCAGCTACCCAAGCCTCACCGTCGCACTTGATACCTGTCCACTCTGTAGCGTCCTTTGGCGGATTATCGTTGAGCTTCTCCCACCATACAGTGTTATCGCTGTTGTCGAGAGCAACGTTTGTGAAGATAGCGCCGTTCTTTGTGCAAGCGAGAGCATTGTAGTTAGACTTAGCATTTGTACCGGGAGCAACGCCGAAGAAACCGTTCTCAGGGTTGATAGCATAGAGTCTGCCGTCCTTGCCAGGCTTCATCCAAGCGATATCGTCGCCGACTGTGAATATCTCATAGCCGGCCTTCTTGTATCCCTCCGGTGGGATAAGCATAGCGAGGTTTGTCTTACCGCAAGCTGATGGGAATGCAGCAGTGATGTACTTAACTTCGCCGTTTGGCTTCTTAACGCCGAGGATAAGCATATGCTCAGCCATCCAAGCCTCGTTCTTACCCTGGAATGAAGCAATACGGAGTGCGAAGCACTTCTTGCCGAGGAGAACGTTTCCGCCGTAAGCAGAGTTGATAGACCAGATTGTATTCTCCTCAGGGAACTGAACGATATATCTCTTTTCAGGATCAACGTCAGCCTTTGAGTGAAGACCTCTTACGAAATCATCGGAAGTATCGCCAAGATTCTCGAAAGCCTGCTTGCCCATACGTGTCATGATGTTCATGTTGAGAACAACGTAGATAGAATCAGTTACCTCAACGCCTACCTTAGCGAGTGGTGAACCGATAGGACCCATTGAATAAGGGATAACATACATTGTTCTGCCCTTCATAACACCGTTGTACATAGGAGTAAGGAGAGCCTTCATCTCTTCAGGATCCATCCAGTTATTTGTAGGACCTGCACCCTTCTTTTCCTTAGAGCAGATAAATGTTCTGTCCTCTACACGAGCAACGTCGTTAGCGCGTGTTCTGTGGTAGAGACAGTTAGGGTACTTCTCAGGATTGAGCTTGTACATTTTATCCCAGCTGTCATCAGGGAGTGAAGTAACTTCTTCTGTGAGAGCGTCGAGCTGCTCCTTAGAGCCGTCGATCCATACTACCTTATCAGGCTTGCAGAGAGCGATCATCTCGTCAACCCACTTTAATACATTAGGGTTCTTTGTCAATGACATTGTATAATACCTCCTAAAAAATTATCATGTAATACGCAGCAATAAACTGCGGAACGGGAATATTGACAAAAATCAAACATTCCTCTAATACTATTATATCTATTTTTTGTCAATGTGTCAATAGCGGTACGGCATATTTTGACGGTATTTTTTCAGAATAGCAATATTACCGAAAGTTATTGCAATTATTGCGATAAAAGGCAAAGTGGTACTTCCATTTCGCAGTAAACCGTTACAGTGATATATAAAAAAAGGCACGTTGTTATATTTTTGTCAATCCATTCTTGCTGCATTTGCTATTTTAATTATAATGTGGTATAATATATCTCAGAATCAGTTAACAGCAATGCAGTGGGGCGATTTCCGAGCACCCGTCGGTACGATTTTTTCGGGCGGATAATCTCCCAACAGGAGCCGCGACCCTCTGTCCTTCGGACATCTCCCTGTACTACAGGGAGTCACCGCCCCTACAGGTTAACGGATAAAGGCTACAGGCTAAGGGCTAACGGCTCGGAACGCCGAGGACGGTGTGGGTGTCCGGTGAACACCTCTCAAAAGCAGAAACACCGACCGAACCGAAAGGTGAGAACGTTCCCCTGCAATTGGGTTCGTGTTACATTTCAGACAGGCGCGGGCGGATAATCTCCCAACAGGAGCCGCGACCCTCTGTCCTTCGGACATCTCCCTGTACTACAGGGAGTCACCGCCCCTACAGATTAAGGGCTAACGGCTACAGGCTAACGGCTAAAAACAGGAGGTAATTATGAAGCTTCTCGCAATAGACGGAAACAGTATTCTCAACCGTGCGTTTTACGGTATAAAGCTGCTTTCCAATAAAAAAGGACAGTTCACCAACGCCATTTACGGCTTTATGAATATATATATGCGCAATGTCAGCGATGTATCGCCTGATTCCGTAGCTGTGGCATTCGATCTGCGCTCCCCTACGTTCAGGCACAAAGCTGTAGATACGTACAAGGCTAACCGTAAAGGTATGCCGCCCGAGCTTGCCGAGCAGCTCCCACGAGTGAAAGAACTTCTCACGCTCATGGGCGTTAAGGTAGTAGAGTGCGAGGGCTTTGAAGCTGATGATATCCTCGGTACTCTCTCAAAGCTCTGCTCTGACAGCAATAACGAATGTTACGTACTAACGGGCGACCGTGACAGCTTGCAGCTCATCGACGACAACGTAACTGTTATACTCGCCACCAACAAGGAGAATATCTACTACACTCCCCAGCGTTTCACCGAGGACTACGGCTTCGAGCCGATAAAGCTCATCGACCTGAAAGCTCTTATGGGAGACAGCTCCGACAATATCAGCGGCGTTGCAGGCATAGGCGAAAAGACTGCAACTACTCTTATAAAAGAATACGGCAGCATTGAAAACCTCTACGCAAACTATGAGGACTCTTCCCTCACCAAAGGCGTGAAAGCCAAGCTTGCCGCAGGTGTGGAAGCTGCTAAACAGAGCAAATGGCTTGTAACTATCGTCCGCAATGCTCCTATAGATAACGACCTCGAAAGCTATAAACTCGGCACTCCCGACAAGGACGCTATCGGTCAGATGCTCACTGAGCTGGAAATGTTCAAGCTTCTGGACAAACTGGGCATAAATGCGGCTGAAAGCACTAATGCTGCTCCCGAAGTCAAAGCCGAAGAAGTTCCTGTTATAAATGCAAAGGTCAGCGAGCTTACCTCAGATATCATCAGCAATCTCACGGAATGTGACTATCTTTTCCGCGATGAAAAGCTCTCGGTACGCGACGGCGACAACGTTTACACCACTGACGATGAAAAACTCATACTCGCTTTCTTCGGTTCTGACTGTGCTAAATCCACCGACGATGCAAAGGCTCACTATCGCTGGGCAATGGCTCGCGGCGGCGAACTGAAAAATATCAGAAGCGATGCTGCTATATGCGGCTATCTGCTGAACACTTCCGCTTCCGAATACGCTATCGACAAGCTATGCGCCGAATACGGTGTACACTTCTACAGCGAGCACGGCGACCTTGCAGAACTCCTCTCACTGGGCGGTCTTGTGAAGAAGCTCCGTACCGAGATAGAGTCCGAGGGCATGACGAAGCTGCTCGAAAATGTTGAACTGCCGCTCACGGAAGTCCTCGCTTCAATGGAAGACACAGGCGTTCTTATCGACAAAAAAGGCGTTGAGGAATTCGGCGTGTACCTCTCCGAAATGATCGAAGAAACTCAGCAAATGATCTACGATGAGGCAGGTCACGAATTCAATATTGCTTCACCGAAACAGCTTGGAACGGTACTGTTCGAGGAAATGGGACTGCCTGCAAAAAAGAAAACAAAGAGCGGCTACTCGACAAATGCCGAAGTCCTTGAAGAACTGCGCAATCACGCTCCTATAGTTGACAATGTGCTGAAATACAGGCAGTATTCAAAGCTGAACTCCACTTACGTCGTGGGACTTCTCGACAAGATCGCTCCCGACGGACGTATCCACACATGGTTCAGGCAGACCGAGACAAGAACGGGACGTATCAGTTCCACAGAGCCAAATATGCAGAATATCCCTGTACGTACAGAACTTGGCTCACAAATGAGAAAATTCTTCACAGCAGCCGAGGGACGAACTCTCATAGATGCCGACTACAGCCAGATCGAGCTGCGTGTAATGGCTCATCTTTGCGGCGACGAGAATATGACAGAAGCCTTCACATCGGGTGAAGATATCCACACCTCAACTGCGGCACAGGTGTTCGATATGCCGCTGTTCATGGTGACTCCCGAAATGAGAAGTGCCGCAAAAGCCGTAAATTTCGGCATAATATACGGTATCGGAGCTTTCTCGCTCGCAAAGGACATCAATACCTCTGTTGCAAAGGCTAAGAAATATATCAACGACTACCTCGCAAAATACCCGAAGGTAAATCAGTTTATGGAAACCACTGTTGACGATGCATTAAAAAACGGCTACGTTACCACTATGTTCGGCAGAAAGCGCCGTATCCCCGAGCTTTCCTCGTCAAATAAGGTATTGCAGGCAGCAGGCAAGCGCATTGCCATGAATACTCCTGTGCAGGGAACTGCCGCTGACCTTATCAAGATAGCAATGATAAACGTGTACAACCGCCTGAAAGCCGAAAAGCTCGATGCAAAGCTCATATTGCAGGTACACGATGAACTTATCATAGAGTCGGATATCTCCTGCGCCGATAAGTGTGCGGAGCTTCTCAAAGAGGAGATGCAGAACGTTTACGATATGCGTGTCCCTCTTGCAGTTGATGTTCACGAAGGCAAGTCGTGGTATGATGCCAAAGGCTAAGCAGCGTAACGCTGCACCCTTGCCACGTTGTCGCTCGTAAACTCGCTCACTCTGTACAAAATCGTTAATCTGCTTTTGCTTACGGCACATAGCGTGTAGGGGCTAACGGCTAATGGCTTTATTCAATCCGTCCGCGTCAGCGGACACAAATAATTCCGAATTTCTAATTCCGCATTCCGAATTAAAACAACGGCTAACGGCTCGAAACAATAAATTCATGTAACCCCAAAGGAGGGAAACGATGAATAATTCTCAATACGATATCCTTGATTCTCAGTTTGATGACGATATTTTCACGCAGCTCTCTGCTCTCGACAAGCTCTGCGTGGGAGCTGACGGCTGGTCGGCAGAGTCCTTCCGCTCGGAGACTCAGAAAGATAGCGGCATAGTACTTTACATCATGGACAGAGAGCACGTTATCGCTCTGCTGTCGGGATATACCGCTGTAGGTGAAGCCGATATCACCAGTGTTGCAGTCCACCCCGACTACCGCAGAAAGGGGCTTGCTCAAAAGCTCATGGAGCACTTTGAATCTATTCTCCCCAACGATACCGAAAGCATCTTCCTTGAAGTCCGCGAATCCAACTCAGGCGCTATCGCCCTCTATAAGAAATGCGGTTTCGAGCATTTGTCAGTCAGGAAGAATTTCTATGTATCACCGCGCGAAAATGCTGTAGTAATGCAGAAAAAACTGATATAACACTTTCGTAAAGGAGCACTGTATGAACATCATAGTTATAGACGATGACAAGCTTGTGGCACTGTCACTGAAAACAATACTCGAAAGTACAGGAAAGATAACTGTTTCCGCAATGGGTTCAAGCGGAGCAGAAGCCATAGAGCTATATGTAAAGCACAAGCCCGATGTAATACTTATGGACATACGCATGGAGGGTATGACAGGTATAGAAGCAGGTGAAAAAATACTGAAAAGCTCTCCCGAAGCGCGTATACTCTACCTGACGACCTTCTCAGACGACGAGTACATCATCAAAGCTCTGAATATGGGCGCAAAGGGCTATATCCTCAAACAGGATTTTGACGGTATCGCTCCTGCTCTCGAAGCCGTAATGGGTGGTCAGAGCGTCTTCGGGAACCAGATAATAACAAAGCTCCCCGAGCTTATCAGGACTCGTGAGACATACGATTTCGCAGCTCACGGCATAAGCGACAAGGAGCGCGAGATAATCGAGCTCGTTGCGGAAGGACTGAGCAACAAAGAGATCTCGGGAAAGCTGTTTCTCAGTGAGGGAACAGTCCGCAACTACATAAGCGGTCTGCTGGATAAGCTGGATCTCCGTGACAGGACACAGCTCGCAGTATTCTATTATACAGAAGTCAAGGCATGAAATAAGCGCCGATGCTCGTTAATGGCAATACTGATATAGAAGCTTTTTATGCTGATTGTTGAGAGAACCCCTTTTGAAAAAGGGGCTTCTCTCAAACTCTCTCCCGAAAACTTCTGGTTTTATTTTTTCCCTTATAGAGCGCGACCTGTATATTACAGGTCTTTTTTATTAACTATACGCGCCCTATAAGGGAAAAAATCAGATAAAAGTCTTTGGAAAGGGGTTTGGGGGAAAACCTTTCCTCAGAAAGGGTTCCCCCGATAATTAACTATAAACTTCTATATAAGCATCACTGTTAAAGCATCGGCGCTTATTATGTACTTCAGCCATACGCAGAGGAAATACGTATGGCTGATAATGTATTATTTCTCTGGAAGAGAGTGAATGATACCGAGGAGATAGCGCTGTATAGCCTGTGCATCAGCGGTCGTTACGCCCTTGTCACCTGAGCAGTCAGCATTATCGAGTCCCTGTTTTGTGATATGTGTAGCCTCACTTCCGTTGAGACCGTATTTGTTAGGACTTGCAAGGCTCTGCATGATAAGAACTACGTCCGAGAGGTCAACGTTCTTATCACAGTTAGCATCACCGAAAACTATATCATAGCTTACAGGCGGATCTGTAGGTGGATCCTGAATCTGGCTGCTGCCTGTTTTATATACAGCTTTGATCGAAACGCCCTCGCTTACGGGAACTGTTATCTCATCAGAGCTTGTGTTTGAAACATTTGCACCCGATACTTCCCAGTGATCGAAAGCGAAGCCTTCCTTAGCTGTAGCCTTTACAGTTACAGGATAATCTGTGAAATACTTTCCGCTCCATGTGCTGAGAGAATCGTCAAGATTTATGGTATTGAACTTTATCGAGCCCTTGCTGCCGTCATTGTTTACGGTAACATTTGCAAGATTTCCTGTAAGAGACATATAGTTCTTCATCTGGCTTGTAACATTGCTGAATCTTGTGTTGTAGAATGTCTCAAGGAGCTGATAATCCTGCTCAAAGGTCTGCTCATTGTGAGTATGCTTTGAAGACGGGAAACGCTTGTATGTATCGAGTATCTGCTGCTTGAAGTTTCTGTAGTAATTGATAGCAGCAGTGGTCTTCTTTGTGTCGAAGTTGTAGTTAGCCATATCCATGAATGAAAGCTCGAACTGCTTCTTGAACTGTGCGTTCTTCATGAGAGCCGAGAAAGCACCGCTGAGAGAACCGCCGCCGCCCATGAAGCCGCCCCAGCCTCCCATACCGCCGCCGCCGAACTGGCTGAAGCTGTTGTAGGTAGGACCTGTTTCACTTACCTTATCTGCAAGGTTTGAGCTGTACTCTGTATCAAAGAGTACCATACGCCACTTTCCGTCAGCGTAAGGATTGCTCTCATCAATGGTATTAGCTCTCCATGCAGCAGTATTATTGTTCGGCCAGTCGTGGTTAGCCCAATATATCTGAGCTGCGAAATAGTCGATAAAGCTCTGGACATCGAGCTTCTGGCAGATCTGCTGATAAGTTGAATCACTGCTCATATCGGCTCTGGATATCTCATTGAGAAGGTTGTTCCACTCATTCATATCCTGATCGCTGCCCTCTTCGAGCTTGCCGTTCTTAATGAAAGCAACATCGTTCTTCTTAACGCCGTAATGCGACTTGAAGTAATCTGAGTTATACTTCTCCATGAGCTGATATATGCCCCAGAATTCGCCGTCGATAAAGAGGATACACTCGCTTGTAGCCTGTGTAGCCATATCTCTGTCGCCCACGAGAGACTGGTTTACAGAATCACGGAAGTAACCTGCCATATTGTCGTTTCCGCCGTTTCTTATCGTAAAGCCGTCGAACTTGTCGATGACCTTGTTGTTCTTAGCCTTTGTGGACTTTCCTTCAAAGAGGTCATACTCCACATCGCTCTTGCCGTAATCAGCACGCGCAAAGATGTTGAAGCTCTTCTGTGCCCATGCACGGGAAGCTGCACCCTTAGTTCTGATGCCAACGTCCTGTGAAATAACGCTCTTGCCGTTCTCGAATACTTCTATATTTGCAGGGCGCTCCCATTCTGCACCTTTCTGGTTATAGTTAGCCTGTGACATGAACGCCATATCGCCCATATCAAATCCGAAACCGCCTCCGCCGGGCTGTCCGCCAAAGCCGCCTCCGGGCTGTCCGCCGAAGCCGCCTCCGCCCATGTTCCAGCCGCCTTGCTGAGGTTCATCGGCATTGACTACAGGTCCGCCTGCACCGCCAAGCTGAATATTACCGTTCCAGTCACCTGTGCTCCAGTTGTTCTGCTGGTTCCAGTCGTTCTGATTGTTCCAGCCGTTCTGTCCGTTCTGACCGTTCATATTCCAGCCATTCTGACCATTCCAGCCGTTCTGTCCGTTCTGACCGTTCTGACCGTTAGGGTCGTTCCAGTTCCAACCGGGCTGCTGCTGTCCGGGCTGATTCCAGTCGCCCATGCCGGGGAAGTTGAAGCCTCCGCCGCCCTGATCGTAAACTTTACCCTTTACGTAGATACCCTTATCGTAATCGAAAAGGTTATCGGGATCGGTAACAAGTGAGATCACCTTCATGTTTCTGTATCTTTCAACATTGGCAGAACCAATGAAGTAGGTCTTTGTGATTATCGGACTCTTTCTGCCCTGTGAATCAACCGCTACTGCACGTACTACAGCTGCCTTGAGTACGCCCTCATCGGGAGCTAATATGTCTGTATAAGCAGTAACGTCTGTTCTTGCACTGTACTTATTAGGCGAGCTTGTCATGTCCTTGACATTGATAGCGCCGCTGTATTTTTCAGACTCTGTTGTCGGGTCGCTGCCGTCGGTGGTGTAGTATACCGTAGTTCCCTGCGGAACGTCGATAGTAAGAGCAAAACCGCTGTCATAGAATCCGCTCTCAGCCGAGAAAGAAGGAGTTCTTACAGCATTTGAACCCTCAGGCGCTCTGTTTGCAGAATCAGGTGTTCCGCTGAGCACGTAGAAATCACCGCTTCCGTCAGGATACTGTCCGTAGGAAGCATCCTTAGCCATTGCATCAAAAGTTACCTGCGAAGCGATATTTCCCGAATTATCTGTAAGTGTGAGAGTCTCTCCGCTTGTGGAAAGACCGAAAGGTGCGATATCCTTGTTGTTCTCGCCTGCTGTTCCGTCGCAGAAGAATACTTTTCTTCCGCCTGCGGGGATAACAGTTCCCGACGGAAATGTGAAACGATAAGGCGTTTCGGCAGTGTCCGTAAAGCCCCAACCGCTTATATCCACGGCGCTTCCCGAGTTGTTGTAAAGCTCTACCCAGTCATACATACCGCCGTCGGGAGCAGCATATGAAGTGTTTTTCGGGCATACTTCATTGATGGTCACACCGCTTGCAGCAGCAGCTTTGGTTGTCGGAAGATAACCGACTGTGCCGAGCAGGAGAGCAAGGCTCATTATGCCTGCACCTGTTCTTCTTGCATTTTTCTTGAACATTTCAATCCCTCCATTATGATTTTCCATGCTTTTACAAATCGTATTAAGTGTTGCTTTTTCGTCATTCAGTGTAATTATAATATCTTTCCAGTCTTAAAATAATCTTAAAGCAAACTTAAACAAAACAACTCCCCAATAGTGAACTCAAAGTTCACTTTTTGAAGATATCCCGTAGTTTCAGTATAACACTTTACACAATCCCCGTCAACCAAATGCGCAAAAAATGAACAACATATGCAAAGTTAGCAAAAAGTGGTATAACTTTTATGCTATTTTGTGCACCGAAACAACATTTAATGCAGATACATATAATAATGCCAAAAAATACTTGACTATCGGGCTTTTTTGTTATATTATATTAGATGAGACATTTGCCATAAGGTAGCGTTTTGTGAACTTGTTACAAATCCCGCTCAACACCTTTCGGCACAATAATGAAACCGACTTTCGGTCCAACAAAGCAAAAGAAGGTATTATATGCTTATACTTGGTATAGAAAGCTCCTGCGACGAAACTGCCGCAAGCGTTGTGAAGGACTGCCGCGAGATACGCTCGTCAGTCATCTCCACTCAGATAGAGGAGCATCGTAAATACGGCGGAGTCGTCCCTGAGATAGCTTCACGCCGCCACTGTGAAAATATCCTCGGCGTTGTGCGTCAGGCACTTGATGATGCACAGGTAAGCCTTGCAGACCTTGACGGCATCGCTGTTACATACGCCCCGGGACTGATAGGTGCTCTGCTTGTAGGTGTGAGCTTTGCAAAGGCTCTCGCTATGTCGTCAGGCAAGCCGCTGATACCTGTCCACCATATCGCAGGACATATCGCGACGAATTATCTGACCTTCCCCGAGCTTGAACCGCCTTACCTATGCCTCGTTGCAAGCGGCGGTCACAGCCATATAATCGAAGTGCTCAGCTATACCAGATTCCGCGTGATAGGAAGGACTCACGACGATGCAGCAGGCGAATGCTTTGACAAGTGCGCCCGTGCTATGGGGTTCCCTTATCCGGGCGGTGTACATATCGACAACGCTGCACAGACAGGTGACAGGAAAGCTTTCAGACTTCCACACCCTGCTGTTGCAGGAAGTGAATTTGATTTCAGCTTTTCGGGACTAAAGACCAATGTGATAAACCTGCTCCATAATGCCGAGCAGAAGGGCATTGAGCTCAACAGGAACGATCTCGCAGCAAGCCTGCAATCCACGATAGCTGAGATCCTTACAGACAAGACTATCCGTGCAGCAGAAGCACTGGGATATAAAAAAGTAGCTCTCGCAGGCGGAGTCTCCGCGAATACTGGGGTACGTGCAGCGCTTTCCGAAGCCTGTGCGAAACGCGGATTCGACTTCTATATGCCTGAGAAGAAGCTCTGCGGCGATAACGGCGCAATGATAGCCTGTCAGGGCAGCTATAACCTGCTCGCAGGGATAACAGCAGACGAAAGTCTCAATGCTGTTGCAACTCTGTCAATGGAAGATATCTGAAGCTCTTGCATCGACAAATAACATGATAAAAGAGGGAAATAATTATGGGATGCTTAGGAAATATCATATGGCTGATATGCGGCGGTTTTGTAAGCGGTATCTGCTGGCTCGGCTTGGGACTGCTATGGTGTCTTACCATTGTGGGTATACCAATAGGAAAACAATGCTTTAAATTCGCAAAGCTGTCGTTCTGTCCGTTTGGAAAAGAGGTAGAATACGGCGGCGGAGCTGTCAAGCTCTCACTGAATATCTTATGGCTCATCTTCGGTGGACTTGCAATGGCTGCACAATATGCGGTATATGGGTTACTGCTCAGTATCACCATTATCGGTATCCCCTTTGCAATGCAGATGTTCAAGCTAGCAAAGCTTTCGCTCATGCCTTTAGGCGCTGATGTCAAGTGATATTTATTTGACAAGCCGCATTGCTGTTTCGGAGAAATTCTATGGACATCGTTTTTGAATTCGTTGCCGAACTTCTGCTCGAACTCATAGGCAAGGGCATTTATAACGCAAGCAGAAGCAGCAGAGTGCCTAAGCCTCTGCGCATCTTTCTGATAATACTGATACTGCTGTTTTTCACTGCTTTTATCGGAATATTCTTCCTTATCGGTTTTCTTTTGTTTAAGAACGATAATACTATCAGCGGTATCATTTTATGCTTATTCGGTTGTCTTATGCTTTTTCTGTGCATAAAAAAGTTCAGAAAGCATATGTGAAAAAGTTTCGCACTGCCTTTTTCACTCGTATCATCACAAAGGAGAAAATTTATGAAAAATATCAATATTGCAATAGACGGCCCTGCAGGTGCAGGAAAAAGTACTATCGCAAAAATGGTCTCAAAGGAAATGGGTTACATCTACGTTGACACAGGAGCTCTTTACCGTACTATCGCTCTTTACATAACAGAAAACAATATCGCTGACGAGGACATTGAGGCTTCTCTCGAAAAAGCAGATGTCTCACTCAGATTCATCGACGGTGTGCAGAGAGTTTTCCTCGGAGACAGAGATGTTTCAGACCTTATCAGAACTCCTGAGATATCAATGGCTGCTTCACGCACCTCGGCTATCCCTGCTGTAAGAGCTTATCTTTTTGACACTCAGCAGAAGATCGCCCGTGAAAACAACGTTCTCATGGACGGCCGCGATATCGGTACAGTTGTACTCCCGAATGCTGATGTAAAAATATTCCTCACGGCTTCTGCGGAGGAACGTGCTAACCGCCGCTATAAGGAACTTGCAGAAAAACCGAACTGCCCTACATATCAGGAAATACTTGACGATATAATAAAAAGAGACTATCAGGATATGCACCGCGAAACTGCTCCTCTCAGGCAGGCTGACGATGCTGTTCTCGTTGACACGACAAAGCTCAATTTAGAAGAATCAGCAGCTGCTATCGTAAAGGTCATCAAGGAAAAGCTGCAATAATAAATATACGCCCGACAAACGTGTGAAAGGAGCAAGGTAACACCGCAAGTCATGGAAAAGAAAAAAGTCACTAACTGCGAGACCTGCACAAACTACGTCTACGACGACGACTATGACTGCTATGTTTGCATGGTCAATCTCGACGAGGACGAAATGTACCGCTTCTTACAGGGCACAAACTATACCTGCCCTTATTACCGCCTCGACGATGAATACGGTGTCGTCCGCCACCAGAACTAATAGATTATACGGCAGCCGACTGTGCCGTCCGCGCGAAGCTCTGCCACTTCGGCACACTGCTTCGTACAAAGCTTTCCAAGCACTGTAATAATGTCACATTCGGGCGCTATTCCCTTTTTCACCGCCTGCTCAGCGATACCCTTCAGCTTCTCGGCACTCTGATCGCTCAGCAGCTTTTCACCGTCTGAGCTGTATACTATCATGCATGACGGTGATACTTTCCAGTTATTCAGCATATGCTCAAGAAGACGGCAGCAATTCCTTCCGTCAACTATAAGAAGCTCGGTATATCCTGTAAAAACAGATCTGCCGTTTTTCAGCTCGGCTTTATGCCTTGCGGAATCGATATCCTCTCCGCAGGCGGAAACAGCTTCTTTTTCATCGAAAAAAGCCATTGTCACGGAATCATTGTTTGCTCCGTTTACGTTGACTGCTCTAAGGTAGCTTCTCTCGTGTATCTTTCCCGAAGCACAGCCTGTTGTGAGCAGAAGGAAACAAGCTGTCGCAGAAATAAATAATCTTCTCATAACACAACCCCTATTATTTTGCAATTTACCGTTTATTCACATAAATGTGCTAAAAAATCAACACTGTTTTACATGAAATATGTTAATATTATATTGAGAATTTGCAGGAGGTGAGCCAATGGAACTCACTGACACCTCAGAAAAAACGATCATTAATGTTGTAGATCAATATGACTATTCTACACAAAATGATGCCTATAATGAAAAATTCAAAAGTTGGCGGAAAGATAAACAAAACCCCTATGCTTTCAATTTCAAGCAGAATCGTAAGGAAAGCGTCTTTGTAGACGGAAAAGGTTTTGAAAACCGTTCAGCAGTCGCCGCCGAACAGGAATGTATCGGCAAGATAATGAACATTGCAGGTATAGCAATGCTCATATGGATCGTTATAGACAATATTATTGGTAAAATAATCGTAGGTATATTTGATTTTCTTGGTTTTGATATCCATACATCTTTTTTCAGCACAGGCTTCTATGGCGGCAGCAGAGAAATAATAGCAAACCTTATACTCATAAGCTTCGTCAAAGTGCTGCTGCCGTTGATATATCTTCATAAGAAACTGAATATGCCTCGGCAGCTCGAATACATGAGCACTCTTAACCATGCCACGGACCTCATCGGTGCTATCTGTATGACCATGTCTATCGGAGCTGTTACCAGCCTTCCGAATATCTATACGAACAGAACATGGCAGCTTTTCAACTATTTTCGCTCAATAAGCGCCGATGTTTCCGTGTGGAATCAGGAACAGTTCGTTTTCTATATCATCTTTGACATAATAATCGTTTCGACATTGACAGAATTACTTTTCAGAGGAGCGATCTTCGGTGCTCTCAGACAATTCGGCGATAAATACGCCATTATAGTAACATCTGCTATGGCAGGCCTTCTTGTGCAGGATTTCCGTGAATTCCCTGCGGCTGTCCTTATCTCGGCAGTTGCCTCGGTATCTATGCTCAGGAGCGGCACTATATTCACAGCAATATTCGTGCAGGTAGTTTTCAAGATGTACCGCCTTGCACTGGTGCTGCTCGAAGAAAACTCACAGGACCCAGCATTCCTCAAACGAAATACCTTCATACTTGTGGTATTCGTAGTCGGTACAGCAGGAGCTATCCTACTGTACATATTAAAGGACGGCTTACGCACTCGTCTTGCTCAGTATAAGTCCGATATTTCATTCAAGGACAGACTAAAAATTACCTGCAAGAGCTTCCCCGTACCTGCTATCATATGCCTGTGTTTGCTGTCAGCGATCATAAAACTCATTTTTTAGGTGATACCCCATGGAACAGTACATGAAACGCGCTCTTGAACTGGCTAAGCTCGCCTTTGATGAGGGAGAAGTCCCTGTAGGAGCTGTAGTCGTCAAAAAGACTACAGGCGAGATCGTCGGTGAAGGAAGAAACAGACGTGAAGGCGCTAAAAACGCTCTGGCTCACGCCGAGATAATTGCGATAGACCAGGCTTGCCGAACTCTCGGAGGCTGGCGGCTTCCTGAATGTGCGATATACGTTACTCTTGAACCGTGTCCGATGTGCTGCGGCGCTATAATCAATTCGCGTATTGACGATCTGATATTCGGCGCTTATGATCCGAAAAGCGGTTCGGCTGTATCAGTCCAGAAGATATTCGATCACCCCTATAACTACCGCCCTGAAGTCACGGGCGGAGTAATGGAAGAAGAATGTGCGGCTATACTGTCAGATTTTTTCAGACAGCTCCGCGAAAAGAAAAGCCGCCGCTAAGTCCGCGCCTGACCGCTGCTTTATGCAGCGGTCTTTTTTGCGCCCAAAGGCGCTAAAAGCATCGCGGCGAATGCCGCGATGGCGCGGACGACAAGAAGTGGCTCAGTCGGAATAAGCACCGCTGCTATAATAGTAAGGACCATGACCGCTGTACTCCGCCATCTTTTGAATTTCGGGAAAAGCTCCTTTACGATTATCGCGCCCGTCATGACCTGTAATGTTACCGCAAAAACCACAAATACAACAAAAACTACAAGAAACAGCGAGTCGATACGCTGTGCATCAAATGGCTGCGATAGCTGTGCCGCTGTTATCACGGGGAAATCCGACAGCGGCATTATACTGCCCGTGACCGACAGCGCTGTAAGCAGCACTATGACTGCCGCAACTGCTTTTGCCACAAAATACGTAACTGCTGCACGTACATTTTCTCCCCTTACTTTGCAAAGAAGCACCGCAAAACTGCCGAGTCCTCCGCTGTATGCGAAACCACGCACCATTTCACTTAATATGCCTCTTTTTTCAGGCACATCGATATTATGCCAGTCTGCACTGAACACCGCGCTTGTAAAATCCATAGCAAGACACGCCGCTCCTATTGCTCCAACTATAACGGCTGCCCGTGCTACAGGCTTTAGCCCCGTTGAAGAGCTGTAAAGGCAAACTATGGCAATAAGTCCTGCTGTCATAAGCCTGCCCCAGACTCCGTGACTGCTCTCGTATGGGATATAAATAACGCTGCTTGTCTGCCAGAGTGCCGAAAAAAGCGTACCTCCGCAGAATATCCCATACACAAGATATACTGCCTGAGCTTTCCTGCTGAGTTTTCCACCACGCGCTGTGTAGATCAATGAAAATATGAACTGTATGGCGGCTCCTGCCAGAAATCCCCAAAGCGTCATCAGCGATATATCGCCCTCACAGCAAAAAAGTCCGAACAGGTCAGTAATTATGAGCAGTGCGGTAAACTGCTTTGCTGAGATGCTATTCATGATACTCCTCCACGGTAAAACCTCTGCTTTGAAGGTCTTTCATGCCGCAGCGTATAAACGTATCTCCCATTCCACTCCTCTTGAACGGCGAAAGCGGTGCGGTATACGGAAAACCGTAGTCCTCAGTCGCGCAGATATTCACAAGGACTCCGCAGGCAAGCAGACTTATCCCGAATAGTCCGAGCAGACCGCCCGCAATAACAAATGCAAGTCGCAATATCGTGACCTGCGGATTAAGCTCAGGCACTACAAGTCCGCCAAGCACGGAAAGCGCCGTCATAGTAAGCAGCGGAGTACTCACCAGTCCTGAATTTACTGCCGCATCACCTATTATAAGTCCGCTTATGATGCTTACCGCTCCGCCTACAGGTTTAGGAAGCCGCACACCTGCCTCACGTATAACCTCGTACATGAGCAGCACGAACAGTGCCTCTGTCACTATGGAAAGCGGTGCTTTTTTCTCAGCCTCCACAAGCAGCATAAACAGCGTACTGTTGAGCAATTCGGGGTGATACATAACTATCGCTACATAGAACGACGGCAACAGTACTGCCGCAAGAAAAGCTGCATATTTCAGCCAGCGGATAAAGGTCGCGTAGTAAGGCTTGAAGGCGTAGTCATCAAGGGTCTGAAAGCTCTCGCAGAAAAGCCGCGGTATTACTATGGCATAGGGAACTCCGTCCACAAGTATAGCTGCTCTTCCCTCTATAAGCTTTGAGCACAGCACATCGGGACGCTCGGTTATGCCTGTTGAGCTGAATATCTCGAGACTGCTGTTTTCCACAAATGGACGTATATGACCTGTTGAAAGTATCGCTTCAAGTCCGACATTATCAAGCGAATCCCTTATCTGTTCCATTAGTCTTTCGGGAACACGATCCTTCATGTAGCAAAGACATATGTCTGTACAGCTCTTCTCACCTTTTACAAGAAGCTCCATAACAAGCTCAGGACTCTTCAAGCGCCTGCGGAGCTGTGACATATTCGTGCGGATAGTCTCCGTGAAGCCCTCGTGTGCGCCCATTATATTCCCCTCGCCCGACGGCTCTTGTACTCCTCTGGAATTGTAGCCCTGTACACCGAATGCAAGTCCACTGTCCATACTCTCCGCGATAAGAACTGCAAAGCCTGAATTCACACACCTGAAAAGTGTGTCATAGTCCGGCACATCGGGTCTGTCCGTGGACAAAAGCAGTTCCTCAGAGATGTACCGAAACAACTCCTCTGCACTTTCCTGTGTCGGTATCTCCGTAACAGGCTCGAATATCATCTCAGTTATCACAGATGTAGATACCATTCCCTCACAGCACAGCAGTGCGCAATGTACTCCGCCCGTCACGAACCTGTTTATGAGCAAGTCCGATGAACCGCCTGATATCTGCTTTATATGTTCGATGCTCCGATCAAGTGACGAAAGCAGTCTTCCCTCTTTCATATTCTTCACCTCTGCCATATTATCTGCCAAACAATACGTATTATTCACAGTATTCGCACAGTTCTCCTCATTATCGGAATGTACAAAGCAGGAGTTTCTTTTTTGTATAAAAAGTATCAGCAAAATAATGACAAAAGCTTCAAAATATGATATAATGTTGTAGGATTCAACTGTATTGGATCTTACAATGATATACGGGGGTTTTTATATGAAAAAATTCAAACGGCTGGTACCTTTGGTACTTCTTATAGTGAGTATGCTCATCATACCACTGAGTACAAAAGCTGATTTTGGCGACTTCTCAGGCGATTCCGATTACGGCGGAGGCTGGGACAGCGACAGCGGTTGGGACAGCGACTGGGACAGCGACAGCGACTGGGACAGCGACTGGGATAGCGACAGCAGCTATTCAGGCAGCAGCGGCGGCTGCGAATCATTAGATGCGGGTGAATTGATGTTCATGATCGCGATCATTGCTATGATCTGTATCTTCATGTCCGTGAGAGGCAAAAAAAGCGACGATAAAACTATCAGAAATATCAGAAGCGCTCCTGCACCTACACCACAAAACGAACTTCGCAGCATAGAATCATATTATAATGTCGATCCTTCATTCTCTGAATCAGAGTTCAAGGAAAAGCTCTCAAATCTCTACGTGCGTTTCCAGAACGACTGGCAGGCTAAAGATATTACCGAGCTGCGCCCCTACCTCACTGACAGCTACTTCGCACAAATGGACAGACAGCTCGATAATTACCGTACTAAACACCAGACAAACCGCATTGAGCGCATTGCCGTTCTCGGCGTTGAGCTTAAAGGCTGGAAGGCTGAATCCGACCATGATGTAATGGTAGCAGAGCTCAAAACACGTATCGTTGACTACGTTATCGACGACGCTACAGGTTCAATAGTCCGCGGCAGCAACTCCAAGGAAAAGTTCATGACCTACGAATGGACTCTTATCCGTACAAAGGGCGTTGTCACTTCACGTTCAACAGGCACTACTGCTCAGACCTGTCCACACTGCGGCGCTCATATAGATATCAACCACTCAACTGTATGCGAATACTGCGATTCTGTTATCACAACGGATACCTTCGACTGGGTAGTTAGCAATATCAAGGGAATTTCACAGCGCACACAGTAAAACAATTGATAGCAAATTGGATATTAAAACTATATGTTTAGGTTTCTTAATACGTTGTATTATATTATAGTTACTTTCAAGCGTATATGCTCTTTTTCTCAACCTTCTTCCCGAAATCTGAAATACGATTCTCACACTGGCGGCAGCTATGATTATTATGAGGAAGATAACGCTGAAAAACTCAATGGTATAAATGAGTATATCATGATCGACATGACATTCTCACCCGAAAAGTTTAAAAAAAGACTGGCGGACACCTATATCCTCTTCCAGAAATGCTGGCAGGATAAAGATCTGTCACCGCTGAGACTGCGTATGACAGACGGTCTTTATTCACAAATGGATATGCAGCTCGACCAGTACAGAAAAAATCATCGGACCAACCGCCTCGAAAGAATGTCTGTACGCAGGATAGACCTGCTGGGCTGGAAACGCGACGGCAATTACGATATGATAAAGGCTGAGCTTGAAACAAGAGTCATCGACTATGTGACAGATGATATATCAGGCGAGATGGTAGGCGGAACGACAGAAGAATTCAAGTACTCAACGTATGAATGTACTTTGATACGCAGAAACGGAGGTTCTGCTGAAACTTCGCGTACGAAGTTGATCAGATGTCCGAACTGCGGTGCTTATGTAAGGGTAAACACCACGGCAAAATGCGAATACTGCGACTCGATCATATCAAATACGGTTCAGGACTGGGCTTTGAGTAATATATCGCTCCTTAAACAGCGAAGAGTTGACAAAAACATTCAAAGGAGAGAAAAATGAAAAACAAGTTAAAACTGATACCAATTATAATCTCGATACTAAGTCTGTACACCATGCCGATATATGCAAATGCAAGCTTCTCCGACACTGCAAACGAGGTTCATTCTGCGGCATTAACAATTAATTTAGATATTGACCTCTTTGATATAGTTGTTTTCGGTTTACTACTATCCCCTATTATAAAAGCAATTGTCTCGATCAAACAAAAAGCAAAAAAAGACAATTTCGTACATTATCAGGCTCTCGAACAAATCCACCGCCCTGATGATTACAGAAATATCGACCCGTCATTCTCGGAAGAAGAATTCAGGAAATTTTTATCAGAAATTTTCACACGCTTGCAGGACGGCTGTAACGCAAAAGATATCACAGAAATGCGCAAATATATGACAAATGAACTCTACTCAAATACGGTGGAGCAGTTGTCTCATTACAAAAGCATTAATCAGACCGACCATACCGAGTGCATCAATTTACTCGATGTGCAGCTTAAAGGCTGGAAAAAGAGCGAAACATATATCACAATGATAGCAGATATAAAAGCAGACATGATACATTATATCACCGACGATAACACAGGTGAAATGGTCAGCGGCAGCAATACCAAACCAATTTCCCTGCACTATGAACTGTCTGTCATACGCCCTATCGGTATACGTTCAAACGACAGATTTACCCGTTCCTGCCCGAGTTGCGGTGCACACATCGACATGAGATACTCAGGTGTGTGTACATACTGCGGAACTCATGTCATAGCGCCAAATACAGGCTGGGCTTTAAGCAATGTAACAGTGCTATCACAGTAAAATCAGCAATGAAGCGGTAATTTATAAGGAACGGTAAATAAATCCTGTCCTGACTGCGGTGCTATGCTCACTATCAACCATTCGGGAACTTGTCCGTACTGCGGTGCTCTCGTCACAGCAAACAGCTTCGATTGGGCTGTATGCAACATCAAGGGCATTTCTCAGCACACTAAAGATAAATGATAAAATGAGCTTCCGACACTTCGGAAGCTCTCAGTCTGTCGAAAAAGTCCTTATACCAATGAATGGGATTCCAAAGGGACTGTGTTCCTTTGGCAGAGTCCAGAGGCAGCGCCTCTGGTGGGGTGTGGGGCAAAGCCCCACAAATAGCCTCAAAGCGCTTCGCAAAGGGTGAATTAAAAAACAGTCCAGTGGACTGTTTTTTAAGAGGGAACGCCTTGCAAGTGAAGGCGTTCCCTAAAAAAAATGGGGTTTATTGACAAGCTGTGAGCTTCCGACACTTCGGAAGCTCTGTTATTCATAATGGGGGAACATATGGAAAAAGATCTGCTTATATGCGACGATTCTGTCAGTCTCGGACGACTTCTCGCACGGCGTTTTATAAACATGGGAATACGCTCGGAATGCTGCCGCAGCTCGCTTCGACTGATACAAAAGCTTATGTCCGAGAATATCTACCACGGGATACTGCTGTTCGCCTTTCGTTCCGATGAACAGCTCATGCACTTCATCAGTCAGGCAAAACAAAGCGGGATCTCCGTTTTTGTCGGACTTTATACCTCGTCATCAGCAGTCAGCGAACGTTTCCGCAAAGCAGGTGCTATGCGATGCTTTATCATGCCATGCTCAGTTAGTACCCTGTGCCGCGGTATAATGCTCAGAATCGGTACAACAGAAGATCTCCTGCCGCAAATAGAGATAATGCTCGAAGAAATAGGATTTCCGCAGAATCTAAGCGGCTTCTACTATCTCGCCAAAGCTGCCGAGATATGCATGATATCTCCCGAAAGACTGTGGGGCGGCATGGGCAGCATATACACCGAGATAGCCGAAGCATACTCAACAAAACCTGCCCTCGTTGAACGCGCTATGAGAAACCTCAGCGCTCATATCTGCAAGACCGACGCTCTTTCTATAATAACAGAGGGCAGACTTTCGGAAAAACCGACGAATACTGAACTTGTATGCGCTGTCTGCGATATGTTCTCACGCCTGTAAATGGGCAGCAGATAGCTGTCACTTCATAATTCGGGTTTAAAACCATAACATTATATTCAAAATTTCGTTATTTTTGATTGACTTTTTCACCGATTTGAGTTATAATTAATTTAATATACTACACGCTGACTATTTTTACCCCCCAACTTGTTAGCGTTAGGATGAGCCTGTCCCGAAAACATCTTAAAAAACACTGAAATTCGGGCGGCAATAATGTTTAATACGGAAGGAAGGTATTAACTATGGCTAACGAAAAAAATCCAAAGGTACTTATAGTTGACGATGACAAGAACATATGTGATCTTCTCAGACTTTATTTAGAAAAAGATGGCTACAGCGTGCTGCTCTGCCATGATGGTGATGATGCTGTTGTAAAATTTAAAGCTCTCAGTCCTGATATGGTTCTCCTTGACATTATGCTGCCCGGTAAAGACGGCTGGCAGGTATGCCGTGAGATAAGAAAGATCTCTAACGTGCCGATCATAATGATAACCGCCAAGGGTGAGACTATCGATAAGGTTATCGGTCTTGAACTGGGCGCTGACGATTATATTGTAAAGCCTTTCGATGCAAAGGAGGTTATCGCGCGTATCAACGCCGTTACACGCCGTGTCGGAACAGGTATGGCAGAACCCGAACAGAAGGAAGTGCATTACGATAAGCTCTCTGTTAATATGGACAGCTATGAGCTTAAAGTAAACGGAAAAAATATCGATACTCCGCCAAAGGAGCTCGAACTTCTCTACTATCTTGCTTCTAACCCTAACAGAGTTTATACCCGTGACCAGCTCCTCGATGAAGTATGGGGCTTTGAGTACTACGGTGACTCAAGAACTATCGACGTTCATATAAAACGTCTTCGTGAAAAGCTTGAGGGAGTTTCCGACAAGTGGACTCTCAAGACCGTATGGGGCGTAGGCTATAAATTTGAGGCTGAAGAAGAAGAATAAGTTCTCATTAACATCAAAATCTCAAGGGGACGTTCTGTCCCCTTATTTTGTACAGAGGTGATCTGACTTGAAAAATAAAAAAAGCTCATACGAAAAGCTTTTCCTTTTTCTGGTTTTCATTATTCTCTCGATAAATATACTTCTCGGTGTGACGTTCATAACCGTAAGTTCATCGATATATAAATCCAATAAGCTTGACGAACTTCAATCCATAGGCGATCTGTTCATAAACTGCGTGAAAAGGGATTACTCCAATACCAAGAATACACGCTCAGATATGACAAAAAACCTTCATGAGGAATTTTCCCGCGAATACCACCTTATGATATACCTTTACGACGAAAACGGCAACTGCGTTCTTTCTGATGCCGATTACGTTGATGAACCAAAAAAGGTGGTCAAAAACAGCGAAAAGATGACTGCTTCAGAGCTTGAAAAGCTCAGCAGCAACGACTATCTCTCCCTTGAAACCAAGAATATCTCTGCCAATGAACCATATATGCTCTATGGCACTTGTTTTTTCCTTAAAGGCAATAACGACGTGATACCTACACGTATGTACGCAAAAATATACGGCAGATCCGACGATATCAACTCATACTCGTTGAAAATATCTCTGATATATACCCTTTGCTGTATCATCAGCTTTACCGCACAGTTCTTCATTATAAGATACAGGATCAACAAGCTCTCTGCTTACGAAAACGAGTTCCGCCGTATCACAGAGCAGTTCGCAAAGCGTGACTTCTCAGAAAATATCCCGAATAATGTTCCATACACTACTCCCGAAATCGCCGATTATGTTAACGCAGTTGCAGCCGATGTCGCTAAGAGCGAGGAAACCAGCAAGACCTTTATCGCAAATGTTTCTCACGAGCTGAGGACTCCTATTACCACTGTCGGCGGCTTTGTAGACGGTATCCTCGACGGAACTATCCCGAAATCCCGACAGAACGAGTATCTCGTACTCGTTTCCAAAGAGATCCACCGCCTGCGTATCCTTATCTCGTCAATGCTCAATATGTCGCGTTTTGAGACCGGTACTCTCAGACCTAATTTCCGCGACGTAAACCTTACCGAAATAGTTATCCAAACTGTTCTCATGTTTGAGAAAAAGATCGAGGATAAAAATCTCGAAGTCGAAGGTCTCGGCAGCGAGCGAATGACCGCAGAAGTCGATCCCGATCTTATCCAGCAGGTAGTTTACAACCTTGTTGAAAATGCCGTCAAGTTCATAAACACAGGCGGTACGCTCTCTTTCCGATTTGAACATTCCGTTACGGGAAACTGTACTATCGGCATCAAAAATACGGGCGAAGGTCTCAAAAACGACGAAATAACTCAGGTTTTCGACAGATTTTACAAGACAGATTCTTCACGCGGCAAGGACACTACAGGTCTCGGACTCGGCCTTGCCATATCACGTAAGATAGTTCATCTCCACCACGGACATATCGTAGTAAAAAGCGTTTACGGAGAATATACAGAGTTTCTCATACAGATCCCCGAGAAACAGCCTAAAAAGAAAGGATAAACAATGGACGAAAGAGATAATTTCGGTCAGGAAATGCCTGACAGCTCTCAGAAGCCGAGTATGCCCAAACAGGGAGCTTCTGCTGATAACAGCCCGAACAATATCCGTTATTCGGAACGATCTCAGCAGCAGACTCCTTACGGTCAGCCAAACGGCAGCAGACAAACGATGAACAACGGCTTTCCGCCGCCGCAGAATAACGGTTACAATGGTCAGCAATACAACAGTGGTCAGAACGGTTACGGACAGCAAAACTCCTACGGCTACGATCAGCCGCGCCGTCCCGTTTATGATAAGTTCATGTATGAACCTATCGGCTTTGAAGATCCCTACGGTCAGCGAAATATAACCGACGATCTTTCAACGAAAAAACGCCGTCCTAAAGGCGAATCCGCTGCACTGATACTCTTTGTGATACTTATTGTTGTTTCGACAGTTGTGGGCGTATTCGGAATAGTCCACGATATCGTCAAAAGTGACGATCTTATCGATAAGATAGGCTCTCCGAGGCAGGTCGTGCTGTATAAGGAGAAAAAGCCTGAGGGTGCAAATAATGAGGAAAACTACAAGGACGAGAATGGTAAATACTCCCCTGAGGGAGTGGCTGCTCTCGTGCGTCCGTCTATCGTAAAGATATATACCTATTCCGACTATGCTTCATACACCGCAAGAAAGGTAATGGGTACAGGCTCGGGAGTTGTCCTCAATGAGGACGGATATATCGTTACAAATGCACACGTTCTCGAAGCTAAGGGCTATCACAAGGTCGAAACTGTAGACGGTGATTTCTATGACGCTAAAATAGTCGGCAGAGATGCTAAAACGGATATCGCTGTTATAAAGATCGATGCGGAAGGACTGTCCCCTGCTACTCTCGGTGACAGCGATGAAGCTGTTGTCGGCGAGCAGGTGATCGCTATCGGAAATCCTGCAAACCTTTCAAGCACTGTTACAGACGGTATCATTTCTGCTGTTAACCGTAAGATAAGAAGCGACTCTACAGGCTTTGAAATGGACTGCTTACAGACCAACGCCGACATCAGCCCGGGTAATTCAGGCGGTGCGCTTGTAAATATGTACGGTCAGGTAATTGGTATAACATCTTCAAAATACGTAAGCGCAGAGTTTGAAGGTCTTGGCTTTGCCATTACTATCAACGAGGCTTCTCCAGTTATTGAGCAGCTTATAAAGAACGGCTATATTTCGGGACGTTTCAGGATAGGTATACATCTCCTCGATATGGAGAATGAAGCTAAGATAGAAAAGATCGAGAAGGCGATCGGTCAGAAGCTCCCGGAAGACTTCAAGGGAATCTACATCGATGCTATCGACAGGGACTGCGATATCGCCAATACTGACCTTAAAAAGGGCGACTTCATAACCGCTATCAACGGCAAATCGGTTAGCACCTATGATGAGCTCTACGATACTATAAGCAGCCAGTACGGTGCAGGTGATACAGTGCCTGCTACCTGTGCTCACATTGGAAAAGACGGCGAAGTAAGCTACTATGAGATACAATTCAGGCTCATGGAAGACACTTCGGGTAATTATTGATATAACGAAGCAGGGCGCTTTGAATTCACCCCTGCAACTCCTCCTGCCGCTCCGAAAAGGGCAAGCAGGAGGAGCTTTTTTATGCCTGCGAACTCCCCTGTAAAATATGCTCCGCAGCCCCATATGACCGCGTACATGATAATTCCGCACACAATACCGCTGATGAGTCCCTTATGCCGCCTGTATTTTCCGTGTATATATGCTCCTGTATATGCTCCTACAGCAAGGGCTGCACCTGCCAGTGCCGAAGCAAGCCCCATGTCCCTGAGTACAAAAAATATAAGACAAGAGAAAAATGCAGCCGCCGCCAATGTACAGCATACTCCCGATAACACTGCAATTGCCATGCTTATAAGTCCGTTCGACCATATACAACGTTCTCTTTTGCGCATTGAAACCACTCCTAAAGCATTATTAGTAATCATATTCGGAAAATCTCATATTGAGAACAAAAAAAGACGCTTCCGCAATTCCTGCGAAAACGTCTTATCTGCATATATAAAACAGCGAGCTTATTCTTCCTCGTCGTCCTTCTTTTTCTTGGACTTCTTGTCATCAGAGCTGTCATCAACTACAGCAGCCGACTCAAGACTACCGCTCTTCTTAACAGAAGCTTTTGCTTCCTTGATACGCTCAGCAGCCGTAACATTCTCAGTGATAGCCCAGTTCTTGATCCTGAGCTTGTGCTTTGCACCGCCTGTTTCGATAACAACAGTATCCTCGCCTACGCTTACAACGATACCAACGATACCACCGCCTGTGACGATCTCATCGCCTACCTGAAGGCTGTCCTGCATTTCCTTCAGCTCTCTGTCGCGCTTCTTCTGTGGTCTGATAGCTATAAAGTAAAGAAGAACGAACATAATAACGAGCGGGATTATCATAGATGCGATAGAACCTGTAGGCGACACCTGTGCATCTGTTGAAGATGCTGACTGTGCATCATCTGCAAAAGCTGTCATTGCAGTATATCCTGCCATAGCAGCCGTTGAAACTGCTGCGGCGATAGAACTTAAAAACTTCTTACTCATAATCTTTCTCCTGTCTTGATTGAATTGTATATCATACAATGGATATTATAACACATCTCAAAATGTTTTTCAAGTACTTTTCGTCGATTTTTCGCAATTCTTACGCATAAAAAAGCCGCTCCCATAATGGGAACGGCTACTTTTAAAATTATACATCAATTATATCATCATTCTCACTATCTTTTTCATCATTATCTTTGTCATCAATCATATTCTCTTCTTTAGCCTTAGCTTGAATTTTGCTACCCAAGATTGAACCAGCTGTCAAACCAAACAAAGCACCAAGACCAAATAATGTTCGATTTGACTTTAATAAGAAATTTTTGTTTTCAGTATCTTTCTCTTTTTTCATAATTGCAATCTTTATCATTTTATCTTCAATTCTATCTCTTTCTTCTGATGTAATGTTTTCTTTTTCAAGTTCCTTTTGAAGTGAGCTAATAATATCATTACACGTCTTATAAAATTCATTTTGACTTTTATCGTTATACTCCATGGAATAACATATAGATTCTTTAAATTGAAAAATAATATTGCAAGCCATATCCTTAAACTCAGGAAATTGTTGCAATGCTGCTTTCGCAACCTCTCTATCCATATATGGCATCATATTTGCAAATTTTATAACTTTATCTTTGGTCATATGTCGGAAATCTGGTATTCCAAGTCTTCTTAATACTTGTTTTTCCTTAATTGTCCTTTTCATTTATAATCTCTCCTCCCCTTTAATCGATTTTTTACCATTATATCATATTTATACAAGTTTGTAAATGCATCGAATTATGAATTGTTTATTTTTGTGTTTAAAAATATAAAAAGCCGCTCCCATAATGGGAACGGCTTTTATTAATTATCTGCGATCAAACGAGCTTGATGATAGCCATTTCAGCAGCGTCTCCGTGACGTGGTCCGATCTTTACGATCTGTGTATAACCACCGTTTCTCTCAGCATACTTAGGAGCGATCTCGTCGATAAGCTTCTTAGCAACGGACTCCTTTGTGATATATGAGAACACCTGACGCTTGGAGTGCAGATCATCATTTTTACCGATAGTGATCATTTTTTCTGCAACTGCACGTACTTCCTTAGCTCTTGTAACGGTAGTTTCGATCTGACCGTTCTCAAGCAGGAAAGTTACCATGCCTCTGAGCATAGCCTTTCTATGATCAGATGTTCTGCCCAGCTTTCTTGTACCCGGCATTGTATTCACTCCTTTTTATAGTGGTGCGCTGTACGCACGTTTTATGGTTTATTCCTCTTCTGAAGAGAGATCAAAGCCCAGTGACTGGAGCTTTTCCTTTACTTCGTCGAAGGACTTCTTTCCAAGGTTTCTAACCTTCATCATTTCTTCCTCAGACTTATTGATCAAGTCATCTACGGTATTAATACCTGCACGCTTCAAGCAATTGAATGAACGTACAGATAAGTCAAGATCCTCAATGGTCATCTCAAGGATTTTTTCCTTACCCTTTTCGTCCTTTTCAACAAGGACCTCAGCAAGTCCTGCTTCCTCTGAGAGGTCGATGAACAGCTTCAGATGCTCGTTGAGGAGATTGGCTGCCTGTGATAAAGCTTCCTTAGCGGAGATAGTACCGTCTGTCCAGACCTCCATGGTAAGCTTATCGTAGTCAGTGACCTGACCGAGTCGTGTATCCTCTACGGTATAATTTACCTTCAGAACAGGAGTATAGATGCTGTCTACAGCGATGACATCAACTGGGAGGTTGATCTGCTTTTTGTTTCTTTCTGCTGAAACATAGCCTCTGCCTCTGTCGATAGTGATCTCCATGTAAAGCTTAGCGTCCTTACCAAGAGTAGCGATATGCATACCCGGATCCAGGATATTTACCTCTGAATCTGTCTTTATATCGCCGGCAGTGATCTCGCATTCGCCCTCTGCCTCTATATAAACTGTCTTAGGTCCTTCGCCGTAAAGCTTAGCCGTCAGTCCTTTAATACTGAGGATTATTTCCGTGACGTCTTCTTTTACGCCAGGAATAGTTGACAACTCATGGTGAACTGTACCATCCTTGCCCGAAAGCTTTACAGATGTTACAGCTACGCCAGGAAGTGAGGAGAGCAGCACACGTCTGAGGCTGTTTCCAAGTGTGATACCGTATCCACGCTCCAGCGGTGCTAAAACGAATTTGCCGTATTTGCCGTCACTTTTAAGCTCGACAATGTCAATATCAGGCTTATTAATTTTTTCCAGCATAAAAACCCTCCTATTTCGCAATAAATGTTGATTTCTACTGACGCTTCAAGCAGATCCGATATCGGATTACTTGGAGTACAGCTCGACGATGAGGTGAGTAGCTACCTCGTAGTCAATATCCTCAGCTAAAGGAAGACGGTTAACTGTAGCAGAGAAATCGTCCTTCTTAGCTGTGAGCCATACCGGAACGAGTCTGTCCTTAGTTTCTTCTACGTTAGCCTTGAACTTCTCAGAAGTTCTGTCCTTCTCCTTGAGAGCGATAACGTCGCCAACCTTAACTCTATAGGAAGGAATATTTACCTTATTGCCGTTTACTGTAAAGTGGCTGTGTACAACGAGCTGTCTTGCTTCTCTTCTTGTGAGAGCGAGGCCCATTCTGTAAACAACACTGTCAAGTCTGGATTCGAGAATAGTGATAAGGTTATCACCAGCCTTACCTTCCATCTTTTCAGCGATCGTAAAGTAGTGTCTGAACTGCTTCTCGAGTACGCCGTAGATAAACTTCAGCTTCTGCTTTTCCTTGAGCTGAAGTCCGTATTCAGAGATCTTCTTTCTGTTGTTAGCGTTCTTGAAACGGATAGACTCCTTCTTTGAAACGCCCATTACAGCAGGGCTGATGCCCAGATATCTGCACTTTTTAAGAATTGGTTCTTTCTGTACTGCCATATTAATACACCTCCAATTTGATCAGACACGACGTCTCTTAGGCGGACGGCAGCCATTGTGCGGGATAGGTGTTACATCCTTGATCATTCTTACCTCAAGGCCTACTGTCTGAAGTGCTCTGATAGCTGCTTCACGACCTGCACCAGGTCCCTTTACGTATACTTCAACATTCTTGAGGCCGTGCTCCATTGCAGCCTTTGCAGCTGTTTCAGCAGCTGTCTGTGCTGCGAAAGGAGTAGACTTCTTTGAGCCTCTGAAACCGAGTTCGCCAGCGCTTGCCCAAGAGATAGCGTTTCCGGCTGTATCTGTGATAGTAACGATCGTATTATTGAAAGTGGACTGAATATGAACTGCGCCGCTTTCGATGTTCTTACGTTCCCTACGTCTTCTGATAGTAGTAACTTTTTTACCCTTCTGCTGTGCCAAAGCTCATAACCTCCTTACTTCTTCTTGTTAGCGATAGTCTTTACAGGACCCTTACGAGTTCTTGCGTTTGTCTTTGTTCTCTGTCCTCTTACTGGAAGACCCTTACGGTGACGAACGCCTCTGTAGCAGCCTATTTCAACAAGTCTCTTGATGTTAAGAGCAACCTCACGGCGGAGGTCACCCTCTACTGTGTAATGCTCGTCTATATAGTCACGAAGCTTAGCTACGTCCTCTTCAGCGAGATCCTTTACTCTTACGTCAGGATTTACGCCTGTTGCTGCGAGGATATCTGTTGCAGTCTGACGACCGATTCCGTAGATATAAGTGAGACCGATTTCGATTCTCTTATTCTTTGGAAGGTCAACACCGGCTATTCTTGCCATATTATATTTGCACCTCCATTAATGCGCAGGATCATTAACCCTGACGCTGCTTATGCTTTGGGTTTTCGCAGATCACCATGATTCTGCCTTTACGTTTAATAACCTTGCACTTTTCGCAAATAGGTTTTACTGAAGGTCTGACTTTCATTGAAAATACCTCCTTTAGCGGATAACGGATATACGTGATATCCTGTATTCTTACTTAACGCGCCAGGTGATACGACCCTTTGAGAGATCGTATGGTGACATTTCAAGCTTTACTTTGTCGCCTGGAACAATTCTGATATAATTCATTCTGAGCTTGCCTGATACATGAGAAAGCACCTCATGTCCGTTCTCAAGCTGAACCTTAAACATTGCATTCGGCAGAGCATCTGTTACAACACCCTCAACCTCGATTACATCTTCCTTTGACACTTGCATAACCTCCTTTACTCAGCCTCACGAAATTCTTTCATAAGCTTTCTGAGTTTTTTATCAGTTATATCGTTTAGATCGATCATACTGTTTGTAACGCGGACGTGTTTTATATTCTTACGCTTGGGATCAGCGATTGTTCTGCTTTTCCCGTCTGCAATAAGGCAATATTTTTCGTTGGAATCGATGACTGCGAAATATCCTCCGCCGTCCCTTCCCGCTTCCGCGATCACAACAGAGCCTTTAAGCAGCTTCACGATGATTCCCTCCGTCAGGGCTGTGTCAGAATGACGGGACCGTCAGGAGTTATTGCGATAGCGTGCTCAAAATGAGCCGACAGTGAACCAGATTTGGTAACCACGGTCCAGTTGTCCTTGAGAGTTTTTACATCGTCGCCCTTGACATTTATCATTGGCTCGATACATATCGTCATACCCGCAACCAATCTTGGTCCGTGACCTGCACGACCCCAATTCGGTACTTCAGGTGATTCGTGAACCTCTCTGCCGATTCCGTGGCCGCAGTAATTTCTTACGATTCCGTAGCCTCGTGAAGCACAATACTCTTCTACAGCATGAGAAATATCTCCGACTCTTGCGCCAACCTGAGCTTGTGCGATCCCCTCAAAGAGGCTCGCCTCTGTAACCTCAAGCAATGCTTTAGCTTCATCAGATATTTTGCCAACAGGGAAGGTCCAGCAGCTGTCTCCATTGAAGCCCTTGTACGCAGCTCCCGTGTCGATGCTTACTATATCGCCTTCTTTTAATCTGCGGCTTGCCTTCGGGATACCGTGGATTACTTCCTCATTGACTGAGATACAAGCGTTTCCCGGGAATCCGTAAAGACCTTTAAAGCAGGATTTACAGCCGTGACGTGCGAAATACTCGCCTACCAGCTTATCAACATCCAATGTTGTCATACCCGCTTTTAATCTCTCGCCCGCATACCATATTGCGCCGCAGGTAATTCTACCTGCTTCACGCATTATGGCTAATTCGGACTTTGATTTAATAGTAATACTCATTACTTCTCAACCCCTACTGCTGCCAGTGTGAGCTTTGAAGTTTCAGCGACCTCTTCCTGACCGATAACAGTGACAAGCTTGCCCTGCTTTTCGTAGTAATCCTTGAGAGGAGCTGTTTTCTCGTGATAAGTAGCGAGTCTGTCGAGAACGACTTCCGGCTGATCGTCCTTACGAACGATAGTCTTGTCGCCGCACTTATCGCAAACACCCTCGACCTTGGTAGGCTTATACTCAACGTGGTAAGAAGCTCCGCAGCCCTGGCATACTCTTCTGCCTGAAACTCTCTGTTTGATAGTCTCATCAGGTACGTGGATCTCTATAACCTTGTCGATCTGGATGTTCATTTTATCAAGAGCCTCTGCCTGTGGAACCGTTCTTGGGAAGCCATCGAGGATAAAACCGTTTTTGCAGTCGTCCTCAGCGATCCTCTCCTTCAGGATACCAATAACGATATCATCAGAAACGAGAGCACCCGCATCCATAGCAGCCTTAGCCTTAAGGCCGTACTCTGTGCCGTTTTTGGCAGCCTCGCGGAGAATATTGCCTGTTGAGATCTGGGGAATATTCAGAGCATCTGAAACTACCTCAGCCTGTGTACCTTTGCCTGCGCCGGGAGCGCCTAAAAAGATAAGGTTCATTGAACGTTCCTCCTTTACTGTAAGAAGCCCTTATGATGACGCATCATAAGATGTGATTCAAGTGTTCTTGTTGTTTCAAGCGCAACGCTTACTGCGATAAGGATCGTAGTACCGCCCATTGAGAGAGGGCTGAGCTGCTGATCTGCCATTGACATGAAGATCGGGATAACAGCGATGAATCCGAGGAAGATAGCACCTACGAGAGAGATCTTATTGAGTACTCTCTGGATATAGTCAGAAGTTGGCTTACCAGGTCTGATGCCCGGGATACCGCCGTTGGACTGACGAAGGTTGTTAGCTATTTCGATAGGATTGTACTGGATCGATACGTAGAAGTAGTTGAACGCAATGATGAGCAGGAAGTAGATTATAGCGTAACCCCAGCTTCTTGTGCTGAAGAAATCACAGAACTTAGCGTAGAAGCTTCCGTCGTGCGGATTCTGCTTGAAGATCTGTACTGTCTGTGGAAGAGACATAAACGACATAGCGAAGATGATCGGCATAACACCGCTCATGATTACCTTTATCGGGATATGAGTCTTCTGACCGCCGTACTGCTTTCTGCCGACTACGCGCTTAGCGTACTGTATCGGGATACGTCTTTCAGCTTCGTTCATGAAAACGATGAAAGCGATCTCAGCTGCGATGAATAAGAGATAACCGATCGATACGAAGAGGTATTTGCTCGGATTATCCTTAGTAAGTCTTACGAGAAGTGCTGCATCGGTAGGGAATCTTGCAGCGATACCTGCAAAGAGGAGGATAGAGATACCGTTTCCGATACCCTTATCGCTGACTCTGTTACCCATCCATACAACAATAAGTGCACCTGCAACGAAGCAGGCGATGATAACGAAAGCAGCAAATGTGCCCTCGCCGCCGCTCGCATATTTGAGAGCGTGTGTGACCGTACCGTCTTTGCCCTCGACATTCATGCGCTTCAGCATAAGGAAATATGCATAAGACATTACGAGAGCGAGGATCATAGCAACGAATGCCGTGATCTTATCGATTTTCTTTCTTCCTTCTTCGCCCTCATCTCGCATTCGCTCCAGCGGAGGAAGTGCGTAGGTGAGAAGCTGCATTATAATGGAAGCATTGATAAACGGTGTGATCGAAAGTGAGAAAATGGTAGCCTGTGACATAGCGCCACCGGTAATAGTATTCAGATAATCGAGAAAGCCGCCGTCTGATGCGTTCGTGGTCATCCATGACTTTACAACGTCAGGATCAAGATAGGGAACTGTGACTGCGCAACCGAATCTGAAAATAATTATCATGAGTAATGTGTATAAGATCTTTTTGCGTATCTCGGGTACACCCCACGCCTTTCTCAGCGTCTGAAACACATTACATCACCTCAGTCTTTCCGCCTGCCTTTTCTA